>Ga0210394_10002864_pt1 | contig 22855 bp, 19 predicted proteins | sample IncBWC12MmetaG_FD_160121 | JGI IMG/M metagenome (GOLD analysis project Ga0210394, IMG submission 160121) | Forest soil microbial communities from Barre Woods Harvard Forest LTER site, Petersham, Massachusetts, United States - Inc-BW-C-12-M | ecosystem: Environmental > Terrestrial > Soil >... | reverse complement strand
CGTCGAAGTTGGAATACAGAGCGCCCCGGGAATACCCAGCGTCCTCCGCGATCTTCTCCGCCACAGCGCCGCCAAGCCCGTAGCGCAGAAAGTGCCTGCGCCCTACGGCGATCAATGTGGCACGAGTCTGTGCTCTGCTCTCCTCGCGCGTGAGTCGCTTTCGTGGTCTAGTTCCACTCAAAGGCATTTGAGTCCTTAGCTCCTCCCGATCGTTGCTCTAGCGATTCATTGACTGCTCTGAGAAACGCTAGACCGACGCCGCGTTTTGCACGACTTGCTCGGCGCTTGTCGCGCCGCCTACGACCACGGGGTGACCCCTTGGAATTGGTCATCTAGTGGAGCGGGACCACGAAGGTGCGGCCGTAGGCGAGGAAGATCATGATCAACGCGATGGATGCGGTGGCGACCGTTTCGAGAGTCTCTTTCCGGGACCCATGGAACGTTGTCGCCCCGAACATCACCACAGCGAGACCGAGCGCAGCCAGCGGCGTGAGCCATGTGGCGATGCTGACCACGCCCGGAAGGATCAGTCCGAGCGATGCCGCGACCTCCGCCCAGTTGGCGATCATCCGTTTGACCGGAATGTTCTGCTCGGCGAGTATCCCCTTCAATCGGGGAGACGGGAACAGATGCAGCACCGCATGCAGCATGAAGAGCGCGGCAAACAGAATTTGCAAGACCCACAGAGCAATGTTCATTGCTAAGACTCCTTACTCTTCACTTCGTTGCAGATTCTATATACACACTGTATCTGAAAGCGTACTGTATGTATAGCCTGAAGGAAGCGAAAAACGCCGCGCAGGACTGGATCGATGAATTGGCGACGATGGATTGGCCCGCTGACTGGGCTCTCCCGACTGGCGTCATGTGACAATCGCCGCTGCCGATTGCCTTGCCCACAGAATCATCGACCATTCTCCGGGCCGGTGAGGGCAACCGACCTCCCATCCGACTGCACGTGGATGATGGTCAATGCGGAAAGTTCGGGAGTGACTGAGGGTTGATACTGAGAAGCGCCCATGTCGTCAGGAGCGATTCTCGGTTGATGACAAATCGCCAAAGCGCTCATCGACGGCCGATTACTCCCGAGAAGTCGGCTTGTAGGAAGTGATGTCCAAGGCTTGGCATTGGCCCTGGACGGACCTCCAACTCATTGGATGTAGAATGACTGGTTATGTCGAAAATTCGGATTGGAACATCGTCCTTTACGGCCAAAGGATGGGACGGGCCGTTCTATCCTCGCGGCATGAAGGCGGGCGAGCGCCTCTCGTATTACGCGAGTCAATTCGACACGGTTGAAATTGACAGCACGTATTACGGAACTCCGGCCCTTTCGACAGTCCAGGGATGGTACGAGAAGACGCCACCCGGTTTCCTCTTTGCAGCCAAGGTCCCGCAGGTCATAACGCATGAAAGAGTGCTTTTGCATTGCGACAAAGAGTTCACAGAGTTTTTGAAAACAATGGATGCGCTCGGCGAGAAGCTAGGCCCGCTCCTTCTTCAATTCGGATACTTCAACACGTCGAAATTCAAGAGCGGCAGAGAGTTTGTGGCGCGACTGAAACCATTCCTCGAAAAGCTCCCCAGGGGATATAGATTCGCCCTTGAGATTCGGAACAAGGAGTGGCTCGACGCAACTTTTCTCGACCTGCTGCGGGAGCATGGCGTCGCTTTCGCACTCACGGATCACAACTGGATGCCGCGGCCCTGGGAGATAAAAAACGGTTTGGATCTCATCACAGCGGACTTCACTTACGTGCGTTGGCTTGGCGACAGGAAAGCGATTGAGGAACAGACGACGACCTGGGACAAGGTCATCATCGATCGCCAGGGGGAACTATTCGAGTGGGTGAAGGAGCTAAAGAAAGCGCGGGAACGGCGCATCATGATTCTGGCTTTTGCGAACAATCATTACGCCGGGTTCGGGCCAGGAACTCTTGCTCTATTTCGCCAGCTCTGGGGAGACGAGGGACTACCGGCGTCGGTTGAAAGGCAGCCATCTCTGTTCGATTCGTAATTGCGACAGGAGGCTTTTCCTCCTGAACCACTCCAAATAATAATTGCAGCCCGATGGAACCTATATAAGCATTCCATCGGGCTGAACCCTTCCGGAAACACGTGTATGCAAACTTTCAGGATTCTGTCGGTTCGCCTTCACCGGCTTTCAGCTTCAACTGACTCACTGTGCATTCAGCGAGCTGAACGTCATCGCGCACTTTGCCAAAGTATTTCGCCTGAATGAGTTTTCCTTCGGGTCCAGGATGGCAATAGAGGTAACGCACTTCCACGACCTGCTCCACGGGCGGGAGCGGATAGCGTTCGGGCACTCCAACCGTTCCCATGAAACGCGGCCGTTTGCTATCCAAGAGGTACACGGCGATGGAGCGGTGGCCGTCCTCCGCCTTCTTGTCGGGTTTCGGACCAACAATAAAGGACGCGGTAGCAACAAACTTGCACTTGTAGTGCTGTCCCGCTCGGCCAGCCGCATAGGCGGCGTACCTGCTCTTGCAAACGAAGCCCTCGGCATTCGCGTCGTGCATGGCTTTCACAAAGGCGCGTTTGGCTTTTGTTGTCATGGCCGTTTCGCATACACGAAGGGTTTCATGGACGCCGCGAAAGAGCCGGGTTAGGTGGACGTAGCGGATTTCGTAGGGTTCGGTGCGAAGGTCAGTATCGTTCACGCTGAGCAGGTCCCAGATGTAGAAATGGGAATCGGTGATTTCCCCGTCCGCCAGAAAAGCCTTCGCTTGCACAAGGTCCAGCGGCTCGGAAAGGCGCGAGTCCATGGGAACGATTTGGCCGAGTTTGTTGATGCCGGAATACTTCCCATCGGCCTTTTGCACGGCGAGCCGCCGTCCATCAAATTTCTGCTGGAACCACCAAGACGCATCCTGAGCTAGAAGCAACGCCTCCGGCTCCTCGATGGGCGTCAGCAATTCCGGCACATGGCCGGACTGTTCCTTGCTGGCAGGCAACCCAACGGAGATCGGCGCGTCTCCGTAAGTCGTTGCCTGAGCGATTTGATAGCCCTTGCCCGTTTTCTCCCGAAGGATGCGGTCGTACACACGCTTCGCTTCTTCGTAGGGAACGCCATTCGCTTTCACATCGCTTTGCAAGGCGGAACCGCGCCGCCCCCATTGCGCTTCGACGGACCATTTGTCGTCCACGGTCTCCAACTGCAAGTGGTATACCTTGTCGGAACTGCCCTGCCGGAAATACAGCTCTGCTCGTTCAGTTTGCATTGTTCGCTCCTTCGTGTTTTTGGGTTTTGCCCTTCGTGCAACGCAGAGCGGTGCATGAAAAGCAAATGCCCTTCCTGGGCAGGGGAAGGCGACTGTCCGTCCGCGCTGTCAAGGGCGCCGGAGTGTGGCGTTCATCGGAGCGAAGCGAAGACCCTTGACAGGAGGAGCGGACGGATCAGGCGCAGGTTTTAGCAGGAAGGGCACAGAAATGAGATCTGAGAGCTTGTATACCGCAACTACTTGATCTTTCGTTTTTGTGGCTAGGGAATGATAAAGGACGCTTGCATTCATCATTCCGCGTGGTTAGCGCTCAAATCCGCGTCCTGCAAACAGGCATACGAAGCCGAATAACACGCAAAGTCCCAATGCATATATCGCCGGATAGTGAAGGTAGCATTCCAGATGGCTTTTGATCGGTTCGACTTCCACAATCGCAGGAAGAAGAGCAGTAACGCCGAGCCAAGTTCCGAGAATGGCTACGCGCGTACCTACTCGCACACCTGGCTCGGGATGCTGACAAGCGGCTCTCAGGTCTGCCCAGAGTGAACACCAAGGTTTGCAAATCTTTAGACTCTGCACACCTCCAGAACGAGCTGTAGTTTTGAATCCCCCCAAGCCCTTGCGATACCAGTCGCTGAGAACAATAACGTCGCCGAGATTGCTGAGGTCAACCCGAATAGCTCGATTAGATGCTTCATGCTTGGTTGTGAAGTAAATGATCGTAGTATCTTCACTTGCGTCGTACGTCCTCAGGAAATTGTCGTCGAGAGCGCGGTATTCGCAATAGATTGATTGCTTCACTTCAGGTCGGGAAATTCGGATCGTCATCCTGGAACTGAAGCCTCGGTTTTCGTCTAGGCATAACCAGACCCATCCTTTGTCTGTGTCTTCGTGCAAAGCGCTGAACGTTCTGTAGAGTTTTGCTTCGTCGCAGCTCATGTCAAAAGTTCCTCCGTCTTTCCGGAGCCCTGGGTGGTATGCGGCAGAAGAAGATCCTTGGCGACGATCGGGCTAAGCTTGTCGGCTCCTAAAGAGTTTTCCAAGGCGCGTATAGCCGCATTGCTTGGAAATGCTTCGACCGCAAACGTCAGTAATTCTCGGGCGCGGGTTTCATTCCCGGCCAGTCGGTTGTCTTCGGCCAGACGAAGTGTAAGCATCGCTTCCAACAATTCCGGGAGTAGCAGAGACCTTTTGTGGTGCCTCTTGCGGTAGTAGGAATCGTGCAATTGCTCCATCGCTTCGAGCGGCCAGGGAAATGGCTCCCAGGTGAGGAGGCAAATGGCCAGTCTCTCGACACAAGGCTCTCTGAAGTCGGCATCGTAGCGGCTAAAGAGTTCCTGGTGGCGCGTCCGCCGATATTTTGTTCCCGTAAACGCGATGAACAAATGATACAAAGTCAGCATAGCCCTGCGGTGGCAGCGTTTGACGCTGTCCAGCGGGAACTGTTCGATTTTGTCCAAAATGGCGCTGAGGTCTGTCAAGGTGGCATCCGTAGGACGCATCAATACCGATGAGACCTCTAAGAGAAAGGCCTGCAGTCGGTGCGCAGCGGTCTCGGGCATATATCCCTCGGGGCGGCCAATCCAATATTGGGAGGCAAATTTCATCGTGACCACGTTTGGCAGAGCTGAACGCCAGTCATAGTTTTCATGGTCGATCTTGGGAGCGCGCTTCACGAACTCGCTGATGACATGCCGTGCCAGACGCGCAAGACCTTCAAGTGTCAGCGTCGGCTGATCGTCGATGGCAAATGTTTCTGCATGGTCGAAGGGAATCGAAAGCAGTTTGGGGACGGCTTCGAGGCGGTGCACATAGCCAGACCGGATGTCATAGGCTCGCTTGAGTAAGGTCACGAGATCGGGTCGGCGGATTGGGCGGACGCAGTCGACAGCGTCCTCGCGGAAGAATGCAGGAGAGAGATGTCGCATGGCAAAGTCGCGGAATCGCCGCGATAAGGCAACATGTTCATTTTCCAGCACGGCTGATCGAACGCGTTCCGCGACTTCCGATGGGGCTTCGTTTAGCGCCGTATCAATTCGGTCTCGCTTGCTTTCGTCGTAGTCGAGCCAGCACGGCAACGGAGCATCCGACGCCTGCGCGAGTGCCTCGATAGACATAACAAAGAGACTGTAGCCGAGACTCGTATCATCCGCGATCCGGTGAGTTGCAGTGACATAGCGGCGAATCGCTCGGATTGCTCCTTCATAGTAAGCGCGCCTGAGCCCGACCAGCGCCACGATGAAGTCGTTGATGAGCGCCGCATCTTCTGGGCGTACGTTGACCCGGGTATCAAACACTCGCCGAAGATACTTCTGTGAACGTTTTGTGGGATTGGATTCGGGACTATCAGGGACGGTAAGACGGCGTAGCAAGTCTGAATCGGTCGTACAGATCACATTTAGTGTAAAAGAAAGAACGGCAGCAAGGTCGTCTATTAATTCCTTGCCGCCAGTCGAAACCATCGTTCCTGGCAGAGGATCGGACCGTTCAATTTTCTCGATGACCTCATAAGTGAGGGTGGCTAGCCCCGTCAGACCTGTGGACGGGAGTAATCGCCCTACGGGTGTTTCGATGGGGGCACTCTGAAACGCCCGGTAGTTGGTGTAAAAGGTCCCGCGATGCAGGGTCTCAAAACAATGGAGGCCGCTGAAAAACTTACCGGTGGTTATTTGAAGCATGAGGTTCCCTATTCCCAAAAATCTTCGTCGGCGGGATCAGAAAATTGCTCTTCATTCGCCGCAGCTGCAATTCTTTACTTGTTCATCAGTCGGCGCATCAAGAGGCATTGTTGCATTCCGTCTCAGGCGATCGTGCAAATCGTCCTGACTATACAATCGAGTCGCGTGTTCTGGTAGCGTGTGATAAAGGACGTTATCACACGCTTATGGACATCACGATGCCAGCATCTTTTCCCGAGACCGAGTTCCGGGCTTTCGGAATCGCCGCCTCGAACTTCTTTCCGGGACTGCTCAGCGACGAAGTGCCGTACGACCCTCAGGAAAAACGGCGGCACTTCGACTGGTCATGGCAGGCCGTTCGCTATCGTTATCGCAGTTGCGCGGAATGCAGCGAGGAATTCAAGGTGTTGCTCGACAACCCGAGCGAGATGTGGCAGGCCGGATGGGGCGACGAGGAGCTGACATACAAACTGGAGCGCTGCATCTACGTGTTCTTCATGGGCGCGCTGTCGGTGTTCGACAGTTTCGCGCTCAGCCTGTATTACCTGAGCAACGCCATTCAACCGGCGGCGTTCCCCGACGTGGCGGCTCCGCGCAAGATCACGCGCACCACGACGCACAAGGCTATGAGCGCCGCGTTCCCGCAAGACGCCATCACAGGCCTGCTCGGCAGCCTTCCACAAGATGCGCGGTTTGCGAACATCGATGCCATCCGCAATCTGCTAGCCCACCGCATCAGCGGCAGGCGCAGCGTCCGCTCCTCCGGCACGCTGCAGAAGGACGGCACCTACACGACGGACTTTCACGAGGAAACCTGGCATATTCCCGGCGCAACCGGGAAACTCGTGTTTGACCGGGAGCTGCTGCAGCGTCATCTGGACGACATCACCGCCCTGCTGTCCTCGCTCGCCGCTGCGGCGCGGTCCTTCGCCGAAGCGCACCAGCCCACGAAGGCAGGCCCATGACCACGGCGATCGTACCTCTGGATGCGCCGGAGAGCCTTGCGCCCGCATCGGCGCGGTGCTGCAGATGAACGTCGGCGATTATTTCAGCCAGGGTCGGTGCGGATGGGTCCGCCTGCACGAAAAAGGCGGCAAGGAGCATGAAGCGGCCTGCGTTTCCAAACTCGAAGGCTACCTCGATGCGTACATCGCGGCGGCGGGAATCGCCGATGACAAGGACGAGCCGCTGTTTCGCACCACCGGGCGCTTCACCGGGACGCCACACCGCATGACGCAGCGGGACGGCTACCGGATGATTCAGCGGCGTGCGCGCCAGGCGGGCATCAAAACGCGCATCGGCAATCATTCGATGCGGGCAACCGGCATCACCGACTACCTCAAGAGCGACGGCACGCTGGAGCACGCGCAAACGATGGCGGCACACTCCTGCCCGCGCACCACAAAGCTCTACGACCGGCGCAACGATGAAACGGCACTCGATGAGTACGAGAAAGTGAGGATTTGAGTATGTTTGGCTGGTTGCGGCGTCGGAGGCTTGAGAAACGCAAGCGCGAGGTATTGTCCGCGATTCGTGGACAACAATTGGGCTTTGAAACGATGGTGCAACGAGCGCAGATAGCCGGAGACGCACTCAATGAGGCTTTTTTGGCATCTGTGCGCGGGAGTTTAACGGAAATCGAACAGCGGGCGAATCAGGAAACTAACATCGACGAGCTTGACGATTTGGTCGAGGACGCGGAACAGCAAGGGCAGATGAGAGCTTATATTTGTCCCCGCACGGAAATATCCAATGAAGGCAGCCTGAATATCGACGTAATGGGTGAGTGGAATGTTCCAAAGACCGTAACCGCCAATTTGCGCGCCACACTGGGCAAGAAGTTGGAGAACGCGGATAAAGATCTGGAGGCGGCGCGTAGTGCGCTGCGTGCGCTGTTCGAAGGATTCGACTCCTGGGACAGCTATACAGGCGAATATGAGAAAACCATGAGGACCATCACGTTCTGGCTCTTTGGTGCAACCTTCATCCTGCTCCTGCTAGCCATTCTGGCATTTCACTTTCCGAAGGCGATTCTCGTGGGATTATTGTGCGCTGGAGCGGCGGGCAGTTGCGTTAGCGTCATGGCCAAGATGCCAGCGCTGGATGTAAGCCTTTCGGGTGAACTCGACGCTTATCAGCGCAGAATCTTCAGCCGGATAGCTGTCGGCGTCGTCGCAAGCCTCATAGGCAGCGCGTTACTAGGGTGGGGCGTGTTCCCGATATCGATCCAGAATCAAACTTTCACAGACGTGTTCAATGCCTGTGCGTCATCACCAGCCGTCTCTTGCACGGGCCTAAAGATACTAATACTCCTAGGCATTCCGATGCTCTTCGGATTCAGCGAGCGCGCACTCACGTCCTTTGAGCGGAGGGTTTTCGGCGAGCTAAAGGGCGGACGGGCTAAGCGCTAAAGCGCCGCATCGGGGTTGCGTACACGTTTCGGCAATTGGTTGATCCGCAGAAGTGGTGTCCAGATGAGGAAGCTGGGCACACATGAACTAAGGCCGGTCAGAGACCAAGATTTGGTCGATGTCGGGGCCGGCCACTCTCAGGTACTTGCCATCTTCCGCATAAAAAATGTGTCGGCCCTGGCCGAGAACTTGGGCCAGTCGATCTTCACGGCACCATGCGAGGGAACCTGGATAACCCATCCGGCTCGGATGGTCAAAATCCACATTCCGGCCGAATCCGAGATCATCTGCAGCGGGAGGCTTCTCCGATAACAACAGCCATCTTTGACCGACTGAAGTCCACTGGAGCCTGCCTGAAAGCTGGACGAGCGCCGGTGTGCTTCCGCCGAAGCGATGCACTTTCTCAATAAAGGACGCGGGTACTTCAACCCGTCCCGATGCACCGAGTTTCTGGAAAAGATAGCAGCTGCCCGAGTTTGACTCCAGCATCCACTCGGCTTGTTCTGCGCAACGAGGCACAATGGGCTCAATCCGCATTCGGTCGCCGACTTTGAGATCGAAGGACGGTGCACTGCCTGCTGGAGCGGTCTTGCCTATGCGGCTCTTCGCTTCGGCTTCGGCTGTGGCTTTCCACTCTCGCAAGAGTTCGACTGTAAATCGCGCTGGATCGTTATCGACCATCTTTGCGTGGTTCTGGCACAACCAAATGCCGTTGGATGGTCCGCTGCGCTCCTCCGGGAGAAGTTCGGGATCGTAGCGCGGGCCTCCCGCAGATGCGGCGGTGAGGTGGGCCGCCACGCCTATGTTGAGCGCCTTCGCGGGGTCTTCTTGTGGGCCACTCGTGAGGGCACGGCATTCTGGATTTGAGCAGAGATTGCCTACGCGCGAGGCGAGGGCCCGCTTCACCGGTTCCGAAAAATCGTCGCCCATATTATCGCTTGCCTGAAATGTTAGACCGTCTCCACGGTCGCGGGGGCTTCCGGTCTAGCTTGGCGCCGTATAACGACGCGAAAGAGATTTCCATCTTTGTCATCCACGAAATCAATTGTCGGATATTCTCGCAGCGCCCGCAAAATACCGGTGCCGAGTCCTCGGTACGGCAGAAGCTTGGTAGCAAAAGAGGCCAGGATAGGATTACGGATATTGGAATTTCCACTCTGAATGTTTGCTACCGTAAGATTATTTGGGAGATGTCCCGGACTGATAATCTCGATGCGGTCATCAAATACGAAAAGGCGGATGGGTGCAGACACAAAATAATCACGATGGATCAGAGCATTGGCAAGAAGTTCCTCAAAGACGATTCTGGGAATTTCGACTTCGCCCGTCGTATTTACGCCCTGCCCTCTCTGCTCTCTCCTCAGATTTCGCAATATGAAGCTGAGGGCCCCTTCAAACTGCGCCTGTATCCGACCGTAGATGTCGGCGCTATCGAGATAGGTGGTCGTATGAATGTCGTTGCCGGGGTAGCAGACAGCTTTAACATGAAATACCGGTTGCAATGCCTGGGGATCGCGCCCAAAAAGTAAGACTCCGCTGACAGTCAGCAGCCCTTCGTTCAAGAGGCGCATGTTGGACAAAATCTTTCCGAGCGACTGCCCCTGCTCGTCCATATCCTGCTCGTATCTGGCCCGAAAAAATTGCCGGAAATAGTCCAGATCTACGTCCGCGATGGAAGTGCCGGGAACTGGGACATCGTCTGCGTGCACCAACTGTGCTGCTTGGAACATCCTTTGTAATTCTTCACGCGCTGTCACCCTTCGCTTGTCGCTACCGCTCTTGACCCAGATGGCACCAGTGTTATCCATGTAGGGCTTGCTGATTCCGTCTGGTACCGTAACGACAATCACCACGCCCGCTCCAACAGGCACGTTCTCCGTGGTCGGATTGACGGCCGGTCGGACTGATTCCGAAGATGCATTCCCTATTAATTGGTTAAGGCGATGGACGCTCGCTGCATCGTGTTCGTGAATCGTTCCGTCGTCTTCTATGCCAATGAAAATCCTCCCTCCGCCGGAGTTGGCAAATGCCACAATCTCACTAGCCAAGGAGGTCTGATTGGTCACATCAGCCTTGAATTGGTGACGAGTATCTTCACCGCGGGCGGCGATTTCCAGGAGTTCTACTGTTTCCAAATCTGGTAAATCTCCTTTCGGCGCTGGAAGGCCTCGCTTCCACCCTCCATAATGCTGACAATTGCCTCCTGGAGCGGAGGGGCGTCTATACTGCCTACGGTGGGCTGAATCGAATCCTCAGTATAAGCGCAGGCTATTATTTGTTCGGCATCACCCAGAACGGGAATGTTCGGATTGTGAGTCGCAAAAATGAACTGTGTCTTCGGCTTGAGCTTGCGAACGAGCTTGATCACATCCTCATAGATTGTCTGATTGTCCAAGTCATCTTCGGGTTGGTCAATCATTATCACATCGTTTTCATGCTGGCTCAGAACAAATAGGATCAACGCCGAGGCGCGTTGGCCGAGCGAATGATTCTTGAGATGCTTTCCGTGGTATTTGATGGAGTATGCGTTGGGCACCTGCCAAGTCAGCAATGCACTAAGATTCTCTTGCAGATATTGTTCGAAAGTGGGAGCAGAAGCCCCAATCGTCGTCTTGGCTTTATCGAGTTCCCGGTAGAGTGCCGCCCCGTCTGTAAAGGAATTAACCAGTTCCCCCAGCGTGGTCTCACGCAATTTGCTTCCTCGAAATACATCCTTCAAATATCTCAGAAAGGCAGCTTTGTCCCCTTTGTAATCAATTTCAATTTGCAAAGCCGTCTCTTGCTGATTGATCTTATCCAGTTCTTGCTTGATAAGCTTGAACTCCTGGTGCCACTTGTCATTTAGAACGGTTAGAGCCGATGAAAGCTGCTTTTGCAGCGCGAGCTGCTGCTCCCTCTCTTTGGTCAGAGCCTTGAGGATCTGCGTCGCGCTTTCGATTGCCTTGCGCAGTTTGAGGAATTCATCTGGCTTTATGGCGGTGGCGCCGCTCGATTTCAGTTCCTCGGAGAGCTTTCTGGCAACTTCTGCAAATTCTTCCTTCAAAGCGTTCCTGAGCGACTCAAATTGCTTTACTTTATTCTTCAATTCGGTCGAGGCGGTTTTTGCTTGAAGGACAACTTTCTTTAGCTCTCCGAATCCCTTGGCGACGCGCTCGAATATCGCAAACACTTCGGCGAAGAACTGTTGATTCTGTTTAGTGGTATATTTCGCGCGGCTGGCGAAATCGTCAGTGTACCGCGCGATGAAATCGTCGAGCTCCTGGATATATCCAGCGACGAAGTCGCTAAGGTCTTTGACGGTGCGACCGTCCTGCTCGAAATCGACTTGTTTTTGAAGCTTTTCCTCTACACCATGCTGCTTGAATATCTTTAACCGAAACTCGGCATCCTGCTTTTTTGCCTCATATTCCTTCTGTTTCTCGCCGACATCGGAAAGCTTCTGCAAGCGTTGCGTTAATTCGACAACTGTCTGACGCTGCTCTGCAATTGACTGCCGGATGTCAGCAAGCTTGTCCCCCACGAGCTTCTCGACCAGATCATTCTCAAAGCCCTGGCCGGTGTTCGACAGATCTTTTTGACCGAAGTATATCGGCTTGTGAAGGATAGTTTCTCGAATGTTGATGCCGGGTTGCAGCCTGCCCGCCACATAGACATCCGGCTGTTCGCCAACAATGCGTCGAACTTCGTATTCTTGTCCGTGTCGATCTGTGGCGACGAGTGTAATTTTGCCGCCGCTTCCTAGCGCGTTTTTGACAGAGCCTTCCTTGTATTCGCGATCCGCCGCATTCTTACCGAACGGAATGTCCAGTGCATACCTCATAGCTTCGAGGATCGTTGACTTGCCACTTCCCCGGATGCCAATAAAGGTATTGAGTTCCGACGAGAAGTCGATGGTCCGTCCATCCAGCTTGTCGCCTTCAAATGCGACGCTTTTCAAATACGAGTTTTCCTGCTTTGGCGCGGCAGCAGCGACCCGGTTGGGATAATCGAGAAGCGCGAATTTAACCGCCTCGAAAGTAAACGCGCCAATCTTGATGTACGTCGGTTTTCCTTTGCCGATATCAGCTATGGATTTACAGTCGCAGCCTTCCAGCTCGGCGGGGTACCAGTCGTCCAACCAATTCTTTACTTGTGTCCGCTTGTCATGAGTAGTGACCTTCTGAAAGCCGACGCATCTCTCGCGGAACAGGTCGGTTTTTCCCAGCTCTGTGATTCTGCCTCCTGAAAGCCCTCCCCAGAGGCCATTGTTGGCCTCCACGTGGGCACAAACAAGAAAGTAATCCCGTCCAAATTTGTCGAGTTCGCGAATTGTTTCGTTGAGATCATGATTGGATCTGCCGTTCTCATTCTCAAAATTGGCCTGTCCGGCAAAGGTTACATTGAGAAAACTCTGAACGTAGTCGGCATTTTCCTTGTTCATGATCCATTCAGCGCTAAAAACAACGAGTATATGGATGCCATTTGATCCGTCTTTAACAGATAGCTCCAAGCCTGGCAGAACGAAAATTTCTTCCTTTCGAGCAGCTTTGGCCAGAGCCCTGAAATCGTCTCGGTCAAATTTGTTATGGTTCGTGACAACTGCGACGCGTATGCCTGCTTTTTTCAAAGCCATGACGTACTCTGACACAAAATAATTTGGGTCCCCCGAGTACGAAAACTCCTTATCCGCGACGGTGTGCATATGGAAATCAGCGCGAAGCCAGGTTGAGCCGTGCTTAAAAAGGGAGGGGATCGGTGCTGGGGTGGTCATAGCGAGCTCGCCTTGGTTTTTTCGGACTGAAGGGATTGATCCGTCACATATTTCTCGGCCGCCTCGCGAACTATCCATGCAATCGAAACCTTTTTCTCCTTCGCCAGGGTTTCAAGGGTGCGGTACAAACTGGGTGGGAAGGTAATGGAAGCCCGCGGCTGTCGCTGGGGCTTCGCCTTCTCTTTTCCGTGCTTCTTTTCAGTCATCCGAATGCCATTTTACGTTCTGCACCACGCTACACCGTCGCGGTGCACAAAGCAATCCTGGTGATCAGAGGCGTAGGTTTTCGGGCGGATTCTGCGATGATCCCCTATTTGGATTCGGCGTGGTGAAACAGGTCAGGACCACGGGGAACTTTCTTTGATTTTTTAGACTTTGGGGGTACTTCCAACGCTCCGGCGCTAAGTAAGTCACTTCCTGAGATCAGAGTACCTGAACAAATCTTTTCGAGCAGCTTAGCCTGCGCTGGTTCGAGACCGACAAGCAAAGCCAGAACGTTAAGTACATTAATCAGCTCGGTGGTATATTCCGCCAGCCAATGATCGGGCTGAAGGTCGCCAAGCACAGACGGAGGCCTGCGATCACCTATTATTGGCCGTTCGCGATCCTTTTTGCGATAACTGAACCAATGCAAGAGCACCTGCTTGCCCGATACTTCATAGTTCCACACGGCAGGCTCAACGTGCTCGATGTACCCGTTGCCCACGATTAACCGTTTGTTGGCAGGATCGTAGTCGATAGTGTCGGGCATTTGTGCAGGTTCCTGGGAGATGGCTCCCGCCGATGGAATGCGCGGCGCATTTCCCGCCGGCATGCGTGGGGGATGCGCGGGACGCTCTTTGTCTGCGTCGGCCATGCGTTCGCCGAAGGTGTGCAGCCACAGGATTGTGCGGCCAAGCTCAGCTGCCTCGTCAAAAAGCTTCCAGTCATCGGTAAGAGGTATGCGCAGGCCGGGAGTCGAAAGATCATCCTGAAAACGTGCGGTGAAGGCAGGATTTGCAGCGACTGCGGCGATATAAGCGAGAAAGTCTTCTGCCTTGACGGTGTGGCCGTAGCGCTTTGACAGAAATGTCAGAAGGTTTGGCTTGATGTTAGGGACCTTGGCGTTCTTGTCGGCCCACAGCGGGAACGTCCGCCCTCCCCTCCCGTTGTAGTGATGAAGATCCGGAATCAGCGCGGTGAAAGTTAACGCGGGCCCATTGGTGGGAGACTGGTCTGTCGGTGCGGTCAGATAGATTTGTTCCGATGAGCGTACCTCCCAGAGTTCCGGGTTGGGCTGGTTAATCACTCGGCTGTCCGGGATGATCCATTGTCGGTCAAAAGAGCGAAAACCATATTGAGTCGCAGGCAGAGATGATCCGGTTTCCTCAGCAACGCGTTTCATATTTGGAGCGTAGCCAGCGAGCGGTTGTTTTACGACGCGATTGACGTGTTTATCGCCAGGGAGGCCATTTCTGAGGTGGGGATGGAATAAGGCCTCCTTTTCCTCGGCCGGCGCCTGGACGAGTTTTTGCCAACGCCGGTGCAGGGACTCCGCGTCAGGAGCGATGATCCATGTTCGCCCCGGCATCACGCCCGAACCATTGTCGACAAACAAATCGTCTAGCCGCGGGAACGTAGCCCATGCGCCCTGGCTTGCCGGCAAGAAAGGCGCGCGCCAATCCGTCGGGCACTCTACCCATCCCTTGCTGTTAAGTTTGATAGCGCCAAGTGCTTTGAACTTTTCTTCCCTAAGACCGGTAGGAAGGGTACGGAAAAGAACCTTCGACGGGACATCAGGCTTGCTCTTGGCCGATCGAGACGCCAGCACGATGCATACGGGCTGCTGCACGCCCTGAAAAATCCGCGTGTTGACCTCTGGTTGGTGCCCCTCAGGCGAGCAATCGATAACCCAGATGTCGTCACAGGTCCTACGCAGATAATCGCGCATCTTCTGAAACCCGTCGCCGTTCAGAAAACCCGCGACCGTGATGTAGCAGACGATACCGGTTCTATTCCCGGGACCGTGGTCGTAAACTTTCCACGTGGCCCAACGCCAGAAGTAAATGTAAAGATTCCTCAGATGCTTGCTATGCAGACCTACGCCCCATTCGGTGGGCGGCATCCAGTCTGATAGCGGCGCGGATTTCTCAGCTTTTTTAGTCTCGCCTTCTACCCAGCCTCCAAGACCCATGGACTTTACCTTGTAGGGCGGGTTGCCGATGACGACAGTGATCGGTTCCTCCCGCTTGATCTTGTTCGCTTCTTTGCGGGACTTCGCGATGGGAGCGAGGATACCCGGAATCCATCCCTCGTCGTCATCCGGGTTGCCAAGCGTATTCGTCACGAACATACGGACAGGAGTCTTGGGGGCGGCTCCCGTGAGATCGACTATTTCCGCCAAAATGCGCAGCTGCGCTACCGCGAACGGCCCCAGCTGCATTTCAAACGCAATCAGGCGGTTAATGGCAGCGTTGATGGCTCCGCTGACTGAGCCCTCTCCTTCATCGGCCTTCACCGTCTCTGCTATCTTCCGAAGTATTCCCAGGAGGAACGTTCCGGTGCCTGTCGCCGGATCGGCAAGCGTCACGGAGGGCGCAGCGATTCCTGCATGCAAACCAAAGCGCGGAGTGCGTAGAGCTTCGTCTACTAGTGAGACCATCGCGCCCACAACTTCAGGCGGAGTGTAGTAGGAACCCGTCTGCTTCCTCAGCTCGTTGTCATAGACTCCCAGAAATTCTTCGTAGAAGTAAAGCCAGGCATCAGGACGGTCCTTACTGATCTTGGACCAATCAACCGCATCGAGCACGCGTGTAAGAGTGCCAAGCGACGTTTTGAGTGTCTCCTGATTCTCCGCATTGTCCGTGAGGAGTCGAAGCGCGGCGCCGATAAGAGAACTTGTGTGACTAAGCTCTGTGGCGACCTTTTGCAGGCCCGTCGCAAGTTTTATCTTCTTTGCCCGCGCCATCAGCATGCCGAAGGTCACCGCCTGGGCATAGCCGTCAGCGAACCTCTCATCGGTGGCATCGGGAAAGAGCAGCTTCCGCCAGTCGGCGGCAAGACTCGTGAGCGCCTCACTCTTCAGGGCGAGCTGCTCAGTCACCTCCTCGCGCAGCAACCGACAAAGACGTGCGGTGGTATCGGCCAAGTCCTTCGCACTTCGTGGCGGGACGGGTTCCCAACGCAGAAAACTTTCAAAGAGACCCTGTAGTCCGGGTGGGGCCTGTAGCTTGTTGCCAGAAGATTCGATGTCACCTATCAGGGTGACGATAGAACCTGCCAGCTGCCCGTTTTGCCAAAGGCTAAAGGCGTTGCCGTCGGTATAGATAATGTTGGGTAACGAGCTGAGTTTTTCCCATTGGAGTTTGTCGTGCAAGTCTTTGAACTTGCGCGGGTCTGCTCCCTTGCCGGGCGCTTTCAGTTCCACGAAACCGACAAGGGCGTTGTGAACGGTCACTGCGTAGTCTGGACGTGTCTTCAGATCGCTTACGGACGATTCGCCGACAGCCGATACTGCCGCTTTTCCAAAATTTGAAATCTCGGATATTTCGCCGAGAAGTTGCTCGAACGGTGTCCGCAGCTGGTCCTCTGGCTGGCCACTCGCCGCGGGATTGGCTAGTTTTTCTTTCGCCTTTGCTCCGAAGGCCGCAATCGCCGAGCTGAGGGTTGGCTTCATCTAGAGTCGTCTGCTCTCCGGAACTTTAACCGACCTTAACGTCATCGCAAGCAAGTAAATCAATGCTGCAACTGGAATCGTAGTGCATTACTCAACGATTGCGTCGGGAATGGTGCAAGAATATCACCTAAAAACAACGGGGGGACTTCAAAGCAGCAAGGCCGAGGATACAGCTCCACGAGGCAAGAGTAGTAGAGTATCTCCGTTCGGAAAGGTGGCTTTCTGCGTAGCAAGAATGTGAAGGATGTTCGCAGGGCGGCTCAGGAATCAAGCGGGCCGGATGTAGAGGGAGCCAGATAGCGGTCTAGACTTAATTCGGTATTGGCTGAAAGCCAGAAATCAGGCTTTCTGTATGGAAGAAGGCAACGCGGACATAGAAAAACAGATGGGCAGGGGAGGGCGCCCGTTTGGTCGCAATCGAATTTTCCAACCCACAACCCAACCCACAACATGAGATGTCTTGTCCGACTTCCGCGTAGTTTGGCAGTCCCCGCAGTCTTGTAAGTTGTTGTAAAACCTAACCACGCTACTCTGATAAGGGCGAGGTCGGTGGTTCAAGTCCACCCAGGCCCACCATTCAAATCACCAATAAATACGCGGCGATTTTCACTTTTCCCCTTTCGGAGAATATCTCTCAAAAAGCCAATTTGCCAACTATTTGCCAACTTTAGGATTGCCCGGATGGCAGTACACTCAGGGGCGTTTAGACCCTTCGGGTGAAGGCAGAACAGCTCGCATCGATTTGGCTAAGTCGAGAATGCCCCCTTGTTAGGTCGAAGGACGTGCAAGGAAGTGCAAGACACTGCAAGCTTGCGGAAGGAGCAGGAAGGCATTTTTAGTCAGTTTTCGAGGGGATAGTTCAGTTGGTTAGAACGCTGGCTGTCACGCAGGAGATCGCGAGTTCGAGTCCCGTCGCTCCGCCATTCAAACTCTAGAATCCTTCCCTCGTGCGTTCACATTGGGCCGTTGCGGTGATGAGCGGCACATCAACCAAATGTTCGCTCAGAAACCACACTTGAAGCTCGTTCGTGCGCAACATTTCACTCACGAGAAGATCATTGCTGCCATCGTCGCCAAGTTCTACGGCACGTCGTGCCAGTTTTCGAGTTTGACGAATGATGGTCTGGTGGGCATCCAACAGGCGCGACAGTTGGACTGGAACCTCTTCTCGACCGCGCGGAGGACGCTCGATATGCGTAGTCTCGGCCACGTCGGGAGCCATCGCGATGCTCACGCCGCCGAGAAGCTGAATACGCTCGGCGATTGAATCAACTAGCTCTTCTTGCTCATTGAAATGCTTATCAAAGAGCAGATGCAATTGGTAGAACGTCGGTCCCGCGACCTGCCAGTGCGATTTCTTATACAAGTCGCGCAGGGTCATCGTGTCTGCAAGCAGCTGATTGAGTTGTGCCGTCATTTCCAACCGCACCGCTTCCTCCAAGTCAAGCGGTAGTAGGTGGCTGACGGTGCCGTACGGCTGAATCTCAGCAGCCCGTTGGTGAAGGTGTGGCTGAGCGCTGACTCTTCCAGGAATTTTGGACTGTGTTTTGGCCATGAGGTATCCTCGTGCGTATGCTCAAGCTGCAGCTTGTCGTAAGAGATCTTCGATTTTCTTATCTAGATTCCGGGCGACCTCTAGCGCGTCGCGATTCCCATAAGGGGCTAAGAAGCTCGCCATCCCGTCATATGACAAATGCACGCCATCGGCGCGCTCATCCACAAGCACGGTAACCGGCGCGTAAGAGCCGGCATCCGGAATATGCTTGGCCATTTCCTTCATGATGAGGGGATTGCCAATAACGAAGCGAATCATCTTCGGAGTCTCGTGACCGGTTTCTTTGCGGAGAATCGCGCCATGATCCAACTGCATAAACAGCATCAGTCCTAATTTGCTCAAGCCTTTCTCAACTGCGCTTTTCAGTTCGGCAAAAGAGTGCGCTTCGTGAGTTGATCTCCCAAATTCAGCCATATCCGGATGACCGATGGCGGCGTTCACACTACTTATTACGTCATCAAACCGCTTGGAAGTGGTCAGACTGAACCGCTCCATCTCGATTTTTCTTATCATCTCGAACCTCTTTACACGCAACCGCGCCTTAATCCAGGCTGCATAAATAGCATCAGCCCTGCTTTGCTCAGGCCTTATCGACTGCGCTTTTCCGCTAAGCAAAAACGTCAATGCTGGCGGACAGCGAAGGCGCTTCAGTCGCCCGCAACGGCTGGGGCAACCGAAGCTCGCCGCAGTCGTTGATGTAGAAATTCGCTTGTCCGCCCGTTGGCGAGCGCTGCCGCGGCGGCATTGTAGTGTGCGCCATTATTTCGAGAGAAGGCATGATTCTGACCCGGATAGCTATAGACTGTCGTGTTTGGTTTCTTAGCAAGCGCCGCTTTAATCTCGGCTTGCGCAGCCTTGGAAATGAACTCATCCTCCTCGGCCAGATGCATTAGAAGGGGCGCATTAAGCCCATCGACCTCTCCTAGATATTTTTCAGTATCGCCGCCGTGATAAGCGACCGCTGCGTCGACGCCGTGGCAGCGCACGGCTGTCAGGAAGACCATCAGCGCGCCAAGGCAATAGCCAAGGAGGGCGACCTTGCCGTTACACTCCGGGAGGTTGCGTACGGCATTGACGGTGTCCTTGACGTCCTTTGCGCCCGCGTCTCTGTCATAAGCCCCGTACAGACGAAGGCCGTGTTGCCAGTTGGCCTCGGAGGTAACAGTGAGGTCAACACCCGGTTCCTGTCGCCAGAATAGGTCTGGCGCGACCGAAAGGAAGCCTTGCTCTGCCAGTTCGTCGCAATGCTCGCGGATGTCGGCGTTCACCCCGAACAACTCCTGCAGAACAATGACCGCGGCAGCCGGCACGGTTTTCGGTCTTGCTATATAGGCCGCGAACGCGCCGTCATGTCCTGCTATCGTGATGTGATCCTTCATTGTGTTCTCCTCAGACTACGACGCTCATCCAGGCCTCCGCCCATGTCGTCGTCTGGATCGGCGGAGAGCCGCTATCGTGCGAGGCAGATTCAGCCGGCGGCATGCATGGCAGCCGCAGAAGTGGCTGCCTCTTCGATCAGCTTGGCTGTTTCCTTCGGATGAGACATGTAGGCCACATGGCTGGAATTCACTTCGATGGTCTTGGCCTTCGCGCGCTTCGCCATCATGCGCTCCTGGTCCGGATTGATAGATCGGTCTGCGGTGGCCACCATGTACCAGGTGGGCTTGGTCTTCCAGGCGGGCGACGTAACCTGGTGGGTGAACGCATCGGTGGAGATCGGCACCTGCGACACAGCCATGAACGCCGCCTTCTCCGGCGGAATGTCCGCTGCGAAGTCGGCCGCGAAATGCTCCTGTTCTATCCACCAGTTGCCGTTGCTGTCCGGTTTGAATGCCTTGGAGGCTTGCGGCAGAGCCTGTTCGATCGACCCACAGCTCTCACCTTCATCGAGCGCAAATGCGGCAATATAGACAAGCGCCGCAACCTTGGGATGATTCCCGGCCTCGGTGATGACGGACCCGCCATAACTGTGGCCAACCAGAACCACTGGCCCGCCCATGGCGTCAATGGCTGCCTTCGTGTACTTTTGGTCCTCGGCGTAGGAGGTCTCGGGGTGTTGCACCACCGATACCTTGTACCCATCATTCTTGAGGATGTTAGCGACGGGCTCCCAGCCGGAGCCATCGGCGAATGCACCGTGCACAAGAACCACGTTCTTAATATTCTGTGTCATGATCGTTCTCCTCTCTAATTTGGGCTTCAGCGAATCTTGGATTAAGCCTCGAACATGCATTGGAAATTACCGGGAGCGAGGACGACAGTATTGAAAACACGGACCACTTTTGTAGATTCCTGCTTCAAACGTGGAGAGTGAAGGTGGGCGAAAAGGCTACTTCCGGCTTGAGGTTCAACACGAGGCCTCTAGCCGAAAGTCAAATCGGCGACGATAGACGATGTTGGATCTACAGGAAGACTCAGCGCACCACCGTTACCGGAACGGTGGACTTGAGGATGGGATCTATTCGTGTGGTTGAAGGGATTGGCGTTTGGATATTTCGACAGAAATCCTGCGGCGTGAATGTTCACGCCTCCATTTTCCCGGAGTCGCGCCGACGACGTTTGCAAACGCCCTAGTCAGTGCGGCTTGATCAGAAAATCCAGTCTGCGCGGCAATTTCGACCAACGAGCTATTCGTTTCCGACAAAAGGGCCTTGGCGATCTCAACGCGCTGCAGAATCAGGTAACGATGTGCGGAGGTCCCAAACGATCTCCTGAATGATCGCGCAAAATGGCTGACGGAAAGCCTGCATTCCTCGGCAAGTGTTGCCAGTTTTAACCCGCCGTCCAAGTGCTCCTGGAACAATTCCACAACGCGGCGCCTTTGCCACGGCGCAAGACCGCCTTTGAATTGCGGGATAGCTTCACGAATCTGAGCATAGCGCTCGACAAGGTGCGAACAAATCATCAAGGTGAAAGAATCCATGAACAACTGAGAGAACATCTCCGGCCTATTTAGGCACGGAAGCATCAGTTGCGTTAGGTGATGGAGGGCCGGGTCGGAAGTTCCATACACGCAGTGGAGACGCTTAACTCTAGGCATTCTGGCATCGTCCGTGAGGGAATCCAAGGTTGCGCGCGGAACATGGTAGTGGATCCAGTCTATGGGGCCCGGGTTTCGAATACTCGAATTTGACTCCAAGTCGCACATTGCGACTCCGCCCACTGGCCATGCCCCCGTCTTTGTGTACTTGCCATCGGTCCAAAGTTCCCATTCCCCGGAATTCGCATGATTAAGATGAACCGAAACAACGTAGGCCCTTTCAGATGGGATGGACGCAGTTCGCTCCGGGATGCCGCTCCGTGCAATCAGCCGGGTTATCGCCAGTTGCGGCCGGACGACGGAAACCGCGGAATCGATGGCAACAGTGGGCGGTTGGTTCATGGTGAAATACTTCGCCATCTGTGCGCCATAGGCGCTTGCATGGGCTTCAGGCGGATGCGCGGAATCCCGATTCTGTTCGCAGGGGTGAGTTTTATTCACAGCAACCTCCAAACATAAGACGACCGGTCACCTTATTATCGAAGAATGCCAGCTTTTTCTACACATTTTTTTCGAAGAGCCTAAAATAAAGATCGAGACTTTCAGCAGGGATCGACAAATTCAGTCCGATTCGACAAGCCACGGACGGGTAATTTCTTGCCAGACTCGGTGAATGTCTCCGATTCAGCGCCATATCTCACATCGAGAGCACGATCTGCGCGAAATGCTTCTGCGCTCCGCTGGCAAACTATTTCAGGACGTGGGCTACGTCCAAGCGAGCATTTACCGCATCGCTTCCGGAGTAAACGCGCCTAAAGGCACTTTCTATAACTACTTCAGGAGCAAAGAGGACCTCGCATCGAGACTTGTAGATCGCCAATTCGAGGCTCTTCGTGAATCGCTCTCTCGATCAGCGGGTCATAGTGCGAGCCACCAACTGAGAAAGCACTGCAGCTTCCTGGCCGCCGAACCACCGATGGTTGAAGTGGCCCCGCTTCAACTTCTGGCGACCCTCGCCGCGGAGGCACCAGCAATCCCCGTCGCCCTTACGCAAGGTATCGCCCGGGGCACAGCCATCTGGATCACTCATGTAAGCGACTTGATCTCACTCGCCCAGAAAGAAAGCGGAACACCAATTGCCCACGATCCTCAAAAGCTGGCGTCACTGCTGGTCACTTCGTGGTACGGAGCGATCGTCCGTAGGAAATCGGACGCATCTTTGAAACTTTTTGATGACTTTCTCCAGTTCTTCATCCGCAGCGGTGTCCCCTGAAAAGCAAAGTGTGCATAATCAAACTGTCTCACTGTAGGGGTTCACCCCAGTCGCCTTCCTTTAGGCGGTCTTTGACATGAGCCAGCGAAACAAAAAATGCGAAGCGTCCTCCTACGATTTGCGCGGCGCGAAAAGCGGCACGTCGGTGGGCCGGATTCCCGCGAAGGTAGGTTCACTTTGGTCGCTCCGGGTGTGGGGGCTTCGACTCGAAATCAGTGGACAGGCTGAGTTCTTTCCAGGACCTTGCTTCTTCTAGGCGTGCGAGGTCGTTTTTCTCCGCCCCGTTGTACGCATCGCTGCCGAGCAACAGT
>Ga0210394_10002863_pt1 | contig 22858 bp, 20 predicted proteins | sample IncBWC12MmetaG_FD_160121 | JGI IMG/M metagenome (GOLD analysis project Ga0210394, IMG submission 160121) | Forest soil microbial communities from Barre Woods Harvard Forest LTER site, Petersham, Massachusetts, United States - Inc-BW-C-12-M | ecosystem: Environmental > Terrestrial > Soil >... | reverse complement strand
ACGTGGCCGGGGCTGTCGCTCGAGCCCGTGGAGCGCGCCTTCGAGCACTTCGAGCGGCTGTTCGCCGGCGAGGTGCCCGGCTTCCACGGCGTCGACACCGTCTATCACGACCGCCAGCACACGCTCGACATCACGCTGGCGCTGGCGCGGCTCATCGTCGGCTACGAGCGGCAGCAGCCCGAAGAGTCGCGCCTCGGCGGCGCGCGCGCGATCGTCGGTCTCGTCACGGGCCTCTTCCACGACGTCGGCTATCTGCGGCGTACGGACGAGCGCGAATCGCGCAACGGCGCCGAATTCACCCGCGTGCACGTCTCGCGCGGCGCACGCTTTCTCGGCGAATACCTGCCGGTGCTCGGCTTCGGCGCCTGGGTGCCGATGGCCTCCGAGATCATCCACTTCACCGGCTACGAGGTGCCGTTCGCCAAACTCGAGGCACGCCTCGCCGACCGCCGCGACGTGCTGGTCGGGTACCTGCTCGGCACGGCCGACATGATCGCGCAGATCGCCGACCGCTGTTATCTGGAGAAGTGCCGCGATCGCCTGTACGCCGAGTTCGTGCTGGGCGGGGTGGCGCTGCCGTTCTCCGGCGGCTATCGCCAGGTGAAGTACGCCTCGGGCCTCGACCTGCTGCGCCAGACTCCGGACTTCATCGAGGAGACGCGCCGCAACCGCCTCGACCGCGACTTCGGCGCCGCCTACCGCTACCTCGAGGTCCTCTACGGCGGCCACAATCCCTACATCGAGTCGATCGACCGCAATGTCGAATTTCTGCGACAGGTACTGCGCAGCGAGAACTGGCAGCTGCTGCGGCGCCGGCCGCCGATCTTCGCGGCGGTCGAGGATCCGATGGGCACCATGCGCAATCTCATGCTGGGTTATATAAAGAGAGTCTGGGCCAACTACTAGCCGCGGCGGCTAGTTCGGCCGCTTCGGTGGCGTCCGGCCCGGCGCCACGCGTAAGATGAACCCCTAGATAAATAAAGGGGAGCTTGCCCGGGGTGAGGATCGTCCCCGCGCAGGCAATCATTCGTGACCGCCATCAGCTTCAGGCTTCGCTACGCGGGCGCCGCATTCGTCGTGGCGCTGGCCGCGGCGGCTGCGGTTAGCGCCGTCCTCGCCTACCGCCAGCACGAGGACGCGCAGGCGCTCGGCACGCTCGCCGCACAGGCGGCCCGTGAGAGCGTCCGGCCGGAGCTCACCGCCCGCGCCCAGAGCGTCGCCGCGCACGCCGCCGAGACCATCGCCGGCGCGGTACGTTCCGGCGACCGCGACGGTATCGCGTCCCGCCTCGAGCCCTTCACCCGCGACGACACGGTCGAAGCGCTGAGCGTCGACAGCCGCCTGGGCGGCACGCTCTACTCCTTCGAGCGCGGCACGCCGCCGCCGGCCGGCGCGCAGACCGCAGCGTCCGACATGCCGGTGCGGCTCGTGACCGAGACCTTCCCCGGCGCCGCCACTCCCGAGCGCCTCGCGACGCTGCACCTGAAGCTGGTGCAGGCCGCGCCGCTCGCCGCGCTGCCGCTGCGCGGGAAGCTTGCCGCCGCGGGCACCGGTGGCGCGCTCACCTGGTGGCTGGTCGCGCTGCTCGCCACCGCGGGCGCGGCGGCCGCCGCGGCGCTCGCCTGGCGCGCGCTGCACGAGCTCGAGCGGCCGGTCGAGTCACTCATCAAGAGCGCCGAGCGCTTCAGCGCCGGCGACTACACGCGCCCGGTCGAGGTGCGCGAGCGCGACTCGCTCGCCGGGCTCGAGCAGGCCTTCGAGCGTATGCGCGGCCGGCTGCGGCAGACGACCATCAGCAAGAACTACCTGCACAGCATGCTCAACAGCATGACCGATGCGGTGTTCGTCACCTCGCCCGAGGGCGTGATCCGCCTGGTCAATTCCGCCGCCTTGAAGCTGCTCGGCTACGGCGAGGAGGAACTGCTCGGCCGCGGCATCGCCGCCATCCTCGAGGAGCGCGAGCGCGCCGGCTTCGATCTGCTACAGGCCGCGCACGAGACGCGCGAGACGGTGGTGCGCACCCGCGCGGGTCAGACGATTCCGGTGTCCTTCACCGGCTCGGTGATCGCGAGCGACGACCCGCAGTTCCAGGGCAACATCTTCGTGGCGCGCAACATCACCGACCGCAAGCGTGCCGAGCGCCGCATCCGCTATCTCGCCCGCTACGATGCGCTCACCAAACTCCCGAATCGCATGCAGTTCTACCACGTGCTGCAGCAGACGATCGCGCGTGCGCTGCGCTCGGGTCAGATCGTCGCGGTGCTGTACCTGGACATGGACCGCTTCAAGGAGGTCAACGACACCTTCGGCCACGGCGCCGGCGACCGGGTGCTCGAGGTGCTGTCGGAGCGGCTGGTGCGCGCGGTGCCCAAGGAAACCGTGGTCGGACGGCTCGCCGGGGACGAGTTCGCGCTCACCGTCGACGGGCTGCCGGCCGATGCCGACAACCGCGGCCCGCTGGCGCAGCTGGCGCGCTCCATCCTCACCGAGATCAGCCGGCCGTTCCAGCTCAACCAGCAGGAGGTGTTCCTGACGGCGAGCCTCGGTATCGCTTTCTGCCCGCGCGACGCCGAGAACGTCATCGATCTCATCCGCAACGCCGATGCCGCCATGTACTACTCCAAGCAGAACGGCGGCAACACCTTCGCGTTCTACTCGCCGGAGATGAACGCCGCGGCGGTCGAGCGGCTGATGCTCAAGAGCAAGCTGCGGCGCGCGCTCGAGCGCGACGAGCTCGAGATCAAATATCAGCCCAAGGTCGACCTGCGCAACGGGCGCATCATCGGCGCCGAGGCGCTGCTGCGCTGGCGGCTGCCCGGCCACGGCGACATCCCGCCGTCACAGTTCATCCCGCTCGCCGAGGAGACCAACCTGATCCTCGACATCGGCGAGTGGGTGCTGAACCGCGTGTGCATGGACTATCGCCAGATGCAGAGCGAGGGCGGCGATCCGGGACGCATCTCGCTCAACCTGTCGCTGAAGCAGCTGCGCCAGGCGAGCTTCATCCTGCGCTGCCGCTCGGTGTTCCGCCGCCACGGCGTCTCGCCCACCGCCTTCGAGCTCGAGATCACCGAAACCACGCTGATGGCGGACGCGCAGCGGACCGTGCGGCTGCTGGATGAGCTGTTCGCCATGGGGCTGCACCTGTCGATCGACGACTTCGGCACCGGCTACTCCTCGCTCTCGGCGCTGCAGCAGTTCCCGATCGGCACGCTGAAGATCGATCAGTCGTTCGTGCGCGACGCCAGCGAGGATGCCGGCGATGCCACGATCGTCCGCACCATCATCGAGATGGGCCGCTCGCTCGGCATGGAAGTGATCGCCGAAGGCGTCGAGACGCGCGCGCAGCTCGAGTTCCTGCGCAGCAACGCCTGTCTCTACGCGCAGGGGCGCCTGTTCGGCGAGCCGTGTACCGCCGCGGAGCTGCTCACGCTCCTCACCCGCCAGGCCGCAGGCAACACCGCCTTCGCGCATCTGCTGCGCCGGAGCGAGGAAGCCGCGGCGCCGCGCCTGGCCTGAAGCCCTTGAGTTCTCAGCGCGCCGCGGCGGCGTGCGCCGCGTAGGCGCGCGTGGCGGAGGCCGTCTGCGCCTCGAGCGAGGCGAGCGCCGTATCGCTGGCGCGCTCGAAGGCCGCCACCACCTCGCGCATGTGGTCGCTCGCGGCCGGCGCGCTCCCTTGCGCCACGTAGCTCGCCACCAGCTCGCGCCCCTGGCGCGCGCCGAGGGTGCAGTCGAGCACCACGTTGATCTGCGGGGTGGAGCCCGCGGTGTAGTCCGCCTCGAAGCGCCGCACCGAGATCTGCAGTACATACTCGGGCGGAAAGGCGCTCGCCGAGTCCTGCACCGACTGCCACTCGCCCGCGGCGCGCAGCGTCTCGACCGCGAGCGCCTCGATCACGTCCGGAAGCGGCGCCGCCCAGCGGCTGCCGACGTAGAAGTTCATGCGGTGATCGGCCTGCACCAGGATGATGTGCGGGCCGTCGAGGCCGGGAGCGCCGACCGGATGCAGCACCTGGATCGAGCCGAGCTCGGCGAGCGGCGCCGCGGTGGCTGCCGGGGCCGCGGTGGCTGCCGGGACCGCCAGCGGGTCCGCGGACCCCGGGGCGCGCAGCACGTAGGTCTGCTCGGGCTTGGCGTCGCTATGGAAGAGATTGCTGCAGCCGGCGGCCAGCGCGGCGATGAGCATGAGCGCTGCGATCCTCATCGTGGAATCTCCACGCCGCGCTCGGGTGGCTGATAAAGGAGCTGCGTCGGGTTCTCGCGCAGGCTGTTGGACAGCTCGCGGATGTCGCGCGCCGCGGCGCGTCCCTCGCGCACGAAGCGCTCGATCTCCGGCAGCCCGTCGCGCGTGAAGGAGCGGATGTCCTGGCGGTTCTCGGCGATCGCACGATCGAGCTGGCCGCTCGCGTCCGCGAGATTGTCGGCGATGGTGTGCAGCCGCGCCCCGGCGGCGCGGACCTCCGGGTCGACGGTCGCGAGCATGCCGTGCGCGATGCCGGCGGTCGCCGAGAGCTCCGAGCCCGCGCCGCGCAGCTCAGCGATGAGCGCGTTGAGGTCGTGGATGGTGCGCGGCAGGTTGCTGGCCGCCTTGTCGAGGTTGCCGACCGCGGCGCTGACCCCGGCGATGTTCTCATCGCTCAGGAGGCGGCTGGCCCGCTCGACCAGGTTGCCGACCGCGGCCAGCACCTCGGGAAGTCCCGAAAGGAACACGTCGAAGCGCGAGGGCGCCGAGCGGATCACCGGGTAGCGCTGCGATGCAACCAGCGGCCCCGAACGGGTGCCGCTGCGGTCCTCGCTCAGGTCGATGTACAGGAGCCCCGTGATGCCCTGCAGCTGCAGCTCCGCCACGCTGTGCTCGGAGATCGGCGTAGCGGTGTCGACGTCGACGGTCACCTGGGCACGGCTCGAGTCGCGCGGATCGATGCGCAGGTCATCGACCCGTCCGACCGGCACGCCGAGGTAGCGCACCGCCGCGCCCTTCTCCAGTCCGCTGACGCTGCCGGTGAAGTAGATCTCGTAGCGCTTGTAATCGCGGTGCTCGCGCGTATCGGAGTACCAGTAGACGAACAGCGCGCCGGCGAGCGTCACCAGCAGCACGAACGCGCCCACCGCGGCGTAGTTGGCCTCACGCTCCATGGTTCGCTCCGTGAGTCGCCGCGAGGCGCGCGCGCGCGCGCTCGCCGTGGAAGTACGCCTGGATCCACGGGTTGGGGTGGTCGACGATGCGCTCGAGGGTGTCGGATTCCATGCGCTTGTCCACGATCACCCCGACACGATTGCAGGTACGGAAGATGCTGTCCAGATCGTGTGTGATCATGACGATGGTGAGCTTCAGGTGCTGCTGCAGGTACAGCACCAGGTCGTCGAACGCGGCCGCGCTCACCGGGTCGAGGCCCGAGGTCGGCTCGTCGAGGAACAGCAGCGTCGGATCGAGCGCCAGGGCGCGTGCCACGGCGGCCCGCTTCACCATGCCGCCGGAGAGCTGCGCCGGGTACTTCCCGGCCGCGTCCTCGGGCAGCCCCACGAGGCGGATCTTGAGGCGCGCCAGGCCATCGAGCGCGTCCGTCGGGAGCTTCAGGTACTCGAGCATCGGCAGCTGCACGTTCTGCAGCACCGTCAGCCCCGAGTACAGAGCCCCCTCCTGGAAGGCAACGCCGTAGCGGGCCTTGATCGGCCGCAGCTGCGCCTCGGAGAGGCGCGTGATATCGCTGCCGTGGATGAGCACGGTACCGGCGCTCGGACGCTGTAGTCCCAGGATCGTGCGCAGCAGCACCGACTTGCCGGCCCCCGAGCCGCCGACGATGCCGAATACCTCGTCGGCGTCGACCCGCATGTCGAGCCCGTCGTGCACCACCTGCCCGCCGAAGCGGTTCACCAGCCCGCGCACTTCCACCACCGGCTCCATCAGATGTCCATCCGCATGAACAGCACCGCGAACAGCGCATCCGCCAGGATCACCAGGAAGATCGCCTGGACCACCGCCACCGTGACCAGGTGGCCGAGCTCGCGCGCCGAGCCGCGCACCTGCATGCCGCGGTAGCAGCCCGCCAGGGCGATGAGCAGCGCGAACACCGGCGCCTTGATGATGCCCACCCAGAACGTGGTGTCGGCGAGCGCGTAGTTGACGCGGTTGACGTACTGGGAGAGGGGCATGTCGAGGAGATAGCGGCACAGGAGCGCTCCGCCCGAGAGCCCGATGAGATCGGCGATGATGGTGAGCAGCGGCAGTGCGATCACGAGTCCCAGCACCCGCGGTACCACCAGCATTTCATAAGGGTCGACGCCGGTCGCGATCAGCGCGTCGACCTCCTGGTTGAGCTTCATCGAGCCGAGCTCGGCGGCAAAGGCGCTGCCGGAGCGGCCGGCGACGATGACCGCCGTCAGCAGCACGCCGAGCTCGCGCAGCACGCCGATCGCCACCAGGTCTACGACGTAGATGTCGGCGCCGAGCCCGCGTAGCTGCTGCGCGCTCATGTAGGCGATGATGACACTGATGAGGAAGGCGATCAGCGCGACGATCGGCATGGCGGTGATGCCGGTGTCGTACACGTGCCGCACCACCGACACCGGCCGCAGGCGCCGCGGGTGCGCGAGGCTCGCGGCGAAGGTGATGAGGGTGCGGCCGAGGAAGGCGAGTCCGCCGACCAGGTCGTGGCCGGTTCGCACCGCGTAGCGGCCGATGGCGATCAGCGCCCGCCCGCCCGGCTCCTCGGGGCCGGCGCGGATCCCGGGCTCGGCCGGCGCGGCCGCGGGGCCCGCCAGCGTCTGCTCCACCAGGCGCAGCTGGTCGGGCGGAGGATCCGCGAAGGCGATCTCGGCGCCGGCGCGGCGCGCGCGCTGTACGAAGGCGCGCAGCACCCAGGCTCCCGAGAGATCGAGGCCGCTGATGCCGGCGGTGGCGAGCGTGATCACCGGCACCGAGGCGACGTCGACCGCGCCGAGCGCGGCCTCCAGGGCCGCGACCTCGCGCACGCCCCACTCGCCCGTCAGCTCGAGCTCGAGTCCCCGGGCGGTGCGCCGCACCTCGACGGCATGAGTGTTGGAATCCGTGGCCGACACCCATGGATCATAAGCGCGCTGACTAGCGGGCAAAAGCGCGGCGCGCCAATGAAATCAGGTGTCGTCCCGTCAGCTGTCGTCCCGGTAGCGGCGGATGCGGGCGGCGGCGTAGAGCATCGCGGCGGCGGCGGCCACTCCCAGCCACAGGTCGGCGTCGGTGAAGGCGCCGCCGAGGTCCAGGCGCCCGAGCACCGCGCCCACCGTGGGCAGGTGGTGTGCGTCGGCGAACAGGTTGGGACCCGCGATGAGCTTGTGCCAGATGCCGTTGGTCCGGTAGCGCTCGAAGTCCCAGATGTAGTGCGTGCCGAGCGCCACCCGCTCAACGACCGGCGCCACGAACGGAACGAGCGTCGCCCACAGGATCGGCGCGCGGGGTATCCAGGCCGAGAACAGCAGCAGGGCAGCAGCGATCGGCGCGTACCACAGGACCGCGAGGACCACCTCCAGCAGCAGCGTCAGCTCGGTCCGCAGCCATTCATAGGTGTTCCAGCTCAGCGTCCCCGGTACGCGCACCGCACCGATCGCCAGGAATACCAGGTCGGAAACCGTGGCCAGGAGGAACACCCCGAGCGGGGCGACCACGGCGGCGACCAGGAACTTCGAGCCGACCGTGAGCCCGTCCGACAGCGGCAGCGACTTCCAGAAGAGGATGCTGCGGTCCTTGCGCTCGGCGTACAGGCAGTCGAGCAGGTAGAACGCGAGCACGATGCTGGTCATGATGAACACCGGCTGCGCGGCCACCCATTCCGCGATCGTGAGGATGGCGACTCTCTGCTGGCTCGAGAGCATGCCGTCCGGCAGGTCCATGTCTATACGGCCCAGGAGCAGCGCGAGCGCGAGCAACCCCTGCAACACCAGCGGGGCGACCCAGAGCGCCCGATGCTCCCAGAGCTCACGGCGCACGAGCGCCAGCATGGTGTCGACGGGACCGGCGCGGCGCAGGAGCGCCGGCGCGGATGCGGGTGCGGCGGTGGCGGCGTTGGCGTTCATATGAGTGGGGCCCCGCAGTTGGCGTACATGAGGTAGGTCGCGAGCGCGCAGACTCCGCCGGCGAGGAGCGGCGCCACCCAGTGCGCGGAGCGCTCCCAGGCCCCGGCGGGGCGGGTGCGGCGTGGCTCAAATCCGGCGACGTGGCTGCTCATGACGCCGACACTCCCTGCATCTTGGCGACGAACAGGTCGGCGATCGCGGGCGTACGCACCTCGCCGTAGCCAGCGAGCTCGGCGGCCGTGCGGCCCTCGAAGAACATGGCCACGCGGCCGAAGATCTCGCGCTCGTAGAAGGGCTTGAGCTCGCGGGCGCGCGCGGCCTGCTCGCCCGTCACGGTGAGCTGCTGGTAACGCGCGCCGAGCTCTTCGACCGGCGAGTTGAGGGCGAAGCGGCCGTGATTGATGAAAATCACGTCGGTCAGGAGCTGCTCGACCTCTTCCACCTGGTGCGTGGTGATGAGGATGGTGCGCTCCTTGTCGAAATAGTCATTCAGCAGCGTGTCGTAGAACTGCCGGCGGTACAGCAGATCGAGGCCGAGCGTCGGCTCATCGAGCACCAGCACGCGGGCGTCGATCGCCAGGATCAGCGCCAGGTGCAGCTGCGTCACCATGCCCTTGGAGAGCTGGCTCACGCGGCTCGAGCGTTTGATGTCGGTCTTGGCGAGGAACGCCTCGGCGACGCTGCGCTCGAAGCGCGGGTGCACGTGCTCGACCAGGTCGAGCGCCTGCGCCACCCGCAGCCAGCGCGGCAGCACGGCCACGTCGGCGATGAAACACACGTCGCGCATCAGCGCGTCACGCTGCGAGCGCGGGTCGAGCCCGAGTACGGAGAGCTCGCCGCTGAAGGAGGTGAGCCCGAGTATCGCCTTGAGCGCGGTGGTCTTGCCGGCGCCGTTCGGCCCGATGAGGCCGACGATGCGCCCCGGCTCGACGCTGAAGCTCACGCCGTCCAGTGCGCGGGTCGCGCCGTAGGCCTTGGTGAGGCCGCGCGCTTCAATTACCGCTGTCATCTTGGTCCCCTTTGGCAGGCGTTGCCGGGAAAGGCGCGGCGGGTGCCGCCTTGCCGGCCGCGAGCAGCTCTTCGCCCGAGAGGCCGAGGCGCTGAATGGTCTGGTAGACCTTCGGCCACTCGTCTTCGAGGAAGCGCTGCCGCTCGTCCTTCATCAGCGCCTTGCGTGCGCCGAGGCTCACGAACATGCCGCGGCCCCGGCGTTTCTCCACCAGCTGCTCGTCGACCAGCTGCTGGTAGCCCTTGAGCACCGTCAGCGGGTTGAGCCTGAAGTCGGCGGCGACGTTGCGCACCGAGGGCAGCGGATCGCCTTCCTTCAGTACGCCCTCCAGAATCATGGCCACCACGCGGTCACGCAGTTGCCGGTAAATCGGCAGGCTGTTGTCCCACTGTGGATCCATGATGGCGTTCGCTGACGTGTTGGTGGACAAAAGTGCTGTTTCGGCAGGCTAGCGAACTAATCTACCAAAACGGCCGGCTCGGGCTTGCCGAACCAGGACGGCGCACTCACATGGGCCACGGTGTTCAGTTCGGGCTGCATGCCCGGGGCCACCGCGGTCGACTCGACGAAGGCCATGCTGCACACCACGCAGATCGCGGCGGCGGCGGCGGCACAGGTCAGGTTCCGATACAGGGTTACAACGGCGTTCATGGTCATCTCCTCTACTTCGTTTCTCTCTCTTCGGCTCCCTGCCCCATGCAGGTTGCCTTCCTTGGTGTTGTACTCTACTAGCACACTACCCTAGTGTCAAACTATTCCAGTACATGACCTCAGGGGGCCAGGAGGGGGTCAAAAGGGGCCCCTCAGGGCCCCGGAATCCGGCCCCGGCGGCTCATGACCCGGACCCTGAGCGCCGTTTTTGCGGGCTGCGCGGGGCGCACAGGCTAGAATTTCCGGCCTTCCCACGTCGGCAGCAAAGAAAGCCCCCATGAAACCCGCTGTGAATGTCGCGATCACCGGCGCCGCCGGACAGATCGGCTATGCACTCGCCTTCCGTGCCGCCTCAGGCGCGCTGCTCGGCACCGACACGCGCGTGCGGCTGCACCTGCTCGAGATCACCCCGGCATTGCCCGCGCTCTCGGGCGTGTTGATGGAGCTCGCCGACTGCGCCTTTCCAACACTCGAGCAGGCGATCGCGACCGACGATGCCAGCGTCGCCTTCCGCGATTGCCAGGTGGCGATGCTGGTCGGCGCGCGCCCACGCGGACCGGGCATGGAGCGCAAGGATCTGCTGCTTGCCAACGCGCAGATCTTCTCCGCGCAGGGCAAGGCGCTGAACGCGGTCGCCGACCGCAACGTGCGCGTGCTGGTGGTCGGCAATCCCGCCAACACCAACGCGCTCATCGCCCAACAGAACGCGCGCGACTTGAATCCGCGCAACTTCACCGCCATGACGCGCCTCGATCACAACCGCGCGCTGGCGCAGCTCGCCGACAAGACCGGCGCGCACGTCACCGACATCCGCCGCATGACCATCTGGGGCAATCACTCCGCCACGCAGTACCCGGATCTCAGCCACGCGCTCGTCAACGGCCAGAGCGCACCCGCGCTCCTCGAGCGCAAGTGGATCGAGGAGACCTTCATTCCGACGGTGCAGCAGCGCGGCGCCGCGGTCATCAAGGCGCGCGGCGCCTCCTCGGCCGCCTCGGCGGCCTCGGCCGCGATCGATCACGTGCACACCTGGGTGCACGGGACGCCCAAGGACGACTGGGTCAGCATGGCGGTGCCCGCCGACGGCAGCTACGGCATTCCCGCGGGCGTCATCTATTCCTACCCGGTGACGATCGCCAACGGCGAGTACCGCATCGTGCCGGGGCTCGCCATCGATGACTTCAGCCGCAAGCGCATGGACGCGACTCACGCGGAGCTGCTCGAGGAGCGCGACGGAGTGAAGAACCTGCTCGGTTGAAAGGAGTCGCCATGTTGGGTGCGATCGTCTCCCTGCTCGTGGTCCTCGCCGCCGCCTACGCGCTGACGCAGGTGGGGGGCGTCATCACCCTCGCGTTCGTCGCCGCGGTGCTGTTCCTCGCCTACCGGCGGCTGTCGCTGCTGGCGTTCACGGTCACCTTCACGGTGCTGCTCGCGCTCTACACGACCGCCGGCGCGCCGGCGGGCCTGTGGAAGGGGCTCTTGTGGGTGCTGCTCGCGGGGCTGTGGCTTCTCAACGTGCGCACCCTGCGCAAGGTGCTCATCACGCGCCCGTTCCTCGGCGCGTACCTGAGGCTCCTGCCCTCGATGTCGCAGACCGAGAAGGAGGCGCTCGAGGCGGGCACGGTGTGGTGGGACGGGGAGCTGTTCACCGGCGCGCCGGACTGGCCCAAGCTCCTCAACGCCAGGCCGCCAAAACTGTCCGCGGAGGAGCAGGCCTTCCTCGACGGCCCGTGCGAGGAGCTGTGCCGCATGCTCGATGAGTGGAACATCACCCACGAGCGCGCTGACCTCCCGCCCGAGGCGTGGGAGCTGCTGAAGACCCGCGGCTTCTTCTCAATGATCATCCCGAAGAAGTACGGCGGCATGGAGTTCTCCGCCTACGCGCACTCGTGCGTGCTCGCCAAGATCTCGAGCCGCAGTCCCACCGCCGCCTCCAATGCCGCGGTACCGAATTCCTTAGGGCCCGCCGAGCTCCTGAACCACTACGGTACCGAGGCGCAGAAGAACCACTACCTGCCGCGGCTCGCGCGCGGCGACGAAGTGCCGTGCTTCGCGCTCACCGGCCCGCGCGCCGGCTCCGATGCCGCCGCCATTCCCGACACCGGCATCGTGTGCCGCGGCATGTGGCAGGGCGCCGAGATCGTCGGCATCAAGCTCAATTTCTCCAAGCGCTACATCACGCTCGCGCCGATCGCGACGGTCATCGGGCTCGCCTTCCGCATGTTCGATCCGGACAAGCTCCTCGGTGGCAAGAGCGACATCGGCATCACGGTCGCGCTGATTCCGCGCCACACGCCCGGCATCACCATCGGCCGGCGGCACTTCCCGCTCAACGTGCCGTTCCAGAACGGCCCGATCCAGGGGCACGACGTGTTCGTGCCGCTCGACTTCATCATCGGCGGCCCCGCGATGGCCGGCAGCGGCTGGCGCATGCTGGTCGAGCAGCTTTCGGTCGGCCGCTGCATCTCATTGCCTTCCAACACCACCGGGGCCTCCAAGGCGGGCGTGTGGGCCACGGGCGCCTATGCGCGCATCCGCACCCAGTTCAACACGCCGGTCGGCCGCTTCGAGGGCGTCGAGGCGGTGATCGCCCGCATGGTGGGCCTCACCTACACCATGGACGCGGCGCGCTCGGTCACCGCGGGTGCGATCGACGGCGGCGAGAAGCCCTCGGTCCCCTCGGCGATGCTCAAGTACCACGTCACCGAGATGGGCCGGCAGGTCGCGAACGACGCCATGGACGTGCACGGCGGCAAGGGCATCATGCTGGGACCGAAGAACTATCTGGCGCGCGGTTACGAGGTCACGCCGGTGGCGATCACCGTCGAGGGGGCCAACCTCCTCACCCGCAATCTCATCATCTTCGGCCAGGGCGCCATCCGCTGTCATCCGTTCGTGCTGCGCGAGATGACCGCGGCACGCAACCCCGACCGCGCCGCCGGCGTCGATGATTTCGATCGCGCGCTGTTCGCGCACATCGGCTTCACCATCTCCAACGCCGTACGCTCCTTCCTCATGGCGCTCACCCACGCGCGCTTCACGCGCGCCCCGGTCGCGGGTGAGACGGCGCGCTACTACCAGCACATCGTGCGTTTCAGCGCCTCGTTCGCCTTCGCGGTGGACGTGGCGATGCTGACGCTCGGCGGATATCTCAAGAAGAAGGAGGGACTCTCGGCGCGGCTCGGCGACGTGCTGTCGGCGATGTACCTGGCCTCCATGGTGCTCAAGCACTACGAGAACCGCGGGCGTGACGAGGAAGAGCTGCCGGTGGTCGAGTGGGCCTGCCGCAACCTCCTCTACCACGCGCAGGAGCAGCTGCACGGCTTCCTGCGCAACTTCCCCAACCGCCTGCTCGCCGGCCTCATGCGCGGCCTCATCTTCCCGCGCGGCCTCGTCTACTCGGCACCCGACGATCGCCTCGGCCACCGCGTCGCCGCGCTGGTGACCGCCGCGACCGTGACGCGCGAGCGGCTGTGCGAGGGCATCTACTGGACGCTCGAGCCCCATAACCCGCTCGGGCTCCTGCAGGAGGCCCTGCTGCTCGCCGAGAAGCTCGAGCCGCTGCTCAAGCGCATCCGCGTCGAGGGCGTGAAGACCGGCCGCGTGACCGCGCTCGACCTGCCGGGGCAGATCAGCCAAGCGCTCGCGGCGCAGATCGTCTCCGAGACCGAGGCGGCGGCGCTGCGCGACTACGACCGCAAGACGCTCGACCTCATCAACGTCGATGATTTCGCCTCCGAGGAGCTCGGCACCAAGGCGCAGCCGCTCGAGGCCGCAGAGCTTTCCGGCGAGTCGCGGCCCCGGGTCGCATGAGCACGCCGGCGGGCGCCGTGGTGCACAGCGCTGCAGCGAGCGCTGTACCGGTCGCCCCCGCCGCGGCCGCGGCCGGCGCGCCGTGCGACAACTGTGGGGCGGCCCTCACCGGCCGCTACTGCGCGAACTGCGGCCAGCGGCACGAGCCGCCGCTGCACTCGCTGTGGCACTTCCTCACCGTGGCCTTCGAGGACGTGACGCACGCCGACTCGCGCTTGTGGAGCACGCTCGCGGCGCTCGCCTTCAAGCCGGGCTTCCTCACGCACGAGTTCCTGGCCGGCCGCCGGGCTCGCTACCTGCCGCCGGTGCGCCTGTACCTCGTGCTGTCGGTGCTGTTCTTCCTGTGCGCCTCGCTCTCCAGGCCCCAGGTGCTGCAGCTGAGCACCAGCGATAGCGGCGTGCCGAAGGCCGCGCGCGTCGTGCCCCTCGACCAGGCGAACGATATCCCCGGCAGCAGTGCCCGGCCCGGCGAGTCGCCCGCGGAACGCAACGCGCGCGAGTGCGCCATGATCAACTTCGCGGGGCCGCTCAACCCGGCGATGCAGAAAGCCTGCCTCAGGATCCGTGGCGACAACGCCCGCTCTTTCGTGGCGGCGATGCGGCACAACCTGCCGCGGACCATGTTCTTGTTCCTGCCCCTGCTGGCGGGCCTCATGATGCTGTTCTACTGGCGGCCGCGGCACTACTACGTCGAGCACCTGTTGCTGCTCGTGCACAACCACGCGTTCGTGTTCCTCGTCCTGCCGCTCGCCTGGGGCCTCGGCGCGCTGCTGCCATTCGTGTCCGGCTGGGTGGAATTCGCGGTCTTCGTGTACCTCGTCTGGTACATGTACCGCTCGATGCGCGCCGTCTATGGACAGGGGCGTGCGCTCACGCTCGCCAAGCTCACGGCACTGGGGTTCCTTTACTTCGTATTCGGCATCGTGATGTTCGTGCTCAACTTCGCCTACAGCGCTCTCACCCTCGACCAGCCATGAGCACCCCCGCGAACACCAGCGTGCCGCCGGCAGTGGCCGGCGCCGCTCCCGGCGCGGCAACGCCCGCCACAACCGCGGCGGCGCCGAGCCCCGCAGCTCCCCAGTTGCCCGCAGCCGCCGCCGCAACTCCCGGCGTCAAGGTCTGCGACAACTGCGGCGCGCCCGTGCCGGATAAATACTGCGGCAACTGTGGCCAGCGGCTCGAGCCGCCGCTGCAGCGCGTGTGGCACTTCGTCCAGATCGCGACCGAGGACGTGACGCACGCGGACTCGCGGGTGTGGCGCACGCTCGCCGCATTGCTGCTCAAGCCCGGATTTCTCACCCGCCAGTTCCTCGACGGCCGGCGCGCCAGCTACCTGCCGCCGGTGCGGCTGTATCTGGTGCTGTCGGTGGTGTTCTTCATCTGGTTCAGTGCCACGCACCAGAGGATGACGGTGCTGAATCTGGATGCGCAGCGCAGCGCCCCCAGCGGGGCAGCGGCCGCTCCCGGGCGGCAGCAGTATGGCCCCATGACTCCGCCGCAAGCCGACGAGTCCGCGCAGCAGCGGGCCGAGCGCGCGTGCCCGAACTTGAGCCCGCAGGGTCCCTGGCAGGATTGGATTCTGGGTCGGGTAACGCACGCCTGCCGTATGGTGGTGCTGGATGACGGGCGCTCGGTGCGCGATGCGTTCCTGCACAACCTGCCGCGGGCCATGTTCCTGTTTCTGCCGCTGCTCGCGGCCGGCATGATGCTCGTGTACTGGCGGCCCAGGCACTACTACGTGGAGCACCTGCTGCTGTTCGTGCACAACCACGCATTCGGGTTCCTGCTGCTGCTGCTCGCGGCGGCAGTGTCGGCGCTCCTGCCCGTGGCCGCATCCTGGGTCCGCTTCGCGCTCTGCCTGTACGTCCCCTGGTACGTGTATCGTTCCATGCGCGTGGTGTACGGGCAGGGCCGCTGGCTCACCTTCGGCAAGCTCGTGGCGCTGGGTTTCTTCTACCTGGTGAGCGGTGTACTGATGATCGCGCTCACCGTCGCATACAGCGGACTGTCACTGTGAAGGAGATCATGATGCGTACGTTCATCGTTGCTGCACTGACTCTCGCCGTATCACTGGCCGCCGTGCCGCGCGTGGGCGCTCAGGCACCCGCTGCCGCACCCGCTACCGCACCGGCGGCCCCGGCCGCGGCCGCGTTACCGCGCACCGCCTCGCCCCCCGGCGCCGAGGTCTACATCATCAGCCCGAAGAACGGCGCCACGGTGAAGAGCCCGGTGCGCGTGCAGTTCGGATTGAAGGGCATGGGCATCGCGCCCGCGGGCATCAAATTCGACAACACCGGGCACCACCATCTGCTCATCGACAGCGATGCGCCCGCCAATCTCGGAGCGCCGCTGCCGGCCACCGACAAGCTCGTGCACTTCGGCAAGGGCCAGACCGAGACTTCCCTCACGCTCACGCCCGGCAAGCACACGCTGCAGCTGCTGCTCGCCGATCTGAACCACATCCCGCACGATCCGCCGGTGATCTCGAGGAAAGTCACCATCACCGTGGCGCCCTGAGGCGGTCCACGCGCCCCAGCAAGCGGGAATCCCATGAGCCGCGCCGTCCTGCATGTCGACATGGACGCCTTCTACGCGTCCGTCGAGCAGCACGACGATCCCACGATCGCCGGCAAGCCGGTGATCGTCGGCTGGGCGGGCGGCCGGGGCGTGGTGGCGGCGGCCAGCTACGAAGTGCGCACCTTCGGGGTGCGCTCGGCGATGCCGATGCGCACGGCGCTCAAGCTCTGTCCGCACGCGGTGTGCGTGCGGCCGCGCATGGCGCGCTACCAGGAGGTCTCGCGCACCGTGTTCGGTGTGTTCCACGAGGTGACGCCGCTCGTCCAGGGGCTGTCGCTCGATGAGGCGTTTCTGGACGTGACGGCGAGCCAGGAGCTCATGGGCGGCGCGGTCGCCATCGCAGGCCGCATCAAGGAACGCATCCGCGCGCTCACGGGTTTGAGCGCCTCGGTGGGCGTCGCACCCAACAAGCTCGTCGCCAAGATCGCCTCCGACCTCGAGAAGCCCGACGGGCTCAGCGTCGTGCCGCCCGAGCGGGTGCGCGCGGTGCTCGATCCGCTCTCGGTGCGCCGTCTCCCCGGACTCGGGCGCAAGACCGGCGAGCGCGTCGAGGCCGCCGGCATTCATACCTTCGCGCAGCTGCGCAGCGCGCCGGATGCGGTGTTGTGGCCGCTGTTCGGCCGCTACAGCGCCTGGGTGCGCGAGCGTGCCGCCGGAGTCGATGAGCGGCCGGTGGAGCCGGACCTCGAAGAGAAGTCGCTGTCCGCCGAGGACACCTTCGAGACCGATCTCGCCGATCCGAAGGTGCTGCAGGCGCAGCTGGCGCGGCTCGCGGACCTCGCCTGCGAGCGGCTGCGCAGCCGCGCTCTGGTGAGCGGCTGCATCGGCGTCAAGATCCGCCGCCATGATTTCGTGACGTTCACGCGGCAGCGCGCCATCGCGCCCGCGACCTGCGCCAGCCGCGTGGTCGCGGGAGTGGCCGCGGAGCTCCTCGCCCGCTGGCTCGCGTCCCACGCCGGCGCGAAACTTCGCCTCCTCGGCGTGGTCTTGACGGAGCTGAAGCCCGCTGCGCAGCTCGGCCTCTTCGAGGAGGTGCGCCGCACCGGCCGCCTCGATGCGACGCTCGATGAGGCGCGGGCGCGCTTCGGCGAGCGGGCGCTGCGGCGCGGCAGCACGATCGAGTAGCATCGGCCACCATGTATCTCAAGTTCTTCGGCCTCAACGAGAAGCCGTTCGCGATCACCCCCGATCCGCGCTATCTCTACCTGAGCGAGCGCCACGCGGAAGCGCTCGCGCACCTGCTGTACGGCATCAACGAGGCGGGCGGCTTCGTACAGCTCACCGGTGAGGTCGGTACCGGCAAGACCACCATCGTGCGCTCGCTCCTCGCGCAGGCGCCGAAGGACGCCGAGATCGCGCTCATCCTCAACCCGCGGATGACCGCGCCCGAGTTCCTGTTGACGATCTGCGAGGAGCTCGGGATCGATGTGCCCGCCGCCTCGCGGGCGAGTCTCAAGGACCTGGTCGACGTGCTCTCCGGTTACCTGCTGCGCGCACACGCCGAAGGGCGGCGCGTGGTGCTGGTGGTGGACGAGGCGCAGAATCTCTCCTTCGAGGTGCTCGAGCAGGTGCGCCTCCTCACCAACCTCGAGACCAACACGCAGAAGCTCCTGCAGATCATCCTCATCGGTCAGCCGGAGCTGCGCGAGCTGCTCGCGCGCAACGAGCTGCGCCAGCTCGCGCAGCGCATTACCGGGCGCTATCACCTCGATCCCCTGTCGCGCGAGGAGACCACGGCCTATGCGCGCCACCGGCTGCGCGTCGCGGGCGCCACCAGCGAGCTCTTCAGTCCCTGGGCGCTGCGCGAGGTGTACCGCCTGTCGCGCGGCGTGCCGCGCATCATCAACGTCATCTGTGACCGCGCGCTCCTCGGGGCCTACTCGCTCGACCGCCACCGCGTCTCCGGCGCACTGGTGCGGCGCGCCGCGGCGGAAGTGTTCGGGCGCGCCTTCGCGGCGTTCTGGCTGCCGTGGGCCGCGGCCGCCGGGCTGGCGGCGCTGCTCGCCGCGGTGACCGCGACGCTCTGGGCCCTGGGTCCGTGGAGTCCCGGCGCGCACGGCGCGGGTACGGCCCGCGCGAACGCGGTGGTGGCGCTCGCCGCCCCCGCACCCGTCCCCGGCGCCGTGGTCGCGCCGCCACCGGCGCCGACGCTCGCACAACTGCTCGCCGCGCACGCCGCCGAGACCGACACCGACAGCGCCTTCGGCAAGCTGTTCACTCTGTGGGGCGCGAAGTACCAGACCGATGGCACCGACCCCTGTACGCAGGCCTCGCGCCTCCATCTCGAGTGCCTCGCCGAGCGCGGCTCCTTCGGACAGCTGCGTGTCTACAACCATCCGGCGATCCTGATGCTGAGCGATGCGGGCGGGGCCAGCCACCAGGTGGTGCTCAGCGGCCTCGACGACGAGCACGCTCGCCTCGAGCTCGGCGGCGCGCAGGCGGTGGGACTCGGGGAGCTGTCGCACTTCTGGCTCGGCGACTTCGTGATGCTGTGGCGCCCGGCAGGCTCGCCGGTGCGGCCGCTCGCGGCCGGCATGCGCGGCGCGGAAGTGCGCTGGCTGCGGCAGAGCCTCGAGCACCTGGCGCACGTCGACTCACCGGCGCCGGTGAGCGATGTGTTCGACGCGCAGCTCACCGGCCTGGTGCGCGATTTCCAGCGCGCACACCAGCTGTCGGTCGACGGCATCGCCGGCCGCGAGACGCAGATCGCGCTCGCCGGCGCGGTCGCCCCGCCCGACGCACCGATTCTCTCGGCCGGCGGGCCGCATGGCGGATAAACGATGTCCTTCATCCTCGACGCACTGAAGAAATCCGAGACCGACCGGCAGCGCCAGGGGGGACCGGCGCTCTTTGAAGTGAAGGTCGCGCCACCGCGCAGCGCGCTGCCGCCCTGGGCGCTGGCGATCGCGGTGCTGTTCGTGGCGAACCTGGCGCTGGTCGGCTGGCTGCTGCTGCGGCACACACCGGCCGCGGCGGGTGCCGCCCCGCCGGTCACGGCAGCCGCCGCCACGCCCGCGAACGCGAGCGCGCCGCTCGCAGCGGCCACGACGGTGACCCCAGGCGTTCCGCCCGGCTCCGGGGGAGCGCTGAGTGCGCCCGCGGCGCAGCCCGCGGCCGCGCCGTCGCTGACGCGCAGCGCCGCGCCGGAACCTGCGCTGGATGCGAACGAGGCCGCGCCGGGCGCCGCCGGCCAGGCCACGAGTCCCGATGACTACGCGCCGGCGGCCGAAGCCCCGCCGCCAGGAAATCCAGGCCGGGTAAAGCGCGGCACGGATTCCGGTGTGCCGCTCTACCAGCAGCTCGCCACCTCCCCCAACAGCCAGCTGCCGCAGCTGCGGCTCGACCTGCATGCCTATGCCGAGCGCGCCGACGACCGCTGGGTGATGATCAACATGCACAAGCTCCATGAGGGTGAGTCGCTCGAGGGAGTGCGCGTCGAGCGCATCACCCCCGACGGGGCGGTGCTCTCCTGGCAGGGGTCGCAGTTCCTGCTCACCCAGGAGTGAGGGGGCCGCGCTTGGCCGCGGAACCGCTTCACAACTTGAACCAGTTCACAGAATGAGCTTCACAGAATCCGGCGCTCGGGCAGGACAGCCGTGCCGCCGTCCGGCATCGTGCGCGAATGAGCGCCCGACGCGACACGCCGCCAGCTCGCATGCTGATCGTGGAGGACGACGTACGCTACGCCGAGTGGCTGCGTCACCACCTCGACGTGCTGTGTCCGCGCGCCAGCGTCAGCGTGCTGAATCTCGCCGAGTTCGAGCGCTGGTGCACCACCTTCTCCGGGCGTGACTGCGACCTGCTGCTGCTGGCCTGCCGCTTCGGCACGAGCCCCGAGGATCCGAACTCTCCCGGCCTGACGCTGCTGCGCCGGCTGCGTGACCAGCCCGCGGCGCCCTCGGTGATCGCCGTCGCGGACGAGGGCAACGAGCTCACCGCGGTGCGCGCGCTGCAGCTCGGCGCGCTCGACTACCTGCCGAAGAAACTCCTGACGCCGGAGCGCCTGAGCACCGCGGTGCGGGTGGCGCTGCGCCGCGTGGAGCGGCGCGTGGCCCGCCGCCTCGCGAGCCTCGCGCACATCGAACACGATCGCGCCACCCAGGCCGCCAGGAATCCGCTGCCGGGCGAACCCGGCGGTGAGGGCGCGCCGGCCGGACCGGGCCGCGTCGGCGACACGGTCGCGGGCGTCGTGCCGACGGGCGCGGTGCCGCACCTTGCCGACGCCGCTCCCACCTCGGCCACCGAGGCGCTGGCGGCACCGGGCGTGGTGGCGCTGCTCACCGCGGCGCCGAGCGAGGACTTCATCCCGGGCTACACGCTGCGCGTCAAAGTGGGCGAATCGGAGAAGGCCGCGGTGTATCTCGCCACCAGCGCGGCGCGCGGCCACAACGTGGCGCTCAAGGTGGCCAAGACGCTGCGCGATGAGGCGGCCGGACGGCAGTTCCTCGAGCGCGAGTACACGGCGGTGCTCGCCATCAAGAGCCCGCTGGTGGTCGAAATCTACGACTACGGCGTGCACGCGGGCTACGAGTACCTGGCGATGGAGTACCTGCCGCGCGGCGACCTCAAGGCCCGCATCCAGCGCGGCGTCAACGAGCGCGAGGCGCTCGCCTACGTGCAGCGCATCGCCGAGGCGCTGCAGGTGGTGCACCAGGCCGGGCTCGTACATCGGGACCTCAAGCCCCCCAACGTGATGCTGCGCGAGACGGATGCGGTGGCGCTCATCGACTTCGGCCTGGCGCGGCAGATCGACGGCAGCACCACCAACATGCAGACCGGCCAGACCGGCGTGCTGCGCGGCTCACCCTACTACATGAGCCCGGAGCAGGCGCTCGGCGACGTGCTCGATGCGCGCTCGGATTTCTACAGCCTCGGCATCATCCTCTACGAGATGCTCACCGGGCAGAAGCCCTACACCGGCGGCACGGCGCTCGATGTGCTGCAGCAGCACGTGAGCGCACCGGCCCCACAGCTGCCGCAGAGCCTCGAGCGCTACCAGCCGTTGCTCACGAAGCTCATCGCCAAGCAGCGTACCGAGCGCTTCAGCACCGCGGGCGAGATCATCACGGCCGCCGCGGAGCTGCTCGTCGCACTACCCGCCGCCGAGCCCGAGTCGAGCGCGGCCTGAAGTCCGCCTACTCGATCGGCCTGGCCGGGTTGGCGCGCTCCTGCGTCTTACCCAGCGCCAGCGCCAGCACCGTCCACACCGCCGAGATCAGCGCGCCCAGCCAGCCGATTGCCGCCGGGCCCGCGCCTATACCGGTGAGCGCCTTGTAGAGCGAGCCGGAGAGCGCGTCGCCCCCGCGGTACACGAAGGTGTCGATGAGGCTCTTCGCCTTGTACTTCTCCTCGCGGGTCACCACCGTGAAGAGCGCGTCGCGGCAGGGACGGGTGAGCGCATAGTCGCCGACCCGGCGTACCGCGTACACCACCACCAGCACCATGAAGGTGGGTACGGCGGCGAACAGCGCGTAGCCCGCCGTCATGATCACGGGCACCGATACCAACACGGCCCTGAGGCCCACCCACTTGAACAGCCGCCCGAAGAGCAGCAGCTGGATCGTGAGGGAGGCCGCCTGCACCCAGAAGTCGATGGCGCCGAAGAAGCTGGCGCGCTGGTCGGCGGTGTGGAAGGCCTTGGCGACGAACGCCTGCTGCTCGAGGTAGAGGAACGTCGACACCCAGGTCATGAGCATCACGAAGGCGGCGATGCCGAGCAGATAGGGCGAGCGCGCCACCTGCGTGAAGGCCGCCCATACGCCCCCGCCGAGCGCGTCCTCCTCGCGCGGCGCCTTCGGGACACCGGGCGGGGGAGCGGTTGCCTCGCGGCGTTGCCAGCGAATCACCTGCGCCATGAAGACCAGCGACACGAGCAGCAGCCCCGCCGAGAGCGGCAGCAGGTTGATGGCGCCGAGCGGCACGGCGAGCTGGTTGGCGATCGCCGGCCCGACGAGTCCGCCGGTGCTCGCACCCGCCCAGATGAAGCCGAACAGCCGCCCCGCCTGCTCCCGGTTGAAGACGTCCGCCATCAGGCTCCAGAAGGTCGCCACCACGAACAGGTTGAAGACGCTCACCCACACGAAGTAGGCGCGCGCGATCCAGGTGTGGTCCTCCTGCACGCGGAACCAGAGGTAGAAGGCGATGAGGTTGGCGGCGAAGAAGGCGTACACCCACGGCAGGAAGACGCTGCGCGGGTAGCGCGAGGTGAGCCAGCCGTACACCGGCTGCAGCAACAGCATCACCACGAACACGCCCCAGAAGAGATAGGGAATCTTGTCGAGTCCGGAAGTGATGCCGAGCGCATCGCGCACCGGGCGCAGGATCGTGTAGCCCGACCACATGCAGAAGAGCGTGGCGAAGGACGCGAGCAGCACCGGCGCCTCACCGGGCTGCAGTACGACCAGACGCCGAAGCAGCTGACTCATGGCAACTCCCGTTGGCTTAAGCGGCGCGACGGCGCAATAGTGAAGCAACCCGCCAAAGCGCGCTTGACGTTCGGCGCGGCGCGGGAGCAGGCTCGATCTGCGCAAGGGGGGCACACCATGAAAAGAAGAACGTTCTGCGCCGCTGGACTCGCGGCCTTCACCAGCGCCTTACTGCCACCACAGCGCGCCTTCGCCGGCGCCGCCGCCGATCTGACCGCCACGGGCCTCGACGGCAAGCCACTGACGCTGAAGGGCGCCGACATCGATGAGCTGCGCACGGGGCTGCGCGGCGAGCTGCTCGGCGCCGGCCAGGCGGGCTACGACGAGGCGCGCC
>Ga0210394_10002862_pt1 | contig 22862 bp, 18 predicted proteins | sample IncBWC12MmetaG_FD_160121 | JGI IMG/M metagenome (GOLD analysis project Ga0210394, IMG submission 160121) | Forest soil microbial communities from Barre Woods Harvard Forest LTER site, Petersham, Massachusetts, United States - Inc-BW-C-12-M | ecosystem: Environmental > Terrestrial > Soil >... | reverse complement strand
GGACACTTGGAGAATGGCCTGATCGAGGCCCAGGCCGCTCTCGACGCAGACCACCAGCAGGTCCAGCCCATTGGCCAGCCCGCGAGAGATCTCTTTCTGGCGTTTGCTGGCCATCCTGCGCACGTATTCGTTGGGTCCGAAGAAGCCCAGCGCGGCCGCAAACAGAATCGTCGCGAACTTGTTGCCGGTGTCCCAGGAGGAGCCGGCGACGGACACCGCGGTCAGCAGCGGCAGGGTCACGCCCAGCGCCAATTTGGAACCGTACAGCAGCTTGAGGGCGCCGGCATTGCGGACTCCGGCGCGGATCAGCCGCCGCTGCATGACCGTGACGTCCTTGGGCGACTGCGGAATGATGTTGCCGAGCTTCTTGATCAGGTCGTGCATCGCCAGACTGGGATGCGACGGCATCTGCTCCGTCTGGGAGCCCCCGGCCACGCGTTCCATGGCCTCCTTGGGACGAACGTAGACCTTCATGCCCACCCCCGCCAGGCCCATGGCCAGCACCACAAAGATCAGTACAGTCAAAAGAAAGGGCATGTCCTTAAACCTCGATGTTGACGATTTTCTTCATCACGCCGTAGCCGATGAGCTGGAGCGCCACCGCGCTGCCGAGCATGATTTGGCCCACGTCGTCGGTGAAGAAAAACTTGACGTAATCCGGATTGGTGTAAAACATGAGCACGGCCACCGCGATCGGAATGCAGCTCAGCGCGGTCGCGGTCATGCGCCCGTGCGCGCTGACGGAGCGGATGCGCCCGCGCAGCTTGAAGCGCTCGCGGATGATATAGGCCAGCTTGTCCAGAATTTCGGAGAGGTTGCCGCCGGTGCGCTTCTGTAACAGCACCGCCGAAATAAAGAAGTGCACGTCGATGGACGGCACCCGCTTGCCCAGCTTCTGGAGAGCAACCTCAATCGGCAAGCCCAGGTTGGCTTCCTCGAAGGTGCGCCGGAACTCGCCCGCCACCGGCTCCTGAAACTCGCGGTGAATCATTTCGAGCGAGACTGAGAAAGCGTGCCCGGCGCGCATGGAGCGGCCGATGAATTCGAGCGTATCCGGGAACAGTTCCTCGAAGCGTCTCAGCCGGGAGCGGCGTTTCATCCATACGTACAGCACCGGCCCGCAGCCGGCCACCAGTCCCACCAGCAGGTCCACCACCTTGGGAAGCGGAAGCATCAACCAGGACACGGTCACGCCGCAGGCGAACGCCACCAGGCACAGATGCACCAGCCGCGCGGGCGGCCAGCGCAGGCCCGCCTGCTCCAGATACTCCATGATCTTGGGAGCGAGCTTGTACTTGTCCACCAGCATCTGGGCCAGGCGGCTGGGAGACTTGTCCTGGGTTTGAATGATCGATTGCGCCGCGCCCTGGCCGGCTTTCTTCTCCTTCTTGGCCTTGGTGGTTCCCACCAGCCGGTCCTTGACCTTCTGCACGTCGGTCGATTTGGCGTACTTGGACACCAGCATCCAGATGCCCATCGCGATCGCCCAGATTACCAACATCCCCAGCAGGAATCCCATTTAGGCCTCCACTCCCTTACTTGCGTATATCCGCTTTCCGACGCGCGCGGTTCGGTGACAGAACCGCGACCGTGAGAGAGCGGATGCGCAGCTACTCTTGAGGAACTCGCCCGCACAACCGAGCCTGACTCGTCCGGCTGGTCCCGAGCTCCCGACGGTTCGGAGGGCCGGGCCGGCCCTGTGCGGGCTTCTGACGCTGTGTTTCACTTCCACGATGTTCCTCAAACTTCCACGACTTCGTCGAACAGGTCCGGACGAAGGCGGATGCCCGCGCTCAACAGCTTCTCGTAGAATTTCGGCCGGATGCCGGTGGCGGCGAAACGTCCCACCACTTTGCCGTCCGGATCGAGCCCCCGCTTTTCGAACACGAACAGGTCCTGCAACGTCACCACTTCCCCTTCCATGCCGGTCACTTCGGTGAGGCTGACCACGCGGCGGGTGCCGTCGCTCATGCGCGAGGCCTGCACCAGCAACTGCACGGCGCTGGCAATCTGCTGGCGAATGGAGGTCATCTGCATGTTGGCGTTGGCCATCGACACCATCACCTCCAGGCGGCTGACGGCGTCGCGCGGGGAGTTGGCGTGGACCGTGGTCAGGGAGCCGTCATGGCCCGTGTTCATGGCTTGCAGCATGTCCAGCGCTTCCTCGCCGCGGACTTCGCCCACCACGATGCGGTCGGGACGCATACGCAAGCTGTTGACCAGCAACTCGCGCTGGCGCACCGCGCCGGTTCCTTCGAGGTTGGGCGGGCGGGTTTCCAGGCGCGCCACGTGCGGCTGTTTGAGCTGCAACTCGGCCGCGTCCTCGATGGTGACGATGCGTTCCTTGGGATTGATGAACGCCGACAGCGCGTTCAGCAGAGTGGTTTTACCGGAGCCCGTTCCGCCCGCGATGATAATGTTCATGCGCGCCTTCACCGCGGCCTCGAGCAATTCCATCATGCCCGGCGTCATGGCCTTGCGGTTCACCAGGTCCGGGGGAGTCAGTTTGTCGGTCGAAAAACGGCGGATGGAGAGCAGCGGCCCGTCCACCGCCAGGGGCGGAATGATGGCGTTGACGCGCGAGCCGTCGCTCAAGCGCGCGTCCACCATGGGCGTCGATTCGTCGATGCGGCGGCCCACCTGGCTGACGATCTTGTCGATGATCCGCAGCAGGTGCTGATCGTCGCGGAAGTTCACGTTGGTGAGCTCGAGCAGACCGCGGCGTTCGATGTAAACCTGCCGGTGCGTGTTCACCAGAATGTCGGAGATGGTGGGGTCTTGAAGCAGCGGCTCCAGCGGCCCCAGTCCGAATACCTCGTCCAAAACCTCGTCCGAGATCTGTTGCTTTTCAAGCGAGCTCAGAAGCGTGGGCTCGGCGTCGATCAGCGAGATCACCGCCTGGCGGACCTCGGCGCGCACCCTCTGGTTGTCGATGGTGGCCAGCGCTTCGAGGTTGATCTTGTCCACCAGCTTGCGGTGCAGGGTGAACTTGAGCTCCTGGTACTCCGGCTTGAGGCTGGCCTTCTGGCGCGTGGAGTTCTTCAGCAGCCTTTGTTCCCAGGAGACCTGCTGGTTGGTTTTGTTCGAGTTTTCAAGAGATGAGAACATAGATACTCATTCCGTCGTCATGCCGATTGGAAAACGGGCTTGAGACCGCTCAGCGCCGCACCCTTCTTTTTCTCGGAGATGCTTCCGACCAGCCGCGCGGCGAGGCTTTCGATGGCCTTCCCCAAGTCGCCTTCGGCGCCCAGAGGCTGGCCCAGCGTGACCACGCGATGCAGCGAGAAATAATCGTTGGGAAGGCTGGCATGCACCTTGCAGCCGAACAGGCCTTCGATGTGTTCGGTGCCCACGCTGTCGCGGCGGCTGACCCGGTTCACCACTACCTGAAAGCGGTCCTTGGGGAAGCCCAATTGGTCCAGCATGGTCAGCGCCTTGCGGGTCAGGTGCAAACTGGGCAGCTCGGCGGTGGAAATCAGGAACGCGCGCTCGCATTCCGAGATCGCCATCAGGCTGATGCGGTTAAACACGGTGGGCAAATCCACCACCACCCAGTCGTAAAGATGGCGCGCCTGCTCGAGCAGTATACGGAGCCGCGCCGGGTCCACCGCATCGGCGTAGGGCGCGGCCGGAGCCGGTAGAATATCCACGCCGCCGTAGTTGACCGTGAGGGAGTTCCACAGCGCTGGATCCAGATGCTCGGCGTGTTGCAGCGCATCCACCAGAGAATAGTTGTGGCTGAGCTTGAGGTAGAAACCGATGGTCCCGCCGGTGAGATCGCAGTCGGCCAGCAGGACCCGCTTGCCGGTGACCCTTTCGAGAGCAAAGGCGGTCTGCGTGGCGATGGTGGAAGCGCCGGAACCGGGCTTGGTGCTGGCAAAGGCGATGGCGTGACCTTCTTCGGTTTCGGGCACCGGCTCGGGCAAAACCAGGCGCCGCAGGCGGGCGATGGCCTCGCGCTGCGTCGCCAGCTCGAACGGCGCATAAAGAAACTCGCTCGCCCCGGCCCGCAGGGTTTGCAGAATCACTTGGGAATCGTTGGTGGTGTGCAGACCCACCACGTGCACCGGCGGGTTGAAGCCGGCGATCCACTTGATCAGATCCATCGCGGCGGTCAGGTCCGTCGCCAGGTCCAGAAGAATGACATTGGGCCTAAGCTGCCGGGTGCGGATGTCCAGCGTCTGGTGCGGAGGATAGCTCTTCAGGTCGGCCAGGATCTGGAAGGCGCGCGTCTGCGGAATCGTGTCCAGAAACTGCTGCGCCAAGCCGCGATTCGGCGCAATCAGCAGCGCCGTGATCTCCGCATCGTTTTGGGACCGGGACCTCATTCACTTCTTCTTGCTGGCGACCGGCGGCGGCAGATCTTTTTGCTCCAACCGCTTCAGGAAATCCTTGGGCATGTACAGATTGGGTTGCGGATCGTTGGGACCCAAAGGCATGGTGATCTCCGGCGTGACCATCATGATCAGATCGGTACGCGACACCTTGTCGTCCTTGGACTTAAACAGGTTGCCGAGTATGGGAATGCTGCTGATGAAGGGCACCTTCGAAAGCGCGTATTGCTCCTGGTTGTTCACCAGGCCGGCCACCACGAAGCTCTGCCCGTCTCCCAGCTCCACCGTCGATTCGGCCGTCCGCGTGGACAGCGCCGGGATGGTGAATCCGTTCAACACCACGGAATTGGCCAGGTCCAGCGTGGAGACTTCCTGCTTGAGGTGCATGGCGATGTTGCCATGAGCCGTGATGTTCGGGGTAAAGGTCAGCTTGATGCCGTATTGGCGGAACTGCACGGTAATCGCGCCGGAGGTCGCGCCGCCCTGCACGATCGGCACGGGGAACTCGCCGCCCACCAGAAACTGGGCCTCTTTGCCGTTGGTGGTCACCAGGGTGGGCTCGGCCAGCACTTGCAGGATGGTCTCGTTCTGCAGGGCCTTGATGAACGCGCCCAGGTTCAATTTCGGATCCAGCGCGAAAAGATTCAACGCCTGGGTGATGGTGACAATCGCGCTGTTTCCCGTGGCGCTGCTGGATGTTCCGCCGGTGGAGGTGCTGCCGACGGCGGTGCCCGTCGATCCGGAGTTCACCGAAGTCGTGCCGGCGGCGCTGGAAGGAATGGTCAAGGCTCCCGAAAGCGAGCTGCTCGAGAACTGCCCGGTGCCGCTTCCGATCACATTGCCGCCGGGAGCGGCCAGCAGGTTCACTCCGAATTGCACTTCCTTCGAGCGGTCCAGCTCGGCGAACTTCACTCGCAGCACGATCTGCTTCTCAGCCGCTGCTATCGGCAACGTCAGGTTGTTCAAGACCGTCTTCGAGAACGACGCAGCCAGGATGCCGGCTCGGTCGGCCACGTCTTTGTTGGGCACCACTCCGGTCAGCAGGATGGTGTCCCGCGAGCTTTGCGCGGTGATGGGATCGTTGGGGAAGGACTCCCTGAGCAGTTGGCGCAGCGGGTCGATGTTCATCTCCACGTTCACGTTGTAGAGAGTGCGCTGGCCGGCGCGATTCCAAATGATGAGCGTGGCATTGCCTACGCCCTTACTGGTGACCAGGATCTCGCGCGCGGTGCTCAGCGTGTAGTCCACCACGTCGGGATTGCTGGTGTAGACCTGGCGGACATCGGTGGGATACTCGATGACCACGCTCTTGTTGACGGTCAGGCGCAGCTCCTCGGCGTTCTGCGCCGGGAGACTCACACCTAGCAGCGCCCAGACGGCGCCGCACAGCGCGCCGCGTTTCACGATCAAATGACTATTCCGGATCATTGTGCTCTTCCTTCATCCCCGGCCATCAGTTGCTGTGGCTCGGTAGAGTCTCGACCGATCTCGTTGTGCCTCGAAGTTCGACCACCTGGGTGGGAGGCGGCGGTGCAGGCGGAGGCACGGGAATGACAACCGGCGGCGCCTGTACCGTCTCCACCGGCTTGGGTTTCGGTCTCGGTGCGGCGGCGGGCGCCACGGCGGGCGCTTGCCGGCGGCTCCCGCCGAACAGCTCGTCTACGTAGCGCCCGGTAGTCTTCTCGGTGGCCGTGTCGCTCGAATTCCGCAGCACCAGTTGGATGCGGCCGTCGACGTTGGCCAGCGTCAGCGTTTCCGCCTGCTCCGGCGTCGCCAGCATCGTCACCGTGGGGGCCTGAATGGCTTGCCCGCGGGCGTCCGGCTGGAGTGTCTGGGCGGCCGCCAGCACCAGCATGTCCTGCAATACGGTGCTGGTGATATCGCCGTCGCCTCCCGGCGGTTTGCCCGTCACCAGCACGTCGACGTGCATGCCTGGAAGCACGAAGCCGGCTACGCCGGCGACGTCGTTGACGCGCACCGTAACGGCGCGCATGCCCGCGGGAATGGTCGGCGCCAGGCCCAGGCCCGCGCCCTTGGCCGCCAAGCGGCCCTCCAGAATGGGCTCCTCCAGCAGGATGTTGGAAATGATGGGACGGTCCAGCACCTCTTCGACCTTGGAATACGCTCCCTTGGGAAACGCCTCCGCCGGAACCTTGACGATCTTAACGTCGGCGGGCTTGACGACACCCCCCACGCTCAGCGGCCGTGTGGTAACCACGATGTCCCGGTAATCGGTCACCTCCGCTTTGTGCGAGTTGCCCGCGCGCGACGTCATTTGATAGAACACGCTGGACACCACCAGCGCGAACACCAGGCTCACTCCCAATACCGTGAGAAATCTGCGATCCATACCTTAGTTCTCCTCTATCAACCCTTCGGCACCAGCGAAAGCCAAACTCCCAGCGCGATCGCCGGGGCATACGGAATCGAATCGCTCGCGGTCCCAGCGGGAGCGCCCGTGCGCTTGCGAAGCGCGCGGAACGCCAGCACCCCTAGCGCCAGCAACCCGCCGGTCCCCGCCGTCCACAGCGCCGCTTCGAGCAGCCGGTTGGCCCCCAAAAGCGCGCCGAATCCGGCCATGAGCTTGATATCCCCTCCGCCCATTCCGCCCAGCAAATAAAAAATCAAGAAAACCCCGAAGCCCGCCGCCGCGCCTCCCAGCGCATACAGCCAGCCCCACCAGCCGTGCTGCCCGATCTGCCAGCCCAGTCCGCCGGCCAGCGCCGCGGCCGGAATCCAGTTGGCGATCTGCCGCCGCGCCAGGTCATCCACCGCCGCCGCCACCCCCACCAGAATTGCGATCCACACCTGTGCGTTCATCGTGTTTGCCGAAAGCTGCCGGATTGTTCCGGCCCCTCCCCAATCTGCTTCTCGATCCCGGCCTTCACGCCCGCCGCCGCAACCGGCGGCTCCGTCTTCTTACGCTTCTTGAAAGCCGGCGTTCCGAGCATCAACGGAGCCAAAAAACCTGCCTGCAACGCGAACTCCGCCAGCGCCTTCCCCGACGGCAATCGCCAACTCATCGGGTCCATCCACTCCATGGGGATCTGCGGGATCCGCATAGGTGCACCGCGCCGCCCAGCGCCTCCGCCGCGCCGACTCGCGTTCTGGGACTTCATCTCTTTCTCGTGCTCCCAAGTATCATTTCGGCCGCGTCGGTGGTTTTCATTAGCCCCACCAAGCTCAACACCTGTGCGCCTTAGAACCTTGGTTCCGTGCCGGAATTACCTGTGGGGAGTACTGAGGCCACCGTACGGACTAAGAGAATCCTCTTACCGTCGTCGGCCACCACACGCCAGTCCGGCAACGTTTGAAGCAGTTGCACGATCGGCAGTTCCTTGGGGAGAAGCGTTAAATTGAAGTCATATTTGCGGAGCGTCTCCCGCCATTCCGGTGCTCCGTTGACCAGGTGAATGTACTGATCCCCGGTCTCGGGGCCGTAGAAGTCGCTACGGCCGTCGACGAACACCTTCTGTTTGGGATTGATGTAGATCAGATAGTCGCCCCACTGATCGGTAGTCAGGACTCGCGAGGCCAGGATCTCGGCGGCGTGGGCGTGCACGATCTGGATCGGAAAATCGATATCCGGGAAATCCTTGGGCCAAGGAATCGGAGCGCCGGTCAGCGCCAGCCCCAGCACCACCGCGAAAGGCCAGATGCTGGTGCGGCGGAACGCCGGCGCCGAATCGGCGGCGATCTGGTTCAGGATCGCCGGCAGCGATTTCTTGGCCGCGCCGTGGGTCCAGGCTTTCCACCAGCCGGCCAGCTCATAGGCCACCACCGGACACACCACCGTCACGTACACCGGAACGTGGCGGACGCTGGAAAGGGACATGTGCGCGAAGAACACGATCCACAAGGCCTCGACGATGCGTTTGCGGCGCAGCAGCGCGCCCGCGACGATCAGCCCGACCATCAGCAGCGCCTCGAACTGCATCATGTTTTCGTTGCGGAATGTCGGCGACATGAACTCCTGGATCACGCTCTTGATCCAGTCCGAGCGCAGATAGGCCGCCATGTGCACCTGGAGATGATAGCCGTAGGGGTTGACCAGCGACGCCGCCGCGCAGGCCGCGGTCAGCGCCGCATAACGCACCGCGTTGCGCCACCACAGGCCACCCCAGGCTTCCCCGGCGCTCCAGGCTTCGAGCCCGGTTCCCACTGCCGTGAGCCCCAGCAGCGCAATCAACGCCAGAAACCCTCCGTGCAGATTGGTCCACAGAATTGTAAGAGGAACCAGCAGCCAGATGCGGCGGCTTGGGTTTTCGCGGTCGGATTCCACCATCCACACCGTGATCGAGAGAAACAGCAGCGTGAAAATGTGCGGGCGGGCCAGAAAATGAATCGAAGCCGAGCCCACCGCCAGCAATGCCACGCCGATGGCTACAAAGAGATGCACGCCCCGCCACATCATGCGCCGGATCAGGGTGAGGGAGAAGGTCGCGAGTAAAATGCCGGTGAACAGCACCACGCCCTTCAATCCCGCCACGCGTTGCAGCCAGCCGAACAGAACGTCGGAGCCCCATTCCCACGCGAACCAGGGCGCGCCGGGTTTGGAAAACGAATACAGGTCCTGATGCGGGACCGCGTGATGATCGAGAATATACTGGCCGGTGCGGATGTGCCATCCCGCGTCCCCGTCCACCAGGAGGCCTTGCCATCCCGCCGCGCCCGAGCTCATGAACAACCAGATCAGAATGGCCAGAAAGAACAGGTCGGAAAGGGAGGGAATCAGCACCCGCGCCCAGCGGGCGGTGAGGACCGAGTCAATGGTGCGCGCGGGCGCGCGCAGGGCCGGCAGTGTTTGCGGCGGAGTCATCCTTACCCAGTAGTTCGCCGGATCAGCGCCGCTACTTTAGGTTTGGGATGCGATTTCCAACCGAGTGGGGCAGGTCTGCGACCTGCCTAAGGACCCGTCGCGAACGCCCGAACTTGACAGGCCGGACGATCATTTGCAGCCCGTTCCATCCGGCCCTGCCGGAGGCCTTGGGCTATTCCGAGACCGCCCCTCGTGAATGCCCAAAAAATGGCAGCTCTGATGCGGTCCCCTACCGTTCCATCCGGCCCCGCCCGAGGCCCCCGGGCTGAGCCACGACCGAAGGAGGCGGTTGGATAGGCCCTTTTGTGACGGCCCTAACAGCCCGTGGCAGAAGTGACTGGCAGGTCGGAGACCTGCCCCACAGGGCCGCAAATCGTTAATCGGCGGTGGTGGGGCAGGTCTCCGACCTGCCTTTTTCTGGCCCGAATGACTTTCACCACGGGCTGCTAAGCGACAGAGGGGAGGCAAAGCCTCCCCTCCTTCAGAATCTCGTACGCAAAAGCTACTTCTCGAGGTCGGCCAGCGCCGCCAGCACGTCCTTGCTGTGCGGGGTCGGATCGACTTTGATGAACTCCTTGCGGACAACACCCTTGGGATCCAGCAGGAAGGTGTTGCGCGCGGCCACTTCTCCCATCTTCCCCATGGTCTGCGTGGACCCGTACATCGTCACCACTTTATGGTCCACGTCGGACAGCAGCTTGAAGGTGAGATTTTCTTTGGTGCAGAACTCCACGTGCGAATCCACAGGGTCGACGCTGACGCCCACGATCGCGGCGTTCAATTTGTCATACTTCGCCTGATCGGCCTGGAAATTGTGAGCCTCGATGGTGCAGCCCGGAGTCATGTCCTTGGGATAGAAATACAGGACCACCCACTTGCCTTTGAAGTCGTGCAGATTGACGGTCTTGTTTTCCTGGGACTTCAGCGTGAAATCGGGCGCGGGGGCTCCCACGGTGGGCACATCGGCGGCGCGGGCGGCGGTTCCGGCTGTCGCCAGCAGGAGCGCAACGGCAAGCGCAAGACTAAGCATCGTACGTGTGTTCATTCCTTTGGTTCTCCTCTTGTGTGAGTCGCCCGCTTCCCCGGGATCGACAACCCGGAAGCGGAATTACGTCCTCTCTAGTGTACAAAGAAACGGGCTGGTTCTTTAGACACTCCCGGGAAGGCTATTGTAACAAGGATTCCGGCGCCGGCAATCTGCCGCCCCCAACGCTATCGAGCGCGTAGAGCACGCCGGCCAGGCAAAGAAGGACCCCGAACACGCGGTACCAGCGCAAGAACGAGACCCGCTTCCGCGGAGCCAACTTCTCAAGCCGTTCCGACGACCAGATCAGAGCGGCTCGCGCGGGTGACATGGTTACAAAGACCCCCAGAGCCATCGCGACCGCGCCCATGAACAAGTTTAGTGCCGCTGGCATCTTCTCTACACGTGCTCATCTCTACACGTGCTCATCGAAATCCGCTTCCGGCTTCGGGAGCACGTCGTTCTCGCCGGCCATCCACACGTACAGCGTGGGCAGCAGGAAGATGCTCATGACCAGGTCGGCAATGAGACCTCCCACAACCACGATCGCGAACGGCCGCTGCGAATCCGACCCGATTCCGTGCGACATCGCCGCCGGCAGCAGTCCCAGGGTCGCCACCAGCATGGTCATCATGATGGGGCGAAGCCTCAATACCGCTCCCTCAACCGCGGAATCCGAGATGGTGTGTCCCCGAACACGGAGCTGATTGATGTACTCCAGCATGATGACACCCGTTTGCACCGACACTCCGAACAGCGCCAGGAATCCGACGCCTGAGGAAACGCTGAAGTTGGTATGCGTAATCAGCAGCGCGAGCAAGCCGCCGACGCGCGCAAGCAGCACGTTGACCAGAATGAGCAGCGCCCATTTAAACGAGCGAAACATGCTGTACAGAATGATGAAGATCAAAAAGACGGTGAGCGGGACGACGATATCCAGTTTGGCTTGCGCGCGCTGTTGGCTTTCGTACTCGCCTTCCCAGCCGATGTGATAGCCGGTGGGCAACTGGACTTTGGAGGTCTTCGGGAACAGGTTCGGATCCACCTTGCTTTGGGCTTCGTTTACCGCGCCGCCCAGGTCGCGCTCGCGCACGCTGTACTTGATGGCGACATACCGCTGGTTCCCCTCGCGATAAATTTCAGAACCTCCGTCTCGTTCTTCCACCTTACAGAGTTGTGCGATCGAAACCCGTTCGCCGCTGGGAGAGAGCAGGCGAATGCTCTCGATGGCTTCCTTGGTGTTCCGGAACTGTGGCAGATACCGGAGCACCAGGTCGTAACGCCGCTCTTCGTCCAACACCTGCGTAAGAGCATTCCCTCCCACGGCGGTGTTGATGGCGTCCTGAACATCCGCGACATTGATTTGATATCGCGCGGCTGCCTTGCGATCCACCTCGAACCTATCGTTGGGTTGACCGAGAACATGGAACACTCCCAGGTCCGCAATCCCTGGGACCTGCCGCATGACCTTGACAATTTCTTCGGCCTTATCCTCGAGAACGTGCAAATCGTCGCCGTAGATCTTCGCGGCAAGTTGCCCCTTGACTCCGCTCACCGCTTCCTCCATGTTGTCCGCGATGGGTTGGGAGAAATTCCAGATTACGCCCGGGATCTTTTGAAGCTCCGCGTTCATGGACGTGATCAGCTCGTCTTTGTTTTGGTGAAAGACGGGACGCCAGTCTTCCTTCTGCTTCAGGTCGACGAAGTACTCGGTGTTGAAGAAGCTGGTGGTGTCGCTGCCGTCGTCCGGCCGCCCGGTCTGGCTGCTGCATTGCGTCACCTCCGGCCAGCGGCACAGCAGGAGACGAGCCTGATCCATCAGCCGAATGCCTTCGGTGGGGCCGGTACTGGGAGCCAGAGTGCCGCGTACCCACAGAGCGCCTTCGTCCAAGTGCGGAAGGAACTCCGAGCCGATCAACGAGCCGATCCACAAGTAGACCGCTACGGCGAACCCCGCGACTCCGACTGCCACGGTAAGGTAGCGTAAGCGGATGGCGATTCGAAGGGCATGCCGGTATACCTTGGTTAGCCAGACCATCACCGGGTTATGCCATTCCTTCGTGCCCTTCGGAAAGAAGATGCTCGCCAGCGCCGGCGCGATCAGCATCGAGAAAATGATCGCCCCCAAAAGAGCGAATGCCACGGTCCAGGCCATCGGTTTGAACAGCCGCCCCTCCACGCGCTCCAGCGTAAAGATGGGCAGGTACGCCGTGATGATAATGGCTACCGCATAGAACACCGGCCGCTGCACCTCATGCGCGGCATCGAAGATCTTTTGCTTCGCCGATCTTTGGTCCTGGCCGGGGCGGCTGAGGTGGCGGACGATGTTCTCCACCATCACCACCGCGCCATCCACCACCATTCCGAAATCCAGTGCGCCGAGAGAAAGTAAATTTGCCGGAATGCCTTTCAGGTTCAGACACGTCGCCGCGAACAGGAGCGAAAACGGAATCGTCAAAGCTACGATGATTGCTCCTCGAATATTTCCGAGAAACAGGCACAGGATAACCACCACCAGAATGATGCCGTCCCTGAGGTTGTCCAGAACCGTGTGAGTCGTGTAGTGCACCAGATCGCTGCGATCGATAAGCGGAACCACCTTTACGCCCTTGGGCAAAATGACGTTGTTCAGCTCTTCTACTTTCTCGTGGATGCCCCGCAGTGCCGCGTCCGCCTCGGCGCCCTTCCGCAGCAGCACGATTCCCGAGACCACGTCGTCGTTATCGATAATCTTTCCGTCTTCGCGGTGACGCGCCCGCGCGAACTTGCCCAACCGGATCTTCGGCCCCTGTTGGACGACGGCGATATCGCTCACGTGCAGCGGCGTCCCGGTCTTGGTGTAAAGAACCGTGTTCTCGATGTCGTGTACGTCTTTGACCAGCCCCACCTCTGCGATGTTGATCTGCTGCAAGCCGGCTTCGACAAAGCTTCCGCCTCCGTTGGCGTTGTTATTGGTGATCTGCTGCTCCACCTGGCCAATGCTCAATCCGTAGGCGATAAGTTTGTTCGGGTCCAGGCGAACCTGATATTCTTGCGTCGGACCGCCGAAGCTGGCCACGTCCACGATATTGGGAACGGATTTGAAGTTCTTCTCCACCACCCAGTCTTCGATCGACTTCAGCGCCATCACGTCATACTCCGGATTGGTGCTGTGCAGCGTGAAGAAATAGATCTGCCCGGCGGGGCTCCAGTCGGTTTGTATTTGCGGCGCCACGCCGGCGGCAACCGCGGCAGGCGGAAGAGTGACTTGCGTAATCCGCTCCAGCGCCCGCTCGCGGTCCCAGGCATTCAGCTCCTCGTCGTCGAAAATGAGCTTCACGTCGGAGAGGCCGAAGAGAGAAAAGGACCTCAAGTGCGTCTTATGCGGGATCCCGTTCATCACGATCTCAATCGGAATCGTGATTTGCTGCTCCATTTGCTCGGCGGAGATTCCGGGCCACTGCGTGACGATCTCGACGTAGTTGTCCGCGACGTCGGGATAAGCTTCGACGGGAAGCAGGTGAAAAGAATACCCTCCCCATCCAAACAGCAGAACCGCCGCTGCCAGAACAAGAAAGCGATTATTTAGGGCGAAATCAACAAGTTTGCCAATCATTAAGGATCACTCCGCTCTGGGCCGGTAACTCGAACTTAACCCAGGCGGCCCGATGAAGCCAGCGATCTTGCGTCAACTTCGGCGTTCGCGGATTATCTTTTGGCTGCGTCATGCGCGGCTCCCGGCCAATGCAGGCGCCAATCTCATGGACAACGCTTCGATTCCAGCGTTGTCCTGCTGGCTTACAGGGTGCGGGCCCGGACACTCTGTCGTCACGGGGCGTCGCCGTGAGTGGCGACGCGGTACGCTGAGTGCGTGCCACATCGTCACGGACGGTGGGGCAGATCTTCGACCTGCCATAGACAGGCTGAAAGCCTGTCCCACCAAGCTTGCAAGCTGCTGATGTCGCGAGGTGGGACAGGCGGTTTCGCCTGTCGTTCCAGATGCGCGGGACCTGCCACGGGCTGCTAGAGTCGTCCGGGCCCGAAAATGGCAGGTCGAAGACCTGCCCGGGGCAGGCCGAAGGCCCGCTCCACATCTGGCCCAATGACGGCCGAAATGTAGAAACTCCAGGGACAGGCTTTCAGCCTGTCTGGACTATTGCCACGGTTTGCTAGTCGGCGCGCTCCGTTGTGCGGGCGGCTCCTCATAAGAGATCGCGATACTCCTCAAATGCCACACGAATGAGCTGAGCGCGGGTGCGCCCGTTGGTTTTGGCAAAAAGCGCCTGAATCGTATTCTTGACCGTGCTTTCCGAGACTTCCATCCGAATGGCAATCTCCTTATTGGAGTGGCCCTGCGCCAGAAGGCGGAGCACGCCTGTTTCCCGATCGTTCAAGGGTCGCCGTTCCAGGTGATTGGAGCGCGATAAATTAGGAGGACCCGCCGCCGCCTCTTCTGTAACGTCCCCGATAATCGCGGCCAGCTTAGGTTCGTTTCCCTCCTTATAGGTTGAGAACCACACCTCCGCCGTGAAGGTTTCGCCATTGGCGCGGTGACCCCGGCATTGCATCGTCGCCCGGAACTGCGGCGCTTCTTCCCACCGCAGAGCGTGATGCAGCTCCGGCAGAAATGCCCCGATTGGTGTTCCGATCAGTTGCCCATCCCGGGGAGCCATCATTTCGACCGCGGCCTGATTGGCGAGCTCGATAACGCCATGGTCGTCGACCGTGACAATTGCCGCCGGACTCGTCTCCACCAGCGCCTTCAATCGCTCCCGCCCCTTCAAGGTCAACTGGCGGTTACGCACCAGTTCCGCGACGAACAGCCCGCAGCCCACCAGCGCCAAGGTCTCGAAACTCAGGCGAATCATGGACCGATCGAGCGAACTAAACACCTCACTTAGGATTGCGCAGCCAACCCCGAGGAATACGATCAGCAACCTGGGGAGAAACCTCGCCGCCAGCATAATCGGGAATAAATACAAAAAGCCAAGCGACACGTAGGGCATCGTCCACCAGTCCGCGACGGCGACAATCAAGATGATGATGCCGCTGCCTACCAGGACAGGAGTTCGGTTACGCTCTTCCCAAACTCTTTCCACATGCCACATGACTTCGGAGCAGTCATTATCCCACCCTTATTTCGCTAAGCTTCTACAATCTAATGATCGGCTGCTAGCATCAAACGGAAGCTTGCGGCGTTTTGAAGTTCCGGAAAAGCGATGCCCGGATACCCATCCTTTTCAGTGTCATGCAAATGATTCTCTGAAAAGATTGGCTATTCGGTCAAGGCCGATTAATAGGATGGCGTGGGCGTCAGGGGACATTTACAAAACCTTCACGCCGCCTTCGACAAAAGCTCAGACAGGCTGAAAGCCTGTCCCACCGCTTGCAAGGTGCTGATGTCGTGTGGTGGGACAGGCGGTTTCGCCTGTCGTTCCGGATGCGCGTAAAACTGGTGAGATACGCTCAGCCAACCGGGCTGAGTCTCATTCGGTGAAGACTTCTTGTAGCGTGCTCAGGGTGGATGTGAGCGTCTTTGCCGTCACCGATCCCAATCTCTTCGCTAGCCGGGCCCTGTCCACAGCGCGAATCTGATCGAGTAGAATCAAACCCTTCTTGCCGCCATGCATGACACCGATACGAAACGGAGCCGGACGGCTCCTGGTGGTCATGGGCGCTACGATAACCGTCCGCAGGTGATCGTGCATTTCGGCAGGGGACACCACGACGCACGGCCGCGTCTTCCTGATTTCGCTCCCGGCGGTGGGGTCAAGATTTACCAGCCAAATCTCCCCACGCATCTACCAAGCCAGCTCCCGGTCGTCCGCATTCCCGAATTCGCCCATCACCAGCGCGTCATCGCCGGCTTCGGCGATCTTCTTGGCCGCCTCCGCCCAGCCTGTGCGCGCAGGGCTGGCCGGCCTGCGCAACACCAGCGCGCCGCCTTCGATGGTCATCTCCGCTTCCATCTCGCCATTCAAGCCCAGTTGCGCCAGGACCGGCTTGGGGATGAGCACACCTTGTGAGTTACCGATCCTTCGGATGCTTACGCGCATCGCTTTCATGGTTATAATAATGTTATTCCGCGAAATAGGGCCTGTCAAGCAACTTATGCCGGCGTGGACATACCGTTCAAACATGAGCCCCCCGGCCCGTGGGTCAAGAATGATCCTTTACGCAGCGTGCCCTGCACGCTCATTTAGGACGTGTCACGAAATAGCCAATGCAACCGCTTCCTTCGGTCGTGGCTCGGAAGCCGTTACGGAGCCGCGACCAGAGGGAGCGGTTAAACGCGGCAAATGGACTGGTTACTTCGTGACAGCCGTTAGCGTGGTTGGACTATTTTCCGGTGCCATCCGTGAAAGCTGATTTCCCGTATTTCATGGCCTCTGAAGTTGAGCGCTGGAGGGCTGATGCTTTCGGCAAAACGCGAAAAGCAGTTCGCCAGTTTGTCTTCTAGAATCTTGTGCCGCCGATATATCGCGTCGATCGGTGCCGGCAAGCTGCTGATGCCTGCCTTGCCGCCTACTATCAGAACGCCAATACTCTGCTCTGAGCCGCGTCCCATTCACAAACAGAATTTGCATGGAAGCGTGTCCCGGCTCCGGATATTCATTACCGAGCGAGGCGACGATAGGGAGTTATTGTAACAACTGCTCCAGCACCGGCAGAGGAACCGCGCTCTCCTTGAGAGCACGGTCGTGGAACTCGCGCAAGGAGTAGGCCGCGCCCTGCCGCTGTTTGAACTGCTCCCGCGCCTCCAGCCAACCCTTCCAGCCGGCGAAATACGTCGGAAGCTGGCAGGAGGAAAGCTGCGCCCGCTGGAGCTTGGCCGTGGCCTCTTCCTTCTCCTGGAACGTATCGTTCATCATCAGATCCAGAGCCTGCTGATCGGTCATGCCCATGGTTTGAAGCCGCACGTCCAGAATCGTGTTGGCCAGCACGCGCAGGGCCTGCTTGTAGAAACTCATCCGCAGTTCCTTGCTGTTGTTCAGGTAGCCTTCGTCCGACATCATCTGCTGCGTGTAGAACGCCCAGCCTTCGACATAGGGCGTGTTGCTGAAAACGCTGCGCAGCAGCCGCCGGGCTTGCGGCTGAACGTCGTTGGCGTATTCGAACTGCACGTAGTGGCCGGGCATGGCTTCGTGGATGGTCAGCTCCTGGAGACCATAGGTGTTGTATTCCCGCAGCCTCGATTCGGTCCGCTCCTTGGGCCAATCCTTCGGAATCGGAGTGATCCAGTAAAACGCGCCCAGTTGCGGCTCCAGCGCCGGCGCCTGCTGGAAGCCGCCCACGCCGTAGATGCCGCGCATGAACTCCGGCGTCTCGATCACCTGAAGATTGGAGCGCGCCGAAAGCGTCACCAGCCCCGCGTCGCGCACGAACGCCGTGGCCTGTTCCAGCGTCTTCCTGGCAGCGTCGAAAAAGGTCTCCGGCGTGGCGTGCTGTTTCGCGATCTATCCAGCGCCTGTTTCACAGTCTTGGGCGCGGCCAGCTTGGCCATCTCCCCGCGCACTGTCTTCAGCTCCACCTCGGCCTCCGCCAGCAACTGCTCGGGCGTCTTGCCGGTGTGCAGCGTGAATTGGAACTTCCTGGCGTAGTTGTCTTTGCCCATCCGCCAGTCGCTGGTTTTCTTCGACAGCGTGTCCTTGAGATACGCATTAAATCGGCGTAGCGAAGCGATGGCGTCCCCGGCCGCGCGATTATAATCGGCCTTCTGGGCCTCGGGAACCTCGGCCCTGAGAGTCTTGTCGATCAGCTCGATATTGCCGTCGTTTTCCTCCCGGGCCACGCGATTCCAGATCTCCGGAGCGTCCACCAGTTCGCTCTTGGCCTGCTCGAACAGCGCCGGCATCTTTTCCAGACGCCGCGTGATCTGCTGAAAGCGCTTCTCCTTGGGAGCGTAGTTCAGCATGTAAGGATTGAACAGCGCGTTGCCAGCCAGCTCCACGTAGATCGTCGGGTTGTGCTTAAAGCTCTGGATGGTGTTGAGATCCAACAAAGCCAGCCCCAGAGAGTCCTTCATGATTTCGAGATCGGCTTTCTGCTCCCGGTCGAGCGACGCCGCGTCCACGGCCGCCACGCGCATTTCCATACCCCGGTAAAACCCGCGCTGCTGGTCGATTCCCTGGGGACTGTAATCGTCCAACAGCTCGTCGAGCGGAATGCCGTTATGGATGTGATATCCCGTGGACGTCGCGTTCACCGGCGAAAACGCGAGGCTGCCGTAGATCAGGTCCTGGCTGAGTTTGTCGAAGTCTGTGGTGATGGGTTTCGCTCCGCAACCCGCGAGCAGCATAAGCACTCCCATAACGGGCGGCACGAGATAGCATCGTGGCGCCAGGGCAGGTCGCAGACCAGCCCCACAAGCTGGTCCGCTCCCTTTGGTCACGGCTCTGTTACGGTTTCCGCGCCGCGACCAAAGGGAGTGGTTGAACAGCTCAGCGCGCGGCACACCCGACGCCACGGGCATCATCCGCCCTACGGCTTAGCGGGAGCCGCTGCCGGCGGTTTCGGAGGAGCTGCCGCGGGCTTGGGGCTCGCCGGAGCCGCGGGCCTGGGAGCCGCGGCCTTGGCCGGCGAAGCCTTGTCGTAGGCGTCGATGATCGCTTGGGTGATATCGAGCGATTGCGACATCCACAGCACCGGAGTGTTCTCCGCCGCCACGTTCAGGATCAGGGAAAGCCCGTTGTCGGCGGCGTACTTGGCGATCACAGCCTTCATTTTCTCTTCCAGGTCCGCCAGAACTTTCTGTTCCTCGGCGGTCTGCTCGTCCTGATAATCCTGCACGTCCCGCTGGAGGTTCCGCGTCTTGGTCTGGATTTGCCTTTGCAGCTCGTCCTTGGCGGCCTGCGCCATGGTGCTGCTGCCGCGCTCCAGTTTACTCTGCAATTCGTCCAGATCCGCCTTCTGTTTTTGGAGCGTCTCCTGGCGGGGACCGAGCTTCTTCTCCAGCTCCGCTTTGGCTGCTTGCCCATCCCTGGTTTGCAGCAGCGCGAGCTCCGCCTGGATCACGCCGATCTTGATATTGGCCGGAACGGACGCAGCGGCCGGCGGAGCGGCGGGCGCGGGAGTTTGCGCCGCAACGATGCCGGCGGCGCCGGCACCTGCGGCGGCGAGAAAGAGACTGCGGCGCGCGAGCTTTTCGCCCGGAATAACTGCGGCGGACATTGGATTTTTCACAACCATACTCCTCGGTTCAGTTTTTAACATCGTAACATTGTGGGGCGCCCTAGCAGGCAGGTCTGCGACCTGCCAATTCCGGGGCCGGACGTGCGGGCGAGTCCCTCAAAACGTTCGTCCCACCGTAAAGCGGAATAAATCGCGGCGCTCGAAAAAGGGCAGCGCCTGGCCGTACTGCGCAATTGCATTGTTGTACGTCGCCTCGTTTGGGAAATAGCTCCGGTCCGCGGCGATCGGCGGTAGCAGGTTCTCCCGGACCGTGTTGGGATTCACGGCGAAGTAAACCCGGAAGGGCGCGTTCACCACCGGCATCAGCACCTGAAGCTCCAGCCCCGTGGAGGAGCGCAGCGCTTGCGTTCCCGGCGCGACCAGGGCATTGTTCTTGAAGCTCGCCTCCGGGAACTGGCTGTTCAGGTTTGCGATCGTTGTCGGGTTCAATTGAAGCTGGTTGGTGTTGACCAGACGGTTCATGCCCGCATCCAGGAATATGGCCAACGTGACCGGACCAAAAATCGGAATGCGGTATTCAAAATTACCCCATGCGGCCATGTCGCCGCCCGGGAAAACCAACTGGTAGCTGGGAATGCTCTGCGTGACGTTGGTCAAGCTCACCGTGCCCGAGGCGGGGTCCACGAATCGCTGCTGCCGCGGCGAACCATCGTTATTGAGCACGTTCACGGTCGCCGAAGAGGGCACGTAGGCCACCGGACTGATGCCCCAGATTTCGAAGCCGCGGATGTCCTGCTCTCCGCCCATGTAGAAGCGGTTGAACGGCGCGGCGACCTTGCCGTCGTAGCCGGTGAGGAACTTGGCGGCGAAATGCATTCCGATCACGTGCTTGGCCGACAGCCCGCGCCGGAAGTAACGCGCATCGAGCACCGGCTGGATCTGGTTGACATTTCCGCCCAGAACGCTGCCCGCGAACTGCGTCGAAAAGGAGATGCTCTTGCCTCCCGAAGGATTAATGGGGCTGTTCACCGAATTGTAGGTGTAACTGGGCGTAACACTCGAGGACAGGATGCCGTTGAGCGCATTCGGGCCGTTGAAGTTCCGGAAGTTCAGGGCTTGATAGTAAACTTGCGCCGCGGTCGTGAGGGTGGTTACGTTTTGGACTGTGAAACCGTAGGCGACTCCCAGCCGGGCAAAAGCCCGCTTGAGCGGATAGCTGGCAAAAGTCGTGAACCCATGCGAGTTGGTGGTGTAGTTCAGCAGGTTCTGCTGGCCCAGTTGATTGTACAGCGGGATCAGGTTCTGGCCGGAGAGAATGGAGGCCTCGCGGGCTTGGTTATAGTTGAACCGGTTGATGAAGACGGTACCGCCCAGTTGCAGGGGCAGGTCGAACAAATACGGCTCCGTGAAGCTCAATGTCGCGTTGCGGGTGCGTGTGCCCAGTTGCGAGTTCAGGCCCAGGCTTTCGCCCAAACCGAGGAAGTTGTTGGTGGTGTAGGACAGGCCCAGGAAGCTTCCCGCCAGGGCTGAGACGCCGCCCTGCAATTGAATGGAATTCTTGGCCCGCTCTCTCACTTTGAGCGTGATGTCCACCGTATTGTTCTTGTTGTCCTTGTTGATATCGGCGGCCGAAGCCGCCTTCAAAGCCTCGAAATAGCCGAGCTGATTCAGATGCAGAATGCTGAGCTCCCAGAGGTGCTGATTGAAGACGTCGCCCTCGTCCACCAGCAGTTGGCGGCGGATCACTTTGTCGCGCGTGGTGGTGTTGCCCGAAAAGTCGATGCGGCGGACGTAGAATTGATGCCCCTCTTCAAAGTCCAGCGTCAGGTCGATCTTGTTCTCATTCGGAATGGGCTCGATATTCGGCTCCACGATGAAGTCGATATAGCCGTACATTCCATAGAGGCTCTTCAGACCTTCGAAACCCTTGCGCAGCTTGGCCGTGGAAAAGACGTCGCCGGTGTCCATCTGTAGAATTCTGAGGATCACCTCATTCGTCCGGAAAAAGTTCATTCCGGTGATGTTGACCTTATTGACGTGAAACAGATGTCCTTCCTCGATGTTGAGGTTGATGTTGGCGCCCTTGCCGGGTTTGTTGGACCAGAACAGAGGCATCCGGAATCTCCCTCCGCCGGTGTCCACGATGTTGACCGATGAGTCCGTGACGTGAGCCGTGAAGTAGCCTTCATCCTTGTAGAAAAATTCCAGCATGTCCTGGTCTTCTTCCAGCTTGGTCGAGTCGTAGGCCTTGTTGAACAGGCTTTCCAGGTAAATAGAATATGGAATTCCGTAGGGATGCAGATTCCTCATCGACCGCAAGAGAATCCGATGGCTGAAAACCTTATTCCCTATGAAATTGATTTCGTTGACTTTTACCTTCGGCCCTTCATCCACTTTGAAAATAATCGACACGCCGGCCGGAGGAACCTGATGAAGCTGTGGGTCAACGGTGGCGAACTGGCGCCCGCGCTCAGCCAAATACTCTTCCAGAACCACGGTGGCGTGCTGGACTTTATTGGGATCGTACTGAGAATCGGCGCTCAAGCCGACTTTGCGCTCCTTGAACCGGTCCAGGATTTCCGACTTCTGGATCGACTTCAGGCCGTCGAAATCGAAAGTGCGGACCACTGGGCGCTCCACCAGCACGAAGGTTATCACCCAGCCCGTCTGCCCGGGCTCGTAGGTGATCGTGATGTCGTTGAACCGATTCGTGTTCCAAAGAGCGACGAAGTCGTGATCCAACTGGTCTTTGTCGAACGGGTCGCCCTTCTTCGACATGATCTGGAGCCGCAAAACGTCTTGGGGGACGCGCCGGGCTCCTCGGAAGATGATGTCCTCGATGATGTCCTCGGGCGGGGCTGCCGCGGGTTGCGCTCCCGGCGCCGCCGGTTTGGGAGCCTCGGTTTTGGGAGCTTCCGGCTTGGGCGCTTGCGGTCCCGGAGCCTGGGGTACGTTTTCAAACGGATTGGCCGGCTTGGGAGCCTGAGGCGCGGGAGCCTGGGGCACATTTTCGAACGGATTGGCCCTCTGAGCCGGCTGGCTCGGAGTGGTCTGTGGTGGATTTGGCGCAGGCGGATTCGCCGGCGCGGGCTGTTGGGCGTGCAAAGAGGTTACGCGAACCGCCAGAAAACAAAGCACCAGCGTGCGCAGGCTTCCAGGCCTGGAAAACGTCATCCTAAGAACGCTACCCTTTCCACTCTGCGACTTTCATCAGACGCTCACCCGTAAGCTCCGGTTTCACCGGAAACAACGCCGTTGCAAACAAGGGAGTCAAAACAGGCGAGAAACCGTTATTCTAACGCATCGGAGGCGGGCGTTGCAGGCGCCGCCGCCGACCCAGCCACCGAAGCTTCGACCGGCGTCGCCACGGAAGCCTCCGCCGACCCCGCCAGGGACGCTTCATCTGACCCCGCCGGGGAAACGTCCGAATGGACCGCGAGGGAAGATTCGGAATGCCCCGCCGCGGACGTTTCCGGATGCCCCGCCGGGGAAGATTCGGGAGGCCCCGCCGCAGCCGGCTCCAACTGCCGCGCAAGAGAAGATTCCGCGAGCCCCGCCGGGTAAGCGTCCGAAC
>Ga0210394_10002861_pt1 | contig 22864 bp, 19 predicted proteins | sample IncBWC12MmetaG_FD_160121 | JGI IMG/M metagenome (GOLD analysis project Ga0210394, IMG submission 160121) | Forest soil microbial communities from Barre Woods Harvard Forest LTER site, Petersham, Massachusetts, United States - Inc-BW-C-12-M | ecosystem: Environmental > Terrestrial > Soil >... | reverse complement strand
CGTTTCAAATTTCGAGGTGCGAATCTAGCGAATGGCGACACCCTATCGCGTTACTTTGCCGATTTACGAAGGCCCGCTCGATCTCCTGCTCGATCTCATCCGCAAGCAGGAGATGGACATCCACAATATTCCCATCGCAAAAATCACCGAACAGTATTTGGATTACCTGCACGGCCTCGAAAAGCTGGACATCGACGTTTCCGCCGACTTCATCTACATGGCGGCCACGCTGATTCACGTGAAGTCGAAAATGCTTCTGCCGCCCGACCCGCTCGCGGGGCCGGACGCGCAGGAGGATCCGCGCGACGAACTCGTCCATTGGCTGCTCGAGCACGAAAAATTCAAGAACGCCGCGCAGCTTCTCTATCAGAAGCAGCAGATAGAAGATCACGTTTGGTCGCACCCGGATCGCTCGCTGTACGGCACGGACGAAACGGAGGGCGAGCTGGTCGTGTCGCTGGTGGACCTGGTCAAGGTTTTCTCGCAGGTACTCGAACGCCGCAAGGAAGTTCCGAAATTCGAGCTGCACCATGACACGGTCACGATCGCGCAGATGATGGAGCGCCTCCGGCAGCGCCTGGTTTCGAGCGAGGAACCCGTTTCGCTTGTGGAATTCTTCGACGGCTGCGAGACGCGCAACGCCATGATAGTCGCGCTGCTCGCGGTGCTCGAAATGGTTCGGATGCAGGCGATCCTGTTGGTCCAATCGGAGCTCTTTTCGGATATTCGCCTGCGCAAGCACCGCATGTTCGACGCTGTCTTTGCCGGCCCAGACGCGATGTCGCAAATCGAGGAGCAGTATTTGTAAGTGCGGGAAATTGTATTTTTGCAAGCAAGGTGAAAACGTGAATCCACAGGAAATTCGGGCATCACTCGAAGCTATCATTTACGCAGCGGACGAGCCGGCGACGCTCGATCAAATTGCCAAGGCGCTTGGAGTTGAAAAAACCGAGGCGCGGGCCGCGCTCGATCTTCTGACCGCGGCCTACCAAACTGACGACCGCGGTATCGAGGTTCGCAAGGTGGCAGGCGGCTGGAAGTTCTACACCAAGGCGCAACATCACGACGTGGTTCGCAAATTTATCAAGAGCCTTCAGCCGCCGCTGCGCCTCACGATGCCCGCGCTTGAGACTCTCGCGGTGATCGCTTACAAGCAGCCTGCCACCGCGCCCGAGATCAACGAAATCCGCGGCGTCAACGTCGGCGGCGTGCTTAAAACTTTGCTTGAGAAGCGGCTCATCACTACCGCAGGACGCAAGGAAGTGATCGGCCGGCCGATTCTTTATCGCACGTCGAAGCAATTTCTGATGCGCTTTGGGCTCTCCGATCTCGACGAGTTGCCGAGCCTGAAAGAGTTCGAGCAGCTCGCTCAGGCCGCTCTGGGTTCGGACGCTGGTATCGCCCCGACGGAGCCGGAAGGTGCGCTAGCAGCAAGCGACGAGACGGTTGCTGCTCCTGGTCTCAAAAACACGGAAGGCATCCCGGCTTCCGAGATATTTACCTCCGGCGAAACGAATGATCTCGCCGAGTTGGCCGAGACGGAAGATGTCGCGCCCGATCCCGCAACGGCCACGCGCGCTGCTTCAGCCGGCTCTGGCACGTCCAAAAAGTCCTAACCCCGACGTAGCCCTGGATTGCTCGCCCGGTTGTCAGTCCGCGCCGATTTCCGCGACAAGCCAATTTAGTTGGTTTTTACGGCTTCGCTCGCACTGCAAGCATTCGCGTCAAAACGATTTTTCCGCTAATCTAACAGGGTATAAGCCGCGTTAATCCGGCCCATACGCCTGGCTCATGGAAGAACGACTTCAAAAAATTATCGCTCGCGCCGGAATCGCCTCGCGGCGACACGCCGAAGAACTCATTGCTTCGGGGCTCGTCACTGTCAATGGCCGTACTGTTACCGAACTTGGCTCGAAGGCCGACGAATCGCGCGACCATATTAAAGTTTCTGGCAAGCTCATCCGCATCGAGAAGGAACGCGTTTATTTTATCTTGCACAAGCCGCCCGAAGTGGTGGCCACCATGAGCGATCCCGAAGGGCGTGCCTCGCTTCACGATTTTCTGCACGGGATTCCGCAGCGCGTTTTTCCGGTCGGCCGCCTTGAATATCATTCCGCGGGTCTGGTGTTCCTCACGAACGACGGCGACCTGGCGAACAAGATCCTGCAAGCCCACAATTTGCCGCAGTCGTATCACATGAAGCTCAAAACGCTTTTGACCTTCGCCGAAATTGAAGAACTTTCGCGCGCAGCAGGCGCTCGCATCACGCGCCGCAAACATATGGACGCGCCCTGGTATGAAGTGACGCTGCCGGAGGCGAGCCGCGATATCTTGCGCGATCAGCTATTTCGCACCGGCCATCCGGTTGAAAAACTGAAGCGCATTCGACTGGGCGCGCTAGAACTCGATTCGCTGCCGCCCGGGCGATATCGCTCGCTCACGCCGGCTGAAGTTGCGGCTCTCACGCGTGCCGTTACGCTCCAAGCGAAACCTACAGGGAAAAGGATGCCCAAGCGGCCAAATCCGCGCCGGCATCTGGCGAAGCCGAATCGAAAGGTTGGCACGACGTCGTCTGCGAAGGTTCCGATGAATCGCACGAGGCCGCGCAGCGCGTGACCAAGCTCATCAACAGGTCGGCCGCTGATCTCGTTCCGGATTTTATCCGTGAACTTTCGCCTTACGTCCCCGGAAAACCAATCGAGGAGGTCGAGCGAGAATTGAAAATGCACGCCATTAAACTCGCATCCAACGAAAACCCCCTCGGGCCTTCGCCGCTCGCCATCGAAGCCGCGCAGAAAGCGCTCCTTGGTTCGAATCGCTATCCGGATGGCGGCGGCTTCTACCTTCGTGAAGCATTGTCAAAGAAGCACAACATTTCTGCCGCCCATATCCTCCTGGGCGGCGGCTCGACGGAGCTCATCGATCTTTCCGCCCGAATGGTTCTACGCGCGGGCGATTGCGGCGTCACCTCCTATGGCTCGTTCCCGCTCTACCACATCGCGATCCGCGCGACAGGCGCGCGCTACCTTGAAATTCCGATGCGCGACTACCACTTCGACCTTGACGCAATTGCGCGCGATTTGCCGTCCGAGACCAAATTGGTTTTTCTCGCGAACCCCAATAATCCCACCGGTACGATGTTCACAGCCGACGATCTCGACGCCTTTCTCACGCGAATTCCGGAGTATGTGCTGGTGGTCGTCGACGAGGCTTATTGCGATTACGTCTGTCACCCGAATTATTCTCGCTCCATCGAACTGGTGAAGTCCGGACGCAGCGTCATTGTCCTTCGAACGTTTTCGAAGGTGTACGGCCTTGCCGGACTTCGCATCGGTTACGGCATAGGACCCGCCGATTTGTTAAGTGAAATGGATAAGATTCGTGGTCCGTTCAACACTTCCGGCGTGGCGCAAGCGGCGGCTCTCGCCGCGCTTGACGACGCCGAGCACGTGCGCCGCTCACTTGAATCCAATCGCGCTGGACTTGCTCATTTGTGTGAAGGCATGAAGAAGCTCGGCGTTCGGTTCGTGCCGTCGGTCGCGAATTTTGTTCTGGCTGAGTTCGGCTGTGAAACCGAAGCGCTGGCGGAAGAACTTTTGAATCGCGGCGTAATCGTTCGGCCGATGAGCTGGATGGGTTTCCCGAATGCCATTCGCGTTTCAGTGGGCACAGCCGCGGAGAATGAGAAGTTCCTTCGCGCCCTTGAGGATGTATTGGCGACCGCCGGGAATCGCGGCGCGGTGCACCCGAAGTCAACGCCGTACAACGCTATCTAAAGGCGAACCCCATAATCACGATGCCCGACTCCATCAAAACCTCGAACGACGCCATCGGCCAAATCCTAACAACGAGCAAGACTATCGCCGTCGTCGGACTTTCGGCGAACCGCATGCGCCCGAGTTACGGCGTTGCCGAATATCTCAAGTCCGCGGGATATCGAATTATTCCCGTGAACCCAAATCAGGAAGACGTTTTGGGCGAGAAGAGTTACGCGCGCCTGGAAGATGTGCCGGGGCGCGTCGACATCGTGGATATTTTCCGCCGCCCCGAGTTCGTGCCTGCAGTGGTCGATTCCGCGATTCGAATCGGCGCGCGCGGTATCTGGATGCAGGAGGGCGTATTCCATGCCGAGGCCGCCAAAAAAGCGCGTAGCGCCGGTCTATTCGTCATCATGGATTCCTGCATTCTGAAAGAACACGTCAAACGCCTGCGTTCCCGGTAGGTTGCGGCGGCTAATTCTCCAGCTTGTACAGCATCAGGATTTCTTTTCCCGGCTGCGTGAGCGCCACCGAATTCCCGTCTGGCGTTATCTTGAAGTTGTGAAACAGAATGTCGTGCATGAACGGATGAAAATCCCCGTCGGGAAGTGTAATCCAGACGAGACCGTTGGATTGTCGCTCCGGCCCGCGCTTCAGCAGCACTTTCCGCTCATCTTTGCTGAACTCGAATCTTCCGCCGCCGGTGCGCACATCGACAGGCTTCTCCGGATGCGCCACGTCACGCACCTCCATCGTGTCGCCGTCGATGAAATATCCCACCTTTCTGCCGGAAGAGGACGCAACCAACGAGCTTTCGTAGGCAGTGAGCCTTGCAAGCTCGCGCAACGTCTCGTGAACCAGATCAAGCTGGATTAACGCCAGCCCTCCCCGCAATCCTTGTCCCACTGCGAACGCCTGATTGCGGGCAGTGTCCCACGCCACCGCCTGGTACGAATGCCCGTCGAAAAGGAGCGTTTTCTTTCCGTCCGACGGTCGAAGCCGCGAAATCTGAAACGGCTGGGTTGCCGACAGGTATACGAGGCTCTCTCCATCAGCAAGCCATGCCGCGCTCGCCGAACCTTGGACGACGCTCGCTCGCGGCGCAGGTCCGGATGGCTCCTCGGGAGCGGACGAAGCATCATCGCTAGAACTGAATCCCGGTTTCACGGGAGTAGCGCTGGGCGCCGGAGCGGCGGGCGCTGGCTTCGGACCGGCACCGGCGACGTTGATCTCCCGCCCATCTTCGTCCAGCAGCAGCATCACATTTGCGCCCGCCGCCACGGCCGAGAGATCCTTGCTGATCGTGCTCATCGTCATTCCCACGGCGATGCGGCGGCTGTCGGGGGACCACGTCAACGATTGAATCGCGTAGCTCGCTTTTTCCGTTTTGGGCATCCACTTTTCGCCCTCGAGGATTCGCTTCCGTTTTCCATCGGCCGACGCTACCCAAATATCGTCGCGTTCGATTACCAGTTTTTTCACTCCGTGAATTCGCCGCACGGCGTAGACGATCTTGTTGTCTGGTGCGATCCCAAACGCCTGACAATCCGCTTCGATCGTCATCACCGGCTTCGCCTGCGCCCATAGCCGGTTAGCCAGCAGCGAGGCCAACGTCAGCGAAATTGCAAGTACCGCGGCAGCCAACGCCATAAGTCTCTGCGAAAACCCCTGTTCCGTCACTTGACTTTGCCCTCGCTCGGCTTCCGTTGGATCCGTCGAATTTCCTCGAGCCTCTTCCGTAACCGCGCCTCGAATCCTTGATCGGTCGGACGATAGTACACTCGCCCAAGCAAACTTTCCGGCAGGCACGTCATGTCCGTCACTTTCTCCTCTGAGTTGTGCGCGTACTGATAGTCCTTGCCGTAGCCGATATTTCGCATCAAACCGGTCACCGCATTTCTTAGATGCAGCGGAACAGGATCCGCGATGGTTTTCTGCAAATCCTCTTCCACCGCGCCGTACCCGGTATACAGCGCATTCGATTTAGGCGCGAGCGACAAGTACACCGCCGCTTGTGCAAGCGCGAGATTTCCTTCAGGCGGACCAAGGAATTCGAAAGCGTCTTTTGCCGCCAGTGTGACAGCCAGCGCTCCGGGCTCAGCCAATCCAATATCCTCGCTTGCCATCCGTACCATCCTTCGAGTCAGGTACAACGGGTCTTCGCCCGATTCGAGCATTCGCGCCAACCAGTAGAGCGCCGCGTCAGGATCGGAATTCCGCACCGACTTATGCAGCGCAGAGATCAGATTGAAGTGTTCCTCTCCCGACTTGTCGTACGGCAGCAGTTTTTTCTGCAGCACATCTTCCAAGCGCGCCTCGGAAACGATTCTCCGCCCGTCCGTACCCGGGGGCGTTCCCATAACAAGCGCTTCGAGCGTGTTGAACGCCGCGCGAGCGTCGCCATTCGCCAGGATCGCGATTCGTTCGAGGATTTCGTCGCTCGCGTCTACTTTCTCGGCGCCGAGCCCGCGCACCGGATCGGCCAGCGCCCGCCGAAGAAGACCTGCAACTTGCTCCGGCGTCAGCGCGTGCAGCACATACACCTTCATGCGAGAGAGGAGTGGAGCGATTACCTCGAACGACGGGTTTTCCGTTGTCGCGCCAATCAGCAGAATATTTCCCGCTTCCACGTGCGGCAGAAAAGCGTCCTGTTGCGCGCGGTTGAAACGGTGCACTTCGTCGACGAATACGATCGTGCGCCGCCCGTAACGCCGCGCGCCCTCGGCTTTCGCCATCACTTCCTTGATTTCTTTGATTCCGGCAAGCACCGCGCTGAAAGGAATGAACTCTGATTTCGTCCGCTTCGCAATAATCCGCGCAAGGGTCGTCTTCCCGCACCCCGGTGGTCCCCACAACAGCATCGAGCCAAGGTCGTCCCGCTCGATTTGCGTCCGCAGAGGCTTGCCCGGCCCCAGCAGCTCTTCTTGCCCGATAAATTCATCGAGCGTCTGCGGACGCATCCGGTCCGCGAGCGGCCGTCCCGCCAGCGGTTCTTCTTCCGGTTCAATCGCTCGAAACAATCCCATGGTCAGGCCTTGGCTCTTCTTTGGTTCGCAATTTCGTAAAGCAATACAGACGCAGCCACCCCCGCATTGAGGGATTCAACTTCCGCGCTCATGGGAATCGCGAGCGTCGCATCGGCGGTGCGTAGCACTTCTGCCGGCAGACCTCCACCCTCGCTCCCGATAAATAACGCCAGCTTCCCCCGCAAATCCGGCGGCTCTAATTTGGCATTATCCGGAGCCCTCGAAACAGCCGCAATTACCTGGATGCGCGTAACTCGCAACTGAGCTAGCAACACCGGTATGGCTATTCCGCGCACGACCGGCAATCGAAGCGCCGATCCCGCCGACGCGCGGAGCGCTTTCGGCGACCATGGGTCAGCCGTCCCGCGCGTCGCCACCACTCCCGTCGCGCCGAACGCTTCCGCTGACCGCACAACCGTTCCCACATTACCCGGGTCCTGCACGCCCGCCATTACAGCTACCAGCGCCGCCTCGCTGCGGTATCCGCCATCGCGCGCCGCCCGCCCGCGCAGGAGATCATCGAACTCCCACTCGCGCGCCCTGAACAGGGCCGCGATGCCTTGGGGCGCCTCTGTCCCTGCTACACTTGCAAATAACTTGTCCGTCGTCCGCAGGATCCGCGATCGCGGAACTCCCGAGTCGCTTTCGCTTGCAGCGCGGAGAATCCGCGAAAGTTCCGCCTCTCCCGATTCACTCACAAGGAGTGCTTCCGCTTCCAGTCCCGACCGCACTGCCTCTTCAATCAACTTCGGACCTTCAACGCCAAGAGACTCGCCCGCTGTCGGCCCAGTCCCGCGCAGCGCGGTGCGGAACATCTTCAGCCATTTGTTATCGCGGCTTGTAATTGTGTCCGTGGGCGCTTCACGCAAGCCAGCGCTCGTCTTGGCCGTCGGCCTGGAAGTTGAGCCCTCGCGGCCGGAAAGGGAAAATCGTCGAGCCATGAGGCAAGCCTAACAAACGCGGCACGCCTCGTAAACAAGCGCGCATGATTGTAAGTCACTGATTCTCCGGCTCGTTCCTCGGGCTCCGTCTTGCTTACATCGCGGTGGCTGTGGTAGCTTGCCGCAGAAGCATGGCGTAACCCGCCGCGAGCGCTCATTTGCCGGTCGAAGTTCTAAGAATTTCAGCGGAAGCGCCGGAATCAACGGTTGTCAGCTTGGCCGCGAACCTCATCCAACGCGGCCACGTCGTGGCCGTGCCCACCGATACGTTTTACGCTCTCTCCGCAGATCCGTTCAATCTCTCGGCCATCGAAGAAGTTTTCCGCGTGAAAGGCCGCGCGGAATCGAAAGCTCTTCCGATTCTCGTCAGCTCGATCGAGCAGTCGGTCACTCTGATTCGCGACGCCCCGCATCCATTTCTCACTCTGGCGCACAAATTCTGGCCCGGCGCGCTGACGCTCGTCGTCCCGGCAACTCATCGCATGCCGCTCAAGGTGACGGGAAACAGCGGTCGCGTCGCTCTTCGCTGGCCCGACTCGCGCATCGTTACTTCTCTAATCGAAGCTGTTGGCGGACCCATAACCGGTACCAGCGCGAACCTCTCGGGCTTTCCCTCGTGCACGAATGGAAGCCAGATCGTCAAGCAATTCGGCGACCGCCTTCCACTTATCCTCGATAGCGGTGACACCGGCGCCACTCTCGCCTCCACGATCGTTCGCGTCGACGGCAGCGAATGGTCCATCGTTCGTGAAGGCGCCATCCCCGAAGCTGAAATCCGCAAAGCTCTGCACGGCTAGAGGAAGCTCGCTTGACGCTCCATCTCACGGCTCGCACCTTCGCCGGCGCGACGATTATCGAGTGCAGTGGGCCTCTCATACTCGGCGAAGAGTCCGCGGATCTGCGCGACCTCGTCAAATCCACGCTGACGGAATCGAAGCGCGTGGTGCTCGAGCTTGGCGACGTTTTTTACATTGATAGCGCGGGCGTGGGACTGCTCGCCCGGCTCTTCGCGTCAGCCCAGATGGCCGGTGGCGTGCTCAAGCTCGCCAACCTCAGTCCGCGCATGCAGGATATGCTGAAGATTACAAGGCTCTTCCTGGTCTTCGAAATTTTCGACACCGCGGAAGAAGCGGCGAAATCTTTCTGATCTATTGAGGGACGGGAAGCGAAGCGCAGAATCAGATGTTCAGTTTTCGCTATTTCATCGTTGCCAACTCGAGGAACTCGTAGTCGCCAGTCGGCGAGATTGTCACATTTCCGATTCGCGGTTGATGCATGCACAGATTGTCCCAGTACCACAGGTTGATGTACGGCTCGTCGTCAGCAACGATTTTCTGTACTTGTGAAAGGATCGTCTTGCGCCTATCCCGATCCATCTCGACGCGCTGCTGATCGAGCAGCGCATCGAGCGCCGCGTTGCGATAGTGCCCTCGATTCGCGCCATCGGGCGGGATCTTCTTCGAACTGAAAACGTACTCGAACATGTCCGGATCGTTGTTGCCGCCGACCCAGCGATGCGTATAAAGCTGAAAGCTTCCGCGCACGATGTCCGCGTAAAACGTCGCAAACTCGAGCGGGCGCAGGTTGATCTGAATTCCCACGCGCTTCCATTCGTCCGCGAGCGCCTCGCACAGCAGACGCGCCGATTCTTCCGTAGAACTTTTCAGCTCCAGGTGAAACCGCACGCCGTCCACGCCGCGCGGGAAGCCCGCCGCGTCGAGCAGCCGCTCGGCCTGCGCCGGATCGAAGCCGTACTGCTTCACGTCGGGCTCGTTCGCCCAGTGGTTCGGCGGCAGCAGGCTTGACGCGGGCCGCGCCTGTCCGTGCATCAGGTAGCGAATCAGCGTCGTGCGGTCTGTGGCATACGCGAGCGCCTGCCGAACTTCGCGGTGCGCGAGAATCGGATCGTCGAAATTGAAGGCGATATAGCCAAGCATCGTCCCCGGCTGCTCCTCGGCCACGAGCCCTTCTTTGGCGAGTGTCACCGACATGTCCGCCGTCAACCCATTCATCAATAGATCGGCGGTACCTTTCCGCAGTTCGAGAGCTCGAACAATCGCGTCTGGCACCACGCGAAACCGTACCTTCTCAACCAGTCCCGTCGCGGCGTCAGACCCGCCATTCGCATGATCGCGTTCCGGCAAAGATATCCGAACCATGTCAGTCTTCGCCCCTGGCATCACAGGATGCGCATCACCGGCGGTTTTGCTCCAGCCGAAATAATTTGAGTTTCGCTCCAGAACCACATCCTCGTCCGCCGTTGCGCTGACAAAACGAAATGGCCCTGTCCCGTTGGGGTGCTGCGAATTTTCCGCCACGGTCGATCCTTGTGGCACGATTCCCACTCCCGGGCGCGTCAAGTTCCATAGGAACGACGCGTACGGCTCCCGCAGATGAAATACAATTGTCGCATCGTCCGGCGTTTCGACCGACGCAACCATGCGATAAGTCCCGCGCTTTGGCGTCTTCACATCGCCATTCAATATCGTCGCGAATGTGTACTTCACATCGGCCGAGGTCAGCGGCCGCCCGTCATGAAATTTGACCCCGCGCCGCAAATGCAGCACGTACGTCAACGGATCGGGCGTCTCCCAACGCTCGGCCAAATCTGGCACGATGTTCATCTCCGCGTCGTGCGCGACCAAGCTGGAAAAAATCAGCCCGTCTAGATACTGCGAATTTGCGTCGGTGCCAACGCGGGGATCGAGGTTCACCGGCATCGACTCAATCAAAAAATTAAGCGTCCCGCGATCGCTCGAACGCCTCGAAGAAGAGCAACCTCCAAGCGCCGTACAAACCACGACGGTGAAAGCGATCGCCCTCCCGCGCCAGCCGTAACCCGAGTTGTTATCTGCGTTCATCAGCCTCTATCATGGTCAAATCTGTGGTTAGCTTGTTCTGCCGTGCGCGCTGAACCATGCACCAGCTTGCCCATCACCGCAGCTCGCTTTGCGCCGGTAGCCGACGGTAGATTGTTCGCGCGTCCGTGAAACGCCTCATAAGCCAGCACCGCAAACGCAAAAGCTTCCTTCGCTTCCGACGGCACTCCGAATCGGCTCGACGGCACGATCTCAATATCCGGTAACACAGCCGCAAGCTGCGCCATCATCAATGGATTTCGCGCTCCGCCTCCCGCCACGATCAATTGGTCGATGCGCGTGCGTGGAAAAACAAGCCGGCGAAGCGCATCCCCAATCGAAAGGGACGTGAATACGGTTGCCGTCCGCACCAAGTCTTCCATACGAGCACGATGACGCTTGCCCCACGCCATAAGTTTCTCGGCATACGCGCGCCCAAACTGCTCGCGTCCGGCCGTTTTCGGCGGCGCCTTGCGCAAATACGGCTCGCGCATCAAGCGCTCAAGCAGCTCTGGAATAACTTCACCGCGCATGGCAATCTTTGCGTCGCTGTCGTAATGCGCGCGACCGCGCGTCGCCGATTCCACCAGCGCGTCCACGATCATGTTGCCCGGTCCCGTATCGAACGCAAATACGTCGCCAGGCTTCGCAGCGCGCGGGATTACTGTGAGATTCGCAATCCCGCCAATATTCAGCGCCACGCGTCCGCGCCGTGCGTCGCGATACAACGCATAATCAACGAACGGCACCAGCGGCGCACCCTGCCCGCCTGCGGCGATGTCCGCAGGACGAAAATCGCCAATCGTCATAATCCCGGTCCGCGCCGCGATCGCGCTGGGCTCGCCAATCTGAAGCGTCGAAGCGATGCGTCGTGAGCCGAGAAAGTTCCCGGCAATCCCTTGATGGAAAACCGTCTGCCCATGCGACCCGATCAGCGAAATCTTCGCGAGCGGCACGCCCCACCGCTTGCAAGCTGCCATAGCCGCGGCCCCAAATTCCTCGCCGAGCAAAGCGTTTAGCTGGCTAATTTCCGCGGTAGTCGTCGGAGCGCCGTTTGCCAGCCGCAGAATCGCCTCGCGCACGCGGGCAGGGAATCGCGCATGGTGATGCGCCTCAAACTTTGCCGACAGCGACGGCGGCGAGCCAGAAATTCGCGCGAGTGCCACGTCGATCCCGTCCGCCGACGTCCCCGACATCATTCCAAGCACCCGCATCAACCCGGTCTCCTCCATCCAGACTACAATGTTTTCAGAAATGCGATCAGCGCCTTGCGGTCTTGTTCCGAAAGGTCAAGTCCGAACCTATGTCCCTTCACGGCTCGCGTCTTCACCCCGTAACCCTTGAATCCCGTCGGCACGTAGTCCTCATCCAAGCGCTTGGGATCGAACCAGTCCTCCAGAGTCGCCACCGAACCGTTGTGCTCGAATGGGCCTCGATACCACACGCCCATGAGAGAAGGAACCTTGTAATACCCTGTGCCGCGGCGCGTATTGAGCGCGAGCCGTGAATCGGTTCCTACCGACACGTTCATCACCTTGTCCGACTTGTACGCTTCCGCCGACGGTGTAAAACCCTTAACTGGCGTCAACCGATTGTTCGTGTAGATTGGCGGTGCGTGGCACAACCCGCAACCTTCTCGTTCGAATATCACTTTCCCGCGTGCGGCGAGTGCATCAGGTTTGTTCGGGTTCGGCGGCGGCTCAAGAGAATACACATACCGGGCTAACGCATACAGTTGAGTGTCGCTGTAACGTCCGCCGACGCTTTTCGCCGCAGGATCCGGTAGCTTCTTAAATTCGGGAGCATCAACTGGGATAAAACCTGCGAAACTTGCCAGATCGTCTCCGCCCTGATTCAATGCAGCGAAACGCATCAGGTCCACAGCACCGAAATGCCGCTGAAGGCCGGTGCGGTCCAAATAGCTGCGGTCTTTAACTCCGATCAGGTCCGGGATTTGCGGCGGATACAGTGGACTGGATCGCTGACGGGCCATCACGCCCGGCGGAATCGCGTCATAAACAGAGGCAGTCTCTTCCAAACTCATTCCATTCAAAACCGCCTCGGGATCCGGCTCAAGCCACGGGGCGGAGAACAGCTGGCGTTCGGCCGCGTAGTACGCTTGCGCAGGAGGCCGAAGCTCGCGCATCGCGTAAGCAACCGATCGATCGAACGCCACGTTACCTTGCGCGCCTTCAATCGTCGTACCATCCGGCAAGACGCGCGTATGACACATGGAACACGCGAATTGGCCGACGTCCACGCTGCCTTTTTTCCGGACCACGTACGATACGAACGGCATTGTCCCGTCCCGTGAAATCGGCATCCCCGTTTTCTTATAAAACTCGGGCGAACGAACCTCGCCGGCGCTGAGAACGCCGTGTCCGTCCTCGTCTCCAATAACGATCGGCGCCTCAAAGACGATCTTTCCCGCGCGAACCCAATCGGCATCGGTTTTGAGCGGCGGCGTCGTTGACTCATCCCACAGTATTTCCGGCTCCGCGTGCTTCAGTCGATCGAGGTATCCGCCGGGCTCGTGGCCGGGCGCATATACGGGATATTGCTTGTAAATCGGGCGGACGGGGATCTTGTAGTAGTAGGCGGCGGGAACGTGTTTTGGCGATCCCTTTGGGTCAGCGAGCGGCACTTCGAGCGACGCCATGGCCGCGTCGTCCCAAGTCAGGGGAACTTCGGGCCGCTCCGTTTGCACCTGAGCGTGGAAATGCGGACGTGCCGCGTTGTAAGGTATGGTGAACGTGCTCGCGACGATTATCGCCCCAAAGAGTGCAGTCGCACCCCGCATCGGCCGGCTCACTTCATCTGTTTTTGCAGCGCCGCGAGTAAATTCAGGGCTTCGAGCGGCGTCAGCTTGTTCAAATCAGCGGTCCGCAGCGATTCCAGAACTCTCTCATCGATGGCGGTAAAACTCACCTGCTTCGGTGCCGGCGGTGTCGCACCAGGCGACAGCTCCTCCGTCAGCTTGTCCTCGCTTTCCTCGTGGCGCCGCAGAATCTCGCGCGCGCGGACAATCACGCTCTGCGGCAATCCCGCAAGCCGCGCCACTTCGATACCGTAACTTTTGTCCGCGCTACCCGGCTCGACGCGCCGCAGAAAAACAATCTCGCTCCCGGCCTCCCGCACTGACACGTGGACATTCTTTACGCCCGGCAGCAACTGCTCCAGCTCCGTCAGCTCGTGATAATGCGTCGCGAAAAGCGTCCGAGGTCGCGCTCCTGCGTGCAGCGCTTCCACCACTGCCCACGCGATCGACAAACCGTCAAATGTCGACGTCCCGCGCCCCACTTCATCGAGCAGCACCAAGCTCGCGCTTGTGGCCGTGTTCAGGATGGCGGCCACTTCGCTCATCTCTACCAGAAACGTCGATCGGCCACGCGAAAGATTGTCCGACGCTCCGATACGCGTAAAAATCCGGTCGAGCAGCGGCAATTTCGCCTGTATCACCGGAACGAAGGATCCCATCTGAGCAAGAATCGATATCAGCGCTGTCTGCCGAAGGTATGTCGATTTCCCGCCCATGTTCGGCCCGGTTATAACCAACAGGAATTGCGTGGCGTCGTCCAGATACAAATCGTTCGGCACGAAGCGCTCGCCACGCCCTTCGAGCAACTTCTCGATCACGGGATGGCGGCCCCCCGCGATCTGAAGCATCCCGCGGTCGTTCATCCTTTTGGTGGTTTTCCCGTTCTGGGCACCCTTTTGCGTTCCGGCGGACACTTCACTTCTATCTGCAGACCGATGCGCAAGACCCGTTTCGGTAAATTCCGGGCGCGTGTAATTCCTCGACGAGGCAATCCGCGCGAAATTCACCAGCACGTCAAGCTGGGCGATCGCTGCCGCAGTTCGGCGCAGGCGAGCCGCTTCGCGTGCAATCGATTCGCGGATTTCGCCGTACAAGCGCCGCTCGATCTCGATTACGCGCCCCTCGGCTGTAAGTATCTTGCGTTCGTATTCCTTCAGCTCCGTCGACGTGAAACGTTCTGCGTTCACCAGCGTCTGTTTGCGCTCGTAATCCGCGGGCGCAAGATGCCTATTGGCCTTCGAAACCTCGATGTAATAACCGAATACCAGGTTATAGCGAATCTTGAGCGACGCGATTCCGGTGCGTTTCCGCTCGCGCTCTTCCATCGACGCAATCGTCTGCCGGCCTTGCTTCGTGATATCGCGCAATTCGTCCAGTTCGACATGAAACCCGGCGCGAATCACACCAGGATCGCTCATCAGGGCCGGTGGATCGTCGGAAATTCCTCTCGCGATGATTTCGCGCACGTCGGCCATTTCATCCATCTGCTCGCGAAGAAAAGCGAGTCGCGTAGGACGGGGTTCTGTACTTGTGCGATTCGACCGTATCTCTGGCGCGACTGGCGTCGAGGCCGCTCGCGCAAACCCGGCGCCGACGCCCGCCGCGCTCGCCTCGGAGGCCATGCTCTCTGGTGCGATCATCGAGCGCAGCGCGGGAAGTTTTTCGAGGGAGCTTCGCAGCGCCAGCAAATCGCGTGGAGTTGCCGCACCGAGCGTGACTCGGCTCGTTAGCCTCTCGAGGTCGAGAATTCCTTCTAGGTCTTTATGGGTCTCCTCTCGCGCCACGGTGCGCGACTTCAGCTCCGCCACGGCATCGAGCCGATCCTCGATCTCGGCAATGGAAATTTCGGGGCGCAGTATCCAGCCCCGCAGAAGCCGCGCGCCCATGCCCGTCGCGGTCTCGTCAATCGCGGAAATCAGCGTTGCCGAAGCGTCATCTCCCATAGATGGCTCGACCAACTCCAAATTCCGCGCGGTCACTTGATCGAGCACCATCGCATCCCGCTGTTCGTAATATGCGATTCGATCGAGATGCTCGAGGCCTGCTCCCGCGGGCCGCATCGTTGGAATGGCAGCCGTGTCTTCCGGCCTTTTCGCGCTGATGGCCGAAGTCTCGCGCAAGTAATGGACGATAGCGCCCGCCGCCGACGTCGCTTGCGGGTGCCCGTCAAGGCCGAAGCCGTCGAGCGCAACCACGTGGAACTGTTGTTCCAGCAATCGCTTCGCGTAATTCGCCTCGAAAATCCATTCCTCGATGCGCGTCTCCACCGCGCCCAGTCCGTTCAGCTCGGCGGGAACAGCTGCGGGAAAGAGCGTTACCGCCCGCGGCAGCAGCACCTCCCGAGGTCGCAAAATTCCAAGCTCGTCGCGCATGCGCACTTCGGCGTTCTCGCCCGCAAACTCCGTAGCCCGAAATTCTCCGGTCGAGAGGTCCACAAACGCTAGGCCGACTGCTTGGCCGTGCGGATTCCGGGCGACTGCCGCGAGAAAATTGTTCTCCTTCGCATCAACGAGGCCGGAGCCGCTGGCGGTACCGGGCGTCAAAACCCGAACCACTTCGCGCCGCACGATCTTTTTTCCCGGCCCCGGTTCTTCCATTTGCTCGCAGATGGCAACCTTATGCCCGGCGCGGATTAGCCGCGCGATGTAATTCTCGGCTGCGTGGTAGGGAACTCCGCACATGGGAACCGCGTCGCCCTTTTCCTTATTGCGCGACGTGAGCGTGATTTGCAGGATCCGCGAGGCCAGAACTGCGTCGTCGTAAAAGAGTTCGTAGAAATCGCCGAGGCGAAACAGCAGCAGCGCCGCCGGGTGCTGCTTCTTGACGGCGTGGTACTGTTGCATCAGTGGCGTTGTCGGCTCGGTCATTTGCGTGCGTTCAGACGCGGCAGGGAAGCGATTATGCTGGCTCCCGCGCAGGTTTGGCAACTCTCTTCGGTTCGAGGGCGCGCGCTGCGCCGGGATATACTGGAGCGGTGAGCGCGCCTGAAACAAGGACAACCCGCAGCCCTATCGGGCGTTCCACTTATCGCGAAGTCGAGATCAAGCTCGGCGTGGTGGATGCCCACGCGCTGCTCGGGCGGCTCCATCGTCTCGGGGCCACGTCTCACGGCCGCGTCCTCGAGCAGAACACCATTTACGACACCCCAGACTTCCATTTTCGTTCGCGCGGCCGGCTCCTGCGCCTTCGTGTCGAGACTCCATTGCCCGGGCGGGGACCGGCGCGCGCGGTCCTCACCGGGAAGGCGCCCACGCCAGTCGCGGGTGGCCGCGGACGCCGCCAGAGCAAGCCCCGCTTCAAAGAGAGACTCGAAAGAGAACGGATCGTTCACGATCCGCGTCATTGGCCTTCGATTCTCCGATCTCTCGGCCTGCGGCCGGGGTTTCGCTACGAGAAATACCGATCCGAATTTCGCTTGCCGGGCGCCCACGTGTACCTCGACGAGACGCCGGCGGGCAATTTCCTTGAACTCGAAGGTACGGCCCGGTCCATCGATCGCGCCGCCAAGGCGCTGGGATTCGCGCGACGCGAATACTTCCGCGGAACGTATTGGGACGTTTACGCCTCCGATTGCCGCCGCAAAGGCATCAGGCCTCGAAATATGTTGTTCGTTCGATAAATTTTTTGTAAATGGCCCACTCTTTGCTTGACAAACTTTCCGTCTGCCGTTACTAGTGAATTCGAGGACTTGCGCAGCACTTATGGATAGCTCGTCCCATTTGGAACCAGGAAGTGAAGGTCCCATCAGCCGCCTTGTGAGCAATTGGCGCTGGCGGGACATTGGCCCATTTGTTGTATTCCGCAGGGCCCGTAGGGCGTTCCCCGATGTTGGTGTAGCGGGGTGCGTCGGGCGGGAGGCCCGGGAGGGCGGAACCGGTCGAGAGTGATTTAGGGCGTTTTTCGTTTGCCCGTGGCCGGGTCCAAACTCCGGCGCGGGCATTTTTTTTTGGTTTTCTGGCTGGACCAAGGAGTCACCATGCTTCACGCAACGGAAGTGCTGGGGGCCGAAACCTACGATTCTTTCGGCAATTTCGTGGGCCGGGTGAAGGAAATGTTTATTGAACCGGCCGACCAGCCGAACCGCATCTCGCGGCTGCTGATTGGCCGCGGGCAATATCGCCCGCTGATCGTACGGTACGACCAGATCGCTTCGGTCGCGCCCGGGCGGGTGCGCCTCACAACGGATGAATCGGCGCTCGAACTTTATCGGCCGAACGAGGCATGGCTCGCCGTGCGAAAAGACCTGCTGGACCAGCAGATCATCGATACGAACGGCCGCAAGGTAGTTCGCGTGAACGATGTGGATCTGGCTGACCAGCGCATCAACGGCAACACCGAACTCCGCGTGATGCAGGTGGACGTGGGACTGCCGGCGGCCGTGCGGCGGCTGTTGCAGGGGGTTGTGCCTCCGATGGCGATTCGCAGGCTGCAGGCAAAACTTCCCCCGCGCGTGATTCGCTGGGAATTTGTGAACCTGATCGAGTCCGATCCGCTTCGGCGCGTGAAACTCCGCATGTCGAGCCAGAAATTGGCGGCCATGCACCCGGCGGATCTCGCAGACATCATGGAAGAGATTTCGCCCGCGGAACGGCAGTCGATTATCGATTCGCTGGACGAAGAAACCGCGGCCGAAACAATTTCCGAACTCGACAAGCGCCTCCAGACGCAGGTGGTGGAGAAACTCAATCCCGAAAAAGCGGCGGACATCATCGAAGAAATGAGCCCAGACGCCGCGGCGGACCTGATCGCGAGCCTCGAACCCGATACATCGAAGGAGCTTCTCGAGGAAATGGAGCATCGCGAGGCAACCGAAGTTAAGGCGCTGATGCACTTCGGCGAGAATACTGCGGGGGGAATGATGAACACGGAAGTAGTAGTGGTGGGCGAGGACGCGACTCGCGGGGAAGTGCTGGATTACATTCGCTTCCACGAAATCTCTCTCGACCAGCTGGACAACGTGGTGCTGATTAATCGCGACGCGACGCTTGCGGGCACGGTGCCGATCGCGCGGCTGATTCTGGCCGACGGCGAAGTGCGCATGTCCGACCTGGAATTTCAGCCTCTTCTTTCCGTGAAGTCCGACATCCAAGACAAGGAAGTGTTCGAACTGTTCGACAAATATAACTTGCGCAGCTTGACGGTGGTTGACGAAGAGAATCGGCCCATCGGCGCGATTACTGTGGACGACATCGTCAGCCGGATGCGCGCCAAGCTTTAGGATTTGCGCTGAAAGTTCCGCCACTGCACTCGAAAGAATGAAATCGACCGAGCCATGATCACGAAATCCGCACTGACGCGCAGTCTCGACGCCTGGAAGGCGCGCACGGATGATTTCGGCCGCCGGACGCGCACCACGCGCCGCCGTCTCGCGGTGTTTCTCGCGGTGGTGGGTCCTGGGCTGATCACGTCGAACGTGGACAACGATGCAGGCGGGATCACTGTCTATTCGACCGCTGGGGCGCAAGCCGGTTACACGCTGCTGTGGTGCATCATTCCGCTGACCGTCGCGCTGTACGTCAGCGAAGAAATGTGCGCGCGGATGGGAGTGGTTACGGGCAAAGGGCTTTCGGATTTGATTCGCGAGGAATTCGGGTTCCGCTCGACGTTCTTCGTCATGATCGCAGCGCTCTTCGTGGATCTCGGCAACACGGTAGCTGAGTTCGCAGGTGTAGCCGCGTCCATGCAAATCTTTGGCATCAGCAAGTATGTTTCGGTGCCGGTCGCAGCCATCGCGGTTTGGCTCTTGGTGGTGCGCGGCAGCTACCGGCAAGTGGAGAAGATTTTTCTCGTCGCCTGCGGCTTTTACCTTTCGTACGTGCTTTCCGCGTTTTTGGCAAAGCCCGATTGGATGATGGCCGCCAAAGAAACGGTGCTGCCGTCGATCCATCTGGATTCGGCGTACCTGCTGACGCTCACGGCATTAATTGGAACGACCATTGCGCCATGGCAATTTTTCTATTTGCAGGCGGGATTCGTCGAAAAACGCGTCGGCCCGCGCCAATACAAGCACGCGCGCTGGGACGTGCTGGTGGGCAGCGTCTCGTGCATGGCCATCGTATTTTTCATCATCGTGTGCACGGCGGCGACTCTGCACAAAAACGGCCTGACCAACATCAGCGACGCGGCGCAGGCCGCGCAGGCGCTGGTGCCGCTCGCAGGGAAATGGGCCGCAACGCTTTTCGCGTTCGGACTCTTGAACGCGTCGCTGTTTGCGGCGTCGATCCTGCCGCTCTCGACGGCGCACGTGATTTGCGAAGGGCTGGGATTCGAAGCGGGTTTGGACCACAAACTGCGCGATGCCCCCGCGTTCTATTCGCTCTACACGCTGCTGATCGTCGCCGGAGCCGGAATCATCCTGATTCCCAAGGCGCCGCTGTTCAAGATTCTGCTGTGGTCGCAGGTAGCGAACGGAGTGTGGCTGCCGGTGGTGTTGATTTTTGTGCTGCTGCTGATCAATCGGCGCGACTTGATGGGCGACCATGTGAACACTTGGGGCTTCAACGTGGTCGCGTGGACCGCTAGCATCGTTGTAATCGTGATTACCCTCGTTCTGGTCTGGGTGAGCATCTTCAATCCGAGCGCTGCCGGCGTGAGCGGCGGCTGAGAACTGGCGCGAAATCCGCCGGATTCCCTCCACTCGTGTGCGCTGCGAACGCTTGCGTTCGACGACTTTTTAGTGGCGCACGCAATTGCCGACATCGCAATCCAACGACGATTAGAAATGGCGCTTGTGTTGATTCTGCAGGGAGTTAACTCGAATTCTAATCGGCACCCTCTGTCGATTAGAAATGCAGGAAATCGCGGTAGTTGCGATGCGTTGCAAGCGTGAGAGTGGATCGTGCGAATGAGGGCGAGGCGAGAAGGCGTGGTGCGCGCGTTCGCGGCGAGAGCGTGACTACTTGTCGTCCGCGTTCTCGACTGCGATCCCGAGTTGTATTCGCAAATCACAGGGCACGGTAGCAGAATTCGAAAGGTTTTTCCATCCGTAGTTGCCGCAAAAAAGTACAGGTTACAGAACTGGCCGCGCGCTCTAGTACCACGCGGGAGATTGCCCGCGAGGAAGCGCGGATTCCCCCGGTGAGCGAGCGCGACGACTCGTCTGCGAGGCAGCTGGTCTTGACAGAGGAATGCAACGGGCCTATGTTCTGCGCAAGAGTTGGAATGGAGGGCGCAAACCCGAGTTTATCGATTGAACTTCCGATACGGGATTTCCGGGAAGAAATTTTCGACGAGGAGGTGTGCGATGCCGTTGGATCTTACGACGCTGCGGTTCGTGGACAAGCCGGTGACCAAGGAAGAAGGCCGGAAGATATTGGAGCGGGATCAGTATCGCTGCCAGTACTGCGGGCTCGACGGCGGCGCCAGTTTCGAGAATGCACTGGCCATGTCGGTGGATTTCGTGGTGCCACGGGCGCGCAAAGGGAAGAAAGATCCGGGAAATCTGGTGGCGTGCTGCCGTTCGTGCAATATGATTAAGGGAACGAAAGTTTATCGCAGCTTTGATGAGGCGAAAGCGTACGTGCTGGCGCAGCGCGAGGAGTTGCGGAGGGGCTGGGAGAACCGGGGAACACTACCAGCCGCAAAGGTGGCGAAGGCCCCGAAGTCCGCTGCTTCGGCCGCGGCACCGGAAAAATCGAAAGCGGCCTCGGCATCGGTGATTGGCAGCTCGCCCTTGTCGATTCGGAGGTGACGGGCGGTAAGGGCGGGAAGCGGACTGGAATTGCGGTGGACTACCCGCCTACGGGAAATTCAAAAGAGCCGGCGAGATGCCGGAGTTACGAAAAACCGACAGGCCTTAGTCAGCTCTTTTGCGGGAGAGTTGTGCGAAGGCTGGGATTACTTCGCGGCGGCGGGGAGGCTGGCGTGGGCTTTGCGAGCTATTAGAAGATAGCCGTGTTCAGTCGCGTCTTTTTCTAAGGCGCGGAGGCGGAAGCGGGCCGCTCCGGTTTTTCCGGAGTTCATTTCGATTTCGCCAAGCGCCAGGCGCGCTTCATAGTGCAACCTGTAGAATTGGTATTTCGCCGCTTCGGCGATAGCGTCTTCGAGCGTTACTCTGGCTTTCGGGAACGCACCGAGCGCGGCCGCCGTGCGGGCTGCGGCAATCGTGAGTTCCAGGCGCGGCTGCGGATCCTGAAGCTGCGATACGCGGGACGCGCCAATATTCACCTGCTTTTGCGCCTCAGCGAACTGCACCATGGTGCCCTTCGCGAGCAGAGCCCGCACCAGGACGGCGTGCGCCACGATTTCACCAGCGAGGTCATTGTTCTCGCGTAATTTCGCAATTGCGCCGCGGAGGATGGGTTTCGCCTCGTCGGCGCTGCCTTCATCAACGGACAACCGCGCGGACGCCACTTCCGTTTCCGCTGCATAACGGGCGGCTCCGGCAGCATTCAGACTTTTCAGCGCCTTCTCGTAAGCAGCGTGTGCTCCAGCGGCGTCGCCCTGAGCGGCTAAGATATCGCCCGTGCAGGCGAGCGCGAGTCCCGGCAGGGATTTGTCAGCTGACTTTCGCAGGGCAGGCTCGGCTTCGTCGATCCATTTCTTCGCGCCTTCCAAGTCTCCGTCGGTGTAGCGCGCGCGGGCGAGGCCTAGAAAATCATGCGCTTGAGCCGGCCCGTCGCCCAGAACGCGCGTCATCGCGAGGGATTGCTGGTATTTTGCAAGTGCCGTGGGCGTGTCGCCTAAACCGGCGAGCGCGTCGCCCAGATTCGCGAGCGCCGAGCTGACCAGGACGTTGTCGTTGATCTCATGTCCTGCAGCGACGGCGTCTTCCGAGGCTTTTTTGCCGGCTCGCAAGTCGCCCTGAAGGTAGAGAACACTCGCGAGGCTGTTCAGATCCTTCGCGGCGCGCGCACGGTCGCCCGAAGAGCGCTCGAGCTCGAGAGCGCGTTCGAATTTGGCGCGGGCGTCGGGGAAGTTTCCGCGCTCGGCTAGAGCGGTTCCTTCGGAATGGAGAGCGTCTGCGGCGCGACCGTTTGCAGCTGAAGTCGCGCTAGTGGTGGAGTTAGAACTCCCGCCGGCACGTCCGGCTTTTTCCGGAGCCACGGGCGTTGATTCGGGATTTGAGGTCGAAACAGTTTTCGCCGGAGCGGCAGTCGATGCGGGCTTGGAAGCCGGCCGTTCAGGCGCGGCGGACGGGGAAGTCGAGCGTACTGTGGATGTAGTTAGCGAAGGCTGTGCCGCTTTATCGGTCACCTGATCGCGCGAAAGCAAACGGTCGCGCCATCCGAAAGCATTGAGACCGACGGCGGCCACCGCGACAACAAGGAGTGCCAGAACTAAGACGCCGATGATCGCCATCCACGGCATAGTTGATTGCGAAACAGCCGGCGCGGGGATTTGCGCGGAAACGGGCGCGGAGACTCGCCCAGACACGTACGAGGGTGCAGAAACAGCTGGCGATACGGACGGCGCCGCGGGCGTTACCGGAGGTGTCGAGGAGGGATTGAAATCTGCCGACGCG
>Ga0210394_10002860_pt1 | contig 22872 bp, 18 predicted proteins | sample IncBWC12MmetaG_FD_160121 | JGI IMG/M metagenome (GOLD analysis project Ga0210394, IMG submission 160121) | Forest soil microbial communities from Barre Woods Harvard Forest LTER site, Petersham, Massachusetts, United States - Inc-BW-C-12-M | ecosystem: Environmental > Terrestrial > Soil >... | reverse complement strand
CAAAGTCGGTTCTCTCTGCGTTGTTGCCTCTCCCGGACACGCACCGGGACACATTTCGCTCTTTGACTCGCGGGATGACAGTTTGATCGCGGGCGATACGTACGTAACGCAAACCGGTGTGATTGCCGCGGGTGTATTTAAGGCACTATTCCCGTTCCCGGCTTTATTTTCGTGGAACGGCACGCTGGCGGCGGAGAGCGCCGCTGTTTTGCAGGCGTTGAAACCGAGCCTGCTGGCAGTAGGGCACGGTGCGAGCGTGAAATCACCCATTGAGGCAATGGAGCGCGCAGTAAAGGAAGCGTTTCGACAACACCCAGACGCAGTTCGCTGTTAGAACACAGGCTATTGCAACCGCTTGCTGCCGCGGGATAGACTGCGAAGTAAAATTCGAGATGGCGATGGAGTTCGCCGAAACCGCCGCGACGCACTTGGTTGTGGCTGATGACTCCTGGATGCCCGAGGGCGCCAGGAGTTTTTTGTTATAAGGTGAAGCTGCAAGCGGAAGGAGAAATCGTGCGACTGCTGCTGATCGCTGTGTTTGGGGCCATTGGAACGCTGGCGAGATACGGTCTGGGGGGAGTGGTGCAGGTCAAGATGGGCGGCGCGTTTCCCTACGGGACGCTGCTGATCAATCTGACCGGTTGCTTTTTTCTGGGGCTCATCGGACAAGCCACTCTGAATCGCATGATTATTTCACCGGAACTTCGCATGGCCATCGCGGTGGGATTTTTTGGCGGGTACACGACGTTCTCGAGCTTTGGCTGGGAGGCGGCGAAGATGCTGGAGGCCGGCGAGTGGCTGCGCGCGACAACCTATGTCGCCGCGAGCGTAGTGTTCGGTCTTTTGCTTTCGGTTGCGGGAATCCGGCTTGCGAGCCGGTTTTAGGAGCGAGCGATGACCCATCAGAAATTCGAAGGTGAACGCACATTGATGCGCATTCACATCGGCGAATCGGACAAGTGGCATGGTAAGCCGTTGCACGAAGCGATTGTGGAGATGTTGCGGAAAGATAATTTTTCTGGAGCGACGGTACTGCGAGGAGTGGCCGGGTTCGGTTCGTCCAGCGTTTACCACACGGACAAACTACTGCGGATGTCGCAGGATTTGCCCATTATTCTGGAAGTCATCGAGTCACAGGAGCGCATCGAGCAGATTCTGCCGCGCCTCGATGAGATGGTGGACGGCGGATTGATCACGCTGGAGAAGGTGCGGGTGATTTTGTATCGGGCGGCGTCCCGGTAAGTTGATTGAGCACAAATTTACAATTCCGCGGATTGTTTTTTCGAGGCGCGCATGCGGCGTTGAACTTCGGCTTGAAGATATTTACGGAGACTTTGGGGAATGATTCCAGGTTCGGCAAGCACCTGCAGATCGGAAACGGTGATGTGCGGAAGAAACGCAAGGATGGTTGCGAGCGGCGCGTTGGGGTTGCGCACCAAGGCCAGCCGAACGTTGTAGGACTGCGACCATTTCGCGTGGCCGACAATGGCTTGAACGACGTTGGTGGAAACTTTGTCGCGCGCCAGGGTCTTCAGAACAGTCGATTCGGTCAGAAACGGGTTGTTGAGAGCGATAGGAAGTACCTGCGGGTGACCTTGAGCAACCAGCGCGCCCGCGACGCGGCCCGGTCCCCGGCGCGCCAGCGTGATTTTCTGACCCAGTGGCAACTGCGGAAGGCGCGCGAGAATCTGTTCTTCGGCATAGCGCTTGAGTTCCTGAGATACCGAAGGCGAAAGTGCAAATTGCGCGAGGTCCAGCAGGTACAAATCGCGGAAAAGACGAAGCCCGACAAGCCGCGGCGCACGAGGATGGAAGGCTAGCGCTTTCTTGACGGAGTAATCCTTCAGTAGTGGCTTACGCGCACTGAGTTCTTCTAGCAGTTCCACGGGTAAATCCTTGCGGGCAAGCAAAACACAAAGCCTGGGCGGATCGATGGCATGATTTTCCAGCAGAGCGCTGAGGACCGCGGGAGAAGAGTGGTAGAGAAGCGCGTCGAGATCCTCACCGACGGCCGAGCGGGCACGCTGAATGTCAGTTTCAAGATCGCCCACGAGAGTTCCCTTCCCAGCACTCGATTGGATCTAATCTGTGTTCTAACTGACTCAATGCTCGCGCCTAATCCTTAGCTGCGGAAGGTTGCGGCATCAGACGGACGGCCATGCGCGCAGCGGCTTCGGCTGGCGAGATGGCCAGGGCTCCGAATTCGGCATTGGGGGCCGCTTCAAGGAGATATCGGTCAAGCTCCGCGTCGAACTTAGGATAGCGTCCGAGCATGCCACCACTTTTCAGAAAAAGGAAACGCCGGTCATTCAATTGCAGGCGGCCGATGAGATCGCCTACAAGACCGACAAGATCGAGGACCGCTTGATGCAGCAATGCAACGGCCGTGGTGTCGCCTTGCGCGGCGGATTCGGCGACCACGGAAAAGAGTTTTGGAAAGACTTCATCCGGTACCGCCTGCGCGCGCGATTGAAATTCCTGCCAATCCATTACTTCAGTTTCCCGCAGGATTTTGCTGCCCAGTGCGGTGTTTGCGCCCAAGCGATCGAATGCGCGGAGTGCCGCACTGGCGGCCCGGCGCCCGACATCGTACGAGCTGCCCTCGTCGCTGAGTAGCGTGCCGTGGCCGCCGACTCGGAAAATTTGGCCCTCCAGGCCACGGCCAACCGCCGCGGATCCCGTGCCTGCAATCAGAACGATCGCAGGACCCTCGCCCGTGGATTCCAGGGAGAGCTCGAGATCCGTGCAGACATGAACGACCTTGCCGGCGAATTCTTCTGTGAGCAGACGCTTCATTTTTTGCCGGGCATCCAGTTGAGCGGTTCCGGCCAGGCCGGCGCAGATAACTGTAACTTCATTTGAGGCAATGCCCGCGGTTTGCATCGCCAGGCGGGCAGCTTCGCAGACAGAAGCGAGTGCACCGCCGAAACCGACACGTAGCGGATTAGAAGGCCCGCTGCGACTTTCCGCGCGGACACGGAGCAACTCGTCCATAAGCACGCAATGCGTTTTGGTGCCGCCGCCGTCGAGTCCCAGGACAAACCGCATAGAAAGAGAATACGCGAGCAGGGACGTTCCGTGAACGAAAGAGTGTGGAATGTCCGCTTGACGGTCATGCAGTGCGCCACTATTCTCGACGCACTTCGCCGCGCAGGGAGAGTTGTGGCGTGGCTTGGGACAAATGCACATTCATCCGGTCGATCTCGGAATTGTGATCTTGTATTTGCTGGGGGTCACCGCGCTGGGCCTGCGTTTCCGTCGCGGCCAGCAGACCGCGCAGGATTATTTTCTAGGCGGGCGTACCGCACCGTGGTGGGCGCTGGCGTTTTCGATTGTGGCCACGGAAACTTCCACGTTGACGATCATCGGAACGCCGGCGCTGGCGTATTCAGGCAATCTAACATTTCTGCAACTGGTATTCGGGTACGTGGTGGGACGCGTGCTGATCGCGATTTTCCTGCTACCAGGATATTTTCGCGGGGAATTTCTTACGGCGTACGCGCTGATCGAGAAGCGATTTGGCGCCAGGATGCGCGCGGTGGCAGCCATGACGTTCCTGGTGACGCGGACGCTGGCGGAGGGCGTGCGTATTTCGGCGATCGCGCTGGTAGTCAGCGTGGCCCTGGGAACGTCCGAAGGACCCGCGGTTTTTATCGTGATGGGTCTGACGGTTCTTTATACGTTTGAAGGCGGCATGAAGGCAGTGATCTGGACGGATGTGGCGCAATTTCTTTTGTATCTGACGGGAAGTGTGGTGACGTTGTTCTTTTTGCTGCACCGCATTCCAGGAGGTTGGCACGAAGTGACGCAAGTCGCCGCGGCGCACGGAAACAAATTGCGGTTGCTGGATTTTTCGTGGGACCTGGCGAAAAGCTACACGTTTTGGTCCGGGCTAATCGGTGGAACCTTCTTGACCATGGCTAGCCACGGCACTGACCAAACGATTGTGCAACGAGTCCTGGCGGCGCGGAACCAGCGCGATGGCGGGCGAGCCTTGGTTGCCAGCGGATTTATCGTACTGTTTCAATTCACCGTTTTCTTGTTGGTTGGGGTATTGCTCTTTGTGTTTGCGCAACATGTGCCACTGCTGGGTGCGGGCGACAAGGCAGACAAGATTTTGCCGCTATTTTTGATTCGCGAAATGCCTACCGGACTGGCGGGGCTTCTGCTGGCGGCGATTCTTGCTGTGGCGATGTCGAACGCCAGCGGCGCGCTCAATTCGCTGGCGGCCTCCAGCGTGCTGGATTTTTCGGCGCTGCGCGGAAAAAACCGGGAGCCTGCAAAGCTACTGGCGATTGCGCGAAGAATGACGCTGCTGTGGGGTGCGTTGCTGATTTTCCTGGGTCTGGTGAATTGGGGCCCGGTGCTGGAAGCTGGATTGAAAGTGGCGTCGTTCCCGTTCGGCAGTTTACTGGGACTCTTTCTACTGGGCACATTTGATGAAAAGGCCAATGCACGGGGTTCGCTGGTCGGGATGTTCGTGGGACTGCTGACGGTGTTCACGGTATTCGGGTTTACCACGGTTGCCTTTACATGGTACGTGATGATCGGCGCATGCGTAACGTACGCGGTGGGATTGGTGGTAAGCCGGGTCTGGCCGGACGTCGCGACGGAAAGAACAGAGGGGGCGATCGAATCGTGAGCGAAAAGCGCCCGGAACTGGTACGAGGGCTTGGTCCATGGGCCTCTATGGCGATCGTGGTGGGCACGATGATCGGCACCGGCATTTTCTTGAAGCCCGCCGAAATGGCTCGGGAAGGCAAAAGCGTTTCGATTGTATTCGCCGCTTGGATCGTTGGTGCGGTTCTATCGATCTTCGGTGCGCTTTCCTTCGCGGAGCTTGGCGCCGCCATTCCAGAAGCTGGCGGCGAATACGCGTATCTGCGGCGGGCATTCGGTTCTTTGTGGGGTTTTCTGTTCGGGTGGATGCATTCGATTGTGGGACGGCCCGCGTCGGCGGCCTCGATTGCCGCAGGAATGATGCGCTTTCTGAGTTTCTTTATACCGGCGGTAGCCACGCCGATTTTTACCCTTCACATTGCGATTCCAGGGCTGACAGCGTGGATTCATCCGTACGATTTCGAATTCACTTGGGCCCAACCGCTGGCGGTGTTCTGGTTGGCACTGATGACCGGAGTCAACTACCTGGGTGTGCGGCTTGGTGGCGGCGTACAGGTTTTCTTGACGGTGATCAAAGTAGCCAGCGTTTTGATTGTAATCGGCGTGGCGTTTCTTGTGCCGATGAGCGGGGCGCATGCGGCTAACCCGATTTGGCCGGGTAACGCGAACGTGGGAATTGTAAGCGCGTTCCTGGCGGCGCTGGCTGCGGCCCTTTGGGCATACGACGGGTGGGAAGATTTAAACCTGGTCGGCTCCGAGGTGAAGGAACCGCAAAAGAATTTCCCGCGGGCGCTGGTAGGTGGAGTTGCGTTCGTTGCGCTGATCTATCTCCTCTTCAACGGCGCTTGCCTGAGAGTGCTGCCGTTCGAAGGCGTGGCACAGTCCCAACACGTGGCCTCTGATGTGATGGAAAAACTCTTGGGGCACGGTGTCGCGGGATGGATCACCCTGGCCATGGCCATTTCCGCGCTGGGTTCGCTGAATTCGTCGGTCTTGAGCGGCGCGAGGGTACCATACGCCATGGCGCGCGACGGCATTTTCTTTCGCATTGCCGACGGGATTCATCCGAAGTACCGGACGCCAGCGCGCGCGTTGATCTTTCAGGGAATTCTGGCGAGCTTGATGGCGCTTACCGGAAGTTTCGAAGAGTTGAGCAATCTGTTTATTTTTGCGGCGTGGATCTTCTATGGGCTGGCTGTAGTGGCATTGTTTCGGATGCGCAGCACAGAGCCGGAGATGCCGCGCCCTTACAAATGCTGGGGCTATCCGTGGGTTCCGGGATTATTCGTGGCAGGGGCGCTGGCGTTAACGTTGAATATCTGGCTGGAGCGGCCCGGGCGCTCGAGTGTCGGGCTCCTGCTGATTATTGCGGGTATTCCTTTTTATCAGTGGTGGAAGAGATCGGATCTGGCAAGGAACGCTGGAAAATAAGCCAGCTAGGTCAGAACATCGGCACATGGGGCGTAGCAGTGCTGCGCCCGACAAGTATGGATGACACCGTTAAGCGCGAGCGGCGCGAACGGTGTCCGCAATTTGGAAGAATGTCCCTTCGACCCCGTTGTGCACGTGGATTTGCGGGTGCATGGCTTTGGCCATCGCTTCGATTCCGGTGACCAGGCGGGGTCCAGGGCGCGAAACATAACCGTTGGCATCGAACGCAAACACCCGCCCGTTCTGCACCGCCGGTATCCGTGACCAATCCTCCGGAAATTCCATGGAGAGATATTCTTCGCGGGCTTGCTCTTTGTTGTAGCCGCACGGCGCTACAAAAATCACGTCAGGAGCTGCCTGAATTACTTCCTGCGGCGTGACACGATACGAGGGCGTGCGAGCTTTGCCGATCACATCCACTCCGCCAGCGCGCGAGATCATTTCCGGGACCCAGTGGCCGCCGACATAGAACGGTTGTAGCCATTCGAGAAGCACCACGGACGGCCGCTCGCGAGTATTTTCCACCTCGAGTTCGATTTCGCCAAGACGCAAGCCAATTTTTTCGAGGATGGATTGCGCGCGTGCCGAATGACCGGTTTCTTCGCCAACCCACAGAATATCGCGCCAGACGTCGCCGAGATCCTGGGGATTCAGGCAAAGCACTTCCGGGCGGCGGTCAAAGCGGGAGAGTACCGTGGCCAAATCATCCGGTGAAGCGGCGCAGACGTGACACAAGTCCTGAGTGACGATCAGATTCGGCGCCAGCTCTTCCAGAATTTGCGCCTGGACTGCGTACGGGCTTTCTCCTTTGGAGACAAAATCGCGGACCAACCGGTCGATTTCCGCCGGGCGCGTGCCTTCGGGGATACGCGAGCGGATGACCGCGGTTTTCGTTTTCGCACGGGGCGGATAGTCGCATTCGTGGCTGACCCCGACGATTTCGTGGTCGAGGCCGAGACTAAAGAGAATTTCGGTGGCCGAAGGGATGAGCGAGACGATACGCATACCGGGACTCTACCACAGAAATTCGGGCGCAAGGAGCCTCCGCAGCCGCGTGGCGGGGCCGCGGCTTACTTGTAGAGAAAATACTTGCGGCGGAGGGAATCGAAGGTGGCGAGGTCGTTGGACCACGAAGCGATTATTTTTTCGGGCGGCGTGCCGGCCTGGAGTGCGCTGACTGTATCGGCGTTACCGAGCAACAGGACGAGTTTGGTGGCGTCAAAATCCGTCGGATATCTTCTCTGAAGAATCGCGGCTATTTCCAGGCCGACGCGCATGGAGCGCAGCGTGTTGCGATCGGTTACGCGAATACCGACGCCGCCGCAACGACGTCCGGTATACAGGCCGCTGACGGGAACAAAGGGTTGGTTGATGAAGTGAACACCAGCGAGATCTCGGGCATTGAGCTCACCCGCGATTTCTTCCCCGTTGATCCAGGGAGCGCCGAATTCCTCGAAGGGCGATTCGGTGCCGCGACCCACGGAGACTCCGGCGTTCTGCAGGATTTCCAGACCGGGATAGAGCAACGAGCCCTTGAGCGTGCGGAGATTCGGCGAAGGAGGAACCCAGCGCAGGCTGGTGCTCTCAAAGAAGAGATTGCGATGCCAGTTTTTCATCGGGATTACATGGAGATCGGTGTTGATGTGATTTTCGGAATTGAAAAGCTGCGCAAGTTCGCCGATGGTCAGGGCGTAGCGAATGGGCAGCGGATAGTAGGCCACGAAACTGGTCTTATCCGTGTCCAGCATCGGCCCTTCGACAATTTCGCCGCCGAGAGGATTGGGACGATCGAGAACGAAGAACGCGATGTTGTGCTTGGCGGCTTCTTCCATGCAATAGGCCATGGTAGTGGTGTAGGTGTAAAAGCGTACTCCCGCGTCTTGAACGTCAAATACGAGGGCATCGAGGCCTTCCAGCATTTCGTCCGTGGGACGAAGGTGATCGCCATACAGGCTGTAAATCGGTAGGCCGGTCGAAGCATCCTTGGAGGAAGAGATTTTTTCGTCGGCGTGTCCGGCGATGCCGTGCTCGGGACTAAAGAGCGCAACCAGTTTCACGTTTGGTGCGTGTGCGAGGGCTTCGATGGTGGAACGCCCCTGCGAGTCCAGGCCTGTGTGATTGGTGATCAGCCCGACGCGCTTGCCCTTGAGCGGCGAAAATTTCTCGACCTCCAGAACGTCCAGGCCAACCTGGATGCGCGTGGAGTGGCCATGTTGCGAAGGCTTTGCGCGTTTCTGCGCGACGAGGGTTTGCGGAAGTGCGCAGCTGAAAATGAGGAGAAGAAGTAGCGCGATTTGGGTGGGACCGGAGCCCGTGGGCCGAACCGAGGATGGTTTCATACTCTCCAATGATATTCTGGAACGCGCCGAACGCCCGTTGATTGTGAGTGTGAAGTGCACGTGCTATATACAGTGGAAGGCGCAGGCGTGCGGCTGAGGGGACTCCTCTAAAATGAACAGGCGTATCGCCGTAGTGTTACTACTGCCCGCAATTTTCCTATTTTCTATGACACCGAAAGCCCGCAGCAGTAAACCCAAAGGACAAACCGCAGGCAAGCCCAACGCTACGCGAGCGACGGGTGCGAGCAAACCTGACGCTGCCAAACCTGGCGCGGCGGCGCAGAAGTGGGTGGAAAGCACGCTGCGTGGAATGACTGTGCAGGAAAAAGTGGGGCAAGTGCTCTTCGCGACGTTCGATGGTAGCTTTGCCGCCACGGATTCCCCAGCGTATGCACAGATGCTGCACTTCGTGAACGATCTTCACGTCGGCGGCTTTATCGTGATCACGCACGGCTCCCCCCTGGGCATCGTGAAGAGTCAAGTCTACCCGACGGCAATTCTTGCGAATCAACTGCAATCCAAATCGGAATTGCCGCTGCTGATCGGGGCAGACTTCGAGCGCGGGACGGCGATGCGACTGGCGGAAGGCACATCCTTTCCCACGTCGATGGCCGTAGCTGCGGCCGGAAATCCGAAGGACGCGTACACCGTGGGAAAGGTCACGGCGCTGGAGGCCCGGGCCGCAGGCGTGCAATGGATTTACGCGCCGGTTTCCGATGTGAACAACAATCCGGCGAATCCGATCATCAATACCCGGTCGTACGGCGAAGACCCGGCGCGGGTTGCGGAGTACGTGGCGGAATACGTGCGCGGCGTACAGGAGAATGGCGGGCTAGCGACGGCAAAACACTTTCCCGGCCATGGAGACACGGCTGCGGATTCGCACATCGACCTGCCGGTGATCAAGGCGGATCGCAACCGGCTGGAGCATTTGGAACTCGTGCCATTTCGTGCGGCGATTGCGGCAGGCGTGGGCAGCATCATGACCGCGCACCTGAATGTGACCGCGCTGGAGCCAGACCCGAACCTGCCGGCGACATTGTCTTCGAACATTTTGACCGACGTGTTGAGGAAAGAGCTGCACTTTGAAGGCCTGGTGATTACCGATGCGCTGGACATGGGCGGAATCACGGTGCGCTATGCGCCGGGCGATGCTGCGGTGCGCGCGTTCCTGGCAGGCGCCGACGCGCTACTGATGCCTCCGGTGCCGGATGCGGCGTATGACGCGATGCTGGCCGCGGCGAAATCCGGACAGATTTCGAAACAACGCTTGGACGCTTCAGTGCGCAGGATATTGTTGGCGAAGGCGCGACTGGGGCTGGACAAGAACCGGCTTGTGGATGTGGCTGGATTGAACAGCAAGTTTGGAAAGACCGTTTGGCAAGACCAAGCGCAAGGAATTTCCGATCGCGGCATCACGCTGTTGCGAGATACGCCGCACCGCTTGCCGCTGGACGGCGCGAAATCACACCGTGCGCTGCTGGTGTCGCTGTATGCCGACCCGGAACCCTATCCTGGAGAGAATCTGGAGAAGGAACTGCGGGCGCGGTTCGAGTCGCTGACCGCATTGCGCGCGGATACGAAATTTGTGCGAGCGGAAACGCTGAAGTTGCCTCCCGCGGACTCGTACGATGTCGTGGTACTGGGATTGTTCGTGCGCGTCAGCGATCGCAAAGGCGACGTGGATGTGCCGCAGGAACAATTGCCCTTGATAAAACAGATTTACGGACTTGGGAAGCCGGTGATTACTGTGGGGCTTGGGAGTCCGTACCTGATCGAGAGTTTCCCGCAGGCGGAAACTTGGCTTTCGGCATTTGGCATCAGCGATGTGGCGCAGATTTCCCTTGCTCGGGCGATTTTTGGAGAAATACCGGTGCAAGGGCGGCTGCCGGTGACCATTCCGGAAGCTGGATTGAAAGCTGGATTTGGGTTGCAGTTGCCTGAGCATCCGATGACGCTGCAGCCGATGGATGTGCGCGCGGAAGCGCAATTGCAGCCCGCGTTTGCCGAGGTGGAAAAAGCCATTGCGGACAAAGCGTTCCCCGGCGCGACGATTGCGGTTGGCTATCGCGGGAACGTTTCGGTGCACGCGTTTGGAAAATTAAGTTACGACGCGAAATCGCCGGCGACGAAAATCGATACGATGTATGACCTGGCATCGCTCACCAAAGTGGTGGTGACGACCACGCTGGTGGAGAAGCTGGTGGAGGGCGACTTCCCTTCTCCGCTGAGCCTGGATGCGCCGATCGAGCGCTACTTGCCGGAGTGGAAGAGCGGGCCGCAGCAGGAATGGCGGCACCGTGTGACGGTACGCAACTTGATGACGCACACTTCGGGGCTGCCTCCGTTCAAGGAGTACTGGCGCACGTCAAAGGGCAAGCAGGATACGCTGAGCAGGATTTTTATTGAGCCGTTGGAGTATGAACCGGGAACTAAAGTGGTTTACTCCGACCTGGGAATTATTTTGATGGCGGAAATTATCCAGCGACTAACCGGCAAGCCGCTGGACGAACTGGCGCACGACTATATTTTCGACCCGCTGGGGATGAAGAACACCATGTACCGGCCGCCGAAGAAATTGTGGCCGGAGATTGCGCCGACAGAGGTGGACACGCAATTGCGCCACCGGCTGGTGCAGGGCGAAGTGCATGACGAGAATGCCTATGCCATTGGCGGAGTTTCCGGGCACGCGGGCGTGTTCAGCACGGCGCCAGATTTGGCGAATTTCTGCCAGATGCTACTGAACGGCGGCGTGTACGAAGATCATCGCATCGTGAAGCGAACCACGTTAAGTGAGTTCACGCAGCCGCAAAAGCTGGCGCAGAATACGCGGACGCTGGGTTGGGTGGTGCCGACGGAGGGAAGTTCCAGCGGACACTATTTTTCGGCGCACAGTTACGGGCATACCGGATTCACGGGGACGACCATCTGGATCGATCCGGACCGGCAATTGTTCGTGGTGCTGCTGACCAATCGGGTGAACCCCACGCGCGAGAATCACAAGATTGCAGAAGTGAGGCCAGCGGTGCACGACGCGGTGATGAAGGCGCTGGGATTGGCCGGCGAAGGGGTTCCTTCGAAATAGCGCGGTTTTAAGGCCTTAGCTATTTGCTCGCGACAACCTCAAAGAGCCTGCGGGCATGGCTGCCGAACCTTGGCAAAAATAAGGACCTGACTCGTGAGGTTAGTCTGAGGCGCTCCTGAGACAGGTTCTACTCACGAATCAGCCTCCAAACACCATCCTGCCCAAGACGTCGCCTAGGCACTCGACCTCTCGTGGTTCGGCAGCGTCACGAAATTTATCGGCGAGGTCGAAAAACTCTTGCTTTTGCTCGATGTTGACAGGCTCATCCACAACACAGCATGACAGAAACACCTTCGACTCCACTTCAAACGCGATGTTGTCACACTCGAATTCAATTACTGAGCCAACCTGATTGACCTCAGACCACAAGGTCTGAGACGGCTTGAACAAACGTCTTCGGCAAGCGGCCCTCCGAGTCGCAGTAAATTGCTTTTTGACGAAGAACAGTCTCCTAGCCACGAGAACCCTCCGGATCTTGAAGCACTGTAAGACATCGCTGTAACATCCTCGCGATGACGTTTACATATACCTCTTATACCAAGTACAAGCGCTATTGCCCACACTGTGGCAATCATTTTCAGACTGTTTTCGACATAGGCGCAATGCGCCTCGGGCCTGGGACCCGTACATGTTCGAATTGCGACAAGAGTTTCTTGGATGGATCAGTCGAGTGGAACCAATTGGCACCGGCGGATAAGAAAGAGTTTCTCTTTGGAGATCTTCGTAGACTGGCACTCTATGGGTGGCTGCCGGTCGTAATGCTAGCTCTGTGCGCTTACTGGCGAAGTGACCTAAAACTGTTTTTGTTGCCCTTGGCGGGTGTACTCGTGCTTGCAATTATCATTCTGCCCATTTTCTACGCGATTTGCTGGGTGAGCATAACCCGCTCGAAGAAACGCTCCAGCGGGGCGGATAGCGATCAAGCAGCCGAATGAGTTGGACCAGATAGGCTTGTTTATAAAGATTGAGCGTCTCATCTCGAGTCAAAACAGATTCCTATTAAGATCATGCACGGCTTGGGTGAGATCGGCAGGGCGTCCTAGGTCGCGCCAATAGTATTGGTCGGCGTTGAACGCCAGGATTTTTTCTCCGATGGACGCGAATTGAAGGTAAGTATCGATGATTGAAAAGACGCCGTAGTCTTTCATCATCGTGAGAAAGCGCGGGGATATCACGTGGATGCCGGAGAAGGCTGAGATCTGTAGGTTGGAGGATGAGCGCACAATTTCCTGTTTGCCGTCCTTGCCGATCTGCCTGCCGCAGAGTTGGTGAGTTTCGTTAAACAGCAGGTAGCGCGAGGTCTCGCGATTTTGTACCGCCAGGGTAGCTAGCGCGCCGTGTGATTTGTGGAAATCGAGCATCTGGCCAAAATCGATGGTGCTGATGACGTCGACGTTGTGCAGTAGAAACGGCTGGTCAAGCTGGGCCGGGTCTTCCAGGAAGAACCACGCGGCTTTTTTCAGGCCACCGCCGGTGTCAAGTAATACGTCTTCACGCGAAATCTCGATGTGCAATCCAAAATTCTGATGAGCTTGCAGGTGATCGATCACCAAGTCCGCAAGATGATGGACGTTGACGATCACATCGCGAACACCGAACTGCTTCAGGCGAGTCAGGGTGATTTCCAGCAGGCTGCGGCCATCGATTTGGACAAGTGCTTTAGGGCGGTTGTCGGTGAGCGGCCGGAGGCGCGTGCCCAGTCCAGCGGCCAGGACCATAGCCTTCATTTGCCCTTCGTTTCCAAAGCCACTTTTTCCTGCGCCCATTTTTCCAACTCAAGATGGCGCACCACCACCTCCACGCCGTTGCGTTCGCGCAGGCGCTTGGCCAAATTTTGCGCCAGAAAAACGGAGCGGTGCTGGCCGCCGGTGCAGCCGAAGGAGACCATCAAGTTCTTGAAATTGCGCTGCTGATAGTTGGCGATGCTGGCGTCCACCAGGGTGAAGACACTGGCGAGAAACTGGTGCACGCCCTCCTGCTGGTTGAGATAGTCGATCACCGGCGCGTCCATTCCTGTGAGGGCCTTGAAACGCTCCTCGCGCCCGGGATTCGGCAGGCTGCGGCCATCGAACACGAAACCGCCGCCGTTGCCGGACTCGTCCTTAGGCATACTCTGGTGAAAGGAAAAACTGAAAATGCGCACGACCAGGTTTTGCGCCTGCGATGCCAAACCCTGCAATTTTTCCGACGCCAGCATACTGTGGAAACAGCTCATCAACGTGGGCAATTCGATGGGCAGCTTCACATGATGCAGCAGCCAGCGAATATTCTTCAGCGCGTAGGGCACGCTTTGTAAAAAGTGTGTCCGGCGCTCGTAGAATCCGCGAAAGCCATACGCACCCAGGGCCTGCAGGATACGCGCGTAAACATACGCATAGTAGTAGTGCAGGAAGGCTTCGCGGTTCAGAGCGAGCACGCCGCCAAGTTCGTCGAGATAATGATCGAGAAGCTGTTGGCGCAATTCGGGAGGAAGGTCGGCCTTGGCATCGTACAGAAGCGACGCAATGTCGTATTGCAACGCGCCTTTGCGGCCGCCCTGGTAGTCCACGAAATAGGGCTGGCCATCCCGCAGCATGATGTTGCGGGACTGAAAGTCGCGATAGAGAAAGAAATCCCGTGGCGCCTGCAGCAGGAAATCCATCAAGCGGTCGAAATCGTTTTCCAGCGCTTGTTCGTTGAACGGAATGGCAGCCAGCCTGAGGAAGTAATATTTGAAATAGTTCAGATCCCAGGCAATCGACTGGCGATCGAAACTGGAAATGGGATAACAGGCGCTATAGTCGAGATCGCGGCCGGCTTCGACCTGAAAACGCGGGAGTACTGCGACCACCTTGCGATACGCATCGACAGCTGCCGGAGAGATTTGCTCGCTGCTGCGATTCTTGGAGAGAAATTCGAAAAGCGTGGTGTCTCCTAAATCTTCTTCCAGATACGCGCCCTGGCTGAGATCTTCACCGTAGATTTCCGGTACCGGAAGGCCGTGACGGCGGAAATGACGCGAAAAGGCGAGAAACGCCACGTTTTCCTCGCGGACTCCGTAGAGCACGCCGATGGCGCTGGCTTTCGCATTGGAGAGACGGATAATCTTGCGGCCGGAACCGCCGAGTTCACCCTGTACCGGCTGGACGCGCTCGGCGGGTGAGTGAAAATGCTGCTCAAACAGCTTTTTGAGTACGTCCATGGATGGCTTCCGACGATTCCGTTTGGAAAGAGGCGCGGAATCGCACCTTCCCATATTAGAGGATTCTCTGCGAATGGTTTGAGACTACTCTTGACCGGTGTTCTTTGGGGTTAATCGCTGGACGAACCGCCCTAGTTCGTCAGGCAGCCCTTAGCAGACCACGGCTATAATTTAGAGATGCCTTCAAACAATAAAGTGCAGAGAGCAGTCGAGCGCAGGCTCACCGAGCAGCGAAATCCGGCTTCCAGAAATCTGGACCGGATGACTGCGCTGGAGATTGTTCGCTTGATGAACCGCGAGGACCGCAAAGTGGCCATCGCGGTTCATCACGAAATCCCGGCGATCGCGCGCGCGGTGGATGGAATTGTGGGCCAGATTGAGAAAGGCGGTCGCCTGATTTATGTGGGCGCGGGATCCAGCGGTCGAATTGCAGTGCTCGACGCGTCGGAATGGCCGCCCACGTTTGGAACTTCTCCGGAATTGGTAAAGGCGCTGATTGCCGGCGGAGCGCGGGCCATTGTGCAATCGGTGGAGGGCGCCGAGGATCGTCCTCAAGATGCCGTGCGCGATCTGGAAAACATTCGCCTGACTTCGAACGATGCTGTCGTGGGCATCGCCGCGAGCGGGACAACTCCTTACGTGCTTGCCGCGATTCGTTACGCCAAGAAAAAAGGCGCGCTCACCGTTGGTGTCACTTCCAATAAACGCTCGATTTTGGCTCAGAGGGCAAATATTGCAATTACGCCGGTCGTTGGGCCCGAGGTGCTGACCGGCTCGACCCGGCTGAAGGCCGGTACCTCGCAAAAAATGGTCCTGAACATGCTCTCTACCGCCACGATGGTTCGACTTGGGCGCACGTATGACAACCTGATGATCGACATGGGCCAGACAAATACGAAGCTTAAGCAGCGAGCGAAGCGAATACTGAAGCAGGCTAGCGGCAAGAACCTGTCCGCGGTGGAACACGCACTATGTCAAAGCGGCCACGATTTGCGGCTGGCGCTGATTATGCTGAAGAAGAGGCTCTCCGTGGAAGCGGCACAAAAGGAGTTGACGAAGGCCGGAGGAGTGTTGCGGCGGGCGTTGGACGAATAGCAATCGGCGCGGACTAAACAGGAACGGGTGAATGGATAGATTCAGAATATGTGGCGGAAAGCCACTCCACGGAACGGTCAGAATCAGCGGGGCCAAGAACTCCGCGCTGCCGGCGATGGCGGCGGCGCTGCTTACGGCGGAGCCAGTGACGCTGCGCAATATGCCCATGGTGCGGGACATCGTGACCATGGGAAGGCTGCTGGCGTTCATGTCCGCGACGGTTTCCACGGCGGAAATTCCCGCGACGACCTACGTGATCGAATCGAAGACACTCAATGATGCGGTCGCACCGTATGAATTGGTGAAGACCATGCGGGCGTCGATTTTGACACTGGGCCCGGCGATAGCGCGGTCCGGCGTGGCGCATGTGTCGCTGCCGGGAGGTTGCGCGATTGGAGCGCGGCCCGTAGATTTGCATCTGAGCGCGCTAGAAAAAATGGGCGCGCATATCACCACCGAGCATGGCTACATCCAGGCGCGGGTGCCGGACGGCGGCCGGCTGAAGGGCGCGCACATCGTTTTTGAGAAAATCACGGTAACCGGTACGGAAAATATTCTGATGGCCGCGACGCTGGCCAATGGCGAAACGATTCTGGAGAATGCCGCGCGCGAGCCGGAAGTGACGGATCTGGTTCACCTGTTGCGAAAAATGGGTGCGGACATTCACGGCGACGACACTTCCACGCTGCGAATCCGAGGTGTGGCGAAGTTGCACGGTGCGGATCATACGATTATTGCGGACCGTATCGAGGCCGGAACCTTTCTGATTGCCGGTGCAATCACGCAGGGCGCACTGACGATTACCGAATGCGTCCCGGAGCACCTGGTGGCACTAGTGACCAGGCTGGAGAAGGCGGGAGTGCGAATCGAGACCGCAGATGCAACTTCGCTCCGTGTACACAACGGCAGAAGACTCGTCGGCTCCGACGTCATCACGGAAGAATATCCCGGCTTCGCGACCGACATGCAGGCGCAATACATGGCGCTGGCCACGCAGGCGGAAGGCACTTCGGTGATCACCGAGACCATTTTCGAAAATCGCTTTCTGCATGCCAGCGAAATGATGCGCATGGGCGCGAATATTTCCATCGATGGACGAAAGGCCGTGGTGCGCGGTCCGGCAAAATTGTCCGGCACTACGGTGCAGGCCTCCGATCTGCGCGCCAGCGCTGGGCTCGTTCTGGCTGCTCTGGTAGCGGAAGGCGAAACGAATATCGAGCGCGTGTACCACATCGATCGCGGCTACGAACGGATCGTGGAGAAGTTGTGCAGCGTGGGAGCGCAGATTGAAAGGGTGCACGGGACCGGTGCGTAAATTCCCGCCGGCATGCGAGAAAAACTTCGATGAGTAGCACCGCCACCAGTCCCTATTTTCTGGCAACAGAACGCCTGGGATTCCGTTGCTGGACGAAAGAAGATTTGCCCCTCGCGCGCGAACTATGGGGAGACCTGGAAGTGACGCGTTTCTTCGGCGGACCGTTTCCCGACAAGGAGATCGACGAAAGATTGCAGCGCGAGCTCAGCCGGATGGATTCCGACGGTTTCCAATACTGGCCGATTTTTCACATCTCCAATAACGAACACGTCGGGTGCTGCGGACTGCGGCCTTACCGGCCGGAACAACAGATGCCAGAACTGGGATTCCACCTGCGGCCAGAATTTTGGCGACAGGGGTTGGCAGTCGAGGCCGCCCGCGCGGTAATCGCGCATGCATTCGGCTCGCTTGGGACAAAGAGTCTATCGGCGGGTCACCATCCCCAAAACACAGCTTCCAAGAAAGTGCTTGAAAAGCTCGGCTTTCGATTCATGTACGACGAATTCTTCCCTACTCTGGCGATGGATATTCCTTACTATCAGCTGACAAGACCGGAAGGCGATTCTCTGAGCGCGGACGAGAAGGGTCAATCCGCTATCCAATCTCCGCACGCCGACTAGTCGCCGAATGTGCGCATTTCTCGAATTGTCGCGGTCCCCAGCATTTCTCTTTCAACTCTGGTAAAATCCTTCGCTGTTGCAGGCGGCGTGAATAAATCGCGCCTGATCTTCGTTGCGAACTTATCCTTCTGGAGGGCGGCTGTGCGGAATATCGAATTGCTCGAGAAAATTGATGCGGCGATTGCCGAAAAGAACCTGTTGAAGCATCCGTTCTATCAGGATTGGCAGGCCGGCAAACTCAGCCGCGAATCGCTCCAACTGTACGCTGCGCAATATTACCGCCACGTGGAAGCCTTCCCGAAGCACCTGCGAGTGTTGGCCGCTCGAACCGAGGGGCCAATCCGCAAGATCGTGCTGGAAAACTTGGCGGAGGAAGAGAATCCTTCGCACCCGCATCCACAATTGTGGCGTGAATTCGCGGAGACGCTGGGGGTGAGCGAAGAAGATATTTCGTGCTGCCCGGCCCTGCCGGGAACGCAGGCGGTGGTCGAGAGGTTCCGGGAGATCGTGGGTGACCGTTCGGTTCCCGAGGCGGTTGCGGCGCTGTACGCGTATGAAGCGCAGGTGCCGGAAATTGCGACCACGAAGATCGACGGCCTGAAGAAGTTCTACGGGATTGATTCGGAGAAAGGCCTGGCGTACTTCGCGGTGCATAAGGAAGCGGACAAGGCACACCGCGAGGCTTGGCGCGGTTGGCTGCAGGAGCACGCCACCGGCAACGAGGAAGAGATCCTGGCCACGACAAACGAGGCGCTCGACGCGCTTTGGGGCGCGTTGGATGCGGTGCATTGCGCGCCGGCGAAGAATTAACCAGCTGGTCCTTTGTAGCGGCCGCCTTCTGAGGCGGGCGTATTTTCCCACGTTCGTTACTCATCGGTAGACGTTTACGTGGCGGACCGCCTCAGAAGGCGGTCCCTACAAAAGAAGGAAATGGAAAAGGCCCCCGGGATGGGGGCCTTTTCCGTTGTTTGGAGAGGAGGGAAGCGCGCTCACGTGCTTCCCTCTTCGGATTATTCGTGGGTCGGCTCGCCTGCGACTGTGGGTTGCGGCGTGCCTGCACCAGCACTCTTCTGGGCCTGCTTCTCGCGAGCTTCCTTGATGAGCGCCTTGCGCGATAGGCGGATCTTGTTGCCCTCGATCGCCAGCACCTTGACCAGCACCTGGTCACCGAGTTTCAGCTCGTCGCGGACGTCGCGGATGCGATGCTCGGAGATCTCGCTGATGTGCAGCAAGCCGTCAGTGCCCGGGAAGAGCTCGACGAATGCACCAAACTCCGCAAGGCGGACGACTTTGCCGAGATAGGTTTTACCCATCTCTGCACTGGCGGTGACTTCACGAACCAACTGCAGCGCGTGATCGCCACCGGCTCCGCTGGTGGAGAAGATATGCACCGTGCCGTCTTCGAGCACGTCGATTTTTACGCCAGTCTGCTCGATGATGGAGCGGATCTTCTTGCCACCCGGACCGATCAGGTCGCGGATCTTGTCCGTGGGGATGCTGAGCTTGTACAAGCGCGGCGCGTACAGCGAAATGTTTTCGCGGTTGGTACCGAGCGTGCCTTCCATGATGTCCAGAATCTGCAACCGCGCTTTCTTGGCTTGCGCGAGAGCTTCGCGCATCATGGCGATGCTGATGCTGGTGACCTTGATGTCCATCTGCAGCGCGGTGATACCTTCGCGGGTTCCGGCAACCTTGAAATCCATGTCGCCGTAGTGATCTTCCGCTCCGGCAATGTCCGTAAGGATGGAATAGGTTCCATCGTCACCGACCACCAAGCCCATCGCGATACCGGCACAAGGAGCCTTCATCGGCACACCTGCATCCATCATCGCCAGCGAAGCGCCGCAAACGGTGGCCATCGAAGACGAACCGTTGGACTCCAGAATGTCGCTGACTACGCGCATGGCGTAGGGGAAGTCCACTTCGGGCGGCAGCAGGTTGGTGATGGCACGCTCGGCAAGAGCGCCGTGACCGATTTCGCGGCGGCCAGCGCCACGCATCATTTTCACTTCACCAACGCTGAATGGCGGAAAATTGTAGTGCAGCATGAAGCGCTTGAAGCTGTCTTGTTCGAAGAGCAGGTCCAGCCGCTGCATGTCTTCCTTGGTGCCGAGGGTTAGTGTAGCAAGAGCCTGGGTTTCGCCGCGGGTAAAGAGCGCGGAACCGTGAACGCGAGGCAACAGCCCAACTTCGCAGGTAATTTTGCGAACCTGGTCAAACGCACGGCCATCGGGGCGGCGCTTGGCCTTGAGCACTTCCGCGCGAAAGATATCTTCGCGAAGCTTTTCAAAGGCGCGCTTGGTCAGATTGCGCTTTTCGTCGTCGTCTTCGGCTATGGGCTTGAGAATTTCCGCCTGTAGATCGTCGACGAGGTGATAGCTTTCCTTCTTCGGATGCTTCTCGGTGTTGACGGCGTCCTGCAACTTGGCGCCGTAGTTCTTTTTCATCGAATCGTAGATGCCCTGGTCGAACGGCGCGGGCGGCACAACGACTTTCTTGGGCTTGAGCTGATTGTGAAGTTCCTTGATCGCGCCAACGATTTTCTTGACCTGCGAGTGGCCAAAATCGAGCGCCTCGACGACGGTTTCCTCGGAGACTTCGAACGCTCCCGATTCCACCATCACGATGCCGTTTTCGGTTCCGGCGACTACGATATTCAGCTTACTGATTTTCTGATCGGCAACGGTGGGATTGGCGACCAATTGCCCGTTGATCAAGCCAACGCGAACGGCGGCGATGGGCTCGGGAAACGGCAGATCGGAGCAATAGGCGGCGGCTCCGGCAGCGGTCACGGCGATCACGTCGGGATCATTGTCGCTGTCGGCAGAGAGCACCATGGCGATAACCTGAGTTTCATTGCGCCAGGAATCCGGGAACAGCGGGCGCATCGGGCGGTCAATCAAGCGTGAGGTGAGAATTTCTTTTTCCGTGGGACGCCCTTCGCGTTTGAAAAAGCCGCCAGGAATTTTGCCGGCGGAGTAGGTATTTTCCCGGTAGTCCACGGTGAGGGGTAGAAAATCGCGATCATTGGGCTTGGTGTTCATGCAAGCGGAAACCAGCACGATGGTATCGCCGTAGCGGGCGGTGATTGCGCAATTGGCCTGCCGGGCGATCTTGCCGGTCTCGAGGATTAGCGGGCGTCCGCCGATTTCGATGGATACTTGAAACGGTGCTGGCGTGTGTTGATTATCAGACATTCTTTTTCTTCCTTAAGCTCCTTTTCGAAGGAGCTTCATCGGCAGGATGGTCCTGCCATTCCCAAGAAGAAAAGATTGGATTCAAGTTGTGAGGAACTAGATTGCTTCAGACATCACCGTAAACACCAAAAAGCCCGGCTAGGCGGGCTGCATACACGCAGACCCAGCATACGGAAAGCTGCTGGACAAACTCCGACAGGAATGGGTGTATGCGCAAATTCGCAAGAGCCGAAACTGTTTGGTTTTCAGGTTACTTGCGGAGGCTAAGGCGTTCAACAATCTGGTGATACCGATCTGGCTCCCGGCGATTGAGATAGTCCAGCAGGCGCCTGCGCTTGTTCACCATCATGATGAGCCCGCGGCGTGATGCGTGGTCTTTCACGTGAGACTTTAGATGCGTCGTCAAATAGTTGATACGCTCGCTCAGTAGTGCAATCTGCACCTCTGGCGACCCTGTATCCTTAACATGTGTACGGAATTGTTCGATCAACATGACTTTGCCGTCGCTCAAGTGCCCCTCACCGTCGTCCCTTGAAATTTCCTCTTTTCTTCAACTCATTAAAGTTAGCACAGTACTGTTCTAAGAGTAAAGCTGTAGAAATATGACCCACTCGTGCGCGAATTCAAGCTTTGCATCTGGGAGCGTGTTCATTCGGAATGCAACTCTTTTTGTTGGCTCACGGCTTGGCCGTCGTCTCGCTTTAATCGGCGAAATACGATGGTGGACACCACCGTCATAGCGCCGAATACGAAGAAGGCGTGATGGATGCCGTTGATGAACTGCGCAGGATTGGAACGGGACTTGTCAGGAATGAAGAACGCGGTGACCAGCGAGGCCGAGGCCACGCCGAAGCTCATGGACATTTGCTGCATGGTGCTGGCGATGGTGCTGGCTTTACTGGCCTGCTCCTCCGTGGTTTCGGCGTAAACCAGCGTGTTCATGCTGGTGTATTGCAATGAAGTGAAAAAACCATAGCAGAACACCTGGATGACGATCAGCCAGACCGGTGTTCCCTTCCCGATTGTCGCGAACAGCGTGATCATCACGCCGATAATCAGCGTATTTGAAACCAGCACGGCACGGTACCCGAAGCGCGCCAGAATGCGCGGCATGGTCAGCTTCAGGCTCATGGCCGCGATGGCTTGCGGCATCATCAGCAACCCTGATTGCACCGGGGTAAATCCCAGACCCACTTGATACAGAAGCGGAAAAATAAATGGAATTCCGCCGATCCCGAGACGCGTCAGGAAGCTACCACTGACCGCAGCGCGAAAAGTGCGAATCCGAAACAGCGCGAGACGCAGCAGCGGGTATCGCGTCCCGCTGGAATGAATCCCGTACCCTGCCAGCAGCACCACCGAAAGCGCCAGAAGACCCACCACTTCACGAGTGCCAAGAGTGTGCTCACCGAAGACTTCCAGCACGTAGGAAAGCAGCGCGACGCCTGAGCCGAAGAGAATCAGCCCCACGGTATCGAGCGGATGGGTGTCTTCCTCGCGGTAGTCCGGCAAGTGCCGGTACACCATGTACAATCCGAGAAGTCCAATCGGGATGTTCACGAAGAAAATAAATCGCCAGTGCAGGTAGCCGACAATCAGGCCGCCGGCCACGGGTCCCAGCATGGGTCCAATCAAACCGGGAATGGCCACGAAACTCATGGCGCGAATCAATTCGGATTTGGCGAACGTGCGCACCATGGTCAGCCGGCCGACGGGCACCATCATGGCGCCGCCACAACCCTGCAAAATACGGAACGCCACCAAGAGGTGAATGTTGCTGGAAATGCCGCAGAGGAAGGATCCAAGCGTGAAGATGCCGATCGCGGACGCAAACACGCGTCGAGTTCCGAACCTGTCGGCCATCCAGCCACTAATGGGAATAAAAACAGCGAGGCTCAAAGTGTAACTAGCCAGCACCGACTTCATGCTGAGTGGCGCCACATGCAGCGCTGCCGCAATTGTCGGCACACCGGTATTCAGAATGGTGGT
>Ga0210394_10002857_pt1 | contig 22879 bp, 18 predicted proteins | sample IncBWC12MmetaG_FD_160121 | JGI IMG/M metagenome (GOLD analysis project Ga0210394, IMG submission 160121) | Forest soil microbial communities from Barre Woods Harvard Forest LTER site, Petersham, Massachusetts, United States - Inc-BW-C-12-M | ecosystem: Environmental > Terrestrial > Soil >... | reverse complement strand
GGCTTTGGGTTCTAGGCTCTAGCTTTGGTTCCTACGGCTTGCGGGTTTTGCTCGGTCTCTGGGCTTTGCCGGGATCACACGCAAAGTCGTGCTTCGCGTGCGTTTAGGATCCCTGGGTTGAACCTGGAGTTCCGACCGAAGCCTCGCTCCGGCCTACACTGCTTCGAGAGTTATCCTATTGAGGGGGTGGAGGATTCGCATCAAGAAGGCAACGAACGGGGGAAAATGGCAGTTTAGCGGCGGATTGGTGCATTGAGCGGAGCTAAGATGTTGAAAGGAAAGGGACGGCTTGCTGAAGAGGTCAGAAAACTTCCCACCATTTCGTTGACATCGAGTCCGGCGCAGGAAAAAGACCTCGCGTTGTTTTGCGAGGTCTTTGGTGGAAGGCCGCGAGGTTGCTAGTGGAGCAGATCGAGGGTGTTGTCTCCATCGTCAACGAAGTAGATGCCCTTGCCGTTGGGACGTACAGCCAGACCGAAAAGCGTGCCGGCACCCGCGCCGCTGGTATCGATGGGCTCCGGCGCAAACTGCATGCCTGAGGGCGTGGTTTCTACCAGGTTGCCATCTCCTCCGTTCACGGTGAGGATGTCGTGGTTGGGTGCGATGGCGAGGCCCAACGGTTGGTTCAGGCCGCCGCCTGTCGAAATGGTCGTGCCGGTTCCGGCGCTGGTGAATCGGAACAAAGCATTGGGAATGGCGGCAATGCGACTCGAAAGCGTGTCAGCAACGTAAAGCGTGCCGTCCTGGCCGAGGCCGAGACCTGTCGGGCCAATGACGAGAGCTGCCGGGTCGGTGCGCTCGGGAAACTTGGAGCCGATGACATTGCGGAACAGTTCGCGGGGCTTCTCGTCCTCATCAAGCAGAAGCACGATGCGCACGACGGTTCCACGATTCACCACGTTTCCATTTGCGGCGACGGTTCCGTTCAAAACGTTGGAAACGAACAACTCGGCAAACTCTCCACCATCGAAGGCGGTCATATCCCAGGGACCGTTGATAGCTACGCCCTGGTGCGATCCGGACAGGGTCTCAACGACGCGCCCATGACTATTCAGCACGAGAAGGCAGCCGGCTTTCGCGGTTGCCGAAGTGCCGTCGGTTGTGGGCAGACTTCCCACAACCACCCAGCCTGAGCGAAGTACAACGAGAGCAGTGGTCAGGCCCACGCCGCCGGGGCAAGGTCCGGGAAGATTCGACGCGCTAATCTGCGCGAATACCTTCACGGTGCCATTCGGAGCGATGTCCATGATGGTAGTGCCGGTGCCCTGGAGGTTGGCGCTGTTATTGAAGTTGCTGACGAGGATATGGCCGGCGACGAGCGCGCCTCTGCTGCGTGGCACGACCGCGATTCCATAGGGGTTCACGTCACCGTTCGAGGGCACTGTGCTGGCGATGCGGGTCACCGTGTTGAACTGCCCGCTGAAGGATCCGCCGCTGGCCTGCGCCAGAAGGGATGCCATCCCTAGCACAACGCCAACTAAGCTTGCTCGCTTGAGGAAAGTTGAGGGTCTCATCGGATTCATCTCCTAGCAACAGTCTGGGAATTGAGAAAGCTGGAACCCTTCGGCGGCTTGCTCGTTCGCAAACGTGCTTCTCTGGCGACAGGAATCTGTCATGCATGCCGAGCACTGCAGCCGACGACTCACTTCAGGTCGAGAGGGCGGGCGCTAAACCCCGCAGACCCGGAAGAAGGCTAATGCCGGCTGGCAGTCAGGTTTGTCATAGGATTGTCGTTTTGTTGTCACCGCCGCACAGACAAAGAGTGTGGGCGGCCGGCTTGTACGGAATCGCTCTAATCAGCGACCGCGTCAGCCTGGTAGCGGCTTAGGACGTCGTCGCGGGTAACGACGCCTTCGAGCATGCGCAAGTCGGCGCGGTTGACAACCGGGATCAGTTCCGCCTGGCTTACTTGGCGCAGGGCAGAATCGAGAGGCAGGTCGGGATAAAGGAATGGAAGACGCTGCGTGGGAAGCACAGAGGCTAAAGTGAGTGCGCCCTTCCCTTCCTTGGTAAGGCGCTCCAGGAGATCGCGGGTCAGGCAACTCCATCCGCTCGGAGCCATGCGGACGAGGAACATCTTGTCAGGTAGATCGCGCGCGCGGAGTTCGGCCACCTCGACGGGCGCATTGCCGTCGAGGATCGTCGTGGGCACCGGTTGCATGGCATCTTCGACGCGCAAAATGTTTTCATCGCGCTGTTCTTCGAGCGAAGGCAGTACGAGGCCGTCCTGCCGGGTGAGGGTGTCGAAGATCGGGATGGGCTGGAGGCTACGCGAGATCACGTACGCGACGGTGTTAGCGACGATGACTGGAACGATGATGGAGTAGTTGCCGCTGACTTCGAGCACCATGAAGACGGAGGTCATCGGCGCGCGCAGGAATGCAGCGAACAGAACACCCATGCCGACCAGCGCGTAAGTTCCCGTCGAGACGGTCAGCAGCGGAAAGAAGTGGCGCTCGATCCCTCCAACCGCGCCCCCCAGCATGGCGCCGATAAACAACGTAGGGGCGAACATTCCGCCGGGCGTACCGCTTACGAACGAGACTGTGGTCGCAAGGATTTTCAGGCCGGCGAGAGCGGCGAGCATTCTCCATGTGAACTGGTTGTGCATGGCCTGGTCCATAAATTCGTAGCCGGCACCCATCACTTGCGGAAATCCTAACCAGCCGATGAGTCCGATCAGCAGACCCGCGAGCGCGGGCTGAAAGTACTGCGTCCAGCGCGGAAGACCGCGAAGGCGCGGGCGAAAAAATCCGATCGAGCGCGAGAAGATCGCAGCGGCAAAAGCACCCGCGATGCCGAGTCCAGCATAGGCGATCAACTCTCCTGGATGCACGAACGCGGTGACAGGAATGCGGAAGAGCGCGTCGGCGCCGAGGAACCAGCGCATCACGACCACACTCGAAATCGCCGAGAGGACGACCGAGCCGAGAATGCCGGTGCTCCAGCGTCCGATGACCTCTTCAATGACGAACAACACGGCCGAGATCGGGGCGTTAAAGGCGGCAGCGAGTCCGGCGGCGGCGCCGACGGGAGCGAGCAGCCGAAGTTTCTCACGCGAGAGTTCGAGACGACGTCCGAGGGCGGAGGCGAGCGAGGCGCCAATCTGCAGAGAGGGATCTTCCGGGCCGAGGGATTGTCCGGAGCCGATGGCGAGCGCGGAGCAGATGAATTTCCCAACTGCGTTCTTAAACGGGATATAGCCGTTAAAGATGTAGAGCGCGGCCTTGGTCTGGTTGACGCCGCTGCCGCGGACTGCCGGAAAGAAGTGAATGACGAGAATTGCGACCAGCAGACCGACTGCGGTCGGCGCTCCGATGATTCGCAACGCACTCGGATGCGGAAGCGGGCCCAGGAGTGCAATCCGGCTCCAGTCGATGGCGACCCGGAAGCAAACCACCGCGAGCCCCGAGAAAACGCCAATGAAGATGGAGAGAATCAGAAAGAAGCGCTCCTCTTCGAAGTCGGTGCCCAGCGTCAGACGTGCGAAGCGGCGGGCGAGGGCGCTGGAACGGCTGGGACTCTCGGAAACAGGCATACCCGCCGAAGGCGCGTTGATCGGAGCGTCGCTCACTGATCGGCCGTCTCCCGACCCCGCGCGCCGAGCAGGAGAGCGAGATCGAGCCCGGAGGGTTCTCCACATCGCTGCGCAGTTTGCTGCTCGATCTCTTGCACGAGGTCCATCAGAGTGTCGGGCAGGTCGGCGTTGGTTGGGGAATTGAGCCGGCGGACCCTTGGGCGCGCGGCTTGCCACCGAACCCAGAGAGACTGCAGATCGTTTCCTCCAGAACTTTGAGCGCTGCTCTCGCTAGCGGGCTTCGCGGGTAGATCGATGTTTCGCGATTGGGCGCAGCTCTGGAGACGCTCCCCCGCGTGCGCAAACGCCACGCTAATGCGGCGGTTGCGTTCCGCGTCCGAGATGTGACGCAAGAATGGGTCGGATTGGAGAATCAAATTTGCCGTCTGGAGCTGGGCTCGGACGGGGGTATTTCCGGGCTGGATTGCCAGTGCTTGCTGCAGATATTTTTCGGCGGTTCGATACTGCCCGAGCTGGAAGGCGCAATCTCCGGCTCCGGCCAACGCGGACAGGTTGGCATGATCGAGTTTCAACACGATCTGATATTGACCCAGAGCGCCCTGGTAGTCCTGCGTTTGACGCATTAAGTCCGCGACCGTGAGGTGTTGAGCAGAATCGGGTGGCAGCACCTGCGCGAGGGCCATCAACTCGGCTTGCGCCTGCGGTTTCGCATTTTGCTTCAACAGGAACTCGATCAGCTCAAAACGGGTTTGCCGACGATTCTTGTCAGCATCGGTGGGCCATGCTCCGTAGATCGCATTGTGGTAATAGCGAAGCGCCTCTTCGACGGACTGTCGACGAACGGCGAGCCGAGCGAGAGCGAGATTGATGGTGCTGTCCTGGGGCGAGGCCTCCCAGAGATGGAGAAGGTAGGCTTCCGCTTCGTTGAGACGGCCGGTGTCGCGGAGGGCGCGAGCGAGGCTGAGCTGGTACTGGGGATTATCGCGATCGTAAGAGAGGGCGGCGCGGAAATCGTCCAGGGCGCGCTCGGGACGGCCGGATTGCACTTCGGCAACGCCTGCTTCGAATGAGTGCCAACCGATTTGTTTTTCATTGGCCTTGAGCCGCGTGACCAGCCGCGAGACGGCGGCAAAAGCCGCGATTGCAATTAAGGTAAGCACCGCAAGCACGAGAGGAGTGCGGCGAGCGGTCGATCTGGGCGCGGGTGGGTTCATCGCATTGCGATATTCCATCGTATCAGTTCCCAGTTGCAGCTCGCCCGCTCTCTATGGTGTGTTTCTGATGTGAGTGCTGGAGGGCGCAAAATCCTAAAACGCATGAGGACGCCGGGATCTGCACTCGAGATCGCAGAGTCTGTTGTGAGTCAGTGCTAACCACTAAAAGGACAACAACGGACCGTCATTCAGGAGGGCGAAGCTGAAAGTTGGCTCGGTTTACCGTCGAGAGAGAGGACGCTCTGTTCGAGGAGTTCGGCGGCGACAAGGTCTTCCAGCGCATTGCCAACGCTCTTGAATAGCGTGATTTCCATGGGGCTGGTGCGGACTGGTTTTTGGCCGCTCACCAACTCATGCAGGTCGGCAAGGAGGTTCTCGCGGCGGATGACACCGGATTTGAGCGGGATCAGCAGGTCTCCCGCTTCGGCCATCGCTCCGTCGTAAGTGTCGACCACGATGCGCGAGCGGCGGATCGTGATGTCGTCCAGTTCACGCGTGGAGGGCTGAAACGCTCCAACCGCATTGATGTGCGTTCCCTTGCGAAGCATGTTGCCGTCGAAGAGCGGGGTCTTCGAGGTGGTGCAGGTGCAGAGGACATCGGATTCGGCGGCGCAGGTACGCGAGTAGACCGCTTCCACTTTCATACCGAGTTCGGTTTGCATCTGCTGAGCGAAGTCCTTGGAGCGGACGGAGTCTTTGCCAGTGACCAGAGCACGCTCGAAGTTGCGAACGTGGCGGAGAACGTGAAGATGGGCTCGGGCCTGGCGGCCGGTTCCGAACACTCCGAGAACACGGGCGTCTGGGCGCGCAAGCAATCTAGTTGCGACGGCAGAGGTCGCTGCCGTGCGAACGTCGGTAAGGTAATTCGCGGGAATGACCAGCTTCGTACAGCCCGACTCGATGTCGAGAAGGATATAGGTGGCCTGGATGCGGTCTTCAGCCAGGCGCGGGCTCTCGTTGAATTTGACCAACTTCATCCCGAGGCCCCGGCCGGCGCGATCATAACAGGGCATGATCAGAAAAACGCCGCCTTCGAGCTTCATTTGCGTGCGCGTCGGCATGACAGTGCTGGGATAACGGGTCCGGAAACCGTCTTCGATCGCGGCTATAAGAGCGCGCGGATCGAGGAGACGATGGACTTCAGCTTCGGTCAGGACGTGCATTGGCAAGCATCTTAGCGGATTTGCGGGAAAGCGCTTAATGCAAGAAGAATGAATGGAAGAGGGCTCTAGGCGTCAGACTCCGCGCTTAGTTCTCATGTGTTGTGCAGAACTTTTCATTGCGCGGGATGCCATGTCATTTCTACGCGAACGGGAATTTCGTTTTTGACCGGCAGGGTGAGGAGCGTGGGCGGCTCGATTTTGAAGTCGGTCAGGGTAGCGGGAATCGTACCCGAGAGTCGGACATCGGCGCCTTGCTTTGTAAGCTGAAAGGGCACGTGTTGATAATGCGCAGTCTGGCCTGCGAATTGAATTTCGAGATCGGCTTGAATGCTGGCGTCGTTGGCGGCCGATTCAGGCAGGCGGGTCCGGACAGTCACCATCGGAAACTCGGCTCCGCGGGTGACCTGCACCATGTGAAGATCGCGATTGCTGTCGCCCGAATCAAACGATTTCACGGGCACAGCGATGAGGAAGTCGCATTGTCCGACATGGCAGATGCCCTTGCCACGAGCGGCGTGGCTGATGCCGTCCGTTTGATGGAGCGGGTGCGAGACGTGATAGGTGAGAGTGCATTGTTGGAGAACCCACTGGGTATCGGCGGCCAGCGCGAGAGTGCAAAGGACGAATGGCAACAGGGCAATCAATTTCGGTTTGTTCATGGGTGTCCTTAGAACTTGAGCGAGACCGAGAGAAGTGCGGCGCCGAAAGCACCGGCCGTTACGATGGCGACAGGGCCGTGGGCGGCCGCAATGCCGTGTACCTTCTCGCCGTTATTTTTTTGCTGGTAGGCCAGCGCGCCGAGGATGGGTGTCAGGATCATCCCGGGTCCGTGAATCCAGGCGAGCGCCTTGTGGACGCGGATAGGGCCTCGGGTCGAAGTTCCCTTGATGCTGGGCGCCCGGATCGCAAAATACGCGCTGGTGAAATACAGATCGGAAGAGACTGCCCCGAGAACCATGTGCACGGTGCGATCGGTGTTGCTGGTGTGCTTGCCGCCGGCGCCCAGCGACGTGACGATGGTAGCGATGAGAGGGGCTGCCGTAATCAGGCCAAGCTTTTGATGGATCTTGAGCATGCGGGTGCGCTTGTCGAGGAGCGCTTGCTCTTTCGCGTTGGCTTGTGTCTGCTCTGGCGTGAAGCCGAGGTCCGAGAGGGATGGCTCCTTGCTGCTGGAAGGAGCATTGGGCAAGTTGCCGGCGGGCGTCTGGGGCTGCGATTGCGTGGTCAGCGTAAGGTTCACGGTTTGAGTCGCGTGCGCGGCAAGCGTCACTTTTGATACGGCGTTCAAGCCGTCAGTTGAGGCGGAAACCTCATAATCTCCTGAGGCGAGGTTCGGGACGACGAAGCGTCCGGCGGAATCGGTTTGCGTCGTGGACACGGTGCCCGTGTTCAAATTCTTGACGGAAATAACGGACTTGGCGATCCTTCCCCCTGAGGGACTGGTGACCGTTCCCGTGAGCGTCGCATCAGGCTGTTGAGCGTGCAAGAGCGGGGTGATGAGAAGAGAAACGACCAGAATTGCGGCAGGGAGTCCACGGCTGGGAGCCTTCCATTTCATGAAAGCTTCTCCTCTCAAGCCACGCCCCTATGGATTGCCATTACAGATGCAGCGAACGGTTTCTGAAGATGTATCACGAAAAAGCAAAACGCCTGCAGGAATCTTTGCGGCGGCGAGTGGAAAGGCGAACACGCGCCAGAGCCCGGGCTCCAGAACGGCAGTTCAGGTAAGATACTTCGGCTCATGAATCGCGAATATCACAAGGGGTACAGCCAGGAACTCCATCGGGAGATGGAGATGTTGGTGTTCGGGCACGCAGGCTCGCCCATACTCGTATTCCCCACTTCGATGGGAAGATTTTTTGAGTATGAAGACCGCGGCATGATTGGCGTGCTCGCGCCCAAAATCGATCGCGGAGAGCTGCAGGTGTTTTGTCCGGACTCGATCGATACTGAGAGCTGGTACAACAAGTCGGCGCATCCGCGGATCCGCGTGCTACGGCATTTGCAGTACGAGCGGTATATCCTCCATGAACTGCTTCCCTATTTACGGTGGCGGAATCCCTCGGGGCAACTGGCGGTGACGGGGTGCAGTTTTGGGGGGTATCATGCTGTGAATTTCGCGTTCAAACATCCGGACATTGTGAGCCATTGCGTGAGTATGAGCGGGGCGTTCGATATTCACCAGTTTCTAGATGGGTATTACGACGACGACGCGTATTTCAACTGCCCTGCGGACTATTTGCCCAATATGCACGACGACTGGTACTTGAGCCGATATCGCCAGATGAAGATTGTGCTGGCTTCGGGCGAGTGGGATATGTGTCTGGATCAGAATGTGAAGCTGTCCGGATTGCTGAACGGCAAGGCGGTCCCGAACTGGCTGGATATCTGGGGGGATCATACAGGGCACGATTGGCCTTTCTGGTTGCGCATGGCGGGGAAATACTTCTAGTCGTCAGTCGTCAGCGGCTCTCAGCTGCGGGTGGTGGCGAAGGCTGACAGCTGATGGCTGATAGCTCTGGAATTGCTGATTTGGAGTGGATGTTATGAAAAAAATTGGGATCGTGTTTGGGATGGAGAACACGTTTCCGCCCGCGCTGGTCGAGAAGATCAATGCGAAGGGCGGCGGCAATGTTTCGGCCGAGTTTGTGCAGGTTGGCGGCGTGCGCATGGATGAGCCCAAGAAGTATGACGTGATCATCGATCGCATTTCGCAGGACATCTCGTTCTATCGGGCTTATCTGAAGAATGCCGTGCTGCATGGGACCGTGGTCATCAACAATCCGTTCTGGTGGACGGCGGACGACAAATTCTTCAACTACGCGCTGGCGACGAAGCTGGGGGTGGCAATTCCACCCACGGTGGTGCTGCCCCACAATCAGCATCCGCCGGGAACAACCGAGCAGTCGATGCGAAATCTCCTATTCCCGCTGAATTGGGACGAAATCTTCTCCTACGTTGGGTGGCCGGCGTTCTTGAAACCATTCGATGGAGGCGGGTGGAAGCATGTCTACAAGCTGCATTCGCCTGAGGAGTTCTTCAAGGCCTACAACGAAACCGGGACTCTATGCATGACGCTGCAGCACGGCGTGGAATTTGAAGAATATTTCCGCTGCTACGTGATTGGGCAGGAGAAGGTGCACATCATGCGCTATGACCCCCGGCTTCCGCATCATGAACGGTATGTGAAGGGGAACCCTCCGCCACATTCGACCCTGAAGGAGCGGATCGAAAAGGATTCGCTGATTTTGTGCAGGGCACTGGGATATGACTTGAATACCGTCGAGTTCGCCGTGGAAGCTGGAGTGCCGTATGCCATCGATTTCATGAATCCGGCGCCGGATGCGGATGTAAATTCGGTAGGACGAGAGAATTTTGAGTGGGTGGTGAATGCGGTGGCGGAGATGGCGGTCAAGAAAGCACTGAGCGAGGAGAATCCGGCGCGGGAATTGCACTGGGCGTCGTTCTTGCAGGGCGAGCCAGCGCCGGGAGTGAAGAAGAAGGCGGTACGGAAAACGGCTCAGAAACCGGCGCCGGCGGCCGGTGCATAGGACAGGAAGCTTTTCCGGTCCGAGACCTGGGAGAGCTTGTTTATACTAGGGGCGGCTTTTGGCCCTTTAGGGTTGGTATCGTTCGTCCAGATGATCCGGATTCATCCGAAGTGGAAGTTATGAAGCCTACCTTTACGATCGGGATCGAGGAAGAGTACCAAACGGTAGATCCCGTCACTCGCGATTTGCGCTCGCACATTCACGCCGAAATGATCGAGAAGGGCAAGATGCGCCTGCAGGAGCGCGTGAAGTCAGAGATGCACCAGTCAGTGGTCGAGGTGGGGACGTCGGTGTGCGGCAATATTAAGGACGCCAAGGATGAAGTCAAGAAGCTGCGCCGGGACATGATCGCGCTGGCCAAGGAAAACGGGTTGCGGCTGGCGTCGGCGGCGACTCATCCCTTTGCCGATTGGCGGGTACAGGAAATTTATCCGGACGAGCGCTATAAGAACATCGTCGAAGACATGCAGTTGGTGGCGCGAGCGAATTTGATTTTTGGCCTACACGTGCATATCGGAGTGGAGGATCGCGAAACCGCCATCCACATGATGAATCACGCACGCTATTTCGTGCCGCATATCCTGGCTTTGTCGACGAATTCGCCCTTCTGGCTGGGAATGAATACCGGGTTGAAGTCGTACCGCTGCAAGGTCTTTGACAAGTTTCCCCGGACGAATATTCCGGACTATTTTCCGAGCTGGGGCGAGTACGAGAACTTCATCAAGCTGCTGATCAAGACCGGTTGCATCGATAACGCGAAAAAAATCTGGTGGGATATCCGGCCGCATCCGTTTTTTAATACGATCGAATTCCGGATTTGTGACATTCCAATGCGGATGGATGAGACGATCACGTTGGCGGCACTCATCCAGGCGACGGTCGCCAAGCTCTACAAGCTGTATGAAGCGAACCAGGGCTTCCGGCTCTACCGGCGCGCGCTCATCATGGAGAACAAGTGGCGCGCGGCACGCTACGGAATTAACGGCAAGATGATCGATTTTGGCAAGCAGATCCAGGTGCCGGTGCGCGACCTGATTCTGGAATATTTGAAGTTCGTCGATGACGTCGTGGATGAACTGGGCTCGCGCGAGGAGATTGAGTACGTGCACAAGATTCTGGAGATGGGCACGGGCGCCGATCGGCAGATTCGCGTGTTTGAAGAAACAGGAGATTTGAAAAAAGTAGTTGATTACATCATTGAGGAGACGGAAGTGGGCGTAGCCGAGACGGCAACTCCCGTGTCCGAACAAAAAGTAGGGTAATGAACAAAGTCAGCCACGCACATCGTCCTCTGAATACAATCCCCTTCGATTTCGAACTGACTCCGGGCGCACGCAATGCGGTGCGGGTGTGTCTGCGGGTCGAACCTTCCGAGCGCGTCACAGTGATCACCGACGAGGCCAGCCTCGAGATTGCCGCGGCTCTGGTGCGGGAACTCGAGCAAGTAGGGTCACCCTATCACGCATTCGTGCTCGAGGAACTGGCGGAGCGGCCTCTGACGCGCCTGCCGCAGGAGATTCTCGACGATCTCGAGAAGACCGACGTCAGCATCTTTGCGGTGAAGGTGCAGCGCAACGAACTGCAGTCACGCATGCAGATGACGGAAGTCGTGAACCGGCGCAAGATCCGACATGCCCACATGGTGAACATCAACCGCCGAATCATGCTCGAAGGCATGCGGGCGGACTTCGCGAAGGTGGATCGCATCAGCCAGAAAGTTGTGGAGATGGTCCGCAAGGCTTCGCAGATTCGGGCGAAAACGACTGCCGGGACGGATTTGGTTGCCGACCTGAATCCTGCTTATCAGTGGCTGAAGACGTCAGGCATTATCAGTCGTGATAAATGGGGAAATCTGCCCGGTGGGGAGGTCTTCACCACGCCCGGCGAAGTCAATGGGACGTTTGTGATTGACGGCGTGGTCGGGGATTATTTGTGCGCCAAGTTTGGCGACCTGAAGGAGAATCCGCTGACGATTCGGGTAGAGAAGAATCGTCTGGTTTCAGCGGAGAGTTCGAACCGCGAGCTACGGGATGATTTCTGGGCGTATACGCACACTGACGAGAACAGCGATCGCGTGGGGGAGTTTGCGATTGGGACGAACATTGAACTAAAGGATGTGATTGGCGAGATTTTGCAGGACGAGAAGTATCCCGGGGTGCACATTGCATTCGGGAATCCCTATGGGGAGCATACCGGTGCGAAGTGGTACTCCTCGACGCACATTGATGTGGTTGGGCGAAAGTTCGATATCTGGGTCGATGGTGAGCAGATTATGCGGGGCGGGGAGTTTCTGATCGAGGCGTGAAACTTTGCGCTCTTTGTGATCCCTTCGCGTACTTTGCGGTTAAAAGGTTTTCTCTGCGTCCTCTGCGGCTGTTCTCCGCGACCTCTGCGGTTAAAAGCTTTTGGTTCGCGTTATCGGAGCATGGTCTCATTGCACGCATCGACTCAGTTCGCGGGCGGACCCCTCCGCGCTACACTGTCCCGTCATGATTCCCGTCCTTCGGCATTCTTTTAATGGGCGCTATAAGCCGGAGAAGTATCCGGCGCTTTTGGCTCTGCTAGCCGAGCGTTGCGGAGTCCCGATCGGATTTCGCGTTTCCGAGACACCCTGCTTCTTGCCTCCGGGATTGCTCGCGCGGATGTCTGCCGACGGCAAGGAACTAATCCACCAGCTGGTCGACAGTCCTTCGTATCGGGCGCGCTCGGACGAGTCGATTCCGGCAGAGTTTCGCGTTCCGAACGAAGCCGCGCATCCGATGTTTATTCAAGTGGATTTTGGTTTGGTGCGCGACACCGCCGGCGAGTTGCAGCCCAAGTTGGTCGAATTACAGGCCTTCCCTTCCCTTTACGCCTATCAGCCAGTTCTGGCGCGGACCTTTCTGGATGTATATGGGCTGGACCAGGGACTGCGGTACCTTTTGAGCGGGTTGGATTCTGCTTCCTATCTGGCTTTATTGCGACGGGCAATCGTCGGGTCGCAGGATCCCGAAAATGTCATATTGATGGAGATCGATCCGCTGCATCAGAAGACTCTGCCAGATTTTCTGCTCACCGAGAAGTTGCTGGGGATCAAGACGGTCGATATCCGGGCAATCAAGAAAGAGGGGAACCGGTTGTATTGGGAGTCGGAGGGACGACGCATGCCCATCCGGCGAATTTATAACCGGGCGATCGTGAATGAGCTCGAGCGGAAAGGCGCCAAGCTGGCTTTTGATTTTCGCGACGATCTGGAAGTGGAATGGGCTGGGCATCCAAATTGGTATTTCCGGATTTCCAAGTATTCGATTCCCTACCTGAAGCATGCCTCGGTCCCCAGGACGTGGTTCCTGGACCAGATGGAACGCGTACCGGAGAACCTCGAGGCCTACGCCTTGAAACCTTTGTATTCGTTTGCGGGGCTGGGCGTGGTAATTGCCCCGAAGAAAGAAGACATTGCGGCCGTCCCTGTTGAGCGCAGATCGCAGTACATTTTGCAGGAGCGTCTGCATTTTGAGCCAGTCATTGAGACTCCATTTGGCGGAACGAAAGTCGAAGTGCGTATGATGTACATCTGGGTGGATGAGGTAACACCGGTGTTGACCATTCTGCGCATGGGGCGGGGGCTGATGATGGGAGTGGATCATAACCGGGATATGGAGTGGGTAGGGTCGTCGGCGGGATTGTTTTGAAGCAGTTGCAAGCAGTGGGCGCCGAACTCTTAACTCTGTGGTTTCTGAGCGTCAGTTGAGCGAGCGCAGCGCCGCTCTGCTGACGACTGACGGCTGAAGGCTGACCACTCTCCTCTAAGTCGTTTGCACTGTTGACCGAACTGCCTTCACGGCCTAACATGGCCGGCTGCGGGCATGGGCGGCTCCTCCATGATCGGCCAGACGATTTCTCACTATCGCATCCTGGGAAAACTCGGCGGTGGGGGCATGGGAGTGGTCTACGAGGCCGAAGATACGCGCCTCGGCCGCCGCGTTGCCCTCAAGTTTATCCCCGATAACCTGATAGGGGATGCCAAGTCCCTGGAGCGATTCGAGCGCGAGGCTCGAGCGGCCTCCCAGCTGAATCATCCCAACATCTGCACGATTCACGATATCCAGGACAACAACGGGCACCCCTTCATCGTCATGGAGAAGCTGGAAGGCGAAAGCCTGAAGCAGATGATTCGCGGCAATCCGCTCGAAGCTGACCAGATTCTGGACATGGGCGTCCAGGTGGCGGATGCGCTCATCGCCTCCCACGCGAAAGGCATCATTCACCGCGATATTAAGCCCGCCAATATCTTTCTCACTACAAACGGCCAAGCCAAGGTGCTGGACTTTGGTCTCGCAAAGTTGACGAAGGAGTCGAAGCTCGCCACCAGCACCGATACCGGCATTGAAGACTCGCTGACGGCGGTGGGAGTGATTCCGGGAACGGCCGTTTACATGGCCCCGGAGCAGGCTCGGAGCGAACCGCTCGATCCGCGCAGCGATCTGTTTTCCTTTGGGGTGGTGCTCTACGAGATGTCGACCGGGAAGAAGCCGTTTTCCGGGACCAACATCGTGACCACGCTCGATGCGGTCTTGCATCAGAAGCCCGCGCCCCCCCGCAGTCTGAATCCCGCCGTGCCGCCCGAACTCGAGAACATCATCGGCAAGGCGATGGAGAAGGACAAGGCCAAGCGCTACCAGACCGCCGCCGAGATGAAAGCGGACTTGCAGCACTTGAAGAAGGAAACCTCGTCCGGGCTGATAAGAACCGGTCAGAAGATGGTCCAGCCCCTGCGCGTGGCCACCCAGACCTTCTCGAGTTCTAACCGGCTGCAGACCTACCTGATCATCGGGATGGCAGCCGTGCTCGTCACCGTCTTGGGGGCTGTGGGCGCGTGGTGGCTCAAGCATCGAAAGCCTCCGGCACCCGCCGTTGCGAAGAACACCATCGCCGTGCTGCCTCTGCAAAACATGACCGGCGACGGCAACATGGAATATTTACGCTTCGCGCTGGCGGACGAAATCGCGTCGGTACTGACCTATAACCGCGGTTTGGACGTGCGTCCGACGGCAAGTACTCGCAAGTACGTCAGCACAGACGTAGATCCGCAGCAAGCCGGGCACGATTTGCGGGTCGCAAACGTGGTCACCGGGCATTACATGAAGCAGGGAGATCGCCTCCTAGTCACGCTCCAGGCGGTCAACGTGATTACCGACAGCGTGACCTGGCAAAGCTCGCAAATCACCACCCCCACCCAGGATCTGATCGCATTGCAGGAAGCGCTCACCAAACAGGTGCGCAGCGGGCTTCTAATCGCATTGGGCGCGGGAAACGAGTACCTGGAGACGAGCACAGCGCCAAAGAACCAGGAGGCCTACGACCTTTTCCTGCGCAGTACAGCGCTGGCGCATGATGAGAAGCCTAACAAGGAAGCGATCACCATGCTGGAGCGCGCTGTCGGTCTGGACCCGACCTACGCGGCCGCATGGCAGGCTTTGGGAATACGCTACTACTTCGATTCTCTCTTATCGAGCGGAGGCGAAGAAGCCTTCCAGAAATCGAACGCTGCATTCGAGCGGGCTTTGGCGCTCGATGCGAATCTGATTTTGGCCGCCGGTCAATTGATCAACCATCTCGTCGAGCGGGGAGACCTGACGAAGGCATACAAGGAAGCGCGGGCGCTGGTAAAGCGGCGACCGCAAAGTGCACAAACTCACTTCACGTTGGCTTACGTGGACCGGTACGCAGGCCTACTGGACGACTCGATTCGCGAGTGTGATACTGCATTACGTCTGGATCCGGGGAATTACCTGTTTCGTTCGTGTGCCTGGACATTTCTGTACATGGGACAGCCGGAGCGGGCGCGGGAGTACGTGCAACTGGATGCCGGGTCTGAATGGGCAAACTGGGTAACCGTTTCCATCCTGATCGAGGAGGGAAAGGCAAAAGAAGCTCGTGATGTGTTGAAGAAAGTTCCGGCCACTCCACGCTACCATCGCGACCTGGCGGAAGCCGTTCTAGGGATACGCGCGCAGCCGGAACTGGACCGCATTGCGCAGGAAGATACGACATCGCTGGCCGTCGGGGATGATCCGGAAAACTCCTATTACCAGGGTTCGTTGTTGGCCTACGCGGGTAAGAAGGATGCGGCGGTACACATGCTCCGCATGGCGATCGAGCAGAACTATTGCTCGTATTCGGCCTTGGAGAATGATCCCTTGCTCGATAAGCTACGGGCTACCCCCGAGTTTGCAGAATTGTTGAAGGCGGCGCGGTTCTGCCAGGAACCGTTGTTGGCGGAAGGCCGATAGATCCTGGTGCCGAGTACCTGTTACCGAGTTTTCAAGAGCCGAATTTCGAACCTCGAGCTGAGATTCCGGGGAGAAACTTGCGTCCGTTCTGCGGGAAAACCCATCTACTAGAGAACATGATCGATTTTCAGACTCGCTGGAGGGCATTCTCGCGGGGATTCGCGAGAAGGTTCGCCCTCTTCCCCTTCGCCAGTCACTTTATCTTTCTGGCTAGTTTGATCCTGGGCGCCACGGCCCAGACCGCGCCCGATCGTGCCCGGACCTTCGATCCTTTGCCGCAGGATACCGGATCGGCAGGATTGCAGTTGATGCTTCGACGACTAAGCACGACCGCGCGCCTGATGCACACGACGGCGCATCCCGATGATGAAGACGGCGGCATGATGACGCTGGAGTCGCGCGGAAAGGGGGATACCGTGCTGCTGCTGACTCTGAATCGCGGCGAGGGCGGGCAGAACAAAGTGGGCAGCAACTTGTTCGATGTGCTCGGCGTGCTGCGGACCCTGGAGTTGACGGGCTCGGATCGGTACTACGGGGTCGAGCAACGGTTCACCCGAGTAGCGGATTTCGGCTTCTCCAAAAATCCCGATGAGACCTTTCAGAAGTGGGGCGGACACGAGGCCGGGCTGGCCGATATCGTGCGCGTGATCCGTACCTTCCGCCCGGACGTGCTGGTATCACGTTTTCAGGGAACGGATCGGGATGGGCATGGCAACCATCAGGCATCGGGCATTTTGACGCGCGAAGCGTTCCGAGCGGCGGCGGATCCAAGCAAGTTCCCGGAACAGATCAAGGAAGGCCTGCTGCCCTGGCAGGCGAAGAAATTCTATTTCGATAATGTGTGTCCCTTCCGCAGCAATGAGTGCGCTCCGGAGAATTACACAGTGCGCTTGAGCACGGGCGAGAAGGATCCGCTGCTGGGAATGACATATGCGCAGTTTGCGATGGAGGGGCTGCGGCATCAGCTGTCTCAGGGAGCGGGCGGATGGTCGATTGATGCAGGTCCACACTATTCCTTTTACCGGCTGGTGGATTCCGTGCTACCTCCGACAAAGGATAAGGATGGGCACGAAAAAGATTTCTTCGACGGCATTGATACGTCGTTGCCAGGGTTGGCGAGACGATTGGGCGTGGATGAGGCGAAGGTACCTTATCTGCGAGCCGAGTTGGTGAAGGTCCAGTCCGCGGTCGACGATGCGAAGAAGGCGGCCAATGATCCCCCGCGGGCAGCAACGCCTCTCCTGCAGGGTTTGAAGACGAACACTGCGCTGATCTCGCGAGTGAGCGGCGAGAAGGGGCTCGCGGAAATCGAAAAACGCGAACTGCTCGGGCATCTTCGGTTGAAGCGCGCTCAGTTTGAAGAAGCGATCAACCTTGCACTGGGGTTCACACTCAATGTGGCCGTCGATGCGCCTGTGGCCGCTACTCCGGAAGAGGCATTCATGGCGGTTCCAGGGCAGGTGTTCGGGGTAGCGGCGCGGCTGAGGAATCCAAGCGATCGGCCGCTGGCGATTCGCGACGTGGCGCTGGACTTGCCGCAAGGCTGGCATGCCAGTGCGACTTCCGCGAAGGTGACCAGCCTGGCGCCCGGAAAAGAGCTGAGTGCACAATTTCGCGTGACGGTGCCCGAGAACGCAGAGTACACGCGTCCCTATTGGCATCGGAATGATCCCGAGACCGACGGGCTGAACACAGTCGATGATGCGCGCTACGCAACGCTTCCCTTCCCCCCTCCGCCTCTTCAGGCTCATGTGACGTATTCATCGGATGCGATCGAGAGTCAGGTGCGCGCCGTCGGAACGGTGAGCTACAAAGATTCCACAGGGCGCGAGCAGCACCGGGCTTTGGCAGTGGCGCCGCCGTTTTCGGTCTCGATTGATCCCATTGCCCAGGTCATTCCGGTGGGTCAGCACGAGACCAGGGTGGTGAAGGTGGAAGCGAAGAGCGGGCTTGCGGGCTCGAATACGGCGACCGTGCGGCTTGCCGCGCCTTCGGGATGGCAAGTGGAACCGGCTTCGCAGCGGATTACCCTTGGTAAAGTTGGTGAAGTAAAGAATAGCGAGTTTCGCGTGATCCCGTCCGCTGGGCGCGAAGGACGCTTTCAAATCAAGGCATCTCTGGATTTCCAGGGCAAGACCTACTCCGACGGGTACACGGTGGTCACCCGCGACGATCTCGATACTTTCTACTATTACCAACCCGCCGTGCAGAAGGTGAGCGTCGTCGATGTGAAGATCCCAACGAATTTGAAGGTGGGCTACATCATGGGTGCGGGTGACGACATTCCTGAGGTCCTGCGGCAGGTAGGACTGGACGTCACGCTGATTCCGCCGGAGAAAATCGCGAGTGAGGATTTGAGCCGCTACGGCACGATCGTGCTTGGGATTCGCGCTTACGACACGCAGAAGGATATTGTGACGAACAACAAGAAGTTGCTCGATTTTGTGTCGGCAGGCGGGACCCTGCTCGTGCAGTATGAAACCGATGTGGGAAACTTCAATTCCGGATCGTTTACGCCCTATCCGGCCACGCTGAGTCGCGGGCGGGTTTCAGTGGAGGAAGCGCCGGTAGAAATTCTGGCGCCCCAGAATCGAATCTTTCACTTTCCAAATGACATCACGCAGCACGACTTCGATGGGTGGGTCCAGGAACGCGGGCTGTATTTCATGGAGAAATGGGACGACAAATTCACACCGCTGCTGGCATCGCACGACCCCGGAGAAAACAGCCTGAAAGGCGGATTGCTGGTCGCGTCCTACGGCAAGGGCATGTACATTTACACGGGCTACGCGTTTTTTCGGCAGCTTCCGGCGGGCGTTCCGGGCGCGGTACGCCTGTATGTGAACTTGTTGAGTGCGGGCAGATAGTTGTTAGCTGATGGCTGCCGGTCGTTGGCTGCTAGCGAAGCCCTAACGTGGAGAGGATACAGAGTATGTCCGGGTGCCCCATCCTAACCTCGCGTTCTTGCGAGGTTAGAGTGGGGATTTTCCCGAGAACAATATCGACACAACATGCGGCTTTACCCGCTGAGGTCGCCATCGTTACCAACATAAGATCTCTCGATTTCCTGCGCCTGGCGCCTCAGTACGGTCAGTTCAACGGACTTGGGCGGACTCTCTCGCAATTTCGAATGACCGCATGAAAACTTCCGATCATGCGGAGGACAGGCCGACTGCTCAGGGCCAACCGCAACTCATTCGCGGAATGGGCCTGGGCACGGCGACGTCGCTGAACATGCTCGACATGATCGGCGTGGGGCCGTTCATCACGATGCCTCTGATCGTGAGCGCCATGGGCGGACCGCAGGCAATGCTGGGCTGGATTCTGGGCGCAGGGTTCGCGATTTGCGATGGGCTGGTGTGGGCGGAGTTGGGCGCGGCCATGCCTGGGTCCGGCGGGTCATACCGGTATTTGAAAGAGATCTACGGTCCCAACGGCCTGGGGCGGTTGATTTCCTTTTTGTTTATCTGGCAGCTGTCGTTTAGTGCTCCGCTATCGATTGCTTCCGGCTGTCTTGGTCTGGCAGGGTACGCGGCTTATTTCTGGCCGGGGCTGGACCGCGTTTATTTCTCGCACCTGGCCAGTGCCCGCATCCCGCTGGTCGGAAATCTGCAAGTGAGTTGGCTGGCAAGTTCGGGAACATTGGTCGCGGTTGGGGCTTGTCTCTTTGCCGTGTTGCTGCTCTACCGGCGGATAACAGCGATCGGAAAATTGTCAAAGCTGCTGTGGGTCGTCGTGATGGGCACGATCGGGTGGATTATTTTCGCGGGCCTGACCCACTTCAGGGGCGCTCTCGCATTCGACTTTCCGCCCGGAGCATTCACCCTTTCGCGCGGCTTCTTCAACGGGCTCGGCAGTGCGATGCTGATCGCCACCTACGATTATTGGGGCTATTACAACGTTTGCTTTCTGGGCGATGAGGTGAAGGATCCGGGACGGAACATTCCCCGGGCGCTGCTGCTATCAATTTTGCTGGTCGCCTGTCTATATATAGTGATGAATTTGAGCATCGTAGGCGTGGTGCCGTGGCGGGAGATGGTAGCGGCCAAGGACGCGAACCGCGGCCTCTACGTGGTGTCGCTGTTTATGCAGAGAATCTACGGTGCATGGGCAGCGAAAGTCGTCACTGGGCTGGTGATGTGGACGGCATTCGCGTCGGTGTTTTCGCTGATGCTCGGGTACTCGCGAGTACCGTATGCTGCGGCGCTGGACGGGAACTATTTCCGGATCTTTGCGAAAGTACACCCGGAGTACCGATTTCCTTACGTGTCGCTGGTGAGCCTGGGAGTGGTCGCGGCGGTTTTCTGTTTCCTCCGGCTGGCCGACGTAATTGCGGCTTTGGTAGTGATCCGGATCATGCTTCAATTCCTGGTGCAGGCGATCGGCGTAATCGTGTTGCGCGTACGCCGGCCAGACCTCCCGCGACCCTTTCGGATGTGGTTGTATCCCCTGCCTGCCTTGATCGCTTCAATCGGATTCGGCTATATCCTGTTTGTGCGCGTGAATGCACTCAAAGAGATTCGTTATGCGATCGTGATCCTGATTCTGGGGATCGTGATTTACATGGCGCGCGCCTGGCGCAAGCGCGAATGGCCTTTCGCGCCGGACGTGGTTCTGGAAGGATCCCACTAAATGGCCGAGATGGTGAAGACGCCCGCGCCGCTTCCGCCTCCTTCCGCGGACCCTGGCGCATCGGCGTGGGCACCGCTACGCGAGCCTCTCTTTCGCGCGATGTGGATCGCTGCCATCATCTCCTATATCGGAACCTGGATGCAGGCCGTGGGCGCCGGCTGGATGATGACGGTGCTCACCATGTCGCCGTTGATGGTGGGTCTGGTGCAGGCCGCCGTCGCCTTGCCCGTCTTCCTCGTCATCCTTCCCGCGGGCGCGTTGGCTGACATGGTGGACCGGCGCCGGTTTCTGCTGATCACGCAGGGATGGATGGTGCTGGCTTCCGGAATGCTGGGAGTCCTAACGCTGTTCCATGTAGTGACGCCGTGGATTCTGCTGGGGTTTACGTTTCTCCTCGGGTTGGGCGCGGTGATGAACGATCCGGCATGGCAGGCGATTACCCCCGAACTGGTGCCGACGGAACAACACGCGGCGGCGGTGGCCATGAACTCGGCCGGATTCAACGTGGCACGCGCGATCGGGCCGGCGCTGGGCGGCATGGTGATTGCCGCCGCAGGTTCGGGCACCGCATTCTTGCTGAATGCTCTCTCGTTCTTCGGTGTGATTGTCGTGCTCTACCGGTGGAAACGCCCCACGCCCGAGCGCATTGAGACGGCAGCGCTGTGGGACGCTGTGCTCGGTGGTCTGCTGTATTTGCGGGAATCGCCAGTCGTGAAGTCCGTATTGATCCGCACCGGCGCCTTCAGCGTGGGCGCGATTGCGTTACTCGCTTTGCTGCCCATTCTTGCGCGGCCTTTTGGAGCGCCCGGATACGGAGCACTGCTGGGATGTTTTGGGATGGGCGCCTTGGCGGGAGCAACCATTTTGCCGCGCTTGCGGCGGCAACTTTCGGTGGACGGCTTGGTCGCGACGGCGATTGTGGTGTTTGCGGCGATGACGTTCGCGGCTGGGCGGATCGACTCCTTCGGCGGACTGTGCGTGGTGATGGCAACCGCGGGGGCGGCGTGGATCGGAATTCTAGCATGCTTGAACACGGCGGCTCAGACCATGTCCCCATCGTGGGTCAGAGCGCGGGCGCTTTCCATGTACCTGCTCGTATTGCAGGGTGGGATGGCGATCGGCAGTACGCTCTGGGGTGCGGTGGCGACGCGGCTGGGATTGCCGAATGCGTTGTTGTGTTCAGCGCTTGCCTTGTTGGCCGGCCTGGTAACCATCCGCAAACATCGGCTGAGCGCGCGGCATCTGGCGATGGCGCCGTCGGTGGTGCGGGATTGAGATCCTGACTTGCGTCAAGCGGGCGAGACGTCCGCGCTACTACGATGTACGATTGTTATGGAGAATACAGTGAAAACAATAATTTCATTCCTGGGAATTTTTCTCACGCTTGGTTATAGCGTGGCGCTGGGACAGCAGATGCCGAAGCCGGAGACTCCGCGCACGGTGACGCAGGCTCTGGACCGCGCGATCACCAATGTGGAGAAAGAATTTGTTCCGGCGGCCGACGCGATGCCTGAGGATAAGTATGACTACGCTCCGACGGATGGCGAGTTCAAGGGCGTGCGCACCTTTGCCCAGCAGGTAAAACACACCGCGGCCACGAACTTCGAAATTGCCGCCACCATTCTGCAAGTGAAGCCTCCGGTCGAAATCGGAGATGATGAAGCGGGGCCGGCGTCGGTGAAGACGAAGGCCGAGATCATGAAGTTTTTAAAGGACTCCTTTGTATACATGCACAAGGCGGTAGCAGTAATCAACGACCAGAACCAGGTGGAACCGATCAATAGCCCATGGGGGCAGAACAAGGTCACACGGCTGGGACTGACCACTTTAATTGTGGGCCACTGCTTCGATCATTACGGGCAGATGGTGGTGTATCTGCGGCATAACGGAATCGTGCCGCCGGCGAGCAGGTGAGATGGAGCGACGGGCGTCCCCGCCCGTCGAACGATGCTGTGCCCTTCTAAGTAACCAGTAGCACGCACGTGCTATTTACGACCGATCACCGCGGAACTAAGCTGCGACTTCCCCCCGATCGAAGGCAAAGATACCTGACACGTCTTTGGTAGCTTTCCCGAGAAATTCAGTGCGTGCGCTCGGCGCTTTGCCGGCGCGGAAGGTTGGGAAGGAGTCTATGAAATCCAAAACCAGTTTGGAGTTGGCGGAAGACACTCGGCGGAGAGAAGTGGAGCACGAGATTCTGAGCTACTTTCTCGCGGTCGAATCATATCCTGCGCGTGCCGCGCGGGAACCACAAGTTAGCTTTGAGACCCACTGCTGGAGCGTGTACACGGAACTGGAGAGCCAGCGGCCGAACTAGGACGGGGTCTCGATGGCTTCTTTGGGGGCCACACGTCTGCGAACAAACTGCGGGAATCGGCCGAGAAAATCTTTGACCGCAGAGTGCGCGGGGTACGGCCACAGAGAACGCGGAGAATGATTTTCGCCCGAACTCGCGAACACGGGCGTGCGAAACTTTTTGTGAGCTAGCTCCTCGTTTCGTTGGGTCCTG
>Ga0210394_10002856_pt1 | contig 22879 bp, 22 predicted proteins | sample IncBWC12MmetaG_FD_160121 | JGI IMG/M metagenome (GOLD analysis project Ga0210394, IMG submission 160121) | Forest soil microbial communities from Barre Woods Harvard Forest LTER site, Petersham, Massachusetts, United States - Inc-BW-C-12-M | ecosystem: Environmental > Terrestrial > Soil >... | reverse complement strand
TATCGCCATAGCATCAGGATCCTGGCCGATATCCCCGACAGCCTGCGCCGCCTCGGAGCGCTCTCCGGCACACGGCCCGAGGCGCAGCTCGCCGCGGATCAATACGCCCGGCGAATCGCGGCGCTCGAGCAGCGCTACGCCAGTGCTGCGGCGGGTACGATCCTGATTCAGGTGTGGGATCGGCCGATCTACACGGTCGGGCGCACCGAGCTCATGTCCGACGTGGTCCGCATCTGCGGCTATCAGAACATCTACGCGGATCTCAATGAGCCCGGACCCGCCGTGTCGCTCGAGTCAGTGCTGGCGCGCAATCCGGACCGGATTCTCGCGGTCGGCTCGGATCTGCCCGCGGCCAACGAGTGGCTGAACCGCTGGCGCGCCTATCCGACGCTCAAGGCCGTGCGCAGCGGCCGTCTGATCCCGTGGGCCGATCCGCGGCTGTCGCGGCTGGGGCCGAGCATGCTCGAGGCCACCGAAGCGCTCTGCAGCGCGCTCGAGCACTAGCTGTTTGAAGTCGGCAGCCGGAAGCACATTTTCCGGCGCTCGAGGCCGGCATCCAGCGGGTAGTCGGGCGGCACGTCGAGCATGCCGGCGTACTCGGCGCCGAGGCGCTCGAGCGTGCGCCGGCTCGCCACGTTGTCGGGCTGGCAGGTGATCCAGATCGCTTCGAGGCCGTGTTGGCGTGCGAGCGGCTTGATCAGCCGGCAGGCCCGTTCGGCATAGTGGCGGCCGCGAAAGGGCGGCTCCACGGCGTAGCCGATCTGCCCGGCGTAGCGGATGACATCGTCATTCCAACCGATCCGCAGCCGGATGCGGCCGGCGTACTCCCCGACCGTATGCATGTGGAAGTGGTAGCACGGTACGCGCCAGCCATTCATATCCGCCGGCTGGCACTCGTTCAGGACCAGACTCAGATCGTCGTCGCGCAGCAGATCGATCGACGCGAATTCGAATGACGCGCTGATTGCCATCGCGCTCGCCGCATTCAACGATCGACCAGGGCCATCATGTCTTGGTTGTAACGCGGCCCGGAGGCGCCGCCGCGCGGCAGCGCCTGGTCGAGCAGTTTGAGTTCATCGGCCGAGAGCGACAAATCGGCGGCAGCAACATTCTCTTCGAGATAGCGCCGGCGCTTGGTGCCCGGAATCGGCACGATGTCCGGGCCCTGATGCAGCAGCCACGCAAGTGCGATCTGGCCGGGCGTCGAGCCTTTGGTGTCCGCGAGCCGGCGAACCGCCTCGGCCAGTACCAGGTTGGCATCGAAGTTTTCGCCCTGCAGGCGCGGATCCCGGTGACGGACGTCGCTGACCGGGTAACTTTCGGCGCGCTGCGCCGTGCCCGTCAGAAAGCCGCGACCCAGCGGGCAGAACGGCACCAGGCCAATGCCGAGCGCTCGCAGCAACGGAATGATGCGCGGCTCGAGATTACGCTCCCACAGTGAATATTCGCTCTGCAAGGCTGAAATCGGATGCACCGCGTGCGCGCGCCGAATCGTGGCCTCGCCCGCTTCCGACAAACCGAGATAGCGAACCTTGCCGGACTTGACCAGCGCCGCCATCGCACCGACCACGTCTTCGATAGCAACCTTGCGATCGACGCGATGCTGGTAGAGCAGATCGATGTGGGTGGTCTGCAGACGCTCGAGCGATGCCTCGACGACTTCGCGAATGTGCTCGGGCCGACTATCGGTGCCGGCGACCTTGCCATCCTTGATTTGAAACCCGAACTTGGTGGCGATCATGACCGAGTCACGGCGGCCCTTGAGTGCCCGTCCGAGCAGTTCCTCATTCTTGAAGGGCCCGTAGACCTCGGCGGTATCAAAGAAAGTGACGCCGAGTTCGAGCGCTCGCTGAATGGTCGCCAGTGACTCGGTGTCGTCGGGCGTGCCGTAGGCATGACTCATCCCCATGCAGCCGAGACCCAGCGCAGAGACGGTGAGGCCTTGGCGGCCCAATTGGCGTGTGTTCATGCCTTGAGCCCATCCATCAGATAATCGAGTGCCACGGTCACAGGCTTGCTTCCAACTTTATCGTGCGTCAACTGACCGTCGATCTGCAACGTCGTCAGTCCATGCACCAGAGCCCAGCAGGCCGCAGCCTGACCTCGCACGGGACCGGCTCGCAACACGCCCGCTCGCTGGCCCTGCTCGAGTGCTGCCAGCAGTACGCCGAAGCTGCTGAGGGCCGCCTGCTCGAGTGCCGGATAGGCTTTCTTGTCCACCTCGGCGCTGTACATGAGCCGGTAGAGTCCCGAGTTCGCTAGGCCGAAGTCCATCACCGCGCGCGCGATGGCCTGCAGCGTTGCCTCGCAGGACTTCGCGTTTCGCTCCGCCGCGACCCGCATGGCCGCTTCCATGGTCTGGAAGCCGGCGGCGGCGATCTCGGCGAGCAGTGCGCCGCGGTCCGCGAAGTGCTTGTAGGGCGCCGCATGACTCACACCCGCGCGCCGCGCTACCTCGCGCAGCGTGAACTGCCAGCCGGTGTCCTCCTGCAGCATCGAGCGCGCGGTATCCAGCAGCGAGCGCCTGAGATCGCCGTGATGGTAGGGACGCGATTTGGGATTCGACTTTGCCGTAGCTTTCGTCATGGTTATAAGTTTACATCGAAAACATATGTTGACAGGAGAAACATATGTTGTCAGAATAGCGCCTCGAAGTTACCACTGTAAACATATGGAGCCCGCGATCATGAAAACCCTCATTCCCTCGTTACTCGCCATCTCGATGCTGGGCGCCACCGCTGCCGCGCTGGCCGCGCAGCCATCGCCCCAGGAGCGGTTCGTCGCAACGGTGCTGGCGCCCGCTGCCGCACATGACTCGGTACGCCTCACGGCCGGTGCAGCGCGAGACCAGACCGGTGATGCGCGCGATCTGCTCGTATTGCGGGTGTTGGCCCCGCGCCTGGTGCACGTGGAGCCGACGATCGTTACCGCCGGGACCGAGCCGGGCGGTCGATCGCTCGCGACCAACTCGTACCTGTAGTCGATCGGAGCGCGCGGTGCCAGCGGCCGCGCGCTACTTTCTCTCCATGAGCTCAACGACAGTCGTAGCGCGGACGCGACAGCAATCGGCGCATGTTCTTGACGACCTGCGGTAGCGCTCGCCATACTGCTCGCCATGGCAGTCAATGCACCTCTTTCCATCGCGCCGGCGCGCGGGTGGTGGCGCCGCTCCAATGGAGTGGGTGCTGGGCGTTGCTGCACGCAGTAATCACGACCTAAAGGTCAGGATCACACCAGAACCCATCTCCGGAACACTCCGGGATGGGTTTTTTTATGAGCCATGTCGATGAAGCTGACGTTTGATATCGCGGGGGATCTGGACACACCGGTGTCCGCATTTACCAAGCTCGCGCCGTTCGAGCCGCGCTTCCTGCTCGAGAGCGTCGAAGGCGGTGAACGTCTCGGCCGCTACTCATTCATCGGCTTCGGCGATGCGCTCGAGGTGAAACTCGACGATAGCGGCTTCCGCATCGGCAACGAGCGGCGTGAGGTGCCCGGTAGCTGCGGCGCGCTGCTTGACGGTCTGCGCTCGGCGCTCAGGCAAGTGCCGCTGCCGCGCTCGAGCTTTGGCCAGGTCCCGCTCGCGGGCGGACTGGTCGGCTTCACGGCCTATGACGTGGTGCGCTTCTTCGAGCGGCTACCGGCGCGCCTGCCGCCGCTCGCCGGAGTGCCGTTGCTGCACTACGTCGCGCCATGCTCGCTGCTGGTGTTCGATCACGTCAGCCGCGGCATCGCGCTGCTGCACGCGGGCAGCGACGGTGAGCGCGAGTCCCTGCGTCGCGAGGTCGTCGCAGCGCTGCGCGGTCCGGTGCCGCGCAGCGCACCGCTCAGCGGCTTTTCGGTGCCGGAGCCGGCGCTCTCGCGCGGCGACTACATGGCCGGTGTGCAGCGCGCGCAGGAGTACATCGCTGCGGGCGACGTGTACCAGCTCGTACTCGCCTCGCGCTTCTCGGGACGTCATAGCCTCGATCCATTCCAGGCCTATCGTGCACTGCGGCTCATCAACCCGTCGCCCTACATGTATTTCTGCCGTCTCGGCGACCTGACCGTGGTCGGCTCGTCGCCCGAGGCGCTCGTGAAGCTCAACGGGCGCGAGGCGCAGCTTCGACCGATCGCAGGTACGCGGCCGCGGCACGAGGACAGCGCGCAGGATGCGCAGCTCGAAACCGAGCTGCGAGCCGATGTCAAGGAAAATGCCGAGCACGTCATGCTGGTCGATCTGGCGCGCAACGATCTCGGTCGCGTGGCGAGCGCCGGCAGCGTCCATGTCGCGCCGTATCGCGTGATCGAACGCTACAGCCACGTCATGCACATCGTCAGCGGCGTGAGCGGTGAACTCGCGGCGCATCGTGATGCGTTCGATCTGTTCGCTGCGACGTTCCCGGCCGGCACCCTGGTCGGTGCGCCCAAGGTCCGGGCCATGGAGATCATCGAGGAGCTCGAGCCGGTCCGCCGCGGGCTCTACGGCGGCACCGTCGGCTACTTCGGCGCGCATGGCGCGATGGATCAGGCGATCACGATCCGCACACTGGTGTTCCATGGTGATGAATACAGCTACCAGGCCGGTGCCGGCGTCGTCGCCGACAGCCAGCCTGCGGCGGAACACGATGAAGTACTGGCCAAGAGTGCGGCGCTGCTGCGCGCGCTCAAGCTGGCAGAGGCCGGTCTGTGAGCACGCGTCTGCTGCTGATCGACAACTACGATTCGTTCACCTACAACCTGGTGCAGGGCTTCCTGGTGCTGGGCGCGGACGTGCGCGTGTACCGCAATGACGCCATCACGATCGAGCAGGCGCAGGAGCTCGAGCCGACGCACCTGTGCATCTCGCCCGGACCCGGAACGCCGGCGCACGCCGGGGTGTCGATGTCGATGATCCGCGCCTTTGCAGGTCACATTCCCGTGTTCGGCGTCTGCCTCGGTCATCAATCGATCGTTGAAGTGTTCGGCGGCCGCGTCGTGCGCGCATCGCGGCTCATGCACGGCAAGACTTCGCAGATCGAGCACGACCAGCTCGGGCTGTTCGATGAAGTACCACAGAGCTGCGAAGTCGGCCGCTACCACTCGCTGATCGCCGAGCCGGAGTCGATGCCGGCGCAGCTATCGGTGACGGCACTCACGGCCGAGGGCGAGATCATGGGCGTGCGCCACCGCGACTACATGGTCGAGGGCGTGCAGTTTCATCCCGAGAGCGTGCTGACACCGGATGGTCCGCTGATGATGCGGAATTTCCTGCGCTGGCAGAACGGCGTGCGCGAATGAACACGCCACGCACGGCGCTCGATCGCCTGCTCGATGGCGATTCGCTCAGCGAGCCCGAGGCTGGGCAGCTGCTGGCCGCGCTGACCGATCCGCAACTGTCGCCGGCGCTCGCGGGCGCGCTGCTGGCGGCACTGCGAGCCAAAGGGGTGACTGCAACCGAACTGCGAGGTTTCGCGCAGCGCATGCGGGCGCTGGCGCGTCGGCCTGAGTTGCCGTCCCTGCCGGATGCGGTCGACATCGTCGGCACCGGCGGCGATCGCTCCGGGAGTCTGAACCTCTCGACCGGCGCGGCACTGCTGGCGGCGGCGTGCGGTGTGCCGATTTTCAAGCACGGCAATCGCTCGATTTCGAGCCGCGCAGGCAGCGCTGATGTGCTCGAGGCGCTGGGGCTGTCGCTGCCGCTGGATGAGAAGGCCGCCGGCCGCTGTTTCGCCGCACTGGGCTTTACCTTCCTGTTTGCTCCCTATTACCACGCAGCGACCAAGAGCATCGCGGCGGTGCGGGCCGCGCTTGGCGTGCGAACCGTTTTCAACATCCTCGGTCCGCTGAGCAATCCGGCCGAACCGCCGTTTCTGGTGGTCGGCGCGTTCGATGCGGTCACCGCCGAGCTGATGGCGCAGGCGCTGCAGGGCACGCACATCAAGCGCGCGTTCGTGATCCACGGCGCCGATGGCTGGGATGAGCCGACCCCGGTCGGGGATTTCACGTTGTTCGATGTCGGCCCCGGCGGCGTGCGGCGCGAGCAGCGCTCGCCGGCGCTCTACGGGCTCTCGACCTGCGCCTCGCACGAGCTGGCCGGGGCGGATGCCGCCTACAACGCGCGCGAATTGCGGCGCGTGCTACGCGGCGAGCGGCGCACGGCAACGGTGGCCACAGGCGCCGCCGCGTTGCGCGACCCGCATCGCGATGCGCTGCTGCTCGGAGCCGCACTCGCGCTCGAGGTTTCTGGCCGAGAGAGTGCGCCGCGTGTGGCGTTGGCGCGCGCGGCCGCGGCGATCGACAGCGGTGCGGCGCGTGAACTGCTGGAACGACTCGAGCGCTTCGGTGCCGATGAATCGCGGCGGGAGGTCGCTTCATGAGCGCGGAGCCCGCGGGCACCGATTTTCTGCGGAGCATGGCGCAGTCCAGTCGGGAGCGCGTGGCGCGCACCCGTTCACAGCGCCCGGATCGCGAGCTGCAGGCACTCGCGCACGCAACGCCCGCGCCGCCGCCGCTGACTCTGTCCGCTCAGGGCTTTGATCTGATCGCGGAGGTCAAGCGCCGCTCGCCCGCCGTCGGCCAGCTCGACCCCAGCGGCGAGGACATCGGCGCGCGGGCCCGCGACTACGCGCTCGCCGGCGCCGCGGCGATCTCGGTGCTGACCGAGCCGACGCGCTTCGATGGCGAGCTGGCCCACCTGGAACAGGTCGTGCGGGCGCTGGCGGGGCGGGTGCCGGCGATGCGCAAGGACTTTCTGGTCGATGCCTACCAGGTCTACGAGGCGCGCGCGGCCGGTGCCGGCGGCGTGCTCGTGATTCTGCGCATGCTCGAGCCGGCCCAGGTCGAAGCACTGCTCGAGGCTGCGGCCGATACGCAGCAGTTCGTGCTGCTCGAGGCTTTCGACGAGCCCGATCTCGCGTTTGCGGCCGAGCTCGCTCAGGTCTACGGCAGCCGCTTGCAGCTGCTGGTCGGTGTCAACTGTCGCGATCTGACCACGTTGCAGGTCGTGCCGGGCAGGCTCGAATCACTGGCGCCGCGGCTGCCAAAAGGCATACCGTGCGTGGCGGAGAGCGGGGTCGAGAGCGGCGCCGATGCGCAACGACTCGCCGGCGCCGGTTACCAGCTGGCACTGGTCGGCAGTGCGCTGATGCGAGCCGGTGATCGAGTGGGTTTCGCGCGTGAATTGCTGCAAGCAGGTCGTCGGGGACGCCGATGTGGATAAAGATCTGCGGCATGACCAGCGAGCAGGCGGTGGCGGCAGCCGTCGGCGCGGGCGTGGATGCGATCGGCTTCGTGTTTGCACCGTCGGTGCGGCAGCTCGAGCCAGCGCGGGCCGCAGAGCTGGCGGTGCCGGCGCGGGGCCGGGTGCGCTGCGTCGCCGTGACGCTGCATCCCACGCAGGAACTGCTCGAGCGGATCCTGCGCGAGTTCGATCCCGACGTGCTGCAGATCGATCTCGAGGACCTGGTTCGATTGCGGCTGCCCAGCAGCCTGTCGGTGCTGCCGGTGCTCCGCGCCGGTGCAACCACGCCCGATACCTCGCCTTCCGGGGCGTGGCCGCGCGCGCTGCCGCAACGCTTGCTGTTCGAAGGGCTACGCAGCGGCACCGGGCTGGCGACCGACTGGGGCCAGGCAGCGGTGCTCGCGACATGCACGCAGCTGGTGCTGGCTGGCGGCCTGAGCGCGCTCAACGTCGCCGCGGCGATCGCTGCCGTGCGGCCGTTCGGCGTGGATGTATCGAGCGGCGTCGAAGCGGCGCCGGGACACAAGGATCCGCGCAGGATCGTGGAATTCGTTCAGGTCGCGCGTGCGGCCTTTGCAGGTGTGGAACATGAACATCGAAACCGAATCTGAGCGCGCCGATACGCTCGCGGCACTACTGCGCGGGCACTTTCCGGACGAGCGCGGGCGCTACGGTCCGTTTGGCGGCCGCTATGTGCCCGAGACGCTGATACCGGCGCACGAACGCCTCGAACGCGGCGTGCGGCGCTGGCTCGCCGATCGCGATTTCCGTGCCGAGCTCGAGCGCGAGTTGCACGATTGGGTCGGCCGTCCGACCGCGTTGAGCCCGGCCCCGCACCTGTCGCGGCGCTGGAGCGCGCGCGTCTGGCTCAAGCGCGAGGACCTCGCGCACACCGGGGCTCACAAGATCAACAACGCCATTGGACAGGCGCTGCTGGCGCGGCGCCTCGGCGCACGGCGCGTGGTCGCCGAGACCGGCGCCGGCCAGCACGGGGTTGCGAGCGCGGCCGCCTGCGCGCGCGTGGGTTTGCCCTGCACCGTCTACATGGGCGAGCTCGACATGGAGCGGCAGGCGCCCAACGTCGGGCGCATGAAGCTGCTCGGCGCCAAGGTGGTGCCGGTCACGAGTGGCGATCGCACCTTGCGCGCGGCCATCGATGAGGCACTGCGCGACTGGGTCAGCGACCCGAACGGCACCTATTACCTGCTCGGCTCGGCGGTCGGCGGACATCCCTATCCGTACCTGGTGCGCGAGCTGCAGTCCGTGATCGGGCGTGAAGCCCGTGCGCAGATCCAGGAGCGGGCCGGCGGCCTGCCCGATGCGGTGTTTGCGTGCGTGGGCGGCGGCTCGAACTCGATCGGGCTGTTTCATGCCTTTCTCGGCGACCCAACGGTCGAGATCGTCGGCGTCGAGGCCGGTGGCCGGGGCGCGGGCCTCGGAGACAACGCCGCCAGCTTGGGGTCAGGGCGCCCGGGTGTGCTGCATGGCAGTTATTCGTACCTGCTGCAGAACGAGGATGGCCAGATCCAGGAGACGCATTCGATCTCGGCGGGACTGGATTATCCGGGCGTCGGACCCGAACATTCCCTGCTGCTGGCGATCGGGCGCGTGAGCTACGTGTCGGCCAACGATAGCGAGGCGCTCGAAGCCGTGAAGGAATGCTGTGAGTGCGAAGGCATCCTGCCAGCGCTCGAAAGTGCACACGCGCTGGCGGCTGCCAAGCGCTGGGCGGTCGAGCATCCGGCGGGCAAGATACTGATCGGCCTGTCCGGGCGCGGTGACAAGGATATGCCCACGCTGTCGCAGACCTTGCTGGCGCCCGCAGCGGATAATGCGCAGGCGCATGGCAAGGGACCGGCGCACGGCAGGATGGCGGGGCACGCGAGAACCACATGAGCGAGACGCCGGCCAAGACTCCCACCGAACGCATCAGCTCCGCGCTGCGCGCGGCAGCCAAGCACGGGCAACCGGCGCTCGTGGCCTTTCTGACGGCCGGCTATCCCGATCGCGCCAAGTTCCGCGAGCATCTGAGCGATGTGGCCTCAGAGGCCGATGTGGTCGAGATCGGGGTACCGTTCTCCGACCCGATGGCGGACGGTGTCACGATCCAGCGCTCGAGCGAGGGCGCGTTGCGCGCCGGGGTCAACCTGACCTGGATCATCGAGGAGCTGCAGCTGATGGCGCCAGTGAAGGCGCCGCTGCTGCTCATGAGCTATCTCAACCCGCTGCTGGCCTTCGGTCTCGAGCGACTCGCACGCCGCGCGGCCGGCGCGGGAATCTGCGGATTCATCGTGCCGGATCTGCCGCTCGATGAGAGCGACGAGCTGCGCGCCGTGCTGGCGCCTCACAACATCGCACTGGTGCAGATGGTCACGCCGGTCACGCCCAGCGATCGCCTGGCCAGGCTTGCGACTGCGAGCCAGGGTTTCGTCTACGCGGTTACCGTCACCGGAACCACCGGCAAGAACAGCAGCGCTGCCGACGACATCACCGCCTATCTCGAGCGCGTGCGCGCTGCGGCTGCCGTGCCGGTCTGCGCCGGCTTCGGCATCCGCAGCCGCGAGCAGGTCGAGCGCCTGCGCGGCCAGGTCGATGGCGTGATCGTCGGTTCGGCGCTGGTTGAAGTGCTGGAGCGTGGCGAGTCGGCGCGGGAATTTCTCGCGGCGCTGCGGCCGCCGCGTCGATGAGGCAGGGCGCAAGCGCGCCGCACGAGAACCACTCGATCAAAGTGCATGCGGCGCACCAGGCGCCGCTGTCGTTGCTGCTCGGCTTGCTGTCGACGGTCGGCGCATTCACGATCGATGCCTTTTTTCCGTCGCTGCACGCGATCGCGCAGGATTTTCACATCTCGGCCTGGCAGGCGCAGCAGACCCTGACCGTCTACATGCTCGGCTATGCAGTGACCTCATTGCTGCATGGATCGCTGTCGGACGCGGTCGGGCGCCGACGGCCGATTCTGGTTTCCCTGAGCATTTACGCGTTGGCTTCGCTGGGCTGCGCGGCGGCGCCCAACTTTCCGACGCTGCTGCTGTTTCGAGCCATCCAGGGGCTGGTGGCGGGCGCCGGCCAGATCATCGGTCGCGCGATCGTGCGCGATCGCTATCACGGTGCCGAGGCGCAACGCCTCATGAGCATGATCACGATGATCTTCGGCTTGGGTCCTGCCGCCGCGCCGATCATCGGCGGCTGGGTGCACGCACTGTTCGGCTGGCGCGCGGTATTCGGCACCATGGCGCTGCTCGGTGCCGTGCTGCTGATCTTCACCGCGCGGCGTCTGCCCGAGACCTGCCCGCCCGAGCTGCGCACGCCGCTGCGAATCGATCGATTGGCGCGACACAACTTCGCCGTACTCCGGCACGCTGAGTTCCTGCAGCTGGCGCTGGCCAGTGGCTTGACCTTCATCGCGCTGCACGTGTACGTCGGCAGTGCCCCGGCGATCGTGCTCGATCACTGGAATCTCAACGAGACCATGTTTGCGGCACTGAATCTGCCGATCATTGGCGGCTACACGATCGGTGCCGTGCTCTCCGGGCGGCTGGCGGGGCGGATTCTGCCGCAGCAGCAGGCGGGCCTTGGCTTCCGGCTGCTGCTGATCGTCACCGCGCTGATGCTGCTGCTGCAGTTGAGCTTTGCCTCGCCGCCGATCTATCTGCAGCAGTTGCTGCTGGCAGCCATCGGCCTTGGTCTGCAGCTCATGTACCCCGTGATCACGCTGCGCCTGCTGGACCTGTTTCCGCACGCGCGCGGCGCGGCGGCGTCGATGCAGTCTTTTTTCGGCCTCATCATCGCCACGGTCACGATGGGATTGCTGGCGCCGGTGCTGGCACAGTCGATGCGACTCATCGGCTGCGTGTCGCTGGCGGCCGCGGCGTCCGGAGGGTTGCTGTGGCGCCTTGCGCAGCGTTACCGTGTGCCGCACCAGCCGCTGTCGTGACCGCGGCACCACGAGCCGGGGCGACATGCCGACCTTGACCATCGGTGGACGATTCTGCGGACCGCCGGGCTACGCCAACGGCGGCTATCTGGCCGGGCTCATGGCGCAGCACACATCGCAGCGCGTCCGTATCCGCCTCGAGCGGCCCGTGCCGCTCGAGACCGAGATGGATCTCGAGGTACTCGAGGACGGTGGCCTGGAATTGAAGCATGCCGGCGCCACGCTGGCGCGCGCGACACCGGTCGACTTCAAGCTCGACGTGCCGGCGCCACCGAGCTACATCGAGGCTCTCGAGGCTTCCCGGCACTTCGCCGGCTTCAGCAAACATCTGTTTCCGCAGTGCTTCGTCTGCGGCACTGAACGCGCGCGCGGCGACGGCTTGCGCGTGTTTGCCGGCCGTAGGAGCGCGGCCAACCTGGTTGCGGCGCCCTGGGTGGCCGATGCCTCGCTGTCGGATGGCGAAGGCAAGGTGCGGCCGGTATTCATGAGCGCGGTGCTCGATTGTCCCGGCGCCTTCGCCGCGTGCGAAGACATGGCGCCGATGCTGCTCGGCGAGTTCACGGCGCATATCGATCGCCGCGTCCACATCGAGGAGCCCTGTGTCGTGGTCGGCTGGCGGATCAGCGTCAGCGGACGCAAGTACGAGGTCGGCACGGCGCTGTTCGACGAGGACGGCGAACTGTGTGCGCGGGCGAAGGCGGTTTGGATCGAACTCAAGCCGCCGGCGGGTGACTGAGTCTCAACGTCGCCGCGAGACCCACACCGCGAACCAGACGGCCAGACCGCAAGCGCCGGAGAAGATGCCGATCCACCGCGGATTGAGCCGCATGCCGAGCCACAATACGCCGCCGAGCATGAGCGCGGCGCCGATCACGATGCGATCGCCACGTCGCGCTTGATCGGCAGTTTCCTGGCGCAGCTGATCGATCGCGCGCGCGTCCACCTGGAGTCGCAGCGTGCCGTCCTGGGCGTGTTCGACCAGGCGCTTGGCCAGCGGTGGGAGTGCCTTGATGATCTCGAGCGCGTCGGGCCAGCCGAGGCGCAGCTCGCGAATGATGTTGCGCGGACTCAAGCGGTCACGCATCCATTTGCGCAACACCGGGCTCGCGGTCTGCCAGATGTCGAGCTCAGGGTAGAGCTGCCTTCCCAAGCCTTCCACATTCAGCAGCGTTTTCTGCAGCAGCAGCAGCTGCGGCTGGATCTGGCCGTTGAAACGCCGCAGTGCCTCGAACAGCCGCAGCAGCACCGTGCCGAACGAGATCTCCTTGAGCGGACGATCGAAGATCGGTTCGCAGATGGTGCGGACAGCGGATTCCATCTCATCGATGCGCGTATCCGGCGGCACCCAGCCGGACTGCACGTGCAGCGTCGCGACGCGGCGATAGTCGCGATTGAAAACGGCCAGAAAATTCTCGGCCAGGTAAGTCTGATCGCGCTGATCCAGCGTGCCGACGATGCCGAAGTCGACCGCGGCGTAGCGCGGCCGTGCCGGATCGCCGAGCAGCACGAAGATGTTGCCGGGGTGCATGTCGGCGTGGAAGAAGTTGTGGCGGAACACCTGGGTGAAGAAGATCTGGACGCCGTTCTCGGCCAGGCGTTTGAAGTCGGTACCGAGCTCGCGCAGTCGCGCGACATCGCCGATCGGGGTGCCGCGGATACGCTCCATGACCAGCACGGCAGGCCGGCAGTAGTCCCAGTGCACTTCGGGCACGTACAGCAGCATCGAGCCGGCGAAGTTGCGCTTGAGCTGCGAGGCGTTGGCGGCCTCGCGCAATAGATCGAGCTCATCGAGCACGGTGTTCTCGTACTCGCGCACGATCTCGCGCGGCTTGAGCCGGCGGCTCTCGGCCCACCAGCGCTCGGCCATGCCCGCGATCGTGTACATGACCTCGATATCGAGCGCGATCATGCTTCTCATGCCGGGTCGCAGGACTTTGACGATGACTTCGCGGCCGTCGGGCAGCTGCGCCGCATGCACCTGCGCAATCGAGGCCGCCGCCAGCGGATCCCGTTCGAACGCCTGCAGGCGGGATTCGAGCGGCGCGCCGTACGCCTGCTCGATGATCGTGCGCGCCACTTCGCCCGGGAATGGCGGTACCTTGTCCTGCAGCTTGGCGAGCTCGTCGGCGATGTCGCCAGGCAACAGGTCGCGCCGCGTGGAGAGCGCCTGGCCGAACTTGACGAAGATCGGACCGAGCTCTTCGAGCGCGAGACGCAGACGTTCGGCGCGGGTCAGCTGCGAGCGGCGCTGGAACCAGGTCCAGGGAGAGATGAAGTAGACCAACCGCAGCGGGCGGTATAGATGCGTCGCGGCGACGAAGTCGTCCAGCCCATGCCGCACGAGCACGCGCTGAATATCAATCAGCCGTCGCAGGACCCGCAGTTGCATCAACGTGTTTTCTGCTCCAGATGAGCGGTGCGCGCCGCCATGCGATCGAGCTGTTCGCGCAGGTCATCGACGCCGCGCAGGAAGTGCTCGGCTTCGGCACGCGACACCAGATCGCGGCGTTCGTGCGCCAGGTATTCCGACAGATTCTGCACCGAGGTCCAGGCGGCTGCGCGGGTCCAATCGGTCGCCCCCCGCAGTCCGCGCATGACCACGTGCGCGGCGCTGCGCCCGACCATGCCTGACAGCGCGTTTTCGAAGTCGGGGGGCAGCAACAGCGCGAGCTCGCGGAACTGCTGCGCGGTCTCGGTATCGCCCTCGATGCGCACCTCGCCGCGCTGAATCACGGGCTGTGGATCCGTGCGGCTCGGCGCCAGCAGCGCCAGCAGCGACAACGGCGTGCCCGTGATCGTGGCGTCCACTGCGGGCGCGCCGGCCGGCGCGCGGGCGGTGTCAAGCGATTGGAATCGGAGGTCCGTGCCGTTCGATTCGAGCACTGCGGCGAACGGGGTCGCCTGCACCACGATCGCGACGCGACGTCCGGCGAGCGCTGAAAGCAACTCGCGTGCACGCGTGGACTCGGTGCGCGCGCGCGCCACGGCGGCCCTGAGCGCGCGCTCGATCAACCCGTCTGCGATCGATGGCATCTCAGATCCGATAGCCGCGATGAACAGCGACGACCCCGCCCATCAGGTTGTGATAGCGGCAGGCTTCGAGGCCGGCACTGCGCATCATGTCGAGCAGGGTCTCCTGATCCGGGTGGCGCCGGATCGATTCGGCCAGATAGCGGTAGCTATCGGCATCGCCCGCGACGACGCGGCCGAGCCACGGCAGGATGTTGAACGAATAGGCGTCGTAGAGACGGCTCAGCACGGGTATTACGGGCGTCGAGAACTCGAGCACCAGCAGCTGACCGCCGGGCTTGAGTACGCGCCGCATCGAGGCGAGCGCGGCCGGCTTGTCGGTCACATTGCGCAGACCAAAGCCGATCGTGACGCAGTCAAAGCTTTGGTCGGCAAACGGCAGGCACTCGGCATTGGCCTGCACATACGTGAGTGTCGAGCTCAGCGCGCGATCGATCAATCGATCGCGGCCGTGCTCGAGCATGCGGGCGTTGATATCGGCCAGTATCACCAGACCGTCACGGCCGGCCTGGCGCGCGAGTCCGGCAGCCAGATCGCCGGTGCCGCCGGCGATATCGAGCGCGCGGCCGCCGGGCTTGAGCCCGGTCAACGACAGCGCGAACTGTTTCCAGAGCCGATGCGCGCCGCCCGACATCAGATCGTTCATGAGGTCGTAGCGATCGGCGACCGAATCAAATACGCCACGGACGCGCCGTGCCTTGTCCTTGAGCGGCACTTCCTCAAAGCCGAAATCGGTGGTTTCGCGGCTGTTTCGGGTCATTCGCGGTCCCTGTGGGTGCAATCCCTGCGTGGCGGCACAGCTATTCTATTATGTAGCCTCAACAGCCGGTCGCCATGGCGTTGACCACGAGCCTCGCCGTGAGACCGGTTTGATGGTATGTAGTCGCGACAATTGCGTGCGGAAAGGACCGATCTTGTCCTTTATCAAAGCTGAGTGTTGCGGCGAGCCAACCGAAAATGCTGGTAATTCGCATTCGTTTCGCACAGAATCCCGTCCCGGTTGTGGCCCAAAAGGCGCAACCGAGTGGGGGTCTTGTGAAGATTTGGCCGGGTGAAAACGCCCGGCCTTTCTTTTTTGCGGGTGATGAAATTCCCGATCTCATCGCGCTTAGAATCAGGGTTGCTCGAACTGCGCCGCTTAAGCAGCCGGCGTGGCGCGCGCACGGCGCGCAAGATAATGCGACCATTTGGAGGCGTGCTGCGCGCCGAGCTCGTACAGGTACTGCCAGGTGTAGAGGCCGGTGCTATGACCGTCGTCGAACACCAACCTGACCGCATAGTGGCCGATCGGCTCGACCGCCTGGATCCCGACATTTTCCTTATTCAACACCAGCACCATCTCGCCCTCGCCATGCCCCTGCACTTCGGCCGACGGGGAATGAACGCGCAGATATTCGAACGGCAGCTCAAAACGCCGACCGTCGGCGAAGGACACGTCGAGCACTCGGCTGCGCGTGCGCAGCTTGATCTCGGTGGCCGCAATTGCTGGTTTTTCAGTCATGGACAGTGCTCGCATCCCCGCGGGTGATTTGTTATACAGGACGCTCAGATGACCGGCGATTCAGCCACAGCGACCGATACTTCCGAGCCGGATTATTACCACCGCGTCGTCGATTGTCAGTGGGCCTGTCCCGCGCACACCGATGTACCAGAATACATCCGACTGATCGCGCAGGGACGCTACAGCGACGCCTACCTGCTCAACCGCGAATCGAACGTGTTTCCCGGTATCCTCGGCCGGGTCTGCGACCGTCCGTGCGAGCCGGCCTGCCGCCGCAGCCGCGTCGAGGACAAACCTGTGGCGATCTGCCGCCTCAAGCGCGTCGCCGCGGACCTCAAGGGCGAGCTCACGGGACGTCTGCCGCGGGCACCCGAGCAATCGAATGGCAAGCGCATTGCGTGCATCGGCGCGGGTCCGGCATCACTGACCGTTGCCAACGACCTCGCGCCGCTCGGCTACCAGGTCACGATCTTCGAGCAGAACAGCGAGCCCGGCGGTCTCATGCGCAGCAATATCCCCTCGTTCCGGCTGCCGCAGACCGTACTCGATGAAGAGATCGGCATGATTCTCGACATGGGGGTCGCGCTGCAGCTGAACTCGCCGGTCACGAGCCTGCGCACCCTGCTCGAGACCGGCGGCTATGACGCGGTGTTCATCGGCTCCGGCGCGCCGAAGGGCAAGGAGCTCGAGCTGCCCGGGCGGCACGACACCGATCGCATCCACATCGGCATCGCCTGGCTCGAGTCGGTGGCGTTTGCGCACATCGGCTCGATCGGCGAGCAGGTGTTGATCATCGGCGTCGGCAACACCGCCATGGACTGCTGTCGCACGTCGCTGCGCCTCGGTGCCAAGAGCGTCAAGGTCATGGCGCGCAAGCCGCGCGAATTCTTCAAGGCCTCGGACTGGGAACTGGAGGATGCCGAGGAAGAGAACGTCGAGATCGTGATCAATCACTCACCGAAGGAATTCGTGATCGAGCACGGGCGGCTGGTCGGCATGCGCTTCGACCGGATGGAATACGAGATGGTCGACGGCGAGATCATGAGCGAGCGTGTGGTTGGCGAGCGCGTGATTCCCTGCGATGACGTGATCCTCGCGATCGGCCAGGAAAACGCGTTTCCCTGGGTCGAGCGCGACCTCGGGCTGAAGTTCATTCGCGGCGATCGGCCGCAGGTCGATCCGAAGACCTTTCAGTCGACGTTGCCGAAAGTGTTTTTTGCCGGCGATGCCGCGCAGGGACCCAAGAACATCATCTGGGCGGTCGAGCAGGCGCACCAGGCCGCCCTGTCGATGCACCTGTACTGTCACGGCGACGCGCTCGATCAGCGCCCGGCGTCCAGTGTCAAGCTCTCGAGCCGCAAGATGGGCATGCACGAGTGGGCCTACAAGAACGATTACGCGCCGCTCGAGCGCCGCCTGATGCCGCATGTCTCGCTCAAGGAACGCTTCAAGAAGCTCAACATCGAGGTCGAGCTCGGCTTCACGGCCGAACAGACCGCGCAGGAGGTCGCGCGTTGCCTCAACTGCGACGTGCAGACCGTATTCGAGGCCAAGCTCTGCATCGAATGCGACGCCTGCATCGACATCTGCCCGGTCGATTGCCTGACCATCACCGAGCTCGGCACCGAGGCCGAGCTGCGCACGCGGCTGCGCGCGCCGGCGCTCGAGCCGACGCAGCCGCTGTTCCATTCCGCGCGGCTCAAGCAGACCGGCCGCGTCATGGTCAAGGACGAGAATCTATGCGTGCACTGCGGTCTGTGCGCCGAACGCTGTCCCACCGCCGCCTGGGACATGCAGAAGTCGACGATTCATTGGCCGCAGGCCGCTGACGGGAGCCCGGTATGGCCGAACGCAAAGCTCAAGACCGCGTAAACGATTTCGTCGTCAAGATCGCGACCGTCAACGGCACGGGCTCCGCCAGCGCCAACGGCCTGCTCATGAAGGCCATCTTCAGAAGCGGCGTGCCCGTGGTCGGCAAGAATTACTTTCCATCCAACATCCAGGGGCTGCCCACCTGGTACGAGATCCGCGTGACGCGCGACGGTCATAGCGCGCGCGAAGGCCGCATCGACCTGATGCTGGCGTTCAACGTCGAGACCTACGTGCGCGACCTGCAGGAAGTGGCCTCCGGCGGCTATCTGCTGTTCGACTCGACCTGGCCGCGCCCGGCGCTGCTCAAGCGCGACGACGTCACGGTGATCGGCGTGCCGCTGGCACGGCTGTGCAACGAGAATTTCCAGGGCGTGCGCACCCGCATCCTGATGAAGAACATCTGCTACGTCGGGGTACTCGCGGCCCTGTGCGAGCTCGATCTCGATCTCATCCGCGGCCTGTTGCAGCAGACCTACGCCAAGAAGCCGCAACTGGTCGAGGCCAACATGAAGGCCATCCAGCTCGGCTACGATTGCGCGCGCGCGAACTTCTCCTGTCCGCTGCCGATGCGGGTCGAGAAGATGGATGCCACCAAGGGGCACATCGTCATCGACGGCAATACTGCGGCGGCGCTCGGTTGCGTGTATGCGGGCGCGACGGTCGGCGCCTGGTATCCGATCACCCCTTCCACCTCGCTCATGGATGCATTCAAGGCGTTCTGCGACCGCCTGCGCATCGATGAGGCCACGGGCCGCAAGAACTACATCATGATCCAGGCCGAGGACGAGCTCGCCTCCATCGGCATGGTGATCGGTGCCAACTGGAACGGCGCGCGCGCGTTCACGGCGACTTCGGGTCCCGGTATCTCGCTGATGCAGGAATTCCTGGGGCTCGCCTATTACGCCGAAGTGCCGGCGGTGGTGTTCGACATCCAGCGCGTCGGTCCCTCGACCGGCATGCCGACGCGCACGCAGCAGGCCGATCTCAAGTCGGCCGCCTATGCCTCGCACGGCGATACCCGCCAGGTGTGCCTGTATCCGGCCGATCCCAGCGAGTGCTTCGAGTTCGCCGCCAAGGCGTTCGATCTGGCCGACCGGCTGCAGACGCCGGTGCTGGTACTGTCGGATCTCGACATCGGCATGAACGACTGGATGTGTCCGGACCTCAAATGGGACCCGGAGTACCGGCCCGATCGCGGCAAGCTGCTCGATGCCGAGCAGATCGCGAAACTCGACCGCTTCTGGCGCTACTACGATTTCGACCAGGATGGCATCCCGCAGCGCACGCTGCCCGGCATCGACCGCAAGGCCGCCTATTTCACGCGCGGCTCGGGCCACAACCAGTACGGCGCCTACACCGAGGATTCGAAGGAATACCAGATCGTGGTCGATCGGCTGCGCAAGAAATGGATGACGGCCGCGCGGCTGATGCCGAAGCCGACCATCCAGCGCGCACAGCAGCCGACCGACATCGCGATCGTCTCCCTCGGCAGCGGCGACGGCGCCGTGCTCGAAGCGCAACAGCGGCTGCGCGCCAATGGCATTCATGCCGATTACATGCGCATCCGCGCATTTCCATTCAACGACGAGGTCGAACAGTTCCTGCAATCGCACAAGATCAACTTCGTGGTCGAGCAGAATCGCGATGCGCAGCTGCGCTCGATGCTCATCATGGAGACCGGTGTCGAGAAGACGCGGCTGCGCTCCATCCTGCACTACAACGGCATGCCGATCCCGGCGAGCTACGTGTTCGACGGCGTCATGTCGGTGGTGGTGCCGCAGCGGCCGATCGCGCAGCGCGTGGTCTGACGCGCGCGCTCGCCGGCCAGGAGATAATCGATGACTTTCATGTTGAAACCCAAGGTCGCGCACCCCGAGCTGCCGCGCAACGTGCTCGGCCTCACGCGACGCGACTACGAAGGCGCCAGCTCGACGCTGTGCGCCGGCTGCGGCCATGACTCGGTCACGGCGGCGCTGGTGGAGGCCTGCTGGGCCAACGCGATCGAGCCGCAGAACCTGGTGAAGCTCTCGGGCATCGGCTGCTCATCCAAGACCACGGCCTACTTCGTCAGCGGCTCGCATGGGTTCAATTCGGTGCATGGCCGCATGCCATCGATCGCGACCGGCGCCAACGCAGCCAACCGCAAGCTCTACTACATCGGCGTCTCGGGCGACGGCGATACGCTCTCGATCGGGCTCGGCCAGTTCTGCCACGTGATCCGCCGCAATTTGCGCATGGTCTATATCATCGAGAACAACGGCGTCTATGGGCTCACCAAGGGGCAGTTCTCGGCGTCGGCCGACCTCGGCAGCACGGCCAAGAAGGGCGAGCCGAACACGCAGCCGCCGATCGATCCGGTGCAGCTCGCAATCACGCTCGGCGCCACCTTCGTGGCGCGCAGTTTCTCGGGCGACAAGGGGCAGCTCGTGCCGCTGATCCAGGCGGCCATGCATCACGACGGTTTCGCGCTCATCGACGTGTTGTCGCCGTGCGTGACCTTCAACGATCATGAGGGCTCGACCCGCAGCTACGCCTACACGCGCGAGCACTACGAGGAAGTCGTGCATGCCGACTTCGTCCCGCCGGCCGGCGAGATCGCGGTCAGCTACGGCGAGGGCGAGGCGCAGCACGTGACCATGCACGATGGCAGCCAGATCCTGTTACGCAAGCTCGATGCCGCTTACGATCCCACCGATCGCGGCGTGGCGCTCGAGACCATACAGCAGCGCATGCGGCACAACGAATACCTGACCGGGCTGCTCTACATCGCGAGCGGCCAGGCCGAGTTTCACGCGCAGAACGCAACCCCGGAAGTGCCGCTGAATTCACTGTCCTACGAGCGGCTGCGGCCCGGCGCCGGTGCGATGGAAAAGATCCTGGCGCGTTATCGCTGATGCCGCTCGCTCACGGGTCGTGGTGCAGGATTCGGGAATGTACCCGGTAGAGGGCGGCTGCGACTGCCGCGCGGTACGCTATCGACTGCACAGCGCGCCGCTGTTCGTGCACTGCTGTCATTGCCGCTGGTGCCAGCGGGAAACCGGCAGCGCATTCGCGCTCAATGCGATGATCGAGGCCGACCGCGTCAGCCTGATCGCGGGTGAGCCGCAGATCGTGGCGACGCCTTCGAACAGCGGCAAGGGACAATCGATTGCGCGCTGTCCCGTGTGCCGGATCGCCCTCTGGAGCAATTACGCCGGCGCCGGCAACACGCTGCACTTCGTGCGCGTCGGTACACTCGACCAGCCGGATCGGTTTCCACCCGATATCCACATCTTCACCGCCTCGAAGCAGCCGTGGGTGATCCTGCGTTCGAGCGTACCGGCGGTGCCCGAGTATTACGATCGGCGTCAGTATTGGCCGACCGCAAGCCTCGAGCGCCGCGAGGCACTGCGCGCGAAGACCGTTCAACGTTGAGAGCCACGACGCTGACAAGCAGCGGGCGCAATGCAACACTGCGCGCGTGCGTCGAATAACTCGAATCCTGCTGCTGGCGCTGATCGTGGTGCTGATCGCCGCGCTGTCGCCCAAGATCAAGGAGCGCTGGCCGCACTTCATCGCCACGCGGCAGTTCGACCGCGTGCGCGAGTTTCCGCCGTGGCTGCATGAACGCGGCTTCGTCTACCTGCTGTCCGGTGCCGACGGCTGGAGCACGGCCGATGAATGGACCGCGCTCAGTTATGCGGCGCGCGACAACTACGTCATCGGCATCGATACACCGAAGCTGCTGGCATTCATCAACCGTACGGTCAAGGGCTGCCTGTTCATGAACGGCCTGTTCGAGGACTACAGCCGCGTGCAGCAGCGTAACGTCGAAACACCGCGTTTCTATCCGCCGATCGTGCTTGGGCGTGGCAGCGGAGCTTCGTTGGTGTATCTCGCGCAGATCGGCGCACCGGCGCTGGCCCTCGGGGCCACCGTGATGCTCGATCCGGAGCCGCGGCTGACGCTCTCACCGCCAGTCTGCGAGCATCCGGCGATGCAGCTTCCGGACGGCGTGCAGCAATTGCAGCCCGATGCCTTCGGCACCAATGTGCCTGGGCGGCTCTGGCTCGATGCGCGCGCGAGCGACGCCTCGCGCCGGTTCGCGGCGCAGATCCCTAAGTCTCCAGCCGTAGCGGCGCCGAAGTCCGGGACACTGCGCCGCGTGTACGCCGCGGCCTTGAGCGATATCGAGGCCGAGCAGCAGCGCAGCGGAGTGGCCGATCTGCCGCTGGTCGAAGCGGTCGCGCCGACGCCGCGCGCCCGGGTGTTCGCCATTCTTTACTCGGGCGATGGCGGGTGGCGCGATCTGGATCGAAGCCTGGCCGGCCTGCTGGCGGCGCGCGGCATCAGCGTGGTCGGCGTCGATGTGCTGCGATACTACTGGCGAGCCAGGCAGCCGGACGTGGCGGCGCACGACCTGGCGCGCATCATGCAGCGCTACGAACAGCACTGGGGCGACGATCAGGTCATATTGATCGGCTTCTCGTTCGGCGCCAACGTGATACCGTTCATCGTCAATCGCCTGCCGCCCGATCAGCGCTCGAAGATCAAGTTGATCACGCTGCTCTCGCCCGAGCGCACGACCGCATTCGAGGTATCGCCGGCCGGCTGGATGGGCAGCGCGGCCGACGCGACCATTCCGATCGAGCCCGAGCTCAAGCCGCTGTCAACCATTCGGCTGCAATGCGTTTATGGAGAGGATGAAGGGAAAGACAGTCTCTGCACCACCGATGCCGCGGCCCGGTTCGACCTCATTCGCAAGCCGGGCGGCCATCACTTCGACAACCGGTACGATCAGCTGGCGGATGCCATCATTGCGGCCATTGGGTCGTAGCCGCGGTGCGTGGACGCCGCGGGCGCTGCTGACGCTGGCGGTCTGGGCGCTGCTGACCACGCTGCCCGCGAACTCGCGCGCGGCCGGGCCACCGGATCACTGGCATTGGATCCGGATTCACGGTCACCGAATGTACTACGCCGCGGTAGGCAGCGGCCGCACGCTGGTGCTGCTGCATGGCGGCGGGGATTCGGGCCAGCACTCGTTCGAGCAGCAGATCGAGATGCTGTCGCTGCGCCATCGCATCATCGCGCCCGACCAGGTGGGTCAAGGCCACACGCCCGACGTTCCGGGGCCCTTGAGTTATACCCACATGATGCAGGACACCGTGGCGGTCATTGAGCTGCTGCGGCTCCGCAACGTCGATGTCATGGGATTCAGCGATGGCGGCATCATCGGCCTCATGCTCGCGGCGCGCTATCCGCAACTGGTACGGCGCCTGGTGATCAGCGGCGTCAATATCGCGCCCGAGGGACTGACCGATGAGCAGCGCGACGAGCTGCGCGCGTCGCAGGCCCCGGAGCC
>Ga0210394_10002855_pt1 | contig 22886 bp, 20 predicted proteins | sample IncBWC12MmetaG_FD_160121 | JGI IMG/M metagenome (GOLD analysis project Ga0210394, IMG submission 160121) | Forest soil microbial communities from Barre Woods Harvard Forest LTER site, Petersham, Massachusetts, United States - Inc-BW-C-12-M | ecosystem: Environmental > Terrestrial > Soil >... | reverse complement strand
TTTTGCCCTGCTCGAACAGGACTTCACCTACGCCAGCGGCGAGCTTACCTACACCATGAAAATGAAGCGCCGCGTGATCGAGCAACGCTATCAGGACGTCATCGCTCGTTTATACGCCGACGTAGAAGAGCCACGCCCCCAACATCTCGCCTGAGCCTGCCGCTTGCGCTGTTATCTCTAGAGCGTCCGCAGTAGTACAATTCTTCCTGGAGACCCCAATGCCAGACCAACTCGTGATCGTCGGCCGCGCCTTTCGCTCACGCCTCATCGTAGGCACCGGGAAATATCGCAGCTTCCAGGAAATGGCGCGAGCCCACGCCGCCTCGGGCGCCGACATGGTCACGGTTGCTGTCCGCCGCGTGAACCTAAGCGACCGTACCAAGGAATCGCTGCTCGACTACATCGACCGCGAGAAGATTTTCATCCTGCCTAACACCGCCGGCTGCTATTCCGCCGACCAAGCCATCCGCACCGCCCGCCTTGGCCGCGAAGTCGGTCTCTCGGAGTGGGTGAAGCTCGAAGTAATCGGCGACGAGCAAACGCTCTTCCCGGACACGGAAGAATTAATCCGCGCAACCGGCGTGTTAGCTAAAGAAGGCTTCGTAGTTCTACCGTACACGAATGACGATCTAGTCGTGGCCCGCAAACTAATCGACGCAGGCGCCGCAGCCGTAATGCCACTTGGTGCCCCCATCGGCTCCGGCATGGGAATCCAGAACATCGCGAACCTACGCATCCTGCGGGAACGCATCACGCAAGTTCCGCTAATCATCGACGCGGGCGTCGGCACAGCCTCCGACGCAGCGGTCGCAATGGAACTGGGCGCCGACGGCGTTCTAATGAACACGGCAATCGCCGCAGCACAAGATACAGTCCTCATGGCTGAAGCGATGCGCGGAGCCGTGGAAGCCGGTCGAAAAGCCTACCTCGCAGGCCGCATCGAGAAAAAGCTCTACGCCGCAGCTTCCAGCCCTCTCTCCGGCGTGGTCCGTTAACAGTGCTACGAAGTACGTGTTTGGTCCCGCACGATGAGGAATTTACCGAAACAAAATATGCCAAGAAATATCAATCAGCGCGTGTAGCAGCGTTCCAGGAAGCAACGACCTGGTCTTCATCCAAACGTGACCGTAAAATAAGCCCGCGATAGTCGCAAGCAACACATACTTCCAATTCGGTGCCGGCGCATGAAAAATATGCGCAAACCCGAAAATCACCGAAGCCACCACAAGCCCCGCCCATTGATTCTTAAATGTGCGTGAGAACAAATTCTGCAGCACGCCGCGAAACAGGAATTCCTCCGGCCATGCGGTAAAGAACAAAATCCCGAGCGCCCAAAGAGGAAACTTCAACCGCCGGATCGACGGCTCCCAGGAAAGAAATCCAATCTTTATTCCAACTGGAACCGCTATCGCCGCGAGCAGGGCGAAATGCGTTCCAAACACAGCAAAGAAGCCGCGCGCCCACTCAACCGTGTACCCAACCCCGTCCAGCCGTCGCACGAGCACAAACGCAGCGACCCCGGTGCTGAGCGCCATTAGAATCGCCATCGTATGAGTCAGCGGGGGCGGATAAGAGAACACCAAGTAAAGCAGGCGGAACGGAACCGGCAACCAGACTGGAATCCAGATCAACACCGCACCCAAATGGTCTTCCCAAGTTCCGGGAGCTTTTCCCGCGCTGCTCGCGAGGAGGAGTGCGGGCAGCACGGCATACGCCGCGCCGAGCAACATCATCTTCCAATTGCCCGTGACGCTCAGCGTATAAATCAACACCGCGAATAGCGGCACAAGCGGAGCGAAAATCGCCCCGCGTCCGCGAAGCAAGTTCCGCGCGCGATTCATCACCGGCGGCGCAGACAGGAGAAACTCAAACCCAAAAAGAACGGCCGCGATGGCAAGCGCGAGGAAAAATTGCCGCCCGCGCAAACCCATGCGGTTCCCAGCGAACGCGGCGATCCCGACAATCACCGCCCATACGGCCACCGCCGCCGGAAAACTCAGTTGCCACGATCTGGAATTCGAAGGCACGGAGAGATTCTAATCGAGCAAGCCTTTCGAGAAAAACTTGCTTTGCCATTCTGCCTCGGCGATTCTTGGTCGGCTCCTCCTGATGCCCGAACCCGGAAAACAGCAGCGCCTCGCCTACATCGACTGGATGCGTGGCCTCGCCTGCCTGCTGATGTTTCAAACGCATTGCTACGATTCCTGGCTGAGCGACGCGGCGCGCAAATCCTCGCTTTTCTCATGGTCGCAGCTCGGCGGAACTCTTCCTGCCCCGCTCTTCCTTTTTCTCGCGGGTGTTTCATTTGCTCTTGTCACCGACAAAATGCGCCGCAAGGGAATTGCGGCGAACGAAATCGCTAGTGCCACCATCCGCCGCGGCGCGGAAATATTCGGCCTCGGTTTGCTGTTCCGCGTGCAGGAATTCGCGCTGGGCTGGCGCTGGGCGCCGTGGACCGATCTCCTTCGCGTCGACATCCTGAACACAATCGGGCTATCCATGGTGCTCATGGGCGCCGCCTGCCGCTTCGCGAAGACGCGCCCAGGAAATGCGATCCTCGCGTTGGCCATTGCGGCCGGAATCACGCTCCCGACTCCGCTGCTGTGGACTACTTGGCGCCCGAGTTGGCTGCCGTGGTATCTCGAGTCGTACATCAATGGCGTCCACACGTTTAACGTGCCGCAGCCGTGGCTCTTCCCGATCTTTCCGTGGACTGGGTTCGCGTTCGTCGGCCTCGCAGCTGGTTTTGTGCTGTTCAGCGACTGGGCTTCGGCGAACCTGGCGAAGACTGCGGCGTTGATGGGTGCGTCTGGTGTCGTGCTGTACCACTTGTCGTCGTGGCTCGATGCGCGGCCAGTTCAATTCTATTCCGTCTACGACTACTGGCACACCAGCCCGAACTTCTTCGCGGCGCGCGTCGGAATACTTCTGATGATTCTGTTTCTCAGCTACGCATGGTGCCGCTGGGGATTGGGGCAGTGGGGCTTCAGCCCGCTTATCCAGATCGGGCAAACATCGTTGCTCGTTTACTGGGTGCATATCGAGTTTGTTTACGGGCGATTTTCGATTCTGGCAAAGCACGCGCAGACGATTCCGCGGGCTTCGCTAGGGCTGTTGATTATTTTTGTTGCGATGCTGTTGCTGTCGATTGCACGAACGCACTCGAAAGACCAAGGCAAGAAATTAATGGCAACGGTTCGAGCGATGTTGGATCGCGCGCCGCGTCCAGCCGTCGAAACGGCAATCCGCTAGCGTTTTGTTTGCGGGTCGTTACTTCGGGGGGACGTTGAAGTCGAATCGCCGGGCCTTGGCGGAATTTTGAAAATGTACTCGCCGGGCCGCGCAAGGCCCATTTCTTCGCGAGCGATTTTTTCAATCGCGGCCGGGTCAGTCTTGAGTGACTTCACGCGGTCCTGCAGTTTCTGATTCTCCAAATCCAGCTCATCGATTTTCTTGCGGATTCCGGCGGCCTCCTGCTGCGAACGGTGCATTGACAGAACGCCGTGCGTTCCGAAAATATCCTGAAGCAGCAATAAAGCCAGCGCGATCGCCAAGAACCAATTCAGATTGCGGTGCAGAAACTGGCCCAGCTGCTCGGTGAAGCCGAGCGTGGGCTCTGCGCGTTGCCGTTTTCTTGGTCGTCGAGCGCTTCCCATCAGTTTGTTATCCACTTGCGCGCATCGTCCGCGATTTTCTGCGATTCGGCTATTGTGGACGATTCCGAATAGATTCGCACCACCGGTTCGGTCCCGGATGGACGCATGAGTACCCACGCGCCGTCATCGAATGTCATCTGCAGTCCGTCGGTCCGGTCAATCTTGGTCACGTGGCGGCTTGCAAATTCCTCAGTGTTGACGAGCAATCGTTTCACGAGGCGCGCTTGTACGTCTTCAGCCAGGTGCAGATTTTCGCGGATCGGCCAGTATTCGCCGCCGACGCGGCGGAACAGATCGCGAAGTTGATCGCCAACGGATGCGCCGCGCGCCACGATCATTTCAGCGACGAGCAGGCACGCGAGAATTCCATCCTTTTCCGGCACGTGACCGCGAATCGTCATACCGGCGCTTTCTTCCCCGCCGAGCGCGATCTTATCGGCGCGCAGGTACGGCCCCACGTATTTGAATCCAACGGGAGTTTCGTAAACCTGTACTTTGTGAAGGCGCGCGACAGCGTCGATCAGATGCGTCGTCGCCACGCTGCGTGAAGCTCCGAGTTTGTATCCACGCGTTTCGAGCAAATAATCGAACACTAGCGCCAGGATGTGGTTCGGTTGAAAGAAAGTGCCGTCGCGGTCAAGGATGCCAAAGCGGTCGGCGTCCCCGTCGGTAGCAAGGCCCGCAAGCGCCTTCTTTTCAAGTACTGCCTTCTTGAGTTGTCCGAGATTTTCTTCCGACGGATCAGGTGCGCCGCCATCGAACAGAACATCGCGGTTTGCCCTCAACTCCGCGACGGCGATCCCGTGATCGGCAAGGATGCGATCGAGCCAGCCCGCACCGCAGCCGTGCAGCGCATCGCAGACAAACGAGCCCTTTGCCTTCTTCAGAACGTCGAAGCGAACCAGTTTTTCGAGCTGCGCGAAATACGGCGCGCGCGAATCGATCTTCTCGAAGTCATCTCCGATTTCTTGCGGCGGGTTCTCGTCGTCGTTCAGCGCGGCCGCGCGCTTTTCGATATCCTTCGTCACCTCGGGCAGTGCCGGTCCGCCTTCGGGGCCTGAAAATTTGATGCCGTTGTAATCGTATGGATTATGGCTGGCGGTTATGTTGATCCCGCCGTCAGACTGATTGTGGATGATGGCGTGCGCGATCGTGGGAGTCGGCGTCGCGCTCTGGCAGTAGAGAACCTTGCAGCCGTGCGAACGCAGGATGCCGGCTGCGGTGCGCGCAAACTCGACAGAGAAGAACCGCGTGTCGTAGCCCACGATTAGCGTAGGCGATTTCTTGTGCGCGAGAACATGTTGCGCGATCGCGGCCGAAGCGCGGCGCACGCCGGCGAACGTGAAATCTTCGGCGATGATGCCACGCCAACCCGAAGTGCCGAAATGGATCTCTTGCTTGCTCACAAAAGCATTGTATCTTGGCTCGCGAGCAGAGGACATGCAAGAATCGAGTCGAAAATGAAGCGCAAGAGTAAAGTCGGTCCAGTGCGAATCGCGCGAACTCACCTGGGAACGATGACAGACAAGATCGTCGTGTTCGTAACCTGCGGAACCGAAGAGGAAGCGCAGAAGATCGCCCGCGCTCTGGTTGCGCGACGGCTCGCGGCTTGCGTCAATCTGTTTTCTATTCCTGTTCATTCGATTTATCGCTGGAAGCAAAAAGTCGAGTCAGCGAAAGAATTTCTGCTCACGATCAAAACTTCACGGAACCGGTTTCGAGCGGTCGCCGCCGAAGTGAAGCGGCTCAACAGTTATGACATTCCGGAAATTATTGCGCTGCCAATTTCGGCCGGTTCGGCGGAATACCTTGATTGGATCTCCGCGTCAGTGAGCGAGAGCGGCGCGAGGAAACGCAAGCGCCGCTAGGCGCGTTTGTTTTTTGCCTCTTCTGCTTCGAGTTTGCGGCCGCGCTTCACCAGAGAGTTCCAGTAACGGATAGGAAAGAGGCGCTGCAGACGGTCGATCCTGACCGCATCCTTGCCGACCATGATGCGCGAATCGCCGCGTCTCACACCGTCTACAATTATGTCGGCGGCGGCTTCGGGGGACATCATAGCGATGCGGTCGAAGCGCTTGATAGTCAAAGCGGCATGCGCCGGATCGGCCTTTGCAGCGATTCTTGCGCGGCGCGCGACGGCGGTGCGAATTCCTCCGGGATGGACGCAGGACACGCCGATCGTCGATCCCTCGAGCTCGTGCATCAGCACCTCTGTGAAGCCGCGGACCGCGAATTTGGCAGAACAATAAGCGGACTGGCCGGAGGGAGAAATCATTCCGTAGATGCTCGATACGTTGACGATGTGCGAGCGCACCTCGTGTCGCAGTAGCGGCAGGAAAGTTTTCACACCGTAAACAACGCCCCAATAGTTGATGCCCATCAGCCAGGCAATCTCGTCGAAGGAGAGCTCCTCGACGGTGCCATGCATCGCGACTCCGGCGTTGTTGATGAGCAGGGTGGCGCGGCCGTGCCTCTCGGCCACCTCCGCGGCAAACTGCTCGACGCGTTTCAGGTCAGACACGTCTACGGCGTGGGTCGAGATTTTTTGCCCGCTTCCGGCGAGTTGCTGCATGGTTTCATCGAGACCGCCTGCGTCGTTATCGGCGAGGGCGAGCGACATTTTCTCGCTCGCAAGTCTCTTTGCCAAGCCGCGGCCAATACCTGAGCCAGCGCCGGTGATGACTGCCACGCCGCCTTCGAGGTTCCAGTTCAATAGACTTCCACGTCGCGAGACACAGTAAGCGTTTCTCGCGCGACCTGCTTCGGTTGAAACTTTCCCACGAGCTTTTTGCGCAGGCGCCGCTCGCGCATGAGCATCAGCGGCAGCATCCGCTTGCTGCGGCGCATTCTGCGAAGCGCCTCGTGCGGATCAACGAGGTGCGTCGTCGGAAGCGGCACGCCGGATTCTTTGAGAACCAAACCAATCGGCAGCTCCATCTGGTCCTGAAGCTTCACCATCCGCGCAAGCAAGTCGGCACCGGGTGTTACGAGAGGACCAAAGCCGTATCGGAGCTGAGCGGTGCCCACGATGTAGAGATTCTTGTAGTCGGGGTGGAAACTGCCGCCGTAGAGATAAGCGATTCCACCCTTAACTGGAATAAGTCCGGGCGGCAAGAAGGGGAAGCTCACGTGGAAGCCCGTGGCGCAGACGACTACGTCGAAATCGTTTTTCGTACCGTCTACGAAATGGACGGTATTACCTTCGTAGCGCGCGATGTCCGGCCGGGGATGAATGCGGCCATGCTTCACATAGTGCAGCAATTCGCTGTTGATCGTGGGATGCGCTTCAAAGATCTTATGTTCGGGGCGGGGCAGGCCGTAGTCCTCGTATTTGCCGATAATGACGCGCAACACCGCGCGAATGAATAGTCGCTGCGCCCAGACCGGAAGCCACGGAAACATTAGCTCGGGCAGCGGAATGCCCATCATTGTTTTCGGAAGGAACCAGTAACCGCGTCGCAAGCTAATGTCGCAAGAGCGCCCCACACGCGCGGCTTCCGAGGCCAGATCGCAGGCCGAATTGCCGCCGCCGACTACAAGGACGCGTTTTCCGGAAAGCTGTTCAGGGGCCTTGTAGTCCTTCGAGTGCAGGATTTCACCAGCAAAATTTCCCGGGTACGAAGGGAATTTCCTGTCCCAATGATGGCCATTACAGGCGATGACACCCTTGTAGATTCGCTTCTCGCCGCTCGCAAGTTCCAGCTCCCAGCGGCCGTCGGCAAGTGGCAGAGCCATCAGCACTTTGGCGTTGAATTCGATGTGCGGCCGCAGATTAAAATGTTCCGCATAGTCGCGGACATATTCGAGCATTTGTTGTGCGCTGGGAAAATCCGGATAGTGCAACGGCATTGGATAGTCGGCGTACTCGGTGGTCTTACGCGAGGAGATGATGTGCGCGGTGGTGTAAACGCCGTGATACCAGTTTCCGCCGACGTTGTCGTCAGCTTCGAACTGATCGTAAGCGATCTTGTGCTCGCCAAGTGCCTTGGCCAGCGCAAGTCCTACGGGCCCTGCGCCGATGACCGCCATTTTTTCAGAACGATCCGTCATCGATCCGCCGCCTCCCGCGGCGAGAATGTTACTCCGTTCGCGATGGAAATTCACGCGATGCGTCCCGCGGGAATACTGAACTCGGCGACAACTAGAAAAGTCTCGTTTTCTCGGCAACGAGCTAGATGTTCGAGAGCGCTTGGTTGAGGTCGGCGATCAGGTCTTCCACATCTTCGATGCCCACCGAGAGGCGGACCAGCCCGTCAGTGATTCCAATTTGTTTGCGAATGTCGGCGGGGACGGAGGCGTGGGTCATTAGGGCGGGATGGGAGATAAGGGTTTCGACGCCGCCGAGGCTTTCGGCAAGCGAGCAGAGGCGAACGTGATTCAGTAGCATCTTGGCCGCGTCCAGGGAGCCGAGGTCGAACGAGATCATGGCGCCGAACCCCCGCTGCTGGCGCTTGGCGATATCGTGCTGTGGGTGCGAAGCTAATCCCGGATAGATCACGCGCTTCACTTTGGGATGCGACTCGAGAAATTTTGCGACCCCCATGCCGTTTGAGTTGTGGCGGTCCATGCGGACGACGAGCGTTTTGATGCCGCGGGAGACGAGGAAGCAATCCATGGGAGCAAGTCCCGCACCTGCCGAGCGCTGGACGAAGTAGATCTTCTCCGCATCTTCGGAGCGCGTGAGAATGACCGCTCCGCCGGTGCAGTCGCTATGGCCATTGAGGTACTTGGTCATTGAATGGACGACGATGTGGGCGCCAAGAGCAATCGGCTGTTGGAGATAAGGGCTCAGGAACGTGTTGTCAACCACCAAAGTGAGATTGCGTTCGCCAGCGATCGCGGCGACGGCGGCAAGATCCGTTACAATCATCGTAGGATTGGTCGGCGTTTCAACATAAAGCATCCGCGTATTAGGCTTGAGAGCTTTTTTCACGTTTTCGAGGCAAGACGTGTCGACGTAGGTGAATTCGAGCCCGAACTGGGCCAAAAGTTGCGTCGTCAGGCGAAACACTCCTCCGTAAACGGCTTGCGAGAGGATGGCGTGATCGCCAGGGCGCAGAAGGCGGAACACAGAATCAATTCCAGCCATTCCTGAACTGAAAACGTACGCCGACTTGCCTCCTTCGAGCTTTGCGACGGTGCGTTCGAGCGCTTTGCGGTTCGGATGATTCGTGCGGGCGTAATCAAAGCCCTTGTCCTTGCCCATTTCCTCCAGCACGTAGGTGGAAGTCTGGTAGATGGGTGCCACAATCGAACCGGTAAGAGGGTCCGGCTCCTGGCCCACATGAATTGCGTCGGTGGAAAACCCCATGAGTTGCCTCCTGGTGCCGAAGGCGCCTGTCTTGCGACGCCAGATTTTTACGGGATGATTGAGACCGCGCTCGAGCCGGCCACGAAAATCCATCATACGACGTAGCTAGAAGCGGGGCAACGGCCGTGAGCGGCCGGCATCCAAAGAGGGAATGCTTGAGGATGACGTCTGATTGCTGTAAAAGAAGGGTGCGTGAAACCTGAAAAGATTCGTAAGAGATTTTCCGCCGTGCGGAATTTCGCCGCGATTGTGGCAGCCGGACTGCTCTGCGCCGGAATTTGTTTTGCGCAACTAGACCAGCAGACTCAATCCGGTTCCGGAGCAAGCAGTCAAGAAAAATCCAACCCTGCTGACAAGTCAGCGGCCGCTGACAAACCCGCCGCGGCTGACAGGCCTGCGGCGCAGGATAAAAACTCGAGTAAGTCTTCCGACTCGGGCGTGACCAAACTGAGGATTCGAGTGACCGCGAACGATAAACCGCTCGGGAACGCTACGGTTTACGTCCGATTCAACATGCCGGGCGGGTTGCTGCATCGCGACAAGCTGGCCGAACTCGATTTCAAAACGAACGAAGACGGTTCGGTGAAAGTCCCGGACGTTCCTCGAGGGAAAATTCTGATTCAAGTGGTTGCTAAAGGCTGGCATACGTATGGGAAGTGGTACGACGTGGAGAGCGAGCAAGAATCAATCGACATAAAGCTAGTCCCGCCGCCAAAATGGTACTAAGCATTCCCGCCGTGAAAAAAATTCATTGCATCGACTAATTTTGTCTCCGTACTTTTGCGGTCCGAGAACGAAATCTCTGCGTAGATAATAAAGGTAAAGAGCGTTGCCATTAGAAACGAAAGTGAGTGCACCGAGTTAGTGCAAACAGGGATAAGGCTAATCATTTTGAGCGTTTTCGAATGATGCGGAAGCCTTTTCCACAAAGTTTTCAACAGAGCTGTTGAAAACCTTCACGCGGCAGTAACATTTGCGGACCGCTTCGAGAAGGTGGGATTGAAAATTGCTCGAACGCGCCACTTTTATTTCTGAGCGGCAAACTTCAGTAAATATTTCTCGTGAAATAAGACGCCAATCAGGATATTGGCGTTCGCTGAACTTCGATATTGCTGGCCGTGAGTATTTCGGCGACATCCGCGGGGCGTGCTAATATTTGTGTCCGCTTGGAGACGCTTCCGAACATCCTATGAAACGTTTGATCGTCAATGCGGACGACTTTGGAGTGACGCGTGGGGTCAATCGGGGAATCATCAGGTGCTTTCGGGAAGGAATCGTGCGAAGTACTACGATCATGGCGAATGGAGATGCGTTCGATGACGCTGTTGAACTGGCGCGAGCGAATCCCGAGCTTGGAATCGGTGTGCATGTGGTCTTGATTGGTGGTCACCCGCTTGCGCCGCTCAAGGAAATCGGCCGATTGGCCAGCGATAACGGTGCGCTGCCCAGAACGGTGGGGTCGCTGATCCTTAAGATGAGTGCGCGATTGATTCGCCCGAACGAGATTGAAGCCGAAGTACGCGCGCAGATCGAGCGAGTGCGTGCGACGGGCATTACGCCGACGCATGTTGACACCCATAAGCACACGCATCTGCATCCAATGGTAATGAAAGCGATTGCACGCGTGGCGTCCGAGTATGGAATCAAGAGGGTGCGGATGCCGTTTGAGGATTTTTTCGGGACGTTGCGGTCTTTTCGTGCGAACGGCCGGAACATCTTGCAACGGAAAGCTTTAGCGATGGGCTCGCGCGCGGCGTATCCTTCGTTCCTGAGGATCGTCGAAAAGAACCAGATGAGGTCGCCGGACCATTTCTTTGGATTTGCGGCAACCGGGCAACTCACGCGTGCAGGTCTGCTGCGTATAATCCAAAATTTGCCCGACGGGACGAGCGAACTGGTTTGCCACCCGGGGATCAATGATGCGGAGCTCGAACGGACGGGAACGCGGCTGAGGGCCGAAAGGGAAGTAGAGCTTGCGGCCCTGACCGACGCTGGTGTAAAGAAGGAAATTCTGGAACGCGGAGTGCGCTTGATGAGCTTTCGGGAGTTAAACTAGCGCCATGAGCGATCACCAATCAGCGGCTCCTCGGTACTCAATTGTTGTGCCATTTCACGACGAGCAAGAGAGTGTGCGCGAATTGCACCGGCGGCTGAGCGAGGTGATGAGTGGGCGCTTTGAGCCCGTCGAATTCGTATACGTGGACGATCAGAGCTTGGACGCGACGCCGCAAGTGCTGGAGGAAATTGCGGAAGAAGATCCCCGCGTCAGCGTGTTGCGTTTGAAGCGCAACTACGGGCAGACGACAGCGCTGGCCGCCGGATTCGATTTCGCGTCGGGAAACGTCATCATTTCCATGGATGGCGACCTCCAGCACGATCCCGCGGACATTCCCAAAATGCTCGAGACTTTCGAATCGACCGGATGTGACATCGTGAGTGGATGGCGGGAAAAACGGGTCGATAGCTTTCTGCTCCGGCGTATGCCCTCGCGCGTTGCGAATTGGATGATGGCGAAGCTTTCGGGCGTCAACATCCATGACTTCGGGACAACTTTCAAAGTTTATCGCCGGGACATCATCAAGGACATTCACCTCTATGGCGAGATGCATCGATTCATCCCCGCGCTGGCATCGTGGAACGGGGCGAAGGTCGTCGAGGTACCGATCCACAACATCGAGCGGCCGGGCGGAAAGTCGCACTACGGAATCGGCCGCACCGTTCGGGTCCTGTTCGACTTGATTACCGTTCGCTTCCTGCTGCGTTACATGACCCGGCCGTTGCACTTTTTCGGGCCAGCGGGATTGCTGGGAATGTTCGTGGGCGGCGCGATCCTGCTGGGGCTGCTGGCAGAAAAAGTCATTTTTGGCACGTCGATTTTTATTGCTCACGGGCCGCTGATGATTTTGGCGATGATGCTGTGTTTGTTTGGAGTACAATTGCTTGCCGTGGGACTGATGGGCGAGCTTCTGATGCGCACTCATTTCGAATCCCGCGTGAGTCCGCTGTATCGCATCGAACGCGTGATCAGCTCGTCACATATGCCGGATTCCTCGGGTCCCGCCGGTAGCAAAACCCTCGCGGCAGGGCGGGCTGCCCGATAACAAGTAACCCGGACGCTTGAGGGCCGGAGTACGTCCGATGTCACACAACGTCTCAAGCGGTCCGTTCCTCTTTGCAACAGTTGGACAAATTCTCTCATCCTGCATAATTGCATCACCACCTCAGTTTGAGGTAAGGTAGACGAAACCGGAACGGGATGCCGCGCGTCCTTATGTGCAGCGCGAACTTCCGCAGTGATTACTCCGGTCGGGGGGGGGTAATGCGAAACACGACTTTGGCGATCCTGGCAGTTCTCACTCTTGCGGTAGTCGTCTGGGCGGGCGGCGATCCATGGAAGAAGCCGTTTTCCACTTGGACAGACAGTGATATTAACGCCGTTCTCCAAACGTCACCCTGGGCCAAGGCAGGAATTCGCCCGGTGGGCGCGCAGCATAGCGCGGAAATGTCGCAAGCCACGGGGAGCGGGGGCGTAGCCGGGTCTTCCTCGGATTTGTCGCATGTTTCGGCGGGGGCGACCACTGATAGGCCGGGTGGCTCGGAAAAACAAGCGTCCGCTGCAGCAGCCGACGCTACCTACAGTATCTTCTGGTGGTCGTCGCGCACGATTCGTGCTGCTTCGATGCGCCGGCAGGTCCTGAAGGGTACGATGACCGAGGTGGACGCGGAGAAGGCCGTCGCAGTGAGCCCGGATGAATACATGATTCTCGTTCAATCCACCAGCATGTACATCTTCCAGCAACGCGGCGAAAAGGCTTTCGAAAGCGCTGGGTATCTCCAAACAAAGAAGACGAAACAGAAGATTTCTCCAAGCCACGTCGCATTCCTCAAGGGACCCGACGGTCAAAGCGTAACGGGGGCGGTTTTCTATTTCCCTAAAAAGAGCGCGAACGGCGAGCCGACGATCAGCCCCGACGAGAAGGAAATTGATTTTTACCTTCAGGTCGGCGGCTCCAAGCTCCTGACTTATTTCGAGACCAAGAAGATGGTCGATAGTCAGGGAGAGGATTTGTAGTTCTGGAGATTCTGCATCGAGTGATCAAGCGCGTGACCTGTTCGTTGCGCGCTCTTCGCTCCGGCGCGAATGTGATTGAGGCTAGTTTCAGGGCAACCGGAACACGGCCTTCGCGGCAAACCCACCTGGCCATAGAGACTACAATTCAAGAAGGAGAACTGCGTTGAGGTGCGCTAAACCTATGCAACAGCGGCACAGCTCTTCGTTTCGACGATCCAGCGTGGTGGGAGCGTTGGCGTTTTCGCTTTTCGTATTCGTCGGTTTGGCGATTGTTGCCTGGGCCGGCGGCGATCCTTGGAAATCGAAGCCATATCAACAATGGGATAGCAAAGACATCTCGAAGATTGTGAATGATTCTCCGTGGGCAAAAGTCGTTCACGTGGATGCGCCGTGGAGGAACGCTCCGGGCGGGGATGACCCGGTCGGCGGCGCGCCAGTGGGCGGGGTGCGCCCAAGTACAGGCATGGGTGGCATGGGCGCGCAGCCAAGCAGCGCTCCTCCGAATCCCGGAGCGAATGGCCAGAGTTCGCAAATTCCACAAGCCGCGTTCTTGGTCCGCTGGGTTTCGTCTCGCACAATCCGCGAAGCCGTGTTGCGCTCCGCCGTGCTGTCCGGCAAGACAAAAGAAGAGGACGCCGAAAAAGAGCTTGCTGTGCCTACCGATACGTACCAAGTGTTTGTCGCCGGGCCGGACATGAAGCCGTTCGCAGGAATTGATGATGACGAATTGAAGCGGGGAACGTTTCTGCTGACTAGGAAGACGAAACAAAAGATCGCTCCAAGCGCCGTTCAAATCGAGCGGGCCGCGGATGGCGCCGGCGTTCAGGCGATTGTCTTTTCGTTTCCGAAGAAGTCGCGGACCGGCGAATCCACAATCGCGGCAGACGAAAAAAGCGCGGACTTCACATGCGTGGCCGGACCGGCGAGGATTCAAGCGGCGTTCGATATTTCGAGGATGGACGACGCGCAGGGTCGCGACCTATAATCTCGTGGAAACAGAGGGAAGTTTCCAGTCCAGTCTCAGATCAAGGGGCGTGCACATGAACGGTCTTAGCCGAACTGCAGCTGGTGCGATATTCCTGTTGTTGGCCGCTTCGAACGTCAGTTCCCAGATGGGCCGGTCGAACGCACCAGATTTCCACGGTATTTGGAATCCAATCGTTGGGGCTGGAGGAGATTACGAAGTACAGAGCGCGAAGGGCGAAAAGTCGAATCTGGAAATCTTCATCGCCGGCAAGGAAAACGTCGGAGGAAAAGATGCGTACTGGTTTGAAATGGTCATGAACAATGCCAAGACCGGAGGCGATCTGGTGGTCAAGAATCTTTTTGTCGTCGACGGAGGAAACACGCAGTCGACGAAGACGATCATGCAAATGCCCGGACGCCCGCCGATGGAAATGCCGGCCGGAATGGCGCGCAGCGGCAAGGCTCCTCAATCCGCCGACATTCGCAGTCAGGCTGAAGATGTGGGAAGCGAATCGGTGACCACACCTGCCGGAACATTTCAATGCGAACATTACCGCATGAAGGATGGTTCGGGAGACGCATGGATTTCGGCGAAGGTGGCGCCCTGGGGATTGGTGAAGCATGAGGGTAAGGACTCGACAATGATGGTTACAAAAGTAATCACCAACGCGCAGGACAAAATCACCGGTACGCCGCAGCCGTTCAATCCGATGATGATGGGACAGAAGCCGCAATAGCCGGCGCGATTCCGTAATTTGCGACGTGAGAGAGGCGTTCCGGCTCAGGCCGGGACGCTTCTTCTTTTTTCAGGCAGCTACCGGACCCGTGCACGTAGTTGTTCTGCTCGGGAGGCGATTTGACGATGGCGCAAGGCGAAGACAAGTTCTACCGGGCTCATGTTACGCATCGCGAAGACATCGCGGACGATCTCTGGAAAATCCGGCTCGATCCGGGAGGTGATTTTCGCTTCGAAGCCGGCCAGTTCGCGACGCTCGGCGTGCGGTCTCCGGAGAAGCTTGTCGAACGTGCTTACTCGATCGTGTCCGCGCCCCATGAAAAGGAACTTGAGTTATTTTTTGAACTCGTTCCGCACGGCGAACTTACACCGCTGCTGCACGCAGTTCCAGTGGGCGGTGAGATTACGCTTCGCAAGGCTGCAAAGGGTCGTTTCACTCTGGATCTGAAAAGCGGACACCGCAATCACCTTCTGCTTTGCACGGTCACCGGCATTGCACCGTTCGTCTCCTACGTCCGCGGCCTTTATGAGGATTCGAAAGAAAGCCGCTTTCTTCGAGACATGCGTCTGTATTTGATCAATGGAGCGAGCCGCTCGTGGGAATTTGGCTATCGCGAAGAAATGGAGCGCTTCGCTGCGGAGGTTCCCTGGCTCACGTACGTGCCGACGGTCAGCCGCCCCGGCGAGGATACTGCATGGAAGGGTGAGACGGGACGTGTGGAAGACGTCATTCGGAAATATACTGACCTGTGGGGCCTTTCGGGCGCGGATACGTCAGGCTACTTGTGCGGTCACCCGCAGATGATCGAACACGGCATGGGAATCCTGGAGCGTCGAGGATTTCCCAAACAATCGCTGAAACAAGAGGTGTACTGGATTCCGCCGAAGAGTTAAATGCTTTGTGGGTTTCCAGTCCTGGCGGGCGCCTGCAAGGGGCGTTGCGGCACCCGCCAGAACTGGATTCCGCTATGGGCTCAGGGTAGAGTCCGCAGCGGCAAGCTGTTCGATTGCGTTCGACATCGCGCGAATCGGGGTGGAAACGTGAACGGTGTTTTCCTCATCATCCACGTCGACGACAATCGAGCCACCGCTTTTCACGACACGCACGTGCTGGCCGGGTTCTTTTACTTCGACCAGCGTGATGTCTTCACTTTCGCGCAGCGCCTCGATAGCCGCGCGAATCGTTGGCAGATATGGCCGGATTTCGCGCGATGCCTCCGCGAGTTTTTCTTTCGGGGCGAAGTGCATCCCGATGGGAACGAGTATCGCGGGAGCAGGCACGAAAATGTGATGCCGCTCGGGCGATTTTTCCACGACGTTCACCACGATCATTCCTTCGCTGCAGAGCAGGCCAGCTCCCGCGAGTGCAGTGCCAGCGAATCCCAGAGCGAGTTTTCCCAGCAGAATCATGTTTCACCTCGAGCGAATTGAAATTTGATTAATCGGTTGAACTGCGCGAATCCACCCAAATCTTGACGTGCTGCGAAGCGTCTTCGACGGTAACGAGAAGCGTTTCGCCGGCTCCATCAAGCGCGCGAATCGCGGCGGCAATATCGAGCTCGTTTTTCTTGGCGGTGGAGAACAGCGCATCGACGACTTTCATGGGAACGGTGATTTCAACCTTTTGCCCGTGCTTGCCTTTGCCATCGCTATCGTCGCGAACGTGAATCAATAGGTTGCCCTTCGACTTGGCTACGCGCACGTCCTGATCTTTTTCCTTCACGGTGACGAATTCGTTGTCGGGCGCGGTACGAATTGCATCGAGGATCGCTCTGATGTCGACGCCTTCGATGTCCGCGTCGGAGATGCTTACCGTTCCGGCGTGGAGGCGCCCTTTGTTTACCGTGGGAAGAATTTTTTCTGCGATGGAGAGCGGCAGGTTTACGTTCACACTCTCGCCCTTCTCGGCGTCGTCTACCTTTACGTGGAGATAGCGGTCGCCGGGCGCGGCCATGGCGGCAGAGGCTGACAGCAAGGCCGCCGCCAGCAAACAGAACACCGCGATGGCCTGAAATCTCTTGCACGACTTGTTGTTGATTGGGCTCATTTTCTGGAAGCCTCCTGGGCTCTTCCTGCCACTATGTACGGGCTACGGCGAAGAAATGTTCCGTGGATTCGCAGTATGGCCGAGGGGAAGCCCCATACAGGGGCGTATGGTGAACGCCAAAATGGGGGTCCAGATTTTTGTAGGTGCAAATTTGCGCGATTGTCAAAATCGCGATTCAGCGACGATTAGAAAATGTGTTCGCGCTGATACTGTAGGGTGTTAGGTCGATTTCTAATTGGTAGCCACTGTCGATTAAAAAAATCATAGGTGGCTCGTAAGACCGATCGCACGGGACCCTACGCCCGCGTATGGGGCACCTGCAGAGGAGCCTAAGCCAGAAGCCGGGACTCTTTAGGATCGCTTGGAGTTGAACTCAGGCTTCAGGTATATGACGCCGAGCGGGGGAAGGCGCAATTTGAGGGAGTGCGGGCGGTCGTTCCACGGCACGGGTTCGGAATGGATGCCGCCTGCATTGCCGACGCCGCTGCCTTCGTAATGGCTGGAGTCGGTGTTCATTATTTCTCGATAGAAGCCGCCGCTGGGAACCCCCACGCGGTAGCCCTCGCGAGCAACCGGCGTGAAATTGCACACCACTACGACATAATTTTCCGGGCTTTTGGCGCGGCGCACGAAAGCGACTACGCTATTCGCGCCGTCGTTCGCTTCAATCCATTCATACCCCGACCATTCGAAGTCGACTTCGCAAAGGGCGCGCTCGGAAGCGTGCAGCTTGTTTAAGTCGGCGACGAGGCGCTGCACGCCTCGATGGGGCGGCGAGTTCTCGAGGGTCCAGTCCAAACTGCCAGTCTCGGAAAATTCAAATCGTTGGGCAAGTTCACAGCCCATGAACAACAGCTTTTTTCCCGGATGACCATACATGTAGCCATACAAGAGGCGGAGGTTTGCGAATTTCTGCCAGTCGTCGCCGGGCATCTTCGAAAGCAGGGCACGTTTGCCGTGAACCACTTCGTCGTGGGAGAACGGCAGAATGAAATTCTCGTGGAAAGCATAGATCATCGAGAAGGTCAGTTCGTTGTGATGGAATTTGCGATTGATCGGATCCTGTTCGAAATAGCGCAGCGTGTCGTTCATCCACCCCATGTTCCACTTCAAATCGAAGCCAAGGCCGCCCATATAGACGGGGCGCGAAACAGCAGGCCACGAGGTGGATTCCTCGGCGATTGTCAGGGCGCCGGGATGACGGCTATGCAGCACTTCGTTGAGGCGCTTGATGAACGCTACGGCATCGAGGTTCTCGCGTCCGCCGAACGGATTTGGAACCCACTCGCCTGGCTTACGGGAATAATCGAGGTAGAGCATCGAGGCCACGGCATCCACCCGAAGTCCATCGACGTGATATTTGTCGATCCAGAAAAGAGCGTTAGATAGCAGGTAATTCTGGACCTCATTGCGCCCGTAATTGAACACAAGGGTGCCCCAGTCGGGATGAGCGCCCATGCGAGGGTCGGCATGCTCGTAGAGATGCGTGCCGTCGAAAAAGCCCAGGCCGTGACTGTCGCGCGGAAAATGCGCGGGTGTCCAATCCAAAAGCACGCCAATTCCTTCTTGATGGCAGCGGTCGATCAGGTACATAAGGTCAGCAGGCGTGCCGAAGCGGCTAGTGGCGGCGTAGTAGCCAAGGGTTTGGTAACCCCACGACGCATCGAGAGGGTGTTCCATCAGCGGCATGAATTCGACGTGCGTGTAGTTCATGCGTTTTAAGTACGGGATCAATTCAGCGGCCAGCTGACGATAAGTGAGCCACTTCCCCTCGGCGTTTTTCCGCCAGGAGCCGGCGTGCACTTCATAGATCGACATCGGAGCGTGGAGCCAATCGCGCGAGGCGCGAGTCTCGAGCCAAGCCGAATCGCTCCAAGCGTAGCGGTCGATGTTGAAAACTACAGACGCATTATTGGGGCGGAATTCGGAGTAAAAGCCGTAAGGGTCGGACTTCAGCCCCAGTTGCCCCGATCCCGAAAGAATCTCGAATTTATAGACAGCTCCTTCATCGAGGCCCGGTAAGAATATTTCCCAGTTGCCATTGGTGCGGCTGCGCATCGCGGCAACGCGACCGTCCCAGGAATTGAAATTACCGACCACACTGACTCGCTTGGCGTTGGGCGCCCATACGCTGAAGTGAACGCCGCGCACACCTGATACATCGCGCACATGCGCGCCCTGTTTCTCGTAGTTCAGGTAGTGCGTGCCTTCGCCCAAGAGATGCAAATCGTAGTCGGTGAGGAGGGGAGGGAAGGCATAGGCGTCGTAGGTTTCGGTGGCGCCGCCCGGGAATTGAAAGCGTAAGCGGTACGCCGTGGGCGAGACCGCCTCGCCAGCGCGCAATCCGGAGATATCCGCAGGAAGAATCACTTCGAACAATCCAGCGGGATCGATCTGTTTCGCGGGATGCACTTTGAGACTTGCGCTCCAGACGATGCCCGCTTCGACGGCGCCGGGACGGAAGGCACGAATCACAAGGCGCGGCTTCCCGCCTTGGTCGATCCAGTGTGGACCCAGAATGCGCGATGGATCGGGGTGGCGCGCGCGGACGAGGTTTTCGATATCGTCGTGCGATATGGAGTGAACCGGATTCACCTGGGTTGGTTTTTCTTCTGTTTTGGCCATGCTGTCGAAAGCGTGCGCGGAAACTCGCTCTTCCATCTTACCGGAGCAGGCACACTTCGCCAAACCGTGATTACGCGAGCGGTGGAAATACTTCGAGATCTTGATTCACTGAATCGAAAGAAACCCTTTCGGCTCACTAGTCGGTTAATCCGGGCGGGCTCAATGGGTCGACGCAACACTAGCTCGAAGTCTAGTTACAGGAATTTCAGAGGCCGGCGTTCGTAAGCGTTGATCCAAACGGACACTGTCTGTCTAGGTCTGAGTGAGTACAGCCGAACGTATCGGTTCTCTAGGGGGAGTATTTTCGTGTCCCTTAATTAGATGGTGTTGCTTGGGTCGGTTGAACCCGCACCATTTATCGGGCAAGTAATCCTGCTGGTCTCGTGAAATCCATCGCTCCTTTGGGGGCTGAGCACCATGCTGGTGGGCGTCAAACGCGCACTGGCGCAGTTGGCCAACGGGCAGGACGTAGTAGTACGGACGTACCATTGGCCCGTTCGACGCAAGTTATACAATTGCGACCCTTATGACGGGAAAAATTACTTGCAAAGAACTCGACCGATTCAAATATGATGCCACCTCAGCATTTCTCAAGGCGAAGAAGACCCGTTTTTCCCGGGATCTATCAATTTACGAAGATGCCGAACTGTGCCGTGAGTCGCACCGAAGAATTTACGCTCTGATCAAACATCTTCTCGTCGGACATGAGGGCAACGCATGTCCCGCCGGCGACCGGCCTATCGTGAGGGCCACCAGGCCAGCCCTGCAGCTGACAGCTAACCGGGCATCGAATTCCGGGTTGCCAAGCCGATTTACCGGAAGTTAGCCGTCATCCTTTCCGTAATCCGACTTACCGGGGCTTATGAACGTCTAGTTCGGTTCTGTCAGCTTCGTTTGCAAGCGTCTTCGTTGAAATATTCAACATTGGTGATTTCTCCAACTTCCCCGCAGGCCTCGCGAGTTGCTCCGACCCTATATCCGCTCGGAATCGAAAAGCCTTAGCGTACCTTTGGCGAGGCCGTGGACATTGGAGCAGTTATTGCATATAAGGATGGTGATTGCCCATGGGGCAATCCGAAGCGAGGAGAAAAACCATGGCATCGAAAAAGAGCACGAAGCTCCGGAAGTCCACGCGTTTGTCGAAAGTAGCCAACACTACGCTTAAGAAAGTCTATAAATAACGTTCAATCCAGCCAATCGGAGAGGCTGCCGCTGGTTCAGTCGACAGCCTCTCATTTCCATGAAAACTGCCTCGAGTCTTCGACTTTCTCGCACCGCTCAGCAACGGATTTCACAGACGTGCCCCTACGAACTGCGTGTGTTCCGGTCAGGAATCCACCGGCTGGGTGTCCGCACGCGGGAAAGTATTCCAGGGGGACGCCGAGTGATCGAGTATGGAGGGGAGAAGATCAACCGGGTAGAGACGCGAAGGCGATTCCTGCATGGCTCACCAGGAAGAAGCCGCAAGCTGAACTACCTGGCCCAGTTGGACCTGTATTGGACGATTGACGGCGCAGTGGGCGGAACTGGCGCCGAGCTGATTAACCACAGTTGCGAGCCCAATCTGAAGCTGAGGAAGTTCAGGGGGCACTTGTGGCTTTTCAGCGTGCGGAGGATCCGGCCCGGAGAGGAGTTGGGCTACGACTACGGATTTTCCGAGACTGGGAGGCGAGTGTGTTGCCGTTGCGGCTCTGCAAAGTGCAGGGGAACGATCAACCGAACCTGATTGAAAGATCCCTTTCATGGTTGGCGGCTGATAGGACGGCTCGGAGCAGCAACCACGAGCGCAGATTTTTCAACAAGCTGCTAGAAGCGGCTGCAATCCATGCGCTGGCGAAGCGATTTGCGACAGCCGTCGGTTACGAAGAGATCGACAACCGCTCAATTCCGGCTGGAAGTTCTGCTACCCTAGGCGCGTCCCTGGGCGGGTCAATCCACCGAAGGAGATTAGACATGAAGGGATTTACGCGCACGATTTTGAGTATTGCAGCTCTGCTAACACTTTGCTTGGCAGGTACCGTCCCTGCCCAAGAAGGGCAGCAGGAGAAGAAGCGCTCGGCCACAGAAGCGGTGCTCGACAGTTGGAACGAAATCGGGAATCGGTTGATTGCGATGGCGCAGGATTGGCCGGAAGACAAGTATACGTACCGCATGAACACAGACGTTCGTACATTCCAAGCTGTGCTGCTGCACGTCGCCGGGTCGAACTATGACTTGCTCAACGGCATAACAAAAGTGAAAGTTGGCGACGGCCGCAACGATCCAGCCGTAGCCGATTACGCCGCGAAAGAAAAGACTGTCGCGTTCCTGAAGAAATCAGTCGAGGACGGAGCCGCGGAAATAAAGAAAGAAGGCGACGCTGGCGTGGCCGCGCATCTTTATTACTGGATTGGCTATACCGAGCACATGGGAGAACACTACGGTTTGCTCGTCGCATATTATCGCGCGAACGGCGTTGTGCCTCCGGAATCGCGTCCGAAGAAGTGACGGCCTGCTCAGAGGACACTTGTAGGAGAGAACTGGGAATGCACCGCCTTAGAGAGATCTTCGATGGCACGGAGTTTCGCGCGTGGACGCGTTGGCGGAATCGTGCGATTCTTCCAATTCTCGTGGTGCTCTTGGAGACGTCAGTGGGAATTCCCATCATCAGCGGAACTGCCGGCGCGCAGGATCGCGTGCAAGCACGCTCCATGGTGGTTTCGCGCGATGGTATCGTCGCGGCGGAAAGTCCGCTCGCGGCGCAGGCGGGGGCGACGATTTTGGCGCACGGGGGTAACGCGATCGACGCCGCGGTGGCGACGAACGCCGTGATGGGCGTTGTCGAGCCGATGATGAACGGAATCGGCGGCGATTTGTTCGCGATCGTTTACGAAGCGAAGACGGGAAAGCTTTACGGTTTGAACGCGAGCGGCTGGGCGCCGGCCAGTCTCACGATCGAATTCCTCAAGAGTAAAGGCGTTGAAGGAATGCCGCTGTTTGGAATTCATTCCGTCACGGTTCCTGGCACGGTCGACGGCTGGTCAAAGCTTCTCTCGCGCTTCGGCGACAAGAAGTTTTCGGAGGTGCTTGCACCGGCGATTCACTATGCGCGCGAAGGATTTCCGGTGCCGGAATGGGACGCGCAGTACTGGGAGTTCGAGGAGCGGCAGCCCAAGGACAACAATGCGGCTGTCACCTTTCTTGTTAACGGGAAAGCGCCGCGGCTGGGCGACATCTTTCGGAACCCCGACCTCGCGCATTCGCTCGAATTGATCGCACAGGGAGGCCGCGACGCATTTTACAAAGGCGATATCGCGAAGAGGATTGTTGCGTACTCGGCGGCGCTTGGCGGCACGATGAGCGCGGAAGACCTTGCGGATTATTCGAGCGAATGGGTCGAGCCGATTTCGACGACTTATCACGGCTGGACCGTCTACGAGATTCCACCGAACGGGCAGGGAATCGCGGCACTCGAAATGCTGAACATTATGGAG
>Ga0210394_10002851_pt1 | contig 22903 bp, 20 predicted proteins | sample IncBWC12MmetaG_FD_160121 | JGI IMG/M metagenome (GOLD analysis project Ga0210394, IMG submission 160121) | Forest soil microbial communities from Barre Woods Harvard Forest LTER site, Petersham, Massachusetts, United States - Inc-BW-C-12-M | ecosystem: Environmental > Terrestrial > Soil >... | reverse complement strand
GTGTCCATCGAGCACGCCAAACGCCCGAGTCTCAAACGAAATTTGCCGGAGATCGAGAGGCGTGGACTGAACGAAATCAACAATCTTCGTCCTGCCGCGAAGGAATTGTTCCAGTGACGTTGCCATCAGTTTTCCAGTGGGATGGAATTGCCCCGGTGCTTCGAGTTTGACTGATCGATCCACGGCCTTCTTCAAAAAAGATGCGTCAGTTACGTTTTTCTTACCATCGGCGGTGACGTTCGGGGCAGACGCTATTTCTTGTAAGACTTTTGTAATTACAGCATCTTCCACTAGAGCGATATGCTCGACAACACCTCCAATGGACCAACATTTGGGTGAAATCTGAAAATTTAGTTGCGCCAGGCTCAGGTCTGCTAAGGCAGCAACCAAGTCATCTCGGGTTTTATCGAGGTAGTGGATTAATTCCGCTCTTTCGCTTGTGGGATACGCCATGGCCGCACGGGAATTTAAAGCAGAAGCCTCCAAAAACTCATTTTAAGGTTATGCCAATTTCCTCTTTACTTCCTTGAAGGCCCGGACACCAGCATCAACGGCATCTTGGACACGCTGAACCTGATCCTTTGCTTGATCCGCGACCCGGATTGCTTCACCGGCCATATCATGAACTTTGGCTTGACCGCGCTCGATGCTGCCACTTAGCTTTTCCAAACGTTCCTGAATTCCGTCGCCAATTCTGGGTGCATAGAACATGGCAAGTCCTACTCCGACAACGGCTCCAACACCAAATGCAATTACCGATTTCATTCTGGACCTCCACTTTCGTCTAGCGGGATTCAACGTGCTCCCTGCGCTCTCTGAATCTCTCGAACATCTCCTCTCTGCCGCGCATTTGCGAATACGAAGGATTTAGAATTTTTACCCATGAGACAGGCTTAGCCGCGTAGGCGCCTCTTTTGTATTTGCCGACGATTCCTTCACAGTCCTGCTCGCATATCGCTTGGAACAATCTGACGCCGTGCCTCTCCATATGGCTCGCATACAGTAGGCTCCGGTTTCGGCTCGCTCGGATCAGGTGCCGGAGTCTGAGTTTGCGCTCCACCAAGGGAAGGTTCCGTAGGTCTTCGTTATTGAGCCAGAGCAAATCGAAGCAATACAGAATCGCGTGGGCTTTCCGCCTTCTCACGTCCTGGAACACGCTCCTGCCCTTGGGGTCCAGGCACACGACTTCGCCATCGATGATGGCATTCTGGACCTTGAGTTTCGCCAAAGCCCCGGCTAACTGCCCGAAGCTTTTCAACTGATTCTGCTTCCTCGATATGAGACGACAGGCTCCGTTTTCGATGTAGGCCAGGCACCGCCAACCGTCCATCTTCAATTCAAAGACAAACTCGGTATGGTCAAACGGTGCTTGTATCCGCTTCGGGGCGACGGGTTGAATGCGGGGCAACACCGAGTAATTATCGCGGCAGTTGGGGCGGTTGAGCAAATTGGTTGTTTGCAACTGACGTTTCGGCCCGCCTGGTCGCATTAGATCAAAGGCACGAGAAAGTTCTTCGTTGCCAACTCAGTTCATCAAAATGTGAGTTCGCAAGCCTCCAGAGTTATACTCGCCCTACTCGAAGCTGGCGGGAGACCCATGGCGATTCTCAGTGGCAAGCGCCTCGGGCCCTATGAAATCCTCTCTGCGATTGGTGCAGGCGGGATGGGTGAGGTGTACCGCGCTCGGGATACCCGCCTAGAGCGCATCGTTGCCGTTAAAATCCTACCTGATCATCTCTCCGATAGAGCGGAATTGCGTGAGCGTTTTGAACGCGAAGCACGCACGATTGCTAGCCTGAATCATCCGCACATCTGCACCCTCCACGACATTGGCCAGCAGGATGGAACTGATTTCCTGGTGATGGAATATCTCGAAGGCGAAACTTTGGCCGAGCGGCTAAAGAAAGGTCCGCTGCCGCTCGATCAAGTATTGCAGTATGCGATCGAGATTTCCGACGCGCTGGACAAGGCGCATCGCAAGGGGATAACGCACCGTGATCTTAAACCGGGCAACATCATGCTGACGAAGTCCGGCGCGAAGCTGCTAGATTTTGGCCTGGCGAAACTGCGGCAAGATGCAGCACCCGACAGTTCGCTCTCCCAGCTTCCTACCGCGAACAAAGGCATCACTGCGCAGGGGACAATAGTGGGCACGCTGCAATACATGGCCCCGGAGCAGTTGGAAGGTAAGGAAGCGGACTCTCGAACGGACATCTTTGCGTTTGGCGTTGTGGTCTACGAGATGGCGACGGGGAAGAAGGCCTTCGAGGGAAAAAGCCAAGCCAGTCTGATCGCTGCGATTCTAGAGCGCGAGCCTCCCGCTATGACGTCGCTTCAGCCGATGACGCCTCCTGCGCTTGATCGCGTGGTGAAGAAATGTTTGGCCAAGGAGCCGGACGATAGGTGGCATGCCGCAAAAGACCTCTGCGATGAATTGAAATGGATTGCCGAAAGCGGCTCTCAGGTCACGTTGACGACAACTGCCGGAGCGAAAGGCATCCGTGCGCTCGGGCGGCGGACAGTCCCACTGATGGCCGTGAGTGCGCTCTTTACCGCAGTGATCGTTGGTCTCGCAGTTTGGAATTTGAAGCCCTCGCCGCGGCCCGAGTCACGCTTTACGATTACTCTGCCGCCGGGCCAACAATTAGCAGGTCTCGATTTTGGCCATGCTCTGGCCATCTCTCCTGATGGCACTCATCTCGCTTATATCGCCACTCAAGGTGGTATCCAGCAGCTTTATCTGCGGGCGATGGATAGCCTGGAGGCCAAGCCCGTACCCGGCACGGAACGAGCCGTCAGCCCTTTCTTTTCGCCCGATGGGAAATGGATAGGATTTTCCGCTGACGGCAAGTTAATGAAGGTGTCGGTAGACGGTGGTGTGCCGCTCACGGTATGTGACGCTCCCAGTGTAATAGGCGTCAGCTGGGGAGACGACGATAGGATCGTTTTCGCCCGGCAATTCGGCGTTTTTGGGCTCTCGCAGGTTTCGGCCGCTGGGGGCAAGCCGCAGGCCCTGACGACACTAGACCCTGCCAAGGAAGAGGAGTTGCACCGCTTGCCCGAAGTGCTGCCCGGCGGCAAAGCCGTGCTCTTCACGCAATCTAACAGCGACTTGGAAGACACGCAAATCGTGGCGCAGCGACTGGGCACGGGCGAGCGACGTGTTTTGGTTCGTGGAGGCACCGACGCTCACTACCTGCCCACGGGGCATTTAGTCTATGCCGGGGCAGGAGCTTTGATGGCGATCCCTTTCGATCCGTCGCGGCTCCAAGTGACCGGCAATCCGATTTCTATCGCCGATGGCATTTCGCTTCGCGCCTACGGTGTGGCGCAAGTTGGCATCTCCAACACTGGATCGCTGGTATACGTTCCCGGGGGAGGTATCCAAGGCACTGGACTTAAGTTGGTCTGGGTGGATCGCAAAGGCGCGGAACAACCATTGGCGGCTCCGCCACGCGCTTATCAAAGCCCTCGCTTGTCCCCGGACGGGCACCGCATCGCTGTCGTGATCCACGGAGCTAACGACGATATCTGGGTTTATGACATTCCGCGCCAGACGTTTACTCGACTGACGTTCGCTGGAGAAAACTTGAGTCCGCTATGGACACGGGACGGCAGGCGAATCATCTTTCGATCCAGCCCCACCGGCTCCGACCGTCTCAATCTCTTCTGGAAGTCAGCCGACGGGAGCGGTGAAGCGGAGCGGTTAACGGCGAGCGATTACGACCAAGCTCCCAGTAGTTTGTCTCCAGACGGTCAGGTACTCGTTTTTGACCAGCTTGATCCGACGACTAATTGGGACCTCTGGATGCTCCCACTCACGGGAGACCGTAAGCCTCGCCCGTTCCTCCAAACCCCGCGCAATGAATGGTTCCCCGATCTTTCGCCCGATGGCCACTGGCTGGCGTACGCATCCGATGAATCCGGTCAGCAAGAAATCTACGTCAGGCCATTTCCAACTGGCGGGGGGAAGTGGCAGATTTCGACTGAGGGCGGCATACGGCCGTTTTGGACTCGCAACGGCGAGCTGGTGTACCGCAACGGCGACAAGATGATGGCTGTCAGTATTGCAACGCAGCCAACTCTAAGCGTGGGCACACCCCGGCTCCTGTTCGAACGACATTACGAAGGTCTCGGTGTCTATTACGACGTCACACCCGATGGTCATCGTTTCCTGATGCTTAAAGCCAGTGAGCAAACGGAGGCGGCACAGACGCAGATCAACGTCGTGCAGAACTGGTTTGAAGAGTTGAAGCAGAAAGTTCCTACGGGGAAGAAATGATGGCGCTCGCGGCTGGCACAAAGTTTGGGTCGTACGAGATTACGGGCGCTCTTGGCGCGGGCGGCATGGGCGAAGTGTATCAGGCGCACGACACAAAGCTCGGGCGCGACGTGGCCATCAAAATTCTCCCAGAAGCGTTCGCACATGATCCCGAGCGGCTTTCCCGTTTTCAGCGCGAAGCAAAGATGCTGGCTTCACTGAATCATCCCAACATCGCCACGATTCATGGGCTGGAGCAATCGAACGGCACGAGTTATCTCGTCATGGAGTTAGTGTCCGGCGAGACCTTGGCAGATCGCGTCAAGCGAGAAGGCGCGGTGCCGGTTGAAGAAGCACTCAAGATCGCGATTCAGATTGCGGAGGCTCTGGAAGCCGCCCACGAAAAAGGCATCATTCACCGTGACCTGAAGCCCGCCAATGTCAAGGTGACGCCGGAAGGCAAGGTCAAGGTTCTAGATTTCGGTTTAGCGAAGGCGTTTGCAGGCGACGCAGCCAACGACGATCCTTCCAATTCACCAACGCTGAGCATGGCGGCGACGATGCACGGTGTAATCCTGGGCACCGCAGCGTACATGAGCCCGGAGCAGGCGCGTGGCAAGGCGGTCGACAAGCGGACCGACATCTGGGCCTTCGGTTGTGTGCTGTATGAATTGCTCTGTGGACGCCCAGCATTCGAGGGCGAAGACATCACGGAAATTCTGGCTGCGGTGGTAAAGACTGAACCCGACTGGAACCAACTGCCCGAAAGCATCCCGCTAAGTATCCGGGTCCTGCTGCGGCGCTGCCTACGGAAGGACAGACGTCAGCGCTTCCACGACGCAGCCGATGTACGGATCGAGACTGAGGAAGCGCTCGCGGCCGCGCCTGATGTGGGTGCGAGCACCGCTGTGGCAGCGAGAAATGGCTGGCGCGAACGGCTGGCCTGGGCGGCGGCGGGTGCGCTCGCGCTGATCGCCATCGCGCTGGCCATTGGCTTCGTGCTGCGGGCGCCAAAGCCGCCGCAACCTCTGCAAGCGATGCGCCTGAGCGCGGAGATCGGCGCGGACGCAAGCGTGTACCCCGCCGGCGGCTCTTCCGTAATCCTGGCACCCGATGGCACGCGACTGGCTTTTGTCGCCAGCGGTTCCGATCAGAAGCGGCGCATCTACGTCCGCTCGCTCGACCAGTTGCAGGCCACCGTACTTTCCGGCACGGAGAATGCCCGCGATCCCTTCTTTTCGCCCAATGGCCAGTGGATTGGCTTCTTCGCCGACGGCAAGCTGAAGAAGATTTCCGCACAAGGGGGCGCGGCGTTCACGCTCTGCGATGCTCCGAGTGATCTCGGCGGAAGTTGGGGCGACGACGGCACGATCGTGTTCACGCCGGATCAACGGGTGACCTTATCCAAAGTCTCCTCGGCGGGAGGAACGCCGCAGCCGCTGACCACACTCGATAAGCAGGCGGACGAAATCACGCAACGCTGGCCCCAGGTCCTGCCGGGAGGCACGGCTGTGCTCTTCACGTCCAACACGCACTTGAACAACTACGAGGACGCAGACATCGTCGTGTACTCGACGGCTTCCGGACAGCGAAAGACGCTTCAGCGCGGCGGCTTCTATGCCCGTTATCTTCCCAGCGGGCACTTGGTCTATATCCACGAAGGTACGCTGTATGCAGTGCCTTTCGATTTGAAGCGGCTGGAGGTCACCGGCCAGCCAGCGCCGATCCTCGAAGGCATGGTCACAGGTCCCGCCTTTGGCGGGGCGCAGGTCTCCTTTTCCGAGACCGGAAACCTCGTCTATGTCGCGGGTCGCGGCGGAGGTCAAAACGTCTCAATCTACTGGATGGACCGCGAGGGCAGATTCACGCTTCTCCGGGAGGCTCCTGGCAACTACCGCAATCCCGCGTTCTCCCCCGACGGGAAGCGCTTAGCTTTGGACATCTTTGACGGCAAAAGGTTCGACATCTGGGTGTACGAGTGGGAACGTGACACCCTGACGCGCCTGACCTTTGCCGGCGAGTCAAACATTGTTCCCGTTTGGACTCCCGACGGCCAGAGGATCGTCTATTCCTCCCAAGAAAAAGGCGGGGTGTTTAACCTCTGGTGGATACGCTCCGATGGCGCCGGAGATGCCCAGCGCCTCACGGAAAGTAAGAGCACGCAACGCACGGGCTCCTGGCGGCCCGATGGCAAGGTCCTGGCGTTCATGCAACTCAACCCCGACTCGAGTTGGGACATCATGACACTTCCCATCGAAGCCGACGAGAAGTCCGGCTGGAAACCCGGAGAGCCGAAGCCCTTCCTGAATAGCGCTTCCTTCGGAATAGAGCCCGCCTTCTCGTCGGATGGCCGCTGGCTGGCCTATGTGTCCAATGAATCCGGAAACTTCGAAGTGTACGTCCGGCCTTTCCCCGGCCCAGGCGGCAGGTGGCAGGTTTCGACCGGCGGTGGCGGCTACCCTCAGTGGTCGCGCAACGGCAAGGAACTTTTCTATCGTACAGAGGACAGCAAGATCATGGTGGTCACTTACACAGCTTCCGGTGATTCCTTCCACGCTGACAAGCCCCAGCTCTGGTCGTCCGGCCAGTTCACCGACCGCGGACCGGGCAACCGTAACTTTGACCTGCACCCTGACGGCAAGCGCTTCGCTGTGCTGAAGGTCGCGGGCACAGAAGAGGCCGCTGCGGTGAACAAGGTCAGTTTCATCTTTAATTTCTTCGATGAACTCCGCCGCAAGGTCCCGCCCGGAAAATGAACGCATGATCGGCCAAAACATCTCGCACTATCGCATCCTGGAGAAGCTCGGTGGCGGCGGCATGGGTGTGGTGTACGAAGCGGAAGACCTCAAGCTGCATCGGCATGTCGCTCTGAAGTTCCTGCCGCAAGAATTGGAGAATGATCCTGCTGCTCGTGAACGATTTCAGCGCGAAGCCTTTGCCGCATCGGCGCTCAATCATCCGAATATCTGCACGATCTACGAGATCGACGAAGCGAACGGTCAGCACTTCATTGCCATGGAGTTGCTACAGGGACAGACGCTAAAGCATCGGCTCAGTGGAAAGCCATTCCCAATGGAGCAGCTGTTGGAGTTGGGAACAGAAATTGCGGATGCGCTGGATGCGGCCCACAAGAAGGGCGTCGTGCACAGGGATGTCAAGCCAGCGAACATTTTCGTTACTGATCGTGGGCAGGCGAAGATTCTGGACTTTGGGTTGGCCAAGGTAGAAGAGCGAGGAAAGGCAGCGGCCCGCGTCGCGGCGTCGCAATTACCGACAGAAGGAGTTTCTGAAGAGAACCTGACCAGTCCAGGCACGATGCTGGGTACGGTGGCTTATATGTCGCCGGAACAGGCACGAGGAGAAGAACTGGACGCTCGTACGGACCTGTTCTCGTTTGGTGTCGTTCTATACGAGATGGCTACCAGAAAGCCTCCGTTTCAAGGCAACACCTCGGCGGTCATTTTCAATGCGATTCTGAGTAAAGCGCCCACTCCCCCGAGGCGATTGAATCCAGAATTGCCGCCCAAGCTGGAAGAGATGATCAACAAGGCGCTGGAGAAGGACCGCAAGCTGCGCTATCAGTCCGCCGCCGAAATTCGCACGGATTTGCAGAGGCTCAAGCGAGATTCAGATTCAGGTCGTGCAACCGTGACGGAAGCGGAAGCTGGATTGAAGCTCGCCCGGAAATTCATTCGATGGGGAGCGGTCACGGGTGCAACTGTATTGGTGATCGGACTGGCCGTCGGCGGTTGGTTGTTTTTCTCCCGCAAGGCGCATGCACTCACGGATAAAGACACGATCATCCTCGCGGACTTCACAAACACCACCGGCGATCCCGTCTTCGACGGCACGCTCCGCCAGGGACTTTCCGTGCAGCTTGAACAATCGCCTTTTCTTAGCCTTGTGTCCGAGGACCGCATCCAGGAGACGCTGCGCCAGATGAGTCAGCCAGCCGATGCAAAACTCACGCCAGCGATTGCCCGGGAACTCTGCCAGAGGACGAGCAGCGCCGCCGTCCTCGACGCCTCGATAGCGCAGGTTGGCAACCAGTACCTCTTGACCGTCACAGCGGTCAACTGCTCAAACGGGGAATCGCTGGCGAGCACCGAAGCGCAGGCGAACGACAAAGACCATGTACTCGATGCACTTGGAAAGACAGCTTCGGAGATTCGCAACAAACTGGGCGAGTCTCTGAGCACTGTGCAGATGTTTGATACCCCTCTCGAACAGGCTACTACCCCGTCACTGGAGGCCCTTAAAGGGTTCAGCTCGGGTCGTGAGGTTGAGCGTACAGAAGGGGATGTCGAAGAGATTCCGTTTCTCAAGCATGCCATCGAACTCGACCCAAATTTCGCTCTCGCCTACGCATTTTTGGGCATCGCGTATATGAATGTTGGAGAACCGAGCCTCGCCGCCGATTACACACGAAAAGCATACGAACTGCGCGACCGAACCAGCGAGGCAGAGAAGTACTTCATCACAGCTCGTTTCCATAGGGTGGACACCGGGAACATGGAAAAGGCTGAACAAGCATGCCAGCTTTGGATACGGGCTTATCCCCATGCGGAGGTGCCGCATGCTACCTTGTCGGGGGGAATTTATCCGGTCACTGGGCAATATGAGAAAGGAGTTGAAGCAGGCAGAGAAGCAATCCGTTTGAATCCGGATTATTCCGCCTCCTACGGCCTACTGATGAGCAACTACATCTCTCTGAATCGTCTCGACGAGGCGAAGGCCACCTATGGCCAAGCTCTCGAACGCAAGCTGCAAAGCCCTTTCTTCTACCCCTCCCTGTACCAGATTGCCTTCTTGCAGAATGATGCGGCCGCCATGGCGCAGCAGGTAGCATCGTCGGCCGGCAAGGCGGGAGTATGGGACGAACTGCTGGGCTTGGAGGCCGATACCGCCGCCTATTCCGGGCGGCTCAGGAACGCCCAAGAATTTTCTCGCCGGGCGATGGACTCCGCCGAACGGGCGCAAGAGAAGGAAGCTGCCTCGATGTACACTGCCCTGTCTGGTCTCCGGGAAGCCTTGTTCGGCAACGCAGAGGAAGCTCGACGGCTTGCAGCTTCGGCAATGCGGCGCTCGGCAGGTCGCGACGTGCAGTACGGCGCTGCGCTCACCTTCGCATTTACTGCGGACGACCGGCGAACGCAAGCAATTACCGACGATTTAAGTAAGAGGTTTCCGGAAGACACAATCGTGCAGTTCAACTACCTGCCAACCCTCCGCGCAAGGCTTGCGGTCAGCCGTGGAAAGACTTCAGAGGCCATTGAGAGTCTCAGGACCGTCGCCCCGTATGAGCTAGGAGTGTCGACGGCCGGTAATTATTCCTGGACAGCCATGTACGCCGTTTTTGTGCGAGGTGAAGCCTATCTGGAAGCGCATCGGGGCGCGGAAGCCGCCGCCGAGTTCCAGAAAATCCTCGACCATCGGGGGATTGTCCTGAACCAGCCGATCGGCGCGCTGGCGCATCTTCAAATTGCCCGCGCCTATGCGTTGCAGGGCGACAATGCCAAGGCCCTCGTCGCCTATCAGGAATTCCTCACGCTCTGGAAAGACGCCGACCCCGACATCCCCATCCTGAAACAAGCGAAAGCAGAGTTCGCGAAGCTGCAGTGATCGGCTGCGCTCGGACCCGCGCTTCGCTGACCTTCTGCGGCGCATGAACCTGCAACCGTAACATTGTTCTCAACTCAAGCGGCTGATTGTTCGCGTTCCTTGCAGTCGCGGCACAGACGCGTCCACGGTACAGCTTCCAGTCGCGCCTTGGAGATAGGGGAACCGCACGTCTCGCACACGCCAAACCGATCGTGACTGATCCGGGCTAAGGCGTCTTCAATCGCGCGCAAGAGATGAGATTCGCTTTGGTGCAGACGAATATGAAGGTCCGCTTCGGCGTGAGCATTTGCTTGATCGATAGCATCCCCTTGCGAATCGCCCGCTCCGGGAGCCAACGAAGCAGCCGCGCTGCGCTTGCTGGACAATTCGTCGAGCCTCGCGAGCAGCAACCGCTTGTATCGTTGTAGGTCCGTAGAGTTCACGACGCAACCCCCGAGTGTCTCCGGCACGGCATTTTACATCTGCGCGGACCCTGTGTCCCGCAACCATACCGTTCAGCCGCTCGCGTGCTCTCCAAAAGTTACTTTGCCACATTTGACAGCTCGCCCCGGACGAGTCGCTATTCAAAAACCATCTGTTTTCGGAACCCCTGAATTGCGCATTTGCGACTGCATAGATTCAGCGAGTTACGGAATGTGCAGCTGCGGGGTTTTTGGAACGGTACGTCAGGAACGGCGCTGCGCCATCAAGATTTTTGCCGTCGTGATCGCTTGTCCTACGTGGCGTTGTGTGTGTTCGGCTATGTGAACGAGTAGCCCGCCGACTGTCGTTGGCAACTTCTTTCTGCCTACTGTTCTCTCTGCCTCCAAATCTGTAGCTTCTAGGCAGCGAACGCGGTATGCAGAGTTATCGAACGCCGCATATAGCTCGGCGAATAACTCCTCCTTTGTGGCGGCAGGCGAGAGTTCATTTTGTAGAGCCTCCGTTTGTTTGTCGTTAAGTGGGTTTCCCTCCGCATACGTCAAAAGCCGATCAATGCTCCGCGAGATGTGCCGCAGGTGGAAAGCTACCGGAGCAATCCCGACAGGCCGTGCATTTAGTTCTTCGTCGCTGAGGTCGCTGCACCAACGGAAGAGGTCTTCTTGAGCCAACTCAAGAGCGTGCAGTACCGCCCTCGCAACCGCTGGAGTGTCGGTCAGTGTGCCGCGCAGCCACGGCTCGGGTTGTTTATCGCCGCTCATTGTTCGCGCCTCTGTCATCCAGCGTAGCTCATGCGGATTCGACAGGCTTACGACTTTTGACTATACGCATTACAGTCCCGACTCCTATGTTTAGCTCGTTCGCAATCTTCTTCCAGCCAAAGCCCTGTTTGCGGAGCCGATCTAGCTCCAAAACATCAACGAGCTTTCGCGGGCGACCAATGCGTTTGCCCTTTGCCCGAGCATTGCGAATACCTGCCTTTACGCGCTCCTGAATTAACGCCCGCTCAAACTCCGCCATCGCGCCAATGATATTGAACATCAGCCGTCCGCTCGCCGTGCTCAAGTCCAGGTTATCGCTCAGGGAAACGAACGCGATTCCTAATGATTCAAACTCGGCCAGCGCATTCACCAGATGCCGCAGTGAGCGTCCGAAGCGGTCCAGCTTCCAGACGAGCACAACATCGAAACGTCTGCGCTTGGCATCGGCCATGAGACGGTTGAGTTCGGGGCGGGAGTCTTTGGCTCCGCTTACGCCCGAGTCAACGTATTCGTCTGCAAGCTGCCAGCCTCTAACTTCGCTGAACTGGCGCATTTCCCGTGTCTGCATCCCTGCATCCTGTCCGTGATTGACCGTGCTCACTCGGGCGTAGATCGCAACTCGCGCGCTCATCGCTTCCCTGCCTTTGGCCCCGGCTTCTGCGCGGCCTTCACCTTCCGGCCTTTGGCTATATCGGCATCGCTCCAGAGCCAGAGCGTCCGGCCGGTGGGCATCTTGATCGCGGTTGACGGTTTGATCTTGCCATCCGCGAGCCAGCGATTGAGCGTTCGAAAAGAGACGCGCATCTTTGCGGCAGCTTGTCTGGTGCTATAAGTCTTCTTCGCTTTCTTCATCCGTACCCTCACTAGGTTCAAGATCAATAATGCGGCCATTGCACGGCCTCAGAGCGCCAGCAGCTCTACTTCCAAGCGTCCAAGGCAATCGCGGACGTTGTTGCGGCAGTCTTTGGCAAGACGGGCGAAGTCTGGCCCGTTGCCGTTGCCACCTTCTGCGTGCCACACCTTTTCCAGATAGGCAGCGATGTCCCCGGCCATTCCGTAACTTGAAAACTCAATCGGCAGACAGCGCGAGAGGAATCGGGCCTCTAATCTATCGGTGCTGTTACAAGTGAATACGAATACGCAGCCGTCAATCCGGCCCGTACTGTCCAGTTTCGAGAGCAAGGCTAGCTGCGCCTTGTCCGTCATCTGATCGGCCTCATCCACCAGTACGAACCAAAACCGCTTCCCGGCCATCGGAACGTACTGCGTCATTCGCAGGGATTCCTCTAGCTCGGCGACCGTGCAATGCTGCGAAGGGATGTGGATTAGCTCCCCGGCGATGCCGTCGCAGAGGGCCAGGGCCATCGTGGTTTTGCCGGTGCCACTTGGCCCAGTGAATAGAAACGCACCGCTGCGCGGATTACGGGCGAAATTCGCCAAGATTCGCTTCTGTCTCTCTAAGCCAATGAACTCGGCGATAGCTCTAGGCCGATACTTTTCAGACAGTGGTTGCGGGAAAGCAAAAGAGGGTGCGCTCACTGGCGCACCCCCTGAATGTAATCCGCTGCTTTTTGCGCTTGCGACGCCGCGAACACGACCATTCGCGAATCGCTCTTGAGTACGTCAATCCACGATTTGAGATAAGCCGCCGAATTCTCAATGGTCTTAGGCGTGATTGCCGCGATACCACAAAGCATCGCGGCTCCGAGTTCCGCAACGAGTTCTTCTTTGCTGTACAACTCTGAGCCGAATTCGTTGAGGTTTTGAATCTCCTCGCGTCCGACGCGCGACCGGTTGCCCGTGCTATGCACCAATTCGTGGAAGAGTGTGCTGTAGTACTCTTCGGCAGAATTGAACGCGGTTCGCGCGGGTATGCCGACCGTATCGGTAGACGGTCTGTACCACGCGCGGCCGTCTTGTATGATCGCTGGTCGGTTTGGCATTCCTGCAACGATTGCTTCGCATTGATCGAGAGACGGAATTCGCGGTGAAGCGTTTCCAAGCCCTAGCTTATCGGCGATGCCTTCAGTTTGCTCCACGTTGAAGACGCGATAGAAGCGAAGCAGGAATGGTCGTGAATTGCGTTCGTTCCCGTCCGCATCGGTTACGATCTGCTCCTCACCAATCTTCCAGAATGTGACTAGGGACGAATGTTCACCTTTGCGGATGTGGCCTCCGAGCTTCTGCGCTTGATTAAAAGTGAGCCAATAGCGCGAGCCGTAGCCTTGCGGAGCCAAAAGGAACGGATTAATTCCTCGGTATTCGTGCCCGGTGATCAGATTGCACGGTGATTCTGTGCGCCACGGTTTGCGCCACGGCGCTACGCCAGACTCCAATTGCTTGATGATCTGTTCTGTAACGATCTGATAGACGGATTGATGCTGTAGACTTGATGCAGCTTGCATAGGAGATATCCCTCCGATGTGAGTTAGGCTCTGTTAGTCGTTGACGCGACTGGCAGAGCCGTTTTTTACTTCTGTCACAGCATATGCCACAATAGCCCGAAACGTGTCAAGGGAAATCCGGCACGAGAGCAAAAATAATTTGATTTGCGCTGGATTTGCAGCGGATTTTACGCGGACTTGCAAGGCTTCCGACGAGCGACGCTGAATCCAAAAATGTCGCCCAGTTTAGGCTTCCGCCAGGGGGGGCCTCTTTTTTGAGTGACCTTTAGCCCCGACAAAATTTTAGGAAATCGAATTTTGCCGATTCGCAAAACAAGGTTTGCAGCCAGGTAAGAAGGGCCTCTATGATTGTCAGCGATGAAGCTCTTGGTTGTGGACGACGAACGCCCCATCGTCAAGCACATGGACGCACTGCTTACCGGCTGGGGCCACCAGGTTGTCTCGCTATGCTTAGACGGCGAGCTGACGCCAGCCGATGTTCTCGAATAGGTTAAATTGCAGAAATTCGACGTAGCCCTTGTGGACAACTTCAAGATGCCCCCGTTGCTGGGCACCGACCTTCCAGCTCAGATCAAGCGACTCTCACCTGCGACCAAGATCATCATCATGGATGTGGCGCCTGTATCGCCAGCGGTCGCCGGTGCGTTGCAGCGTGAGGGAGTAGATTTCCAGCAACTGCTCCTCCCATTCGAGCGAGTAGAGCTGATTTTCGCGGGAATTTTTTGCATTCCGCGAAATTAGAGGGCCGACTCTCAGGCTCAGAAGAAAATCCCGAAGTGTACTCCCTATCTCTATGCGTTAAATTTCACCTTAAAGAAAGCACATAGGGGTCGGTCGCCTCGACCACGACCAACGCGAGGAAGCGTCGCGTGAGAGTCAAAGCCTAGCTCGTCGATGACATAGTGTCTGGCGTTCAAGCCAGAATCAGCAGGCTAGCGGCCTGAATGTGAAGAGGTATTGGAAACGGGCAGATTGCGCGGTAAAAAGATGTGAGGCGCAGAACTTTTTCCGGTCCGGCTGACCGGCGCATCGTCTGGGCTTCTTGGCGCTACTTCCATGTCCGCGCCCCACGAAATCGGAGTCAGTAGGTGTGTCTCTCATGTCTCTTACATCCCTGCCTCCTTCCACTTTCTTTGTATCTCTACGCGGGTGCTTCGTCGGTGACGCCGATCACGTCTGTTCCTAAAGGCTGTTGTGGAAGGCTGCGCGGCTGACATTTGAAAATTGCGCGAATTTAGGCTTCACAAAGTGGGATGGCCTCTTTTATTTAGGAGTCCCATCAGCCCCGACGCGTAATCGAAAACTACAATTCGCGCATTCTTGATAACGCTATTCGGAAGGGGCCAGAAAATGCACCGGCCTTATTGGAAGTAAACGCTTGTCCGATTCCGTGATCTTGTCATAGTGCTGTATCCACAGGTCTACCAGAGTTTCTAGGTCCACCAGCGTGAGTTTGCGTGTCTCCTTCATTCTGGCTTCGGATTCCGCATCGCCAGTAAATCCGCCAGTAGAAACAAAGATGCCTACATCCTGCTCTCCAAGCTGCGCGATAAAGGAACGTAAGCCATCAACACTGATCTTGTCGCCCCGACGTTTGACCTGAACCTTGATGCGGGGAGTGCTCGTTCCTAGAGGGTCGTTGTGCGCGATGATGTCAATGCCCTTGTCCGGTCCCGGCGGGGCATTCCAAGCGACGTGGTATCCCATTGCACGGAGCAGCGCGGCAACTAACCTTTGGAGGTCGTAGGGATTCATCGCCGAGACATACCGCTCAATCTCTGCCCAAGCTGTTTCTTCCGCTTCTTCGACCGCGCTGGCTTCAGCAGCTTTTTCTAAACCCGATTCCTCCGCAATACCTTCTGCAAATTCCGTAATTGCTTCCGGTTGCCTCGCTCGCCACTCCCGAAACAGACGCCCAGCCTCTCTAGCGAACTTTTCTGGGTCCGTTATTTGGTTGTACGCCTTCCTGCCCTCTTCGGTCAGGTACCAGCGGCCCTTGTCTTTGACTATCCATCCCGCTTTTACAGGACCTATGGTTGCAAATCGGGCCATCTTCTCGAAACGCCGAACGCCCGGATGTTTCGGATAATCGCTTTTTTCAAAGTCCGTCGGTGAGACAACCTGTTCTAGTTTCTGGAGAACGTCTTTCGCGGGCAAGCCACTTGGCTGGTCAAATAGAATTTTGAAAACACCACGCTGTAGCTCTCCGATCCGCTTTCTAGTGATCTCGGCCACTTGAATTCTCCGCGAGTTTTTGTGCCAGGAAGATAACCTCCAAGGCACTATTTGGCAACCAAATCTGTCGGTTGGGTGTGATCGCTGGCGATTACAGTCCAGGGGTGACATTTCCTAAGGACAAGGCGTCCCGCCGCGCAAATCGGGCTGTTTTTTTGGGAGTGCGTTCCTCTAAAGCGACGGGGGAGTGAAAAAGAATGGCTACAGAGTTCATGTTCTTCCATCAGCTTCTATTATCCAAAAGATAAATTAACTAATAGCAGTAGTATCGTTCGCGTGGTAGATTCCCGCCTCGATTTGGGTTGGAGGTGGCATGCATGGCAAAGGCGCTCAAAATTGACTTCTACAAGACTGAGGACCTCAACGGGAACTCGCTTGATATAAGTCACTTGATTACGCAAGTTGCCGCTCTCCCGTTTGCCAATCGCCGGGTTGATCTGACGGACAGCTTTGTATTCGTGCACAACGTTAGACCCCACGGGCAGCACACATTGGGGGAAATCGTCAAAGCGAAGATGGTAGACCTTCCTGATAAAGTGAACCGTAATGCTGGATTACCTGAGGACCTCGGGTTAAATGCAGATGAAGGAATAGGTCATCGAACGCATTTTCTGTACGACCGCGGAGCGCAGGTCCTGCTGCTCCAGCGCGACTGGGATGTACGCTCAACTGCGTTCACCCAGAGCATAGCCCATCCTATTAATGAGGCATTCAATTTGTCTTTGATTTTCAAGCCGAACGCACTACGGCGGCTCAATGAAATCAGAGAGGTGCGAAGATTGACTTTTAGAATGGCGCGCCCCGGAAATCCCGAGGCGGTCGGGAATTTAGATACAAGTACCACACACGCTATTGGGATTTTGAGCGATTTAGGCGGTCGTCAACTCGACGTAAGCATATCCGTAGGAAGGACCAGAGGCGGCGAGCTAGATCGCGCTCCCGCACTTCGTTTTGCCCGAACCCTGTTTGGTCGCCGCGCTCAAGAGGTAGAGAAGATCGTTGTTTCGGGCAAGGACGAAGCTGGAGCATCAGCGGTAATTGATCTGATTGAAGACAGATTGGTATACGAGACGAGAGTTGACATGGCTGGACGTAACCTCGATCCACGGCAATGTGAGCGCGCACTACTCGAGGCTCATCGGGATCATCTGGAGTACTTGCGCCACTATAGGCAGCCTGAATGAGTTCCGACAAATTCCGAAAATGGTCTGAGCGGTTGTGGCCGTGGTTATTGGCGGCGCTGTTGGCCCTATTCTTTTTTTATAAACACGTTGAACTCACCGAAGAGGCAAGCCTGCACCTGCTAGATAAAATAGTGGACATTTGCGCCATCAGCATTGGCTTTTGGTCCACAGCATTAACACTGTTGCTGGCACTGGAGGACCGGCACGTTGTCGAGGGCCTAAGGCGATTGGGACTTTATGAACGAATCGTCGGGTTTTTCCTCACGACGATCTATGCTTTTTTCGTTCTCTTGTTCTTGTCGCTCGGTAGAATGGCGACTGGCCGACCATCGTGGTCCATGTATAGGATTTATGTGAGCGGCTGGGTGTTCGTCATCGTTTTTAGCGGAGCGGCGATGCTGCGGTCCTTTTACGTTTTAGGTAAATTGCTGCGCGCAAAATAGAAAGTGGTGTTGACGCGTATCGTCATCAAGTTGTCTCGGCCTTTATCTTCCTGATCCAATCCTTTAAGTTCCTGCCGCTTCAACAGCCCCTTTTCTTCGAGCAACTGAAAAATGGCCTCGGTCAGGACCATGTTGTAGTAGGCCATCGTTTCGACTGATGCGTTGACCTTTTGGGCGTATACTCTCGGCGATTTTATGGCTGGCGCCCCAGTAATCAGAAGGCCCAAAAGTGATGGCAGGTGCTTTCACTGCCGCGAAATTCTAGTTGAACCAACGAAGGATCACGTATTCCCAAGTTCGTGGTATCCAGACTCCACCCCTGAAAATGTTCAGCGTTGGACTGTACCCAGCTGTGGGCGCTGCAATGGTGAATACGGCGATATAGAAAAGGAGCTTTTTGTCTACTTCGCGCTGTGTCTCGACCCGCAAAAAGCCGAAGCGTCCGGCTTAGCAAAAAGGGCTCTCAGGTCCTTTGGCGTCGATGTAAGCGGTATATCAGAAGAGGAACGCCTACACCGGCAAGCATTACGAGACCGAATACTGAAAGAGATGAAACCGTACACACCTGATATCGACCCGCATGTAATCCCAGGTTTGGAGTTTCGCCCCGAGTTACGAACCGAGGGACAAAAGCAAGTCGGGATTCCGGCTGACAAACTACATAAAGTCCTGCGAAAAATAGTGCGCGGAAGTGAATACTGGCTAGCGCAAGGCCGGATTATTGACCCGACTTGGGAAATTACAGTTCACCTAATGCGACCTGCCGACGTGCCAGAGGACGTGAGGAAATTATTCTCCCTACTGGGCACCGTCTACTTGGGGCCCGGATTAGCGATCCGTCGAGCAGTGGCAAGCGACGGGTCGAATGCCGCAATCTATAGGATGATCGTATGGGGTAGCGTAACGTATTACTCTGCGATTCTTCCTCCTGAATAAAGAGATTTCACGGGCGCACTCGTTCCCAAACCAGCCTGATGCCGCTGTCGAGATGCAAATGATCTTTGCTTGTGTGGGGACTACGGCATTCAGAGCCAGTTCGCCTTCCGCCATAAAAGCTGATTCGTCCTGAATGTATTTAGTCGGATGGCGCGAATCGCGTCTCAATCCAGACTACACGCAGAAGCACGGTCGGCGGGAGATGTTCGAGGGGTTGAGAAAAAACCGAGGCAGTAACAGCCGCCAGACCCCCATATTTTCCGCGATACGATCATGTGAAGCATATTGCTCGATCCGAACCTCGAATACGAAGAACTTACGGCGAGGGAATCGGCTGCTTAACATAAGGCTCGCACTCACTCCCCGGTTCGCTCACCGATATTTGTATCCAACTAAATGCTGTACCAAACTTGCGGCCCAAGAACCTAAATGATTTCCTCTTCATTGTCTTCGGTTGATCTACTAGCACGTACTCCATGAGCAGCTCTACATCCGCACATTCAATACGGTTAGGGTCTAGATATGAGTGTAGAGGGAGCAGACAGGGATCAGACGTGACATCTCCGCCCGAATGTACCGGAAAATACTCTTCATGAGTCATTTCAGAACCAAGACCCCTGATGGTAGATTGCCCTTCATTTCCCACAATCAAATGGTCGTTGCAAATTATCTGTCGTTTGCCTATGTCCGCCCCACCATGGTTCGTAAAGGAAAACACCGTTAGCAAGACATTCCCCGATGGCGGAGGCACTACGCTAGCAGTCAAACTCCTGAGTACATCCTCCTCTTCCTTGCTATCTCGCTTGTGAATCGCAAAGAGAGCACCCAAGGCCCACACAGTTAGAATTACGGTGGGAATACTGAACTTCCAGAATAAATATCTGCGTTTCTCTCGTTTATATGTTTCGATCCGCGCATACTTTAGTTTTGTCAGCTCCTTCGGCCTTTGTTCTTCTAATCCCTTCGATAGGAGCCAAGCAGCAATACCCCAAAGGGCCGCAAGACTAAGAGCCACAATGCCAGCAATAAAATCGTCACCGTAGATCATGCTCAGACCCACGGTGAACAAAAGCCCGGTCCCAATGACCGCAGGCTCTTTTCGCAACAGAAAACGGACCATGGATACAAATGCCGGACGTAGGTGGCGAAAACGTTGCCGATTGAGGCGATAAATGGCTCTAAGTTTTCGTCCTCGCATGACTCGGGATTATACCTTCCGCGTTGCGTGAGGTAAGAAAGCTTGCTAGGTCGTCACCGGTCTCGCTTTAAGCAAAATCGCGGCTTCAGTTCTATTGGAGATGGCCGGGATTTTCCGGCAGATTGCGTGAGCTGAGAGTGTTATCCCTCCGCTGGCGCGGGCACAACTTTCCCGCAAATGGATATAGATAGCGGTGAGTTAAGGGATAGCTCTATGTACCGGCCAATTGCGGGAACAATATCTACAGAAGAGTGCACGTCTTTTACGGTTTGCTGGCGAGCCATGAGCGCGCGAGCCGTTCTTCGCGGAAGGGCCTTATCTCAGCAACATCGTCGAGCAGCATCTCCATTGCTCGCATGATTCCGAAAGCAAACTCCGCAGACACTAATACAGCGGTCGGACCGAATTTGCACTGCTGGCAGAGGCTCCGTACCAAGGCAACAATCTTGCGGATTTCCGTTGGGCTGAGAGCGAAGGCAAGGCCCGCGTCCCGCGCGTCGATAAACTCCTTGTACGCTAGTCCCTCGATGTTTCGCTCCTCGATGAGGTGCTTTTCGATTTGTTCGTAGTTGATTGGGCCGAAAGCGATGGCATCGAGTTCGTGGCGTTCGCGGTCGATGTTTCGGATAAGGATTGGCATACCGGGCGCATCCGCGACGACGGGTATTGCGGGAATGCTACCACGTCATCCGAAACGCGCGCGTCGGCAGATAGACTGGCTTCGGGAACGGAGTCCGTCGCTTCCTTCGCTCACACCCGATCACGGCCTTTTCTCAATGACACATGACTCCGCTTCTCCACGTCCCGAAGAAGATCAGAAAGCGTGATCCCGAAGCCTTTGGATAGGGTTAGAAGCGTATCTAGGCGGGGGATTCGCTCAGCCCGTTCGAGCAGGCCAATTGCGGTTCGATGCAAGCCACAGCGGTCCGCAAATTCCTCTTGCGACCAACGGTGAACTTCTCGCAGTTCTCGGATTCTTTCACCCAGAGCGACCAGTACGCTGCGCATCCCGAAGAGGATGTGAGCAAGGTGCGTGAACGTCTACTGACAGGTCGTAGACAGACAGATCGTCTCTATAGTAGGGTCTTCGCACAGCCGGTTCCGACCACGCAGACGCCACAGATTGGCGTTGAGGAAGCGTATATGAAAACGTTCGTCCTCTTGGGCGCTCTTGGGCTCGCTAACGTTTGCTATGGCCAGACCGGTAACAAGCCCCAAATCTCCCCTGGTGCACAGGCTGGCAAGGCAACGCCAGCGTCCAATGTGATCGAAGCGCCGTGCGGCATGACTCCTGAAGCGCGCGCGACCATAGAGAGCCTCGTTCGTCAACCCGGTAACTTTTCGTTGGACGATCCGGCAGTCGATAATGTTTTTAAGAACTTGCGAGCTTATTTCAAACTAGCTGCTACCTGTAGGGCCAAAGTGGACGATACTCCGGCGCAGTTGCGTGGGGCGGATGACGCCGCGATGCTCTATAGTTTCGAGGACCTGTACGATGGGAACCGCTACGGGCGCGAGCTTTCGCTGAACAAAACACTTTTGGACCAGACGCATCAACAGTCGAACGCCTTAGCGGACCTTATACAGCGATATAATGCGCTCCTCGCAGCACCGCCCCCACTGGGGCCGCTCTTCCAACAGCCAACACCCATCGAAATGGAGTGCATCGGTACAAAATGTGATGGCGAGATTCTTTCGCCTCGACCTTTGCCGATTGTGCCGTTTCATATGACGTGTCGCGTGATCGTGGGTAAGGTTCAGTGCGATGGCGATCTAACGCCCTGAGTGTCTTCAGCCCCCGCAACCAACTCCAAAAATCACCCAAAAACAGCGCAAAACCTCGCAATCGCCTGCAACCACGCGGCAGCGCGTGTGCACGCGCACGCGCGGATGCCTGGAAATACGCGGCGATCGGCGCGTTACGCAAACGAAAGCGCGCGAGCTTTCGGCCTCCCAAAATTAGCGATTTCAGGGTCATCTCTCATCTAACTGGCTGATTCTAAAGAGCAGTTACACGCGAGCGCAGGTATCGGCACAACTCGTGCTAAGTTACTGGTTTCTAAGGAGATAAGCGCGTTCCACGCTCAAAGTAGCCGTATAGTATTGAACAGCAATGGGTTAAGCCAAGATCATCGCTCATGAGGGGCGATTTTCGCGCACTTCCGGGATAATCGAGCGTTATAAAATAAATGTTACAAAATGTCGCTTTGCCCAGTTTTGGCTCCCAGCCTCCGGCCGCCGCGCGGAGTGCGAACGCCGACTTTGGGCTCAAGTAGGAGCCCGTGCGCGCATCGCCCGGGTTTAGCTTTTAAGCTCCCTCGACCTTTAGGCCCACTGGGTGGGCGGGGACTGTTCAGAAGTAAACGGGGGCTTGGAATGGAGGGTACAACTTATGCAACCTTGCATATCTACTACCCTCAGATCGGGCCGCTCTCCTTCTGTCTGGTAAGTTCGCATATCTCACCCCCTAAGTGCTGGGATGGGTTAAGAAGTTAGCCCATCCGGCATCGAGGGAACGTTCGGGATGAAGTTCGTACGTTCGGTTATGGCCTTCGGTACCCGATTGGAGGAACCGCTCTTCGCTCTCAATCATGTACTCCGTAAACCTTGCCTCGATTCCGAAGCGAATCTGACAATCCTTGATGAGTTCTTGCCGGGTTTTCCGTCCACCTTCCAGAGCCGCAATCACAGGCGGAAGTGGGGTTAGCCGGAAACACCGTGTATCAAACCATACTTCCACTGGCTCCGGCTTGCCGCAGTAGCGAAGCTTTCCAACCTCCAATATGGCCTTATGGGTTCGCTTATCTGGACGTTCGATGTGGAGGATTGCTTCCGGGTCTTCTTTCCATTCAGCAGAGCCACGTATCAGTTCGTTAGAGTGCGCCTCGCTATCTCCGTCGCGTTTCTTGTGATCATGTCGTACCAGTATTACTCCTTTTAGCGAAAGGTTTCGTAGAAGATCGAACAGTTGTCCTACGTGTCGTTCGTCAGAGGGATTGTGCTCTCCCCGGAAGAAGTCGTTTGCAGTATCGATTATCAGGATTTCGATCTCTTGTGACCGAACCCACTCTGCGATGATACTCACTTTTTCTGGGAGGTCTGCGCGCCGCCATCGCTTCAAACTATCGTCGCTCATAAAGAGCATTTGCTGCGGCACCTTCCCATCTGGAAACATCTGCCCCAAGCGCTTTCCAAGCATGGTTGCGTGCATCTCGGTTTCAATGAGTCCTGCCCTGCGTGGTTGCGGTACGTTCCACATTCGCAGCAGTGGCCTACCGGTAGCAATGCTTTCTGCCATTTGAACCACCAGAATGGACTTATAGCTCTCTTCTTTGCCGTGCAGGACGAGAACGTCCCCCCTAAATAACAGGTTCTCGATTATCGGTTCGGGGGGGTTATCTTTTGAAAGCTGAATCAGATCGGCTGCCGACCATGTAC
>Ga0210394_10002849_pt1 | contig 22912 bp, 20 predicted proteins | sample IncBWC12MmetaG_FD_160121 | JGI IMG/M metagenome (GOLD analysis project Ga0210394, IMG submission 160121) | Forest soil microbial communities from Barre Woods Harvard Forest LTER site, Petersham, Massachusetts, United States - Inc-BW-C-12-M | ecosystem: Environmental > Terrestrial > Soil >... | reverse complement strand
GGTATTCCACTAGGGACCTTCGGGCCCATTTTCGCAGCGGGGTTAGTCGGCTTGCTGATTGCCGCGATGACTATGGGTCCGGTGGCCGACCGATGGGGTCGCAAATGGCCGATCGTGTTCTCGGTGCTCACTTTTGCGGCGTTCTCCGCACTTACAGCCCGTGCCACATCCTTCGACCAGCTCTTGTTTTGTCGCTTCTTGACCGGCCTTGGGCTCGGGGGCGCGCTGCCCAACGTTTTTGCTCTGACGTCCGAATACGTGCCTGAACGCCTGCGCTCCGTTGCTGTAACTGCGGTTGCCTGCGGGATGACGAGCGGCCCCCTTCTTGGCGGCCTGATAAGCTCCGTCATGATTCCCAAATGGGGCTGGCGATCGGTCTTTTACTTTGGCGGGTTATTATCGTTTGCGCTTTCCCTCGTGTTGATCGAATTGCTTCCTGAGTCAGTCGAGTTTCTCACCGTACGCGGTGTTGCTCCGCAGAAAATTGCCACGATCATGACGCGGATTTGTCCTGAACTGGCAGGTACGCGCTTCAACTTCCCAGTATCGCAGGACCATCGTCGCAGAGGTCTTGCGGTCAAGGACCTGTTTAATGAAGGTCGCCTAGTCGGGACGATTCTATTGTGGGTCGTCTATTTCATGAATCTCCTGATTTTATACGTCATAGTAAATTGGCTGCCTGCGCTCCTGCGGCAAGCTGCCCTGCCCGTGTCCTCAGGAGTGACGGCCATTTCCCTATTCAGCCTGGGCGGCGTCGTTGGGTGTCTTATGCAAGGACGCCTGATGAATGTTTTTGGCACCTATGCGATTATGCTGGGGGAGTTCGGATTATGCGGGCTATTGATCGGCTTGCTGGCTTTCGTCGTTTTCTCGCTGCCGCTCGTGATGACGGTGACCCTGCTTTTAGGCTGCGTCGTCCAAGGCGCGCAAGCGGGCCTCGCTGCAATCGCCTCCAGTTTCTATCCGACGCAGATACGATCCACGGGCCTTGGCTGGGCGTTAGGGGTTGGCCGTATTGGCTCAATCGTCGGCCCGGTGCTCGTGGGCATCCTATTGTCGATGGCATGGAACCCGCAGCAAATATTACTTGCCGGAACGATCCCCGCTTTCTGTGCGGCCGCGGCGGTCATGCTGAGCAGCCGGGTGCAAGGCAGAGCGAGTGCGTTGTTGTCCGGCACCTCATCCGCGCCAGTGTGATCGCGCGAGTCGGATGAGCGCAATCGCTAGGTCGCGTCAGCCACGAACACGACTTGTTCAGGATTCGCACGACCATTTTGGGTGTTCTAGTTCTGTCCGCAAGCTAAGCAGCTGGCTCGTAAAACTGACGCTCTACAGTGGGCACCGGCGCGAAGTCAGTTACCCGTTGCCGGAGCGAGGGCAAACGGGTGACGTGTTCTTGCCGCGATAAGAAACCTCGGTGGGCTAGCCAAAGAGACAAACCAAATTTTGCCTGGCTGTTTATTTATCTCCCTAATTGCCTAGCGGGTCCCTTGGACCCGATCAGAAGGTTGTGTTCAGCCCCAACTATACCTCGCGCGGTCCGCCGGTCCCGTTGATAGGGTTGCTGGAACTCGGCGCCGCAGTAGCCAGGTTGGATGTCGCCGGGCTACGGAAGGAAATCAAGCTTTGACATTTTGTCGTCGCAATATGCACCTGAGGTCTTCATCATCCAGGAGTGCCATCAGATACCGATGAAGGGCCAGTAAAATGGCACGAAGATCAAAATCAGAATTGCCTCTACCAAGCTCAATAACAAACCTAGCCGTAGCAGATCTTTCGTTCCAAAATAGCCATAGGAATAGCCCATGATCAAGACGCCCGACTGATATAGGAAGATCTTGCCGGTCGAGGCGAAGACCCAAAGCATGCCTAGTCCGATGGGATCGATTCCCTGGACCGCAGCGAAATTCATCAAGGGAGGAATCGAAGTGGCCAGCATAGTGATGTCATTGCCTAGGAAGATGTGGTAAATGAATCCGGCAAAGTACGGCACGATCGCAGTCGAGAACTTATTCGTCAAAAGCGGTGTCATCCAAGCGAACGTGATGCGCGTAAGCACGTCAAGTCCCTTGGTTTGAACTAAGACTTGGCCCAGACTCGCGGCAGTGCCTACGAAGAACATCGCCACGTAGTTGACTTTCTTGACGTCCTTCATCCCGAGCACACCTATGCCGGGCAAGACGGCCATCAAGCCGATGCCAAGTCCGATCACAGCGGCCGAAATATGGTGTAGCGAGTCAGTGCTCCAAAGCACGAGACCCAGGAGCATCAACGCCGCCGCATGCTTTTCGCGAGGCGTCAATTGCCCCCTCTTGTGAAGCTGCGCTCTCAAATACTCCTCTCCACCGGTCAACGCCGCCTCGCACGGATATAGCCACAAGATCAGGCGCCACGTGACCACTATGGTGATCAAGCTAAACGGTAGGTAGGCCAGAAGCCACTTGCTCCAGTAGATCTCGGTGTGGGCGGTCTTCATGATCAGTTCCCGGCCCAAGATCGACGCGGGACCGGCCACTACCATTTTGTCGAAGAGGCCGGCCGTATAAGTCAGCGTCAGAAACATGCCGCGTGCCATGTTGCTGGCCCTGCCGATTCCGTATGCCTCCAACAGGCCCATGGCTACAGACGCCATGATCACGACGCACACCGCACCCGAAGGCACTAAGAATGTTAGGAGGAAGGAAAGGACGATAAGTCCCAGCAAAACCTGGGAATATGTTTTGCCAAACCTCAACATCAGATGAAAGGCTAGCCGATTTGCCAAGCCGGTTTCGGTCGCCAGCATGCCAAAGAGCATCGCACCAAAATAGAACCAAGTGGCCTCGTTGCTGAACCCGCTGAACGCGGCACCGAATTCCACGACGCCGAGCGCCCAGAAGAGAAAACATCCGATAAGGCCGGTAATGACGTGCGGCAACGCATCGGTGATCCAGGCAATGATCATGAACGATCCGATGGCCAATGCGTGCCGCGCCACAATGTCAATCTTCAGCGGCGCGAACCACAACACCACCAAAGCCACTACGGATAGAATCCGTCCCCCGAGAGCACGCAAATCCAGCTCATGGGAGGTATCCACGAAAATAGAAGGAACTTGGGTTGCGTTAAGCTCTGGGTGGTGCTCATGATCTCCGTCGCGTCTGGTCTCCACGCCGAAAGCTCGCTTTCGTTGGGCTAACTAGCCTGCAGGTTCCTTCGTCTTCTCCGCCCAAGATGATGTTATGTCTTTGGGACATCCGGCCGCGTCACCAAATTGCTGACACCCGCCTTGTGCGCCCAATATGCCCAGGCGCGCCAAGTTTCGAGGGAATAGGGGTCGTAGCCACGGTTGCGCGCTTCGATCTCGCCTTGCGAGAGATACTTGATCTCGCCGCCCAGTTGCTTCGCCTTCAAAAGAGCGCGCGCGTTGCGGGGCAGATAGACCGACATCCGCACCACCTCGATCAGAGAGCTCGCGGCCGCCGCGAAACCGTGTCCGCGCATCAGCGCGACATTTCCCCTGCCGAGGCATTTCGCCAAATCCTGTCCTTTCTCGACATTGGCGACGAGCAGATTGGTGTCGCCGAATCTATCGGCGATATCCCAGATGGGAATGTACGCGCCGATGAAACTTCCAGAATGAATCACCGGCCTCAAGGGCGTGCCGCTTGCGACCGCAAAAGGCAGGACGTCTTCGGCGTGCGCGTGTACCACGGCCGCCACGTCGGGTCGCTCTTCGAAGATGCCGCCATGGATGAAGCGTTCGAGAGAGAGTTCGCGCTTTTCTTCTCCCACCGGCTTGCCATCAAGCGTGAAGGTAACGATATCCTCGTGGGTGACGAATTCCGGGGCCAGGGACCGGGCAAGGAGAAATCGGTCCGGTCTATCCGGATGCCGAACGCTAACATGACCGTAGGAGTCAACCACCTGCTCGTGAGCGAGAATTCGGTTGGCGACCACGAGGTCATTCAGCACATTGTCCAAATTAGCCATCACAATTCTCCGGCACCAATTGCGCTCACGCAGTTCCTTCGAGCCGGCTACTTCCCCACGGAGCCCACGCTGATATCAAGCCTCATGGAATTTCGCTCGGGCCCCGGTTGCGCCTTTCTTCGGAATTGCCGAGCCAGGCGACCGGCTGATACTTTACTCTCCTTAGCACGGTTTAAGCGCTGATTCCGGTTCGGGCAGTGGTCCCGGCGCGGAATGCCGGCTTCCTAACGAGCTTGACATCAGCAGAAAGGGCTGGCAGATTCCCCAGGTTGCGATTGTCGTCCGTGGAAATTCTAAATTGGGGGACAAGATGGACCATCGGATAGACGTTTTTTGCCACATTCTGCCGCCCCGGTTTGAAAAGGCCAAGTGGGAGAGAGTCGAGAAGTCTCATTTTGTCCAACACAGTCCCGTGCAGATGAAGTACATCCAAAGCGGAAAGGACCCCCGCTCCGCATACGCGTGTTTGACGGATCTGGATGCTCGCTTTCGAGTGATGGATGAATTCGAGAACTATCGGCAAGTCATCAGTGTTGGTACTCCGGCGGTTGAAACTGTCGCCCCCGATGACAGCGAGTATATAGCCAAAGTACTAAATGATGAACTTGCAGAGCTCGTTCAAAAATACCCCCAGCGTTTCGTTGGCGCTGTCGCCTCGCTACCCATGGACAAACCCGACGCCGCAGCTCGGGAGCTGGAAAGGTCCATTCGCGATCTCAGGCTAATCGGCGTTCAGATCTTTTCGAACGTGAACGGCAAGCCGCTGGACCTTCCGGAGTTCCGTCCTATCTTCGAGATTATGTCGCGATACGACCTTCCCATTTTGCTCCATCCGGCCCGGTCCAAATCTCGACCCGATTATCTCTCCGAAACCCAGTCGAAGTATTTTATCTGGCAAGTGCTGGGTTGGCCTGTTGAGACGTCGGTAGCTTCGTTTCGGCTAGTCTTCAGCGGCATTTTGGACGATTACCCCAACCTCAGAATTATTCTCCATCACACCGGCGCGATGCTTCCATTCTTTGCGGGGCGAATCGAAATGCTGTACAACAATTTCCAGCCGCTCATGGAGAGTGAAGGCGTCGCTCGGCTGAAGAGGCCGGTAATGGATTATTTCCGCTCCTTTTACGCGGACACTTCTACCTTCACTTCCGGCTCCATCGGTTGCGCGGCGGACTTCTTTGGACCAGACCACATTCTCTTTGGCACTGACGCACCTTACGATGCCGAAGGTGGAACACTGTCGATCCGTGCAAGCACGGCGGCAGTGGAAAACGGCTCGTTGAGCGGGCCGGATAAGGAGAAGGTTTTCTGGCGGAATTTTGGGACTGTATTTCGCCAGTCCGCAGTGTCAGACACTCGAAACGCACCGGGATGAGCACGCGCAAGAGCTAACAACGATTCCGCCTAACCGTGGCATCTTTCAGATCTTGCACTTCAATGTGACCCGAGATTTTTGACCGCGATGGCCAATATGCCTGGTAATCCCGCAGGGCGGAGTTGTATCCGATTGAAATGCGTCGGAATGGGGAACCCAAGTGGCTGGGCGTGAGCACGAACCGGGCGGTCTCCCGAGCGGGCAAATACGCTACGAACTACAATTTACTTTACTCGGAAGGCCGTCGGGTGTATATGTCTGCCACTCAGGTCTCAAAGGGGGATTCAAGATTGAGCGAGTGTGGAGGTGGAACTAAATGAGAGCTAGATCATTCCTTCCTTTGTGCGCCTTCGTAGTGCTGATCGCGCTCATGTGGATGTCGCAGGTCGGGCCAGTATCGAAGGCGTTCGCGCAACAGGGGACGCAGCCCCCTCCGACGGCAGAGCAGGCGGGACGCGGCGGTCGAGGGAACACCCCGACGTTCGGCGGGCCGCCGGCAGGGACGCCGAAGCTGCCAATCGATTTGTTTTCGTCGAAGAACTTCTACAAGGATCAAGCGCTTTGGTCCGACGAGCGCTATTTTCGGTGCAATACACCGCGCCAGCTAACGGACATCTGGACCTCGCACCGGATCGGCGAGCACCCGCCGACGTCGGCTGCCTGGGGCGACTGCAGCATCGATTATCCGCGAGCCAAGATCGTGAGCCCGTATCCCTATAAGACGGCCAAGGAACATTACGAAGCCTTACTCGCGGCCGCGAAGGCCAAAGGCGGCCCGACCGTCTATACGAAGGCAACGACGCCGGATTGGGATGGATGGTACGCGCGGGACCAAGCAGCGGATCATGGCGCCGAGTGGATGTGGGGGACCATCAGCCAAACTCCCACGATTCTGTCCGTACTCACTCCGGAATATCAAAAGCGCATGGTTCAGCAGAACTATCACGAGGCCGTGAACAATTCGCCGCAATGGTCCGCCTCCTTCTGCTATCCGGAAGGACTCCTGCGCTGGTGGACTCAGGTAGGCGGAAATAGTAATCCCCAAGTGACGGTGACTCCGTACCAGGTCCAGTTTTGGTCCAGCCTCTCGGACAACTTCATACGCCAGATCTTGATCGGAAGACAGCACGTGCAAAAGGTCCCGCAGTGGTTCGGGGAGACGGTTGGCTTCTGGGATGGAACCACTCTGGTCGCCTGGACGGCGAATGTGCAAGGCTGGAACCTGACGCACTCCATGTTCGAATGGAGTGATAAGCTCGAAACGGTCGAAACCTACAAGCCCGCGTACGACGCGAGCGGCAAGTTCGTGGGAATCGATCACGAGGCGGTATTTTACGATCCCGACGCGTTCGTCCAACCCCTGCATGCCAGTTATCGTTTTGCCCGACAAGCGGCCCCGGACGATCCGAACCGGCGATACACTCATATCGGGTGTTTGAGCAACCTTCGAAATGTGAATGGCACGCCGCAGCAACTGACCGACGCCGACCCTCGCTATATCGACTACTACGGCCGGCCGTGGGCCCAGAACTGGGAAAAATACTTCGAAGTGGGCTGGGATAAGCCGTCGGACAATGCCGTGCCCCAGGGCGTGCTCGACATCTTCAAGTAAAAGAAGGGCGTGAGCGGCTGCGAACGCAAGCTCGATTCGTTCGCAGCCGCCGATCGCATCTCTCACTAGCTTCAAATCCTCGTCTCATCGAAGCCGTTTCGAGTGGCTTCTCGGAAATGTGGCCCGGCCGCGCGAAAGCCAGTCACCTAGAATGCCATTTGAGCGAAGCGGAACCTGTCTGTGGGGACTGTCGCAACCCGCCTGGCGGCTCTGCATTTTTTCTTGACCAAAACTCTGAGCTCTTGCGCCATTCAAATGTAACGACCACCATGGCTCATTATGTGAAAGAAGTTCCGTCCGAGACGACGCGCGCGATGGACAAAATCGATGCGCTGTTTGATAATGCACCGGATGGCCCTCCGAACTGACTTGGACGCAATGTTTGGTCTGGCTAGTTCGGAGTATGCAAAGAGTATGCAAAAGAAAGCCGCTAGGTCCCTGCGCGCCCGTAGCTCAGCTGGATAGAGCGTCTGGCTACGAACCAGGGCAGTAAAAAATCTAAGCTGTTGAATCGGCTTACGTTCCCCTGTGCAGCCCTCTTCTTAAGTGCGCTACGATCTGCGATACTAAGGTTTATTCAGTTGTGATGCCAGCGCGATGACTGGCATCTTCGGTTCGTTAGGGGCGAGTTCTTCGGTTCCTTTCTGCCAGATGTACCGAATGTACCGAACCTCAGCGGTACGAGTCTACGCCCGTTGCGAGCAGGCATCACCGTATTTGGGGGGTAAGAACACGTAGGGAGCAATTCGGCTACACCTCGGGCGCGAGTCTGCGGCGTGAGTCGCTCGGTGCGATTGCAATTGGGGGATAGCAGATAGGGGCGCGCCAAAGTTGCACCCTCCTAGCGGCCTTGGAGCACAACCGACAGCCACTTCGATTCCATTCCTCGGCAGACTGGTGTTACGCTGGCATGCACTCGGTTAAGGAATTGTGATGATGGTTTCCCGATTCATAGTTCGGGCAGCGTACTTGCTCCTGCTCTTCACCGCCTCTCTGTTTGCCTGCACACTTCCTTCCTTCTGCCAGCGAGACGCGAGCCAATACAGTCCAGTTGAGCTGCAGCCCACGGACCCCGAAATCAACGCGCTGCTCAAGGCAGCGCGGTCAGACGCCGAAAATGGCAATTACGATGCTGCTTTTGCGAAATCCCAGTCGGCGCTTGAGCTCACCCAGAAGAAAGGACTGCTCGGAGATCAAGCGATTGCAGAGGAATCTGTCGCGAGTGGGTACTTTGCAATAGGCAAACTGGATGAGTCTTTAAAGCTTTACCAAGCAAGTGTGCAGCACGCTGGGGATTCTTCCAACCTGGTCCTTCAGGCAGATGCGTTGGTTGCCCTCTCGGCATGGCCCCAGCTCCAGGGCGACTTCGCGGGAGCATTAGAGCTTCTGGGCAAAGCTCAGGATCGGGCCAACCTGAGCAAGAACGTATACATACGGGCCCGTGTGTTGGGAGAACTGGGAAGACTCCAAATATCCTCCGGGCAAGTCGAACAGGGTCGTAAATCACTCGAAGAAGCGTTGAATATCGATAGGGTGAACAACTACGATTTCGAGCCTCTCCACTCAGTTTACGCAACATATGCAATTCTATCCCAACCGAAACCCGATTTCGCTGCCGCCATCGCACAATTGGAGTCTGCCCGCGATCTCGCGGTTCAGCAAAGTAGTTACGTTGCTCTTGTGTTGGCAGAGAACGCATTGGGAACCATTTATGTTCATACGGGTGAGTTCCAAAAAGGTGTCGCCACGCTGGAGGCAACTCGAAACGGAAACCTCCTGAAAGATGGCCAAACAATACAACTATCGGGACCCTTTCGGGCGGCGGCGACATTGCCGTTCATGCGGACCACGCTCTTGGAGGCCCTGGCCCAGGGATATGAGTCGGCCCAGGAGCCCGACAAAGCTCTTCAAACCTGGAATGAGCTGTATTCGGTGTCCGTCGGAGCGGGCTTCAAATTGGCCGAGGCTGAAGCCGCATCGAAGATCGCAGCAATATACAAGAGCAAGAACGACGTCACAAACGCGCTGAGCTTCTCCTCCAAATCAATTGTGATTTGGCGAACGCTAGGAAATAACGCGCAACTTTCCCAGAATCTTACTTCCGAGGCCTTATTTTTGATCCAGTTAGGAAGAGGAGAGGAGGCCGTACCTCTGGAGACGGGAGTCGCCGATATCGCAGAGAAAGCGCACAACAGAATAGCTCTCTTTACCGCAAACGGAGTATTAGCAGAAATTTACCAACCCATGGGTCGATTTCAAGAGGCGAGAGACGTACTTGAAAAAGCGACGGCTCTGATTAGACCTGGTCCGGCCGATTCAGAGATCGATTCAAAGTCAGTTGTTGAGGACTACATTTTTCTGGCAAATGACTATAGGGCGCTTCAATTCCCCATCAAGGAATTGGTCACTCTAGAGAAAGAGGTTGCTGTCCTCCAGACTCTCAAGGACGCAGAGTCGCTTCAGCAGGCTCTCGCGTATTTAAAAGGACGACTTGAGACTCTGCAGGTCAAAGAAGCGGCGGCTGCAGCAGCGCAGAATGGCATGCTTGCCGATTCGTTGGAGTACTCGGGAATCCTATATGTTTGGAGCGGTGTCCAAGTTGATGCCACCAAGGACGAAAACTGGAACCGTTTGTTTAGCCTGCCTATCCAAATCGCGCAACAACCCAATGGTCCGCAAGTCCTGGACGCAGTGCTGAACGAAATGGGTTCACTACTCGGCATCGCTAGGCTGCCCATTTTGGAGTCCTTGTCAGGCCATTTCCTCACCGTAGATTTCAAGCCTGCTCTAGCCGAACAATACGCGAGTGAAGCCGAGTCGATTGCAAAACAAGCGCCAAATTCTTCGGATGCGCTAATAGCCACGCCAGTATGTCAGTTGAGCGTGGCATATGCCAACGAGGGGAAGGCTGACCTCGCGAAGCAAAAACTCGATGAGTGCACGGCGGTAGCGGATAAAGCGAACGACGCTCAGAGCAGGACCCTGGCGGATAAAGCGAACCAATTAGTACACTTGTGGGCAAATGATCTCAGCGGCGCCGAAGCCTCTCTGAAGAATTTGCTCGCGAACACTCCTGAGGACCCCGAAATCCAGCTGGAATTGGCGATCGCGCTTGTCAGCAACGGCCTATACGAAGAGGGCGTGGCGGAATTTAATCAGGCTATCAAGCTAATTGAGAGTAAGAAAGACCTGAACGCTGAGGCCTTCGCATTCGCGCGGATGGCTTCCGTACTCGGTTCAAGTTCTTCGCAGTACAAGAACCAGCAGCTCGAATATCTGAAATCAGCAGAGGACCACTATAAGCAGGCCAACAACGCGAGCGGAACAGCAGGCAGTGACATTGAAATCGGAGCGTACTATCTGAACGGGGGCGATAATAAGGCCGCACTCCCATATTTCCAACACGCGGAGGCATTGGGGCAAGGAGCTCACGATTCTCAAATCTCTGCGCGTGCAGCAATGTTAGCGGGGAACGCATACAACTCGCTGAGAGACTACCGCAACGCGGTCACATTTCACCGGCGGGCAGCTGCCACATATCACGAAATCGGGGATGGCAATCTTGAAGCCCTGACTCTCCTGTTTGTTGGACAAGATCTGCAGTCAGCGAAAGATTTCGATTCTGCTCTAAAGATCTATCTTGGTGCGGAGGGCATCGCCTCACGCTCGTCCACCCCGATCACCCGTTATTGGATACAAAACGCGCTTGAGCAATTCTATTACCAGGGGGGAGAGTTCGATAAGGCGTTGACATCTGCACGAGGTGCAGTGCAGTTTGCGACTCTGGCAGGAGATAACAAAACAACGGCACAAGCTTACATTGTACTGGCTGGGCTTTGCGAGATTCTGGGGCAATGGGAAGATGCAGCGACCGCCGCCAACCAGTCTTTGGAGATTTTCAGCTCATTGAAGGACAAGCAGGGTGCAATTTCTTCCTATGCGGAGCTCGCAACCATCTACGGTAGTCGCGAATCTTCGTTCAGGGATTTCGATAAAGCTATGGCCTATTACTCGGAAGCAACGAAACTCGGCGGCAATCTTCAATCTGAACTGGTCGAAATCTACGCTCAAACAGGCCGCCTCCCCGAGGCAATAAATGCAGCCAAGAGTGCTGTACAAGAATGCACTACAAATCACAACATTGAATGTCAAGCTGGCGGGCTAAGTGATTTGGCCGAAGCTGAACGCAAGGCCGGGGATCTAGCAGCCGCAGCATCCTCATTAAAAGAGGCAAAACGTCTCGCTCCAGGAATTAAAGACGTCTATTTCCAGGGTAGCTTGCTGTACCGTGAAGCCGGACAACTACGGGCAGAAGGGCACTTGGAACAAGCACTGAAAGCTTACCAGGATGTGATCTCCCTCATCGAACGCGTGAAAGTCCAGGGAGATGTGAAGTCTCAACGCGGTCTGTCAGAAACCTATGGCTATATATACGACGAACTCAGTTCCACCCTTTATGCGATGAGCGCTGGGAAGTCAGATCCTGACAAAACTCAGCTGGCTTCATTAGCATTGCAATACACCGAGACGAACAAAGCGCGAGAATTCGCAAGCTCTTGGGGCCGCACTTTCGTCACCGAGTTGCGGCGAACATTGCCCAGCGATTTACAGGACAGGGAACGCGCATTGCTTGCTGAGCGCGACCAGCTTTTGGCCGAGGCTGAAGGCGAGGAACCGAAGTCGAAACTGGATTCGGTCGATAAGGAAATGGTGAGTTTCGTTGACGGCCTCAGGATCACTCATCGTCAGTACGCGGCCATAGCGTATCCGCAACCGGTGACCTTGCAGAGCATCCCCCTACGGAAGGATGAAACGTTTGTTGAATTCAAGGTGACGGATGAATCTACGCTCGTATGGGTCGCCAGGAATGTAGCGGGTAATAGGGTCGAATTGGTAGATTTCTACCAAGTATCCAAGCCTCGTCAGTGGTTTGAGAAGAGGGTTTCGAAACTGCGTACGGCTCTCAACAGCGCGCATCCCGACGAGATTGATTGGCAGGCCTCCGAGGAACTCTTCAATGAATTGTTCCCTACTCGGTTATCGAAAACCCTATTGGACTCGAAGGGGATCGTTTTTATACCCGACGATGTTCTGTCCGTTCTTCCGTTCGAGCTACTCTCGCCGGAAGCCTCAAAAGGACAGTTCCCACTTCTGAGTCTTCCAACGACATATTACCCGTCAGCGGCAGCGCTTCGACTTGCCAGAACAGCCGGGCCCGCCGCAGGTTGGCAAGAGGCCTTTTTCGGGATTGGTGACCCTATAACATCTCCCGAAGATGATAGATACGCCCTTGCTGGTGTGCTGTCGGCCAAGCCGGGCGAGCAGACTAAATTGACAGCTGATATTGCGGGATCTGAACTAGATTCAACTGGTTTGGAAAAGATTCGGTCTCGTGGATTTTCGTTTGAAAGATTGCCTGCAACCGCGAAGGAAGTTCAGGGGATCGCAACAATGTTTCAAAGCAAGGGCCAAACTGCTGAGATCCGCTTGGGCTCGGATGCAACCAAGGATCGACTAGAAGAGACCGACCTTACTAGATTCCGTTTCTTACACTTCGCAACCCACGGAATCTTGCCCGTTGATTCAAACATTAAGGAACCTGCGCTGGTCCTTTCGTACGACGGCTCAGTCCGTGAACATATGCTGCTTTCGATGTCCGAAATACTCGGACTCAAGATCCACGCCGAGACCGTTGTTCTCTCAGCCTGCAACACCGGAAGCGGAACCATCAGCCGCGCCGAAGGAGTGATGAGCCTGGGTCGGGCATTCATGGCTGCGGGGGCAGAGAGCGTTACTGTCAGCCTCTGGCAGGTGTCGGACGAGTCGACGCAGATTTTGATGGAACAGTATTACAAGAATATCCTGGACGGCAAATCAAAGAGTGAGGCCCTGGCTGCTGCCCGAACGTACCTCTACGACAAGGACGGCTTTAGCAATCCCTTTTTCTGGGCTCCGTTTGTTTTGATCGGAGACTGAGATGGTAGGTATCACCGTGTCGGTGTTGAGGCAGCGCTCAAAACAAAACCCTGGATGACATCGGCGGCAACCGCGTAATCCAGGTTTTGGCCTTCTTCGCTCATCGCGATGAGCCCAATCAGCCTTCCCTGATCGTCTAGGACAGGCCCGCCAGAGTTACCTCGATTGATTGCGGTCTGCAATTGAAGGACTTTCGCTTGATGCTTTGACCCGTCATCATAGGTCCAATCGTAGCCGTCCCTGATTTGACTAACCACACCCGTGCTATAAGACCACATGTTCCCTTTAGGATGGCCGATCACGTGTATGTCCTGGGCAACCTGTACCGAAGAAATGTTTCCTAGTGGAATCGGCACACGAGAGGGTGGTACCTCCGTAAGGTGTAGCAATGCTAAATCAGACATTTCGCTCTGGGCAACCACGGTTGCCACATAGGCTTTGCTGCTGGCTATGTCCGCACTGCCTTGAGGCTTAAAGAATATAAACGCTCCTGGATAGCCTTCAGTCACGTGCCAATTAGTCAAGATATCTCCCGAAGCGCTAATGAGAACACCGGACCCGAAAGCATTCGGGTCAAATTGACCATTTTTGACTTCGCCAACAAAGATTAGGACGACAGCGGGAGAGGCATTTCTGAAGACGGTGATTCCGGAAGCGCCTCTGGTCAGAATCGGTTCGCGGTATCTCGGAAGTACATGATTAAGCCGCGAATAGGCCTCGGTCAACCTAATCGTGTTTGCTAAATCCTGGTATGAGGCAACGGAAGCAACGTTCGCTTGGCTTGTGTTCTGGTATGAAATCAACTTCAAGTCGGCAATTTTCGCTAATGCGTCAGGGGCGCTCTGTGATGCGGCTCTCTGACTGCCACCAACAATGATCGCAGCGAGTGCGAGGTAGCTCACACCTGAACCCCAAAGCAAGAGGTGTCTCTTCATGGTCGTTCCTTTCGCTGCTGCGACTAGCGCAGCGAGAAAGTTCCGCATCCTACCGAGAACTGCCGATTTCAGAGTCGCGGCAACGATATGCCCAAGGCTCGCTGGCGTCAACACGTTCTAGTTGCTTGGTTGGCCCTGTGGCACGTTTACAAGCCTTGCAAGCCTTTCCCAATGCCGGGGATGCGGACTGTCGCCGCCCGGCGCGGATGAACTGCCGATGACACGCGGCCTCCGGCCGGGTGTTCCTCCCGCTCAGTGAGCCGGTTGCATCCCGACTACCTTGTAGGCCCCTTCCGCCTCGGGTGATTTGAGGAACTGCAAGAACGCCTTGGCGGCTTTGGGGTCTAGCGCGTGAGTGGAGACGAACCCCACGGCGGCAGCGGGTGTCGAAACTCCGCGCGGCAGGCCCCCCACGAGGTCCACGCCGTCGGCTAGCGAATCGCTGAGATGGGGGCCAAGGAAGAGGTCGGCCTCGCCCTCGGCGACCATCGCCTCCGCAAGCGCGCTGTTTTCGACGATCTTGAGCTTCGGCTGCAGTTGCTCGGCAATGCCGAGCTTTTGGAGGACCTCGTTGGCCTCGGCCCCGAGGATTCCCTGAGCGGGGTCCACAACGGAGATCGACTTCGCCGCCAGCAACATCCGTTTGAGCGCAGCGGGCGTGGAGATGTCGGGTTTGGGCGCGCCCCTTCGCACGGTGACCGCCAGGACGAGCCCCGCGAGCGTCGTCGCGCTTTTGGGGACGATGTTGCCTGAGGCGACCGCTTCCGGAAAAGGTGCAAACATGATCGACACGTCCAAAGTCTCGCCGCGCGCCACCAGCTGCCTGGTTCCCCAGGGTGCGGAGTCCCTGCTATCTGGCGCGTACGTCACAGTGACCTTGACCTTGTCGCCCGTCTGGCTTTCGAAGCCCGCGATTAACTCGTCGAGCGCCACCTTCATGGGTTGCGGCGCCAGGAGAGTGACGTCAGTCTGGGCGCGCACGCCGCATGAATTGCCGAGCAAAAGGGCGAGGACAACAACTGACGAAGGCAAATATTTCACGGTTTAGACCCGGCGCTCGACGCGGTTTCAGAAACCTCGCAACGAGGCCTGTCGCACGGATCGTCTGTCGCCGGGCAGATTGTACTTTATCCGCCGCCGAGTCTGTAAGCGGGATAGGCCGCCTGGATCGCCGCCGTCAATTTCGGTTTGGAGGCCCGCTTTCAGGTGCCCAAGGCGGAACCCGAGGAGGAGTTCCGAGGCGGTTGCGGTGGAGTGAGTTCCTCGACTGTGGCCGGGCCAGATTTCCAGAAGCGGTGTCGGCTCAACCGGTCGATGCAACAGCCTCTCGGTTAAACGTTCTCTTCAAAGATCGTGTTTTCTGACCGATAGGAGACAGTCCTAGCTTTCCACAACGTTGAAAACCCCATTTTGGGCGCTGATCGGAGGATTCGGCAGTTCTCGCTTAAGATTGGCCGCGCCCTCTGCAAGGCTCATACCGTCATTCACTTAGAAGGTGTTGCACTGACCCATTGAGACCACCCGACCTATCGGGACTTGGCTCGCCGGGTGGGCTTCGCCTTGCCAAGGCACCTGCCGGGGGGTAAGATGCCACCCGTTCTGGGATCGTCCCCCCACAAGAACACACAGCTTCTATATCCTGGCTTCGAAATCTCTTTAATGGAGAACACCCAAAAATGCAGATCCCAGCCACGAAAAGATTCAGCAAAGCACTCCTGATGGTTTCCTTTATCGCCGTCCTCGGCGCGGCAGCACTCGCTCAAAACGTCGCACCAAACAACACAGTCACAAGCGAGGCGATCGGTTCATTGAATGGTAGTTTGCCCGTGTCCTTTCCGCCCGACCCATGCATCAACCCTGACACGGTAGCCTTAACCGGCAACGTTCACATTGTCGCGCAGGTGAACACCACGCTAAACACCATGGACGTTCACATCAACTTAATGACCGTCAAAGGCACCGGCAGCAACGGCAAATACATTGGCAACGGGGCCGAGTCGTTTTTGGACCTCTCCGTAAACCCAAACTCGGTGCTGAACTTCACGGGGGACCTATACCCGCCCGTCCCCTGTCGGGAAGGCTTTACGACCAAAGGGGCCCTGCCAATCGCGGTGCAATTTACATTAGGCACCGATGGCACGCTCTCGTCCGTTAGCGCGTCAGTTGGCGGGCAGGATAATGCACCACCCGCCCCAGCCCCTGCAGCCCCCGCGGCCCCTGCAGCCCCCGCGCAATAAACTGAAACCGGCGCAACTCCTGCGCTTGACTCATGCGGCTAGTTGCCGCACGTACAACCGGAACGGAGAGACGCAGCCACGCTGCGTCTCCCCCCATTCGCCTTGCCTTGTCGCTTACTACAGTCCGCGTCGCAAAAGTGGGCGCATGCAAGAGTCGCCGCCGGAGAGCGTTCCGCTATCACCAAGATAGATCGGCACGCCGTAGCTGCTTTGCGGCTGGATGGACTTGTCCTTGTTCTGATTCTGCTGGAAGAAGTGGAAGCGGAACTCTTGGAAGCAGTCGAGCGCCGAGTTCATGCGCTGGACGCCCTGGCAAGCTGCAGGCGGCTGCGCGACGTTGCTGACGGCAAACGGTGGCGTGAGGAATATTTGCACGCGCACTTGCACCGTGCTCGGACTCTCGCGGTAGTCCTGCTCGGCCTGCTGGGCGCTATAGCCGACGGAATGGTCGTGGGAGTTCGCGACCACCTGGGCGAAGGGAGTGCGCACCGCCATCTCCGAGACGTAAGGGCCGGACTTTGGCACCGGCAGCTTCTTCAGATAGGTGGATAGGAATTCGACGGAGCGATGATTGTCCGCGCCGAGGAAATAGGCATCCCGGATCGCCGACGATTCGAGCGGATGGTCGTAGGCCGCGGCGCTGGTTCCACAAACGGCGACCAGAAAAAGCACGTAATATCGTTTGGCTGCGAGTATCATGGGTTTGTCCGCCTCGCTGTGGAAAATACGATCGTAGCTCCGAGGAAGGGACTGAACCAGGAATTGGACAGTACGCCCAACTGCACCACTACTTGAGAAACTGACTGTTTTGCCCATTGCGTTTACCGGGCATGCCCAAAGGAAGTCCCGAATTTCGTTCAGCGCAACAATATCCGGACTGCAATTCCGAAGTTGCCATCCCGGAGTGGATCTATCCGCACAACCTCCCCCAAAGACACGGAATTACAAGGGTCATTGGGTACGTACCCAGGCGTTACGCTCAGGTGCATTCCGACGTAGTAGTGCTTCGCACGGGTTGTGAAGTACAGGCCATCGCGGGAGTTGTTCAACGTGGCGTGTACTTCCTCCTTGTACTTTGGGTCGGAGGGACGGACCAGCGTTAGCCTTGAGATTTTGACGCGGCGACCCCGGCGGCGGTCCTTCGGCCCCCTAGCGTCGCCATCCGTTGGTTGTCCCATGATTAGAGCCACCGCAGCCCTATCTCATGATGGGTGCCAACCAGGCGAACTTCAATGGTACGAGCGTTGTATGTCGTGTATTGCGATGGGTCGCTCAACTCCTGAGAACGGGATTCTCGGAGACTGGCTCTTGTACCCGAAGTCGGCGTTCGCACGAAGGAAGGTTAGGTCGTTTAATGTATTCGGGCAGCGATTGTGCAAACAAAAGCCGGCAGGAACGCCGTTCAGACTCACCTGCGAGCGGAACGCAAGCAGTGCCTAGTTGCGCTTCAATCCAGATACAGGGAGTGGAATGACTTAGTGACATCCGTGGGATACGCCGGCAGAGCGGGCAAGTTGTATTTCTTCTAATGTAGGGCCCTGATTCGCAAGATATTCACGAGCTAGGTCAACCGCGGTATCCCAGCAGACCGACGAATTTCTAACATCCGCCGCGTAAAAGGAATCAACCGCGTCTAGAACTTGGCCAATCGAAAACTTCCCCCGCGCTGACAAAGCTCGGCGACGTACAAGGTCAGGGTTTACACCTGCCATGCCATCTAATTCTGGTGGGGTCGTTAGATTAGCCCAGCCGATTTGTTTAGCTTCCTCCTCTGGTAAGGTCGTAAACATCGCCCACATGTCGTCGCTTGAATCGGAGTAACCGTCACTCATACCCTGCACATATAGAGTACGGTCCCTGTCTGTCAGGGTCCGCCAGACCTGCCCGCCAAAACCTGAATAGTACGGATATTGCCCAAAAGCCCACCCTGCACTAAACAGAACGACGCAAAACCCAAGACCGGCCACTAGTTTCATGAGCGCCTCTCCTCTTCGCGCAGTGATACGAACGTCGCCACAAGGGCCTTTTCGGAAGTGCTCGCAGCGAATGTCGCGGGGACAGAACTACGCAAGTATAACACAGCTAATCTGCTCGTGGTGCTTCTGCTCGGGGTAGCCTACAAGCTGATGCGTGACGGATCAAGAGAGATTCTTTCGCGCACTGGGCCAGCGGGTGAAGGGCCTCCGCCGCAAGGCGGGCTACAGCCAGGAAGACATGATTAGTTTTGGATTCTCCGCCCGCCACTGGCAGCAGATCGAGGCCGGACGGCCCATTACGGTCAGCACGCTTCTGCGCATCTGCCGCGTTTTCAAGTGCCCGATGGAGCGGCTGGTGAGGGGATTGGATAGAGCGAGGTGAGCGTCGCAGCTACGCCGAATGTAGGTCTTTCCAAATCAGGAATAGAACGTTGTGGCCGGTACGCAATTGATGTTCGTGCATCGTTTGGATCGCATCCGTTAGTCCGGGTCGCTGCGGACCAAACTGAAACTTGCCAAGGACTCTTTCGGCGTGCTCGAAGCCTTCCTCTGTTCCTCCCATCATTCCTAAAAGGGCTTCACAACGTGCGCGCAATTCATCTCTGAGCTTCGGGGACGCCTGAACCTTCGCCAAGTCCCTTATGAGCTCGTCGAGGATGGCCCGGCATTCGTCACATTCGGCGCGGTTGTTCATGCTCACTCTGATTATAGACGGAGACTCCGTCAATTCGGCGAAGGCCGCTCTACACTGTCGATGACGAGGAATTCGCCGGGGCCCTTGGTCGGTTCTAGCCTCAACCCGAGTTGTTCCTGCACCGCAGTAAAGATCGAGGGAGCCGTAGGCTCACCCATGGGGGTGCCCGTAATTTCGGCGAACTGTTGGCGGGTCGCCTCGCTAGGCGCAAACTCCAGATGGATATCAAACTTCCCTGCGAGACCAGTCTTGTCAATGACCGGGCGCTCCAGCTCGCCGTTTCTTCCGTTGAGGAAGTTTCTGCACATATCATCGATCGTGACACCCTCAAAGTCGAACACGATGTTCACCGCGTCTGGTCCGAACAGCCCGCCTCCGTACTTGCAGTACCTTTTCCCAGGTGGAGGCGTAGGAAAGGGCTGTCCCGGCAGGGGTCGATTGTCAGTGTCCAAGAGGGGAATGCAACTTCCGTCCTCATGGGGCCGGATTTTTGGTCCGCCCTTGGCCACAGTCAATGCATAGACCGGGACCTCTCGCGTCTCGCGATGAATCTTCAGTTTGAACCGGTCTTCGAGAAGGGCTTGGAGCATGGGCCCCTGCATCATTATTCGGCTGGCAGTGCCCTCTGCTTTTGCCTCGATGCTGTAGCGCTCGGAGTTGATCCAGGCCGGTGCTCCCTCGATAGGAACGTATGCCAGCGGGAAAAAATGAAGACCATCTGCGTAAACAACATACGCATCCCGGATGAGCTGCATCACGGTTTGGCAGTTCAGGGTCATCCTATCGGGAGAGAAGCTGGTGGGAGGACCACCGCCAGGGCCTCCGTTCCTCCCTCTACCACTGCCATTGCTCGGAGCGCACGGTTTGACCGAGACGACCTCCCATTTCGGCGCTTCCGCCGCAGGCGTTTGGGCACGGAGCAATGGGGCGGCCACCGCTCCGACCACAACCAGCCCGGTCAGCGCCACGAATGCGGCCATAGCCAGAAAGAGCCTTCTCCATTCGGCATGGTTTCTTTTTCTCATGCACAAGCCTCAATTCGGCGAAGACTCTTCGATGTGGTCTATTATGAGGACATCGACTGGACCCGTTTGCGGCACCAGTTTGAGTCCAAGTTGATCCTTCAGCGCCTCTAAGTACGTCGGACCCGACTCATCGGGCTGGGGGGCATCGAGCGGCAACGGACCGTTGAACTGACGCGTGAACTCAATAACAAAATCAACTTTTCCGGTGAGCCCCGTCTTGTCCAAGACGGGCCGGTCTATACCTGTCACGCCGACATTCATCATCGAAGCAAACATTGCCGCTGGCACGCCTCGTGCGCCAATGCGAAGCCGCCCGGGCGCGCTTGGCTGCAACCCGCCGGTGATCACACCGCAGATTTCAGGAAAACCACCAGCGACCGTTGTTGAAAATTCAGGTCCAGGTCCGGGCGTAGGCGCGCTAGAACAAGGCGAGGCATTCGGATGCAGTTGCAGTTGTGGCCCGAGCTTCCCTGGTTTGTCCAGGACTAGTGCAAACACCGGAACCTGACGCGTTTCATAGTGAAGCGCCAGCTTGATGCGGTCCGCGAGCAGAGCCTGCATCATCAGGCGCATTTGATCCTTGGTAGGGTTGCCAGACGCCTTCGCCTGAATGTCATATCGATTGGTATTCGCCCATTTCGGCAGTTGAGATTGGACAGCGTGCATCCTTTCTTCGTTAAGCTTGTACGCAAAAGCCAGATATTGGCTCAACGACACATCCGTTGCTGAGAACAAGCCTCCTGTCGGAGTGAAATAATCACTTGGGTCGAGAGGGACGTTACTGTTGGTGTTTTGAGGGGTTGGCGCTGCAATATTTTGCTTCACTGAAATAACGTCGAACTGTTGCTTTTCCCCTGCGTCTATCTGCCACTGCGGCACAGTGGGCTGCGCTGTTGTTCCGCCCGCCGATTGCGCCAGCAGCTTCGGGGAATACGCAACCATCGTGGAAATGCACAAAACTAGCGCCAGGGCTTGCAGAACGAAGGGCCGTGGTAACTTCATGGGAGCACCTCAGTTGGCCTGCTGCTGCACTGGAGCGGCTGCTGGGGTTGCCGACTTTTCCTGTAATGCCTTGAGCTGCGCATCAATCTTCGCCGCCTCGTCCGGCTTGTTCATCTGCCGTAACAGTAGCGCGTAGCCCCGGAGGTCATTGGGATAGTCGCGGGCCGCTGTGGAATTGCTGAGATCCGCCTCTTCGATAGAGAGCAGCCGCAAATAGACAGCCTGCGCATCAGCATATAAATCCGCAACCGAATAGACCGAAATTACCTCGTGAAATCCGCTCCAGAGATCGCTCAGTTTCGTATCGGATGCATTCGCCAGAGCATCAACGGCCTGCTGAACGTATGCCCTGCCCTGATCGCTCTTGCCTTGTTCAAAAGAGAGGCGCGCCAACGCATCCAGGACTCCCGAAAGCGCGCGCACAGCCGACACCGGCGACGCACCGTTGGGTGGCGGCGAGATCAATTGGTCCGCATTGGGTGACAATTGTCTAGCCACTCCAAGTGCTACCTGAAAAGTTGCCTCCGCTTGAGCGTAGTCCTTTTGCTGTTCGTAGACATCGCCGAGGGCTACCCAAGCGCCTACGACTTCGCTGTTGGCCGGGCCCCATAAATCCTCGTCAAGCGTGGCCACTCTTTGATAGGTAGCCTCGGCCTCGGCAAATTTTGTTTCCTGAATCTGCGTCCGCGCCAGAAAAGTCAGAAAGAACTGCAAGTCTCTTTTCGCTTGTACGGCGCGCGGGCCGGCTTCATCAGATGCATTCTTTTCCGCGATGCCGACGGCTCGTAGCACAAATGGTTCCGCTTTTTCATAACCTTGCTCCATGATAGAATCGCATTGTTCCGGAGCCGATCGCGAACTCCTGCATCGGTTGGCTCGACCACCCGCATCCACCTCGTAGCTATTGGCAGCATCTCGCAAGGCCCGCGCCAAACCAGCACCCTCAGGGCCGTATGCCTTTTTTGAAATGTCGAGCCTTCGCGTGATCAAGTGATCGAGTTCGCCGCTATCATCGCGCCCAAGAATCAGGTTCTCGACCAACGAAAGGAATCCATCGACTCTAATACTATCCGGTCCCCAAGCGACTTCTGCCTTGGCGAGGGTCGAACGGGCGAGTGCGAGCGCTTCCTCATTTGCTGGCTTGGACATGTCAAACGGTACCGCGAGGGTCAGGTAGTTGGTCAAGCAAGGCCACGGCGGGTCCGCTTTAGCCGCTTCTTCAGCCGCGGCAAGATACCGCGCGGCTCGATCAGCACCCGTGAAGGTTTGGCAGCGGAGTGGTTGCTGCCGGATATTACTGGCACTCCCTCCGCCGGGAACGCTGCTGCCTTGCGCAGCGGTCGTTGGCGTTGGCATGGCCGAATTGGCCGACGACGATGGGGCGGTTTGCGAAAGGACATTCTGACCTAGCATGAACAGAACCACGAGGATGACTTGCGAAACGAAGGGCCGTGGTAACTTCATTGGCCACCTCAGGAAGTTGCTGTGGGACTTTGCCTTTGGGATCGTACGCCTCTCCTGCCCTCGGCACAACGCATTCGCCAACTGAGCGCCTCAGCGGGATCAATAAAAACTGTCGCACACCCGTGGCCGTTAATGTAGGGTTCTGAAATGAAAAGTGGGAAGCTACGTCGCAAACCGGCCTTCGGCAAAGACAGGCGGCGCAAACATCGTCACTGGCAGGTAACGGTGGTCTACCACGATGGCGAAAAGTTCGCTCGCGTGTATATAGATCGCGCGAAGGCCACCAGTTTTGCCAAGCGGCAGAAAAAGTCTCCGGTTGTCAAACAGGCGCGCATAACCCAAGTCGGGAAGTAGAGCTTCGCTCCCTTCGAGCAGCTCTTCTTCCTCGTAAGCAGGGGGATGTTGCCTTCCGCGTTCCCACCTCCGTGCGAATGTGAAATCATGTGGTGTAACTCGTGAATGCGTCGGTTGAAGATTTTCCCGACCCCCGACGATCTGCGCTTCATGGTGCTGCTCCTCTCGCGGTCTTAGACCTGACCCAAAACCGAGAAACTGAACCAAGGATAAGTTGAGGAAACGGCCTGAACGTGGTCCTCTACACCGACAAGGAGGAGGACACGAAGATGCCGAGGAAGGGTCACACG
>Ga0210394_10002848_pt1 | contig 22914 bp, 19 predicted proteins | sample IncBWC12MmetaG_FD_160121 | JGI IMG/M metagenome (GOLD analysis project Ga0210394, IMG submission 160121) | Forest soil microbial communities from Barre Woods Harvard Forest LTER site, Petersham, Massachusetts, United States - Inc-BW-C-12-M | ecosystem: Environmental > Terrestrial > Soil >... | reverse complement strand
CGCAGGAATCCCCTATTTAAGCGCTGCGCTGAGAGTGACCGCAGGATCAAGAGACGGAGCCATTCTGATATTGCGGCGATTTTTTGCGGGCGATGCTAACTTTTCCTTCAAACCCAAGAACCATTCTTCGAAATATTTCCGGGACAACGCCGCAATCGTCGTAGCCAGTGTTGCGGCCACGGCGAAACGCAAACACATCAGCGGAAAATTGGTTGGAACTATATGCTCTGCATTTCGCGCAAACAATCCCAGTAGGTGGTCGGCAAAATCAAAAGCCAGCATATGAAAAAGATACAGGCCATAACTGATTCGTCCGAAGAATTGCAAAATAGGTCGTTGCACGATCCATTTCAAATTGCTGGTGCCAATCACCAGCAAAGATCCTAGAGTTCCTGCGAAAAATAGATTCAACGCCGTGGGCCGCAAAACGCCACCCACCAGAGTGCGATTAAGGAATATTCCGTAAGGCGCTCCGATAATCAGTAATGCGGCAGCACTGCTCATACTCAATATCGAGACGCACTTCATGCGCTTGCGGTCAGACAAGCAACCACGGCTGAGCAGTCCCAGTAACGAACCGACGGCCAATCCATCGGCCACCAGCCATGTGTAGCCTGCTCCATATTGATCGCCTCGCATGAAGGCAATTGCGCGAAGCACCGGACAAATAAAAACGACCGCCAATGCAGATAGAGCAAGTGTCTTTCGTGAGGTTGCACGCACGACAAACGGCCAACCCAGATAAAAGTGCTCTTCAACCGCTAAAGACCACAACGCGCCGTATTGCATTGGCACTGCAAACAGATTTGTGACGTTCGACAGGTAAAGGAAACTCAAGCCGACGAATTGCCATGAGACTTGGGGATGATCTAACCAGCCCGTTTTGGGTGCAACTGCCAAAAGCAAAAGAAATGCATAGTAAGCCGGCAGTATGCGGAGCGCGCGGCGGACGTAAAACCGTCGGTAGTAGTGAGGATGGTTCTTGCTGTCGAGCAAAATTCCGGTAATTAAGAAGCCTGACAGGACAAAGAATAAATTAACTCCGACCCATCCGGGCATCGTCGCGACCACGAATAGATGGGCTAGACTCGGTAGCGGCGCCGAAGCGAATTGAAAACCAAAGCCATGGAAAAAGAGAACGAGCAGGATAGCCAGTCCTCGCACCGTATCCAGTTCGGGCATGACCGGTCGAATAAGGTTCTCTTGATTTCGCTTCATCATTCGCGAACGCTGGACAATTATTCCGTCAGGGTTTTGGTCCCGCAAGTGTCAAGGCTTGAACTTGGTCTTATGTCGGCGATCTCGCGCCCGTCTGAGTCCGAAATGAATTACCCCCAATTACTTTGGTGCAACACCTCGAAGCTGCCACTAGAGTCTCTCCTGCAAACGGTGTAGTCTCGAATGGCGGCGATTATCCGCTGCGAAACAACGCAGATCCACTCTGAAACATCAGATACCAGTGATCCATTCCGACAGCGAATTTAAATTAGCCCACGATCTGGAGAAGCGTCTCGCCCCGCGCCGGGTCATTGAAGCGGCCATGAGTTCCGGCGAATTAAAGCATGTCCACAAAGATACGCTGGTAATGCGCGAGCGCATTGCGCGCCCGATTCTGCGCACTATTTTGCAACTGGCGGGAATTTACTCACGCGGACTTCGTAACGCTCTGCAGCCGGTCGTGCGAAATGTGCGTTTGGAATTTCAGGACCTTCCCGCGAGCTTCGATGGTTTTCGCATACTGCAACTGGCGGACCTGCACATCGATGGCATGGACGGACTGGCCGAGATCGTGGCGGATCATATTGCGGGCTTGTATGCCGACCTCTGCGTGATGACCGGGGACTACCGCTTCGAGCTCGTGGGGCCGTGTCCAGAAGTTTATCCGCGCCTGCGCACAATACTGTCCAGCGTGCACGCGGACCACGGCGTGGTTGCGGTGATGGGGAATCACGACGAATCCGATATGGCTGGAGAAATCGAAAAATTGGGCGTGCGGATGCTGATCAATGAATCCATCGAGATCAGGCGAGCAGGAACCAGCCTCTGGGTGGTCGGCGTGGACGATCCGCACTGTTACGGCTTTGACGATTTGGATGGCGCTCTCGAGGGTGTGCCGGATAAGGCGTTCAAGGTGCTACTTGCCCACTCGCCCGAAATCTTCGAAAAGGCGGCCGGAGCGGGCATCGATCTTTGTCTTTGCGGTCATATTCACGCCGGGCAGATTCGTATGCCATTGATCGGCAGCATTCTCAGCAACGCCGATTGCCCGAAGAGTTATACCGAAGGAGTGTGGCAACGTGCCGGCATGGTTGGCTATACCTGCGCCGGGGTTGGTTGCTCGCTATTGCCGGTCCGCTACAACTGTCCTCCGGAAATTGCGATGATAGAGTTAGTGAGGAAGTGATCCGTTCGATCGCGGTTCTTAATGCTTCGAACCGGCACATTCCCAACAACTCATAGGACGCGGAGTATAGTCGTTTGGCGCCGATCATCAACGCACAGGGCATCTCAAAAGCTTTCGGGTCGACCCAGCTCTTTCAAGAGATTTCCTTTACTGTTTCTGAAGGCGACCGCATCGGCCTCATCGGTCCAAACGGTTCGGGGAAGTCTACCCTTCTTCGAATTCTGGCAGGCGACGAAAGTCCTGACGGCGGCAATGTTGCGATTCGCAAACGCGTGCGCCTCGCTTGCGTGTTGCAGGAGTCGAGATTTGCGTCGGGCGAAAGCGTTCGCTCGGTGGTCGAAAAAGCTCTGGATCGCGCCGCTGTATCCGGGACTGAGCGCGGCACCCGCTTTGCCGAAACACTCGGGCGTGCGGGCTTCGACGACCTGGAACAACCCGCAGCCGCGTTGTCGGGAGGCTGGCAAAAGCGATTGGCAATCGTCGAAGCGCTGGTGCAGAATCCCGATATTCTTTTGCTCGATGAACCGACCAATCATCTCGATCTGGCCGGGATCGAGTGGCTCGAGGCACTTCTTCAAAATGCAGCGTTCGCCTGCGTAGTGGTCAGTCACGACCGTTATTTTCTTGAGAACGTTGCAACCGAGATGGCCGAGCTAAATCGCGCTTATCCGGATGGACTGCTTCGTGTGCGCGGAAACTACAGTACTTTTCTCGAGAAGAAGGAAGAATTTCTCCATTCGCAGGCAAAGCGCCAGGAAGCGCTGGAAAATCTGGTACACAATGAAATCGCATGGCTGCGTCGCGGAGCCAAAGCGCGTACGCGCAAGTCCAAAGCGCGGATCGACAAAGCCGGCGACTTGATGAATGAGCTGGCGGATCTGAACGTCAGAACCCGCGCTGCAACTGCGAACATCGATTTCTCTGCGACCGACCGCAAAACCAAGCGACTGATTGAACTCGAAGAAGTGGGTTATGAAATTGGCGGCCGTAGTCTTTTTGAAGGACTCAACTTCGTGATCACGGCTGGGATGCGGGTCGGCCTGGTCGGCCCAAATGGTAGCGGCAAAACCACCCTCCTCCGTTTGTTGCGGGGAGAATTATCCGCGACTGCTGGAGAAATTTACCGCGCCGACTGGTTGCGAATCGTACACTTCGATCAAACTCGCCAACTCGATCCCGACATCACCCTGCGCCGCGCACTGGCGCCAGACAGCGATTCGGTGATCTATCAGGACCGCGTGATTCACGTGGCATCGTGGGCGGCGCGGTTTTTGTTCACCGGCGAGCAACTCAATCAGCCGATTGGACGGCTCTCGGGAGGCGAACGGGCGCGCGTGTTGATTGCGCAATTGATGCTTCAGCCCGCCGATGTGCTCCTTCTCGACGAACCCACCAACGATCTCGATATTCCAACCCTCGATATCCTGGAAGAGAATCTGCTCGAATATCGCGGCGCGTTGGTGCTGGTCACGCATGATCGTTATATGCTCGATCGCGTCTCGACCATCGTGCTTGGACTCGATGGCCACGGCGGAGCAGCGAGTTTTGCGGATTACTCGCAATGGGAAGCTTGGCAGGCGGAACGAAAGCAACCGGCAAAGCCGGTTTCTTCAGGCGCTCATCAACCGAGGCGCGCTGCGACTCCTGCTGAGCTTGCAGCCGCCAAGAAAAAGCTCTCATATCTCGAAGCGCGCGAATATGCAACCATCGAGCAACGCGTTGTCGAAGCCGAGCAGGTGCTGCAGGAGAGACGCACGCAGCTCGAAGATCCGGCGATCGCGAGTGATGGCCCACGTCTCGTTATAGCGCATGCCGAGATGGACGAAGCGCAGAAAATCGCGGATGAACTTTACTCGCGCTGGGCTGAGCTCGAACAGAAAAAGGGATGAGTTTCACCTATATATGGGCTGGTCTTTAGCCGCGTGCTTCCGCAAACCCTGCTGAGCTTTCCTCAGCCGCCCGGACGAGGGCGTCCGGCCTACGCGTGTATCGTAAGGACTACCCTCACTTTTCCGCGTCCTGCCTACGCGCGGGAGAAATCGATGTAACCACGCTGAACGTCAGTGCGAATTAGCTTCACCCGTAACCTGTCACCGACGTCCACGCCTTGTTGTCCTTGGGCCAACAATCCCTCGACACGCGGTTGCAGCACGCGCACAAAAGTTCCTTTTGGAGTTGCGCCGGTCACGAGTGCATCAAATATCTGGCCTATCCGTTGGCTCATGGCAACCGCTGCCAATCGTTTCGACATCTCGCGCTCAACTTTTCGCGCAGCGTCTTCCTTCGTGGTGCAATTGCTGGCAATGGCTTCTAACTCGTCATCGGAATAAGGAGCGGGTTGGTGGGCAAGCATGGCCTTGATCAGTCTCTGGGTAACGACATCCGGAAACCGGCGGTTCGGCGCTGTTGAGTGCGTGTAATCCTGCACGGCAAGGCCGAAGTGCCCTTGCACTGGATCTCCGGGACGTTCGAGAACATATTCGCCCGGACCGATCAGTTTGATTACCGCCAACGAAAGATCAGCAAAGTGATCTGGATCAGCCGCTTTGCGCTCGAGCAGAAAATCATTGAGGGCTTTGGAATCGGGATCGGGTGGAAGCTTTCCGCCGTGTTGCGCGGCCAGCTGCACAATCCGATCCCAGCGTTCGGGCGTTTTCACAATACGCCGTAAAGACGATACTTTCTCCAGCATGCGCGCAACGACTCCGTTAGCGGCGATCATGAAATCTTCGATCAAGTCCGTCGCCGGATTTTTTTCTTCGCTTACAACATCCACGACCTGCTGATCCAGTAGGACTGGGTGAATCTCGCTGGTTTCAATGTTGAGGGCGCCATTCCGGTAGCGCTGATTCTTCAGGGCCTGTGCCGCTTCATTTTGCAACTTGAGCTGCGCTTGCAACTCAGCCGAAACGGATATTTTCGCAGGAGCAGCCGCCGTTCCCTCAAGCCAGGCTCCAACGGCGTTGTACGCCAACTGCGCCTTATTGCGAACGATTGCCCGATAAACGTTGCTCGACGTAACGCAGCCTTCAGCATCGACGGCGTACTCAATGACAATACTTAGTTTGTCCGCGTTTTCAAGCAATGACGTTGCGCCCGTGGAAAGTTCCTCTGGCAACATTGGGAAGATGCGAACACCGGCGTAAACCGAAGTCGTCTCTTTGGCCGCGTGCTCATCAATCGCAGAATGCTTGGGCACGAAGGCATCGACGTCTGCGATTCCCACCAGCACTTTGATGTCTCCGTTTGGCAGCCGTTCAGCCACTTCGATTTGATCGAGGTCGCGAGAGGTATCGTTATCGATAGAAGACCACTGCAAATTTCGCAGATCACGAATCTCGGCTGCGGGCGCAACTTGTGGCGCATGCGCTTTCAGTTGGGCCAATTGCTGCGCAACCTGCGGAGGAAAATCGGGCTCGAACCCGTGGTCCAACATGATTTGTTTGGCGATTGCCTGAAGGTCAAGGTGAGCAGATTGAACGTCTTTCATGAATTCCTCAAAGTATAAGTAGCCGGGAACAAAAGGCTAACATGTGACCTTCGATTGCGGCGGATTTGCGGCGAATCAAAGATCTGAGGGTGCACCGTGATATCCTAATTACAGTAGCTGCGTCCCCGCCTTTTGGGCAAATTTTCCGCAGTTCCCTTGAGAAATCATGATTTCAGTTAGCAACGTTTCCATGCGCTACGGCGCCAAAGTTCTGTTTGAAGATGTCTCGACCGCGTTCACGCCGGGCAAACGCTATGGTCTGACCGGTCCCAACGGCGCGGGCAAAACCACTTTTATGCGGCTTCTTACTGGCGATCTCGATCCCCAGAAAGGAACGGTGGTGCGCCCGAAAAAATTCGGCGTGTTGAGTCAGGACCAATTTGCTTTCGACTCCTATCGCGTAATCGATACGGTGATGATGGGCAACAAGCGCCTGTGGGCGGCAATGGAAGAACGTGACCGAATCCATTCGAAGGCCGAACTTACCGATGAAGATGGAATGAAGCTGGGCGAGTTGGAAGGCATCGTCGGTGAAGAAGATGGATACACGGCGGAGACTGACGCTGCGATTCTGCTGCAAGGCCTCGACATTCCTGATGAATTGCACGAACGAAAAATGGGAGAGCTGCAAGGCGGGCAAAAAGTTCGCGTGCTGCTCGCACAGGCATTGTTCGGTCATCCGCTCGCACTGTTGCTCGACGAACCTACGAACCACCTCGATCTCGACTCGATCCACTGGCTGCAGGGATTTCTGAATAATTATGACGGCGTCCTAATCGTGATCTCACACGATCGCCATTTTCTCAACAGCATTTGCACCCACATCGCCGACATTGACTATCAAACCATCATTACTTACACCGGCACCTACGACGATATGGTCGTGGCGAAGACGCAGATTCGGTCGCAAATCGAAGGACAAAATTCGCAGCGTGAAAAGAAGATCGCGCAGCTCAACGAGTTCATCGCGCGTTTCTCCGCCGGAACCCGTTCCAGCCAGGTGCAGTCGCGGCGCAAAGAAGTCGAGCGCCTGCAGGTCACCGAACTCGCCAAGTCAAACATCCAGCGTCCGTTTTTGAAATTCGAGCAGAAGCGTCCTTCTGGAAAACACATTCTTGAATTGGAAGGGGTTACGAAATCCTACGGCGATGCTGAAGTCATTCGAAAGTTCACCGCCAGCGTAATGCGAGGCGAGAAAATTGCTTTAATGGGCCGGAACGGCGCGGGCAAAACAACTTTGCTGAATGCGCTGCTAGCGAATTCTCCGACGACTCCCGACGCCGAACTGCGCAAGACCAGCGGCTACGATGGAGCGTTCCTCACCAGCGGGAAAGTAATCTGGGGACACGAGGCTAATGTCGGATATTTCGCCCAGGATCACCGCGCTCTGATCGAAGGCGGAATGACGGTATTCGAATGGCTGCATCAATGGGATCCATCCGCTGCGCATGAAGAGATCCGCGGCCTGCTCGGTCAGATGCTGTTCCCGCGCGAAGACGCCTTGAAGCGCACTGACGTTTTGTCTGGTGGCGAGGCGGCGCGATTACTTTTTTGCAAGCTCATGTTGCAAAAGCCGAATGTGCTGGTATTCGATGAACCGACCAACCACCTGGATCTGGAGTCGATCAATGCGCTGAACATTGCACTGCAGCGTTATCAGGGTACGGTGCTATTAGTGACACACGATCACGATCTGATCGACGAAGTCGCAACCAGGATTTGGCATTTCGAAACGGACCACAAACTCACGGATTTCAAGGGCGCGTATGAGGAGTATCAAGCAGTTCTGGCCTAAGGATTTCTCGTGACACCGCACGGGCGATGACGCCCGCGCCTACATTGCGCGGCCGGCGCTGGCGCCTGACGCCCATGCCCATTGAAAATTGAAGCCTCCCAGATGGCCGGTCACATCAACTACTTCGCCGATAAAAAATAAGCCGGGCACTTTCCAGCTCTCCATAGTCTTGGCGGACAATTCGTCAGTGTCGACTCCGCCCGCGGTGACTTCCGCCTTAGCAAAACCTTCAGTGCCGGCCGGGATCACCGTCCAGTTGTGTAAGGCATGCTCCAATTCCGCGAGCGCCGAGTTTGTCCGCCCGGCGGGCGGATGCAGGTCCAGCCAGCGATTGGCAAAACGATTCGGCAAAAAGTTCTGCAGCGCAGCTTTCATGCTCGTAATATTTCTCTGCGCCCCGGACTCGCGAAGGGCTGCGGTCACATCTGAACCAGGAGCCAGATCAATAACAACAGCCGTACCAGGTTTCCAATAAGACGAAATCTGTAGAATGGCTGGCCCGCTTAATCCTCGATGCGTGATCAGCATCTTTTCCCGGAACTGCTGCCGGCCAGAAGAAACTGCGACGTCGGCCGAGACTCCGGCTAGATCGCAATATCTGCTGCGATCTTCTTCGTTGAACACGAACGGTACCAAGGCAGGCCGAGGTTCGCGAATAGCTAACCCGAATTGCCGCGCCACGTCGTACCCAAAGCTCGTCGCACCCATCTTCGGAATCGAAAGACCTCCACTGGCGATTACCAGAATCGGAGCGCGGAATTCACTTTCTCCGACACGTAGGACGAAATCGCCCGGCTTCAGAATTTCCTGAATTGAGGTGTTCACAAAAATACGAACTCCGGCATCGTGGCATTCGCGCTCAAGCATCGCCACAATGTCGCGAGCAGAGCCATCGCAAAAAAGCTGGCCGAGCGTTTTCTCGTGATATGGAATGTTGTGCTTCTCTACCAAGGCGATGAAGTCCGAAGGTGTGTAACGAGCCAGCGCTGATTTTGCGAAGTGCGGATTCGCGGAAATAAAATTTTCCGGACGGCAGTGAATGTTGGTGAAGTTGCAGCGTCCGCCGCCGGAGATCAGGATTTTCTTCCCTACGCGTTCGGATCGTTCGATTACCGCGACGCGCCGTCCCCGTTTGCCCGCTTCCAGGGCACACATCAAGCCTGCGGCGCCGCCGCCGAGCACCAACGCGTCAAATTGCTGGGTCATCTTGCGAGTTGGAAGTCCATTGAAGCTTGTGATTCGGGTCCAAGAATCAAGCTGCTAAACAGTACGCCACAATTGTCTGTCCGTGAGCACCGCGAGTTTTTTCGAGTTCCTGAAGCAAAGCGGATTCCAAATCGTCTGGGTCTGGATTGATTTCGCAAGCTGCAATTTCCTCGTCGGTCGCACCGTGAAAGCAAAGTTCGCAAACACCCAGCCCATCTTCTGAGCGAAGCGGCGGACCAAAAACACGGCAAGTCATGGGACGTGCTTCATAAAGGTCACAAAGCCCAGTGTCGGGATCAAGCGCCGGGCAGGGTTCATCATTAGCAAAGTCGGCGAAGCGGCGCCCTGCCTCGTCACCTTCGTGCAGCAAGCCGGTCACTGGATCGCCAGGAAAGTCCTTCGATAACCGGGAAACCGCGTCCCGGGCCCGTTCCCGCACTCGATTTGCCCGCTCTGGCGCAAGCCTTTCCAGATCCTTGAGTCCTTCCCGGAGGCGCACAGTGTCGAGCATGTTTATAGCGAAGGCTCCGATACAACACTGCGTGCATCCGGGATGACACACTAGCCACTTCCCGCTTCTGCGTGCGGCGTCTGCGAAAGCGGAATCAACGATCTGAATCAACTCGCGATCTCGACGCGGGGAACAAGAATGCATGCCTAAAGGATACAGTACTCGCGTGACTTTCTTCTCATGGCCTGAAGGCTCCTGAGCCGCGCAAAATTGCGAAGACTAGCTTAGTTTCGGCTAGAAACGCGGATGTTCAACTGTTCCTTGAAGTCTTATTCGCAACTTTTTCCAAATTCGAATCGCGCAAATCGGTGTATGATCGACCGGTGGTCGTGGGGTTTAAAGAGTCCCGCACCCGCTGTTAATCCCCCTCTGGGAGAGGTCCATCCGCCAATGGCAGCGGAAGAGAGCTCTAGCGCAAATCAGCAATTCACCCTCGATCATTCCTCTTTCGAAAAGTTATTGGCTGCAGCCTGGGTGCTCCAATGCGTGCAGGATCAGATGCAGGCTTGCACTCCTGTCGGGAAAGTTAACAATGCGCAGGCTGCGATCTCGGATTTCCAATCGGTACTGCAATTCTCGGCAAGCGTGACCCACTCCGATAGCCGGCACGAGGAATCGAGCGGTCAGCCCGTAACCCATGAAGACCTTGTCCAACCGCTTAAGCAACCGGCGCGCAACGAGCGAGCACGCGACGCCGCCTTCGACATTCGGGATGCATTCAACCGGGTGCGCAACGCTGTCAGCGATCATCTGCCTACCCTCCGTGTCAGCCTGACACTCCGCGGACTCCGTGCTGTGGGCATTGCAACTCCGGTTTGGGTGCTGTCGCTAGTCGCTGCGCTTCTGTTTATGGAAACGTGGCGTCATGAGTCGACGCACAGTGTACAAGCCTCGCTCCCAAACTCTCCGACCCATGCAGCAGTGGTTACAAACATTTCACCAGCGGCAACTCCAACCAAAATAGCTTTGACAAACAGAAGGCCAGCCATATCTAAAAAGATCGAAAAGCCCGACAAAGCACCGATGTTCTCCAAGGGTTCTTCGCCGCTCGCTGTCAGTCATAAACAGATAACCGACCCGGCAGCCTTTTTCGCCGTTCAGCAATTGAGCCGCTATGAGATTGAGACTTTGCAACGGCAGGCCAAGTACGGAGACGACTCCGCAGCTTTTGCTCTAGGCATGGCCTACGAGGTTGGACACCTGGTACCTCAGAGTTGCAGCGAAGCTGCACGCTGGGTCACAAATGCGGCCAAAGAAGGAAACGCCGCAGCCCAGTACAATCTCGGGCTGCGCTATCGAGATGGTGACGGAGTGCCGGCCAATCTATCTTTATCGGACAAGTGGCTACGCAAGGCTGCTGCGCACAGGAAGAAGCGGGCCAGTTTAGCTTCGAAACTATTCGCGTCGCCTTGAATTCCTGGCGCGCGATTCAGTTTAGTTCTGCATCTGCACTTGCAACACCTCGCCCGGCATGCGAACCATCCTAGGTTTCGGCGTGGATTCAATGCAATCAACGCGATCGCGCACCACAGCTGGACTCTGAGATGAATCCTTTTCCCTCCGGTCGCTAGTGGGACTAATTCTCTCCATCCGGATGCCAAGGGTCCGTTCCAGTTGGTGCAACTCGGAACGCTGATCCCGTCCGAAGAATGTAGAAGCAACTCCGCGCTCTCCTGCGCGACCCGTTCGCCCGACGCGGTGGATGAAGTTTTCGGCCACTTCAGGCAAATCGTAGTTAATGACATGGGCGATGTCCTGCACATGAATGCCGCGTGAAGCCAAATCGGTTGCGACCAGAATGCGATAGCGTCCCTGCTGAAATCCGGCGAGTGCCGCAGTCCGCTGGGATTGCGAGCGGTCGCCATGAATCATGGCAGCGGCGAAGCCTTCGCGATTCAGATTTTTGGCCAGTCTTTCGGTTCCGCGTTTGGTGCGAGCGAACACCAGACAGCGCCCCGTTTCTTTCGCCAACAAGCGATGCAATACTTCCTGCTTGCTATGCGCGTCGACCTCGAAGGCCTGCACGCGAACGTTTTCCGATGGTTTCAGCGTAGATCCAAATGCGACTCGCACTGGGTTTTTCATGTAGTCGTTTACGAGGTGAACGACCGAGGCTTCGAGAGTCGCGGAGAAACACATCGTCTGACGATCTTTCGGGAGAACAGCCGCAATCCTTCGGATTGCAGGCAGAAATCCCATGTCCAGCATGCGGTCGGCCTCATCCAGCACCAGCACCTGCAGACTGCGAAAATTAACCAGCTTGCGATCGAGGAAATCTTCTAATCGGCCCGGGGTGGCGACGATCAAGCGCGCTCCGTTGCGAATGTCGCGCAGTTGCTGACCTTCGGACAAGCCGCCCACGACCAGAGCTGCGGGGGATAGCTGCTTGCCGCGCAACCGGTCAAATTGTTCTGCGACCTGCATTGCCAGTTCACGAGTTGGAACCAACACCAGCGCAGCGATACCTGCAGCATTCCGCTGCAGCAGTTGTTCCATGATTGGAATCAGGAAAGCGAGGGTTTTGCCGGTACCGGTTTGGGCGGTAGCCAGCACATCCTTGCCCGCAAGCGCCTGCGGAATGGCAGCTGCTTGCACCGGCGTTGGTAACGAAAATCCGGCAAACGATAGACGACCTTGGACGTACGGGGAAATCGGTAATTCTGAAAAGTTCTGCATTTTGCTTTCTTTGGCAAGCCAGATCGAATGCTCACACGAATTCCGGAGGGCATAACAACCTGCGTTGCCAGTCTTAGTTTTGATTACGCTGAAGACTTACGGAGGGGAAACTGAAGGCGGGAGTTCTCAGATCAAGTACTGCACCAGAGCCATCGCACCATACAACCGCGGTATTAAGCGTGACTTCAGTATAGCATAAGCCAATAAAAGTCCGTGGTCGTAAGTCTGAAAGCTAAGGTTACGTTAGTTCCGCTAGCAACCGCCATCCACGCCACAGCGGTCAATGTTTTGGGTAAAATAAAGTCTCTTCTACGATGCCGGCGCGTACGCGCACCGGACGCACCGGCATCGTCATCGCAGCCAATTTTCCGGCTCGCGAACTGTTAGCAACCTCATTTGAAAACGCCACCTCGTGCCGTTCACCGCGCCGCCGTCGCACGAGAGGCCAAGGTTGCTGATCCTAAAACTGTAAGTCGCCAACTACGAAAAAGCTCTGGCCAGCGCGAGATGCGCTTCGCTCGCCCTCGAATCCTCGCGCACTTGCTGCAAATGAGCTCGCATCGCTGCGCGCGCCCTTTCCGGATTGTGCTGCTCAACGGATTGCAGGATGCGCTTGTGATGGAACTGGCCGCGGCTCGGCCCCCCTTCGACCTGAAAAATCCGGATACGCTGTTCCCGCAGCAACGCCACAATGGAATCAAGCAGCGACAGAATCAAAGGATTGTCCGCCGCCTCGGCTAAGGCTAAGTGGAAGTCCAGGTCAGCTTCAATGTAAGCCTCCGGATCCTCTTGCGCGCGGTCCATAAGCGCAACCGCTTCTCGCATCAGGGTCAAGTGTGGTTCCTGAATCCTCGTCGCCGCCAGCGCTGCAATCTCCGGCTCAAGAATTCCGCGCATTTCCGCCAGATGATTGGACCCGCTGGGTTGACCAATCTTGACCATCAATCCGAGCGATTGTCGAATTGCCCGCGAGGTTCCGTCGGTTATAAAAGTTCCGCGGCCGGAATAGGCTTCGACCAGTCCTTTTTCACGCAGAGCCTTTACCGCTTCGCGCACGGCAGTGCGGCTTACTCCGAAGCGCAGCGCGAGATCGCGTTCAGCGGGCAACTGATCCCCGGCCTTGAGCGCACCCTTCAGCACCGATTCCTCGATCTGCTGAACGATCTGCTCGTACAGTCGTGATGTGCGAATTGTCTTATGCACAGCGATTTAATGCGGAAATCGTGCCATGTCCCAACGGAAACGATTTCAGTTGTTAGGTTCTTGAATCCACACAGTCTTGATATTCGTAAACTCGCGAATCCCGTAAGGTCCGAGTTCACGGCCGTGTCCCGAGTGCTTTACGCCGCCAAAGGGCAGGCGGGTATCGGACGCAACCATCCGGTTGATGAACACCATCCCTGCTTCAATTTCGTTGATGAAGCGTTCGCGCTCATGCTTGTCATTCGTCCAGGCGCTGGCTCCCAACCCGAAGCGGCTGTCGTTCGCGATGGCAATTGCCTCGTCAACATTCTTGGCGTGAAATACGGATGCCACCGGTCCAAATAATTCATCGCGATAGGCCGGCGAGTGTTTGGGAATGTTGGTCAGAACTGTAGGAGCGTAATAGTTGCCGGCGCCATTCACCGGCTTGCCTCCGGTGAGAACTCGAGCGCCGGCCGCGATGGTTTTTTGCACATCCGCATGCAAACTTGCCACTCCCTCCGGCGTCGCCAACGGTCCCAACTCTGTGTTTTCGTCGAACGGATCGCCGACTTTCAGCGCCTCCATCTTGCTGACAAACTTCCGTTCAAATTCTCCAGCGATGGATTCGGCAACAATAAATCGTTTAGCCGCTATGCAGGACTGGCCGTTGTTGACGATACGTGCCTTGACCGCGGTCGCAATAGCCTCATCGATATTGGCACTCGGCATGACGATAAAAGGATCGCTACCACCCAGTTCCAAAACCACCTTCTTGATTCTCTTGGCCGCCCCGGTTCCAACCTGCACTCCGGCTTCCTCGCTGCCGGTCAACGTGGCAGCCGCCACCCGGGGATCGTTGAGGATTCCGTCCACTTTCTGCGAGCCGATCAGCAGCGTCTGAAATGCCCCTTCAGGAAAACCGGCGCGGTGAAACAGATCCTCAATTTCGAGCGCGCATTGCGGCACATTCGAGGCGTGCTTCAGCAGGCCAACATTTCCCGCCATCAAAGCCGGCGCCGCGAAGCGTAGGACTTGCCAAAAAGGAAAATTCCACGGCATTACCGCCAGAATCGGCCCCAGCGGCTGGTAATGGATGTAGCTGCGGCTTGCCGCCGTTTCGATTATCTCGTCAGCCAGAAAGCGCTCGGCATTTTCGGCATAATAACGGCAGGCTGAGATACATTTGACGGCCTCATCTACCGCTGCCCGAAACGGCTTGCCCATTTCGCTGGTCATGGTACGCGCGAACTTTTCTTTGTCTTTTTCCAGAATTTCGGCGGCTCTTACCATCATTCGCGCCCGGTCGGCGAAACTCGTCCGCCGGTATTTGCAAAAGGCCTCGGCAGCTCGCTTTAACTTGCCTTCGATCTGCGCATCGGTCAGCGGTTCGAATGACTTAATCAATTGCCCTGTAGCCGGGTTGATGCTTGCTATCGCCATTGAAGTCTCTTAGTAAGCCCAATAAACCGTTTTGGTCCGACCACTATACCATATGCCAGTTCTCTTGATTTCAGAAGATCGGGGAGACTAAGAGGCGAATACTGCTGGACCGCGAGAACTGAACGCTGAATGAGCGACTGCCCGCCGCGACAGCACCTGGCCTCGCCGGTAACGGGGACGACGCTAGGAGAGTAAGTCAGCGGCGCGTTGCCTATTCGCCCAAGCCCTTGGCCGGAACCGGCTGATTGATCACCAGCCAGTACAATCCGATGGTCTTGACGGTCTCGCGGAACTGGTCGAAGTCGACCGGTTTCTGGATATAGCTGTTGGCTCCGAGGTTGTAGCCACTGACCATGTCTCGTTCTTCTTTTGACGAAGTCATAATAACGATTGGGATGGTCTTGGTTCGCGAATCACTCTTGATTTGCTTGAGCACCTCCAAGCCATCCACTTTAGGCAATTTCAAGTCTAAGAGCACCAATTTCGGCGGACGATCAAACGATCGTTGTGCGAACGCTCGGCGACAGAAGAGGAAGTCCAAAGCTTCCTCGCCGTCGCGGGCGACGAAAATGTTGTTCGCCAACTTCTCCCGCCGCAGCGCGTGCAGGGCAAGATCCATGTCATCCTGATTGTCCTCCACCAACAGTATGTCGAGTTCGTCTAGTTTCATAAGCGGCCTCCAGCCTTAGCTCCGTGGCTTTTTGATTCAGCTTGTCTTCCGACGCCAAGGGTGAAATAGAAAGCTGCACCCCTGTCCAATTCGCCCTCGGCCCATACTCGGCCTCCATGCTTTTGCACAATGCGTTGGACGGTAGCCAAACCGATGCCGGTACCCTCGAACTCCTCCGCACGATGCAGGCGCTGGAAGACTCCGAACAATTTATCGACATACTTCATGTTGAAGCCGATGCCGTTGTCCCGCACCATGAACACCGGTTGTCCATCATCCTGGCGGTAACTGACCTCAATCACAGTCCGCGTAGCCGCGGGCGTCTCCGGTGTAGGCGCGGGCGTCTTCGCCCGTGCACCCCCACTAACGGCACCCCGGGGACGAGTGAACTTCAGCGCATTCGCCAATAAATTCTGAAACACCTGCTTAACTAAAACCAGATCGCAGGCAACGACGGGAAGATCGGCGATAACCCATTCGACCTGCCGGCCATCGCTCTCCGGCTGCAGAATCGCTATTACTTCCGCGACAACCGAGTTCAAATTGATGGGTTGCCGATTGAGTGCTTGCCGCCCAACCCGGGCCAGATTCAACAATTCATCCACCAGCAGGCCCATTTTCTGTACTCCCGACTGGATGCGATCGAGGTAGTGCTGTGCGGTCGGATCAAGGGAAGGACCGAATTCCTCCACTAGCATCTTGGAAAAGCCGCCGATGTGCCGCAACGGCGCCCGCAGATCGTGCGACACCGAGTAACTGAAGGCCTCCAGTTCTTTGTTGACGGCTTCCAACTGCGCCGTGCGTTCCACCACTCTCAGTTCGAGTTCGTCATTGAGCTTCCTAATTTTCTGTTCATCTTTTTTTCTCTGCGTGATGTCACGGAAAGCGATTACCGCCCCGCGCGCCACGTTATCTTTGTTCTTGAGTGGACTGGCGCTGGAATCGATCCAAACCCCCTCGGTGAGTTCTGCATTGCGCAAAAGCATCTCGGCGGAGCACACCTCGCCGTGCATAGCGCGTAACAGCGGATTTTGTTCTGGCGGGAAAGGGGTCACGGTGTCGGGCAAGAAAACTCCGTAATGTTTATTCCATTCCCCGCTGGGCACGTCCGCCGCCCCGAGGCCGACGATCTTTTCCGCCGCCGGGTTCCAGATGATGAACTTTCCGTTCTGGTCGGCGACCACCAACCCCTCCGACATACTGTCGAGCACGGATTGCAGCATGAGCGTCTGGGTTTCGAGCGCCTGCCGCGAGCGGGCCAATTCCTCGGCTTGATGGACGAGAATACCCTCGGCCTGTTTGCGCTCCGTGATGTCTGCTCGGATGGCCACGTACTGCCGCGGTTTTCCATCCGCTCCTACGAACGGGACGATGGTTGTATCCACCCAGTAAACCGACCCATCCTTGGCGCGGTTCTTAATCTCGCCGTGCCACACCTTCCCATTGACGATGTCCTGGTACATCGTCTGGAAAAACTCTTTGGGGTGGTGGCCGGAATTAAGAATGCGATGATTCCGGCCGATCAGTTCCTCCTCGGAGTATTGACTGATGGTGCAGAACTTTTCGTTTACGTAGGTGATTATGCCTTGGACGTCAGTTATGGCTACGATGGCGTGCTGATCCAAAGCGAACTTTTGATCGGCCAACTCCTGGAGGGCAGCCTCGGTGGTAGCCAGGCTTTTCTTTAGAGCCTCCTCAGCCCGCTTGCGCCCAGTGTTGTCACGGGCGATTTTTGAGGCGCCGACAATGGCGCCGCCGCTATCCTTGATCGGCGAGATGGTGGCCGAAATGTTAATCCTCTTACCATCCTTGCGAACCCGAACGGTTTCGAAATGCTCGACCCGCTCCCCCCGCCCAATGCGCGCCAGAATGTTGGCTTCCTCACCTGCCCGCTCCGGCGGCAAGAGCATGCGCATCGATTTGCCGACCGCCTCGGATGACGAGTAGCCAAATAGTTTCTTGGCGCGCGGATTCCAGGAAGTGATGGTGCCGTCCAGGGTCTTGCTGATGATGGCATCGTCGGACGATTCGACGACGGCCGCCAGGTGTCCGCGCACCTGCTCTAACCACTCGCCGTCCGCAACTTCGTCCGCCAGTTTGCGATTCTCTTCCTGCAAATGCATTCGCCCCGGCAATGACATCACCCTCGGGGCCAACGGAATGAGCATCGCCGCCGTGATCACCGACACGACCGCGGTAATTCCCTTGACCACCCCGGCCAGTAGATAGCTGGCATGCCAGACGTTCCAAACCTCCATCAGGTGGGTCGAGCCACAGGCCAGAATGAAGGTTCCAAACATCCAGAAAATGCGGTTGAAGGGGATATCGCGATTCTTGCGGATGAAGTAGATGAGGACAACCGGAATGCAGTAATACGACAGCGTGATCAGCCCTTCCGAGATGACGTGCAGCCACACCATCCGCGGATCCCACAGGTAGCAATACCCGTGGGGCATGAAATCAGGAGAATTTAATGCTGCGAATAAGTCCACGTTCCGCCTGCCCTCACTGAATTCGTATCGGCCAGCCGGGTACCACCACTACCAACCACCTTGGTACGCAGGGTCCGGGCAGGGATAACTTCGTCCGTCAATACCGACCCCGAGCATTTCGATCCGGCTTGAAGCCCCAGCGTGGAAACACACTTCTGCGAACGTCTACGCGGGCCCTGGTTCGGCGACGCCACCGTCGCGTCAGTGCTTACGACGGCAATGCCGTGCCCGGCCAGGCATTGGGCAGGGTGGCGCGAATCACATCCAGCAACTCGTTGTTGTCAGCCGGCTTCTGAAAGAAAGCTGTCGCCCCCGCTTGCAGCGTTTTCTGTTCGCTGGATTGCGGATCCCGCGCCGTCAAAACAATTACCGGGATACTCGACAAGGAATCGCTGTTCTGCAACCGGTCCAAAACCACGAAGCCGTCTCCGGCCGGCAAGCCGAGGTCAAGGATAATCAGATTCGGTTGCTCCTTTTGCGCCACGGCAATCGCGGAATAACCGTCCGCAGCCTGTACGGTGTCATAGTGGTTGGCCCGCAGACGTATTTTCAGCGCCCGTCTGAGGTCCGGGTCATCATCGACGATCAGGATTTTCGGTTTGTCCATTTGTGTCCTCCATTAGTTTGGTCTAATGTCCTAGGCTGTAATCTCTCGCTCTAATTTCTGCACTGCATTTATCTCACCATCAACGCCCTGGCTGGCCGGTTTCGCAGCTAGCGCTGCCATGGCCATTTCCGCGACCCGGTCAGCCAGGGTCTGTACCAGCGCTTCCAGGGATTTCGCCTCATCAGGGGCGGGCATGGCCACTGCGGTCGCGGATACTTTCACCCAGCCGGCAGCCTTGAGACCTTCGGCGCTCTCGAGTTGCTCGCGAATGCGTTTCATCATGACCTCCGCTCCATCCAAACCAGTGGATGCGGCCACGAAAAAGTTCTCGCTCGGTCCGACCTTTCCACTGACCGGCAGCACCAGGTCTTTGTCGAGATAAACGCAACGCCGCAGCCGCTCCAGAGTCTGCTGGCAGATTTCCTTCCAGTTTCCCCGCGAGGTACCAGCAAGCGGGCTAAGTTCAACCTTGACCAGAGCAACCGCATCGCGCAGCCGGCCCTGGTCGGTGACCACCGGAAAAAGCAGTTTTGCCAGCGAATACAACGGCAAGGTAAAAGAAAATGTACTGCCATTTCCTAGCTCGCTTGCCACCCAGATTCGTCCGCCGTGAAGCTCGACCAGTTCCTTCGCAATGAAGAGGCCCAAGCCCAATCCAGCGCGGTTGTTGTCCACGGAATTGGGGTCTTGATACAGGCGTTCAAAGATCAGGCTCCTGGCTTCCGGGCTGATACCGCGGCCGGTGTCGGCGACAGAAACGTAAACCATGCTGGGATCGGCCTCCACCAGGCAAGCTTTCACCAGAACCGATCCATCGGCGGGGGTGAATTTGATGCCATTGTCGATGAGATTAATCAGCACCTGCAGCACGCGATCGGCATCGGCGTATATAAACGGAATGCGAGTATCCAACCCGACTTCCAAGCCCACCCGCTTTTCTTTTGCGGTGGCCGACATCATCGAAACTGCCTGCTGAATAAGGTCGACGATGGTGATGCAGCATGGCGCGATGCGGATTTTCCCCGACTCGGCCCGGGTTGCCTCCAGCAGATCCCGTATCATGGCGCGCAACTGATGAACGCTATTCAGAACCGTCGTGAGATGGTAGCGTTGCTCGGTATTTATTTCGCCCGCCAGGCCATCCAACAGGATGGTCACGAACTGATGAATGGAGGTCAGGGGCGTCCGCAGTTCATGAGAAACGTGAGACAAGAATTGATTCTTGAACTCCAGTTGCTGATGGCGGTTCATCTCGAGAGAACGAATCAGGGCTTGCCGTTCAATGGCATAGCCGATGACGCGGTCCAGATGATGACTGGTGATATCGCCTTTCACCAGATAATCCTGCACCCCCTGGTGCAGCGCCTTCATGGCCAGCGCTTCGTCATCCTGGCCGGAGAGGATCACGATCGGCACGCCGGGTGCTTTCTCAAGTATTTTGCGGAACGTATCCGAGCCGCGACTGTCGGGAAGATTCAGATCCAGCAGCACCACCGAAGGCGGATGTTTCGCTATGGACGCAAGCCCATCCTCAAGGCGGTTCACACAGCTCACGTTGACCCCGGCGTCACTTTCGATCAGACGCAACCGGACCAGGTCAGCGTCGCCGGGGTTATCTTCAATTAACAAAACGTTTGTATGCCCGTTATTCATCGTTCCTCCTCGCGCGGAAGATGCGCCAGCCCAAACCAGAATTCTCCAATTGAACTCACGGCGGAGATGAAGTCCCGCAGGTTGCCGGGCTTGCTCACGTAGCAGTTCGCGCCCAGCTCATAGCTGCGGATAATGTCTTGCCGCGCCTCCGACGTGCTGAAGATCGCAATCGGAATCTTGCGCAATACCGGATCGGCTTTGACCTCGGCCAGTACCGCGCGACCGTCCTTGCCGGGGAGGCTCAAGTCAAGAATCATGAAGTCAGGCAGAGGCACGTTGGCATACTTTCCCTTCCTACGCAAAAATGCGATTGCATCCACACCATTGAATACGGAGTGGATGTGACTGGGACAGCCGTTGCGTGAAAGCACTTCGCTGGTCAGGTCGGTGTCCGCGGGATTGTCATCCACCAGCAGAACTTCGGTCGTTTTCATGCGTGCGTTTCCTGGCCGTTCTTGGAGAGTGGTTCGATGGGAAGAGTGAATTTGAAGCAACAGCCGGGTTTCGCCTGGGCTTCGGTCCAAATCCTTCCGCCGTGTCGCTCAATAATTTTCTTGCAGATCGACAAACCGATCCCGTTGCCCGGATATTCCGTGCGCGTGTGCAGTCTCCGGAAAATGACGAAGATATCTTCCTGGCTCTCGACCGGGATGCCGATGCCGTTGTCAGAAACTGTCAGCACCCAATCCGGCTCTTTCTTTTCCGCGTCAATTTGGATCACGGGAGTTTCCGCCCCGTGAAATTTGATGGCGTTGGCGATCAGGTTTTGAAAGACCTGCGTGAGCTGTGCGGGATCAGCCATGACCACGGGCAAACCATTCCAGTTCACCACCGCGCCGCTTTCTTGAATGGCGGCTCGCAGGTTCTTCACTGCTTGTTCCACTACCGCGCGGCACTCGGTGGTTCGCGGTTCAACTTGCGCTTTGCCAACCCGTGAAAATTTCAGCAAGTCGTGAATCAGAGCCTGCATGCGCATCGCACCGTCCACCGAGTAGCTGATATATTTGTCGGCCTGTTCGTCCAGTTTGCCGCGATATCGTTCCGCCAGCAGCTGGGTGTAGTTGGCAATCATGCGCAATGGTTCCTGCAAATCGTGCGAAGCCACATAGGCAAACTGCTCCAGTTCCTCGTTCGACCGAGCCAATTCCGCAATCTTCTGGGCCAACTCTTCTTCGGACTGACGCCGCTGATCTCGAAGCCGCTTTTCCTCCAAGGCCCGGCGTACCGAGGCCGGCAGCCGCGCCAGCCGGTCCTTCAAGACACAATCAGTGGCCCCTTGCTTGATGTAATCCACCGCTTTCTCCTCGCCCAGATACCCGGTCACGACGATCAGCGGGATGTCCAGATTTTCGCGGCATAGAATGTCGAGCGCCTCCGTGCCTCTCCATTCCGGCAGGTTGTAATCGGCAAGGATCAGGTCATAATTGGTCGACTGTATTCGCGAGGTGAACTCCTCAGGGGTTTGAGCCACATCGCCGCAGACTTCGAAACTATCCTTTCGTAAGGTGGCCAACACCAACTCAACGTCAGCTGGATTATCTTCGACAAGTAATACGCGCAATTTGGTGCTGGTCTTGCCCGAATCGCCACGCGGACACTCTGGGCGATTGCACAGCGCACTTCGGGAACATTCGCTGTTTGCCGTGCCCGCCTCGCGCGAGTCCGAAGCACAGCGAGGAGAATCGCAAGCCGGGGATAGTTGTTCAGCCGTGAAGGACCTCCTTTCCTTTCTAACTTGGCAGTTATAACCGGCAAGCCCGCCGCGCCCTCAGGGGACAACGGCTGGCAACGGCACTACGACCTGTTAATCACTGATAGGTTGCAAATCGGCGGAGTGGACAGAAGCTTGAGTCCGAAATTCTCAACTTTTGCCCGAATGACTCTCGCCCGACTGGCCAGAAAGAAGAATCCGGCGGGCGGTTGGCCCTGCACTTTGGGGCACAGAGGCCCGGACGCCAAACCAGTCATCCCAATTCAGAACCCAGAATGCTGGCTTGCTTAGCGCTTCCCTGCCGCCATACAATTCGCCGATGGCAGTGGAGACATTGACAATTGAGCGGTTGGGCGCACAGGAAGGGCCTCGCGTGATCTCGCTGCGGGGGCCGCTTACGCTCGAGAATGTCCCTTTGTTTCAGAACGCCATTCGGCGTGAGGAGAATTTTCCCGTGGTCATCGTCGATCTGACCGACGTGCCCTATATCGATTCATCGGGATTGGGCTCGTTGGTAAGCGCTTATGTTACCCGCCACAAGGCAACCCGACGCATCGCGTTAAGTGGGGTGAACGAGCGGGTACTGAAACTGTTTGAAACCACCAGAGTGGAAGCGCTATTTCTGATTTTTCCGACTCTGGATGACGCCATAGCCGGCCTCACGACGGCTGCGGAAGCCTAGGCTGGGCGAGGCGACAGACACGCACAACTTCTGCCTGCTTAAGCGAAAGGTCGTCGACCGTGGTTCGAGCCAAATCGTCTTCCCCAAGCTTAGCTGCCGATGGAACTGGATACGCTAGAAAAGACATTATTCGCGTTACCGCCGATCAGCCGAACCGTGCCTACGACGATTACGAGAATCACGGCAAGCATAACCGCGTACTCGGCAATGTCCTGGCCCTCTTCCTCTGACCAGAGTCTGCGAAATAATCTGCTCATGTGCTTTCACCTTCCCTGCCCTTTCGGGATTTATCTGTGACTGCCACCAGCTTGAGGCTTGAAACCTCGTCGGACAATGGCCCGTTCGCCTGTGCCGGGGTCACGCCTGTAACTTGGAACCGGTTACCACAGTTA
>Ga0210394_10002847_pt1 | contig 22918 bp, 17 predicted proteins | sample IncBWC12MmetaG_FD_160121 | JGI IMG/M metagenome (GOLD analysis project Ga0210394, IMG submission 160121) | Forest soil microbial communities from Barre Woods Harvard Forest LTER site, Petersham, Massachusetts, United States - Inc-BW-C-12-M | ecosystem: Environmental > Terrestrial > Soil >... | reverse complement strand
TACCCGGTGAGCCGACTTCTGATTTCTCGACCAGATCGATGAAGCAAGAACATTCGGTTCTGAGCCGAATGCTGCACGGCTCCAAGGACAAATGACGAGGCTTCAAAGAGGGCCGAGGCTTTCGCAGCCGGGGATCGGCTCAACGCTCTTGGATATACTGCGCTAAGGCACTCAGAAATGCGGTGATGCTGGCATCCTGCTGGTTGGCAAGGCTCCACATAAAATCTGTTCGCAAGGCATCATCAAAATAGTGACAATTCTTGGGACGACCATTGGCCGGAGTTCCATCTCTCCACGGTGAACCCAAATCTAAACCTTCCAGAACTTTCGCGTGTTGGCCGTTTGACGTATAGACCGCATGTTCGTGACATCGAACGCAGTTGGAGACGATTCCATTGGGGAACTGGGCTTCCAGATAGGGGTTGAAACACATTTTGGGGCCGTAATCTGGTGCCGGTTCGAAAGGTGTCGTGTTACTGAGGGTCGTGTCCATAAGAAAATGTCGCCAGCGATTTCCATGCACACGTGCCGGCGCGTGGCTTGTTTTGTTCTGCCACCAAAAAGTAGTCCAAACCCAGTCGGGCGTTTCTTTCGTGATCGCGTGTACCCCTACGAGAATGAGAAAGGTATGGCCCGGAATGATTGATCCGTACCCCGTTATTCGTCCAAGATTTCTGGGAAACGCATTTGCATCATCTTCCGTGTCGAACTTATAGGAATAGAAACAATCGAGCGGTACGATCGGAGCGGAATTATCGCCTTCTGCAACGTAGTCACGATCCTCGCAGGTCGTTTTTGAGCTTGTATCAATCCTGACCGACGTACCCCAATCGGATGGGGTGGGGATGCTCTGGTTCATTCCGGAGGCGCGCTTTGAGGCCAAGACCGTCGGATTCGGGATGTACAGGGTTGGGAGATTGCCGCCGTTGTCAGACACGAGCGCCCATGTGGTCTTGAGTGCCACCGATCCATTGGGGAATGGATCGATTTCCCGTTCTTGGTCGGGTGAATGCGACGCAACTCGCCGCGCAAATACCGAACCGATCCCTTGCGCAGTGAATAGTTTCTCCTTGCGAATATGTTCCGCGGCCGTCCGATTAAAAAGAACGGATGCGAATTGCGGGTGCTGTTTGAATTGATCGATGAATTGCGAAAAGTAAAGGGCTGAGGCAGCCCTATCTGCAGCCAAAGCTTGGGCCTTGAACCCGGCGGATTGCTGAAATCCAAGAATTAGCTGAGTGGGGATCTCGATGGAGCCCAAGAAATGGCGGGGGCTCGCCTTGTCAGAAGGCGTCAGTTGCTTGCAATCTGTGGATGAGACCCCCGCATCACATTTTGTGAACCACGTTTCCCAGATAGGATGAGATCCTCGACTTCCGTTTGTGAGACCGGCAAAGATCTCCCACGCGTGCGTGCGCATTCCGGTAACGTCTTGATCGTCTCGCAGCTTCAGCAAGGCGGCCTGGGATGTGGGGAACTTCTTGCCGCTGGGCAGCATGAGGGGCGCGTACTCCGTGGTTGTATTTGTAGTTTGCGCTCCAGCCAATATGTAGAGTACGAGACTCGTGCTGATCACAAGGAACAGATTTCGTCGCATGTCTGATTTCCGTGGTCCTTCTATTTCGAGGATCAGGTGTGGTTAAGGGTGGTCAAGAGCTGCGACCGCAGCAATCGTGTCGAGGTTCTTCGGACACTGCCCGCCAGAGTAACCAATATCCGTAGCAAGGCTTTGGAAGTGTCCGCGAATCTGTATGAAAACGTCGGCGTAGTTGTTCAGGGTAAACGTCTGTTTTTGTGTGTTGTTCACCAATTGTTTGAACTTGGTTGCCGCAGCCACGCTGACTCCCGTCGCTTTGGCGATTACGCTCGGATCGAGGGTGTTGAACGACTCATTCGTTGTTAACGCGAGCCACAACGCCATGGGAGCAAACGCCCCCGCATCAGCAACGGCTGTTTTTTTCTTGTCAGCGTTGAGGTTTGAGGCCATCAACGGAACAACGGCAACCGTCAGGCCTGCAGCCGTCGCCGTCTGAAGTAGTTTTCTGCGAGTTAGTTGAGTTGTCCTTGCTTTGGTCTTAGTGTTCATTTTGTCTCCTTTTGTTAGTGAACGTTAACGGACTCTGTTCGGATGAACAATTGTTTGGCCTGTTCTACATCGGGTAATCGTTTGTCGGCCTGAGCATGGCGTTCAAGGTACCCTGCAAGCTGAGCTTTGGCGGTGGCATCAAGCTTGTGGAGAGCGGAACTCAATTGAACGAACGACAAAATCTCGTCCGACAGGTATCCAGGAAAGTAATCCAAAGGCCATTGCCATATCTCGCCGGGTCTAGATGCAGCTCGGGCGTACTCAGCAAGAGCTTCCTCTTGTTGGTTCGCAGCAGTTGTCTGGTCTGGTTCATGGCGAGCCAGGATCAGGAGCGCCCTGGCAAGATATTCACGATCGCTGGCGGGTGCTTCCAGTTGGGATGCATTTCTCAGCTCGGCCAGTGCTGCTTTCCATTGGCCTCGCGCGAGTAACTCTTCGCCGCGCAATCGATGAAGAACAATCTTAGAGATCGGTTTCAGTTCAGAGCTTGGTACCCTTGCCTGTATTGCTTGAAGCTGACCGATAATGTCACTTCTATCCTTTCCTGCTGAGGCGCCTGCAGCCCGACCCAGCAGTGTTCCCTCCAAGATCAATCTTTGCGGACTCGCGTCGAGCGCTAAGGCCCGCTTGGAATCGCTTAGACATTCATGGTAATGACCGAGTTTGAATGCGATGTACGCCAGATCGAGGAGTTTGTCTGCCCGATGTGCGGAATCGCCTTCGGAAAGGTCGGCCTTGAGCCCGTCATTGAGGAATTGAGAGGCTTGAATGAATTGTCCTTGCTCGGCGGCCACCCGCGCTCGCAAGGAATAACTCCAAGTGCGATAGAGCGGGTCATTGGACTCTTGAAGCCGGCCGAAGAACCTTGCGGCTTCGTTGTAATTGCCCTGCAAGTACGCCAACTCGCCCTGGATGTCGTCTGCGTCGTCTGCATGGCCAGCCTCGCGCAGGCGACGAATCCAATAACCGGCTTCTTCAAATTGACCGAGAATAAGGTGGCATCGAGCGATGTGTGCCGGAGCACTTATTCGCGAGGGGTCAATTGCTTCCGCTTTTTTGAGCGTGGCGATTGCTTCCTCAACCCTGCTCAGTTTCATCAGCGGATATGCACGATAGAACCAACCCAAATAGTCGCCAGGGTAGTACACCGAGTAGTCCCGGAAAGCGCTCTCCGCAGTTGCAAAGTCGTCCGTGTCAAGAGCGCGAAGTCCGGTAATGCGGTCTTTCTCTCGTCTTGTCAGTCGTCGCTGTCGCTCTTCGCCGAGCGCCGTTCCGTATGCCTGATATCCCTCCTCAAACCTGCCCAGCGAAACCAGTATGTCTCCCATCCTCATGAACGCCAGCGCGAAATGCGGGTCGGTCTTAACAGCGTTCTGCAATGCAACCACGGCCTCTTCACGCTTCTGCGATGTCGCAAACCGCTCTGCGGTGCTGAATTCACTTAGTGCGCTCCATTTGTCCGTGGTCACATCCTGCGGAGGCGTGTCGTTGGCAGCGATATCGTAGTTTGCTTCACCGACTTCCGTGCGGATCCATTCGCTGCTCTTTCGCACCGCATCGAGAAGCCCCACAGGAATGGTTCCGTCGTGTTCGTAGAATTGAGTTGGTTCACGCCAACTCCAGTGACTGTCCCATTGCGCGCGGGCTCGATCGGGCTGGTTGTCCGGTTGTTCGATGACGACATCGAGTACGTAGCTGTCGCCGATCCTTGAAACGGCGCCGAACACGACGCGTCCCGCACCGATCCGCAATGCCACTTCCCGGGCAGTGGCGCTTTCGAGATCGGAATCAGGATTCTTGGTCATCTGTTGCAGAACCCCACGAATCCGATTCGGCTCGACGAGATTGAAATGAGCGGATTGTGCCAGTTGATTTCGCATTAGCTCTGTTACACCGTCGAAGTACTTTTCGCCGGTCTCGTTACGTACCGGCGTCAGGAGAATGCTTGAGCCGGGCGTTACCTTTTGATCGGATTTCATTCTGTTAAAGCGTAATGCCCATACGAAAAGGGCCAGTGCAAACCCGATGGTGGCAAGAAGAGCGAGCCGCCGGGGCCAGGCTCGTTGAAGTAGAGGAAAGTGCCAAGCATTCTGAATACCTTTAGGAGATGAAGAAGCGATGTTCCCCAGTGTCGGAGGTAATCCGGATGGACTGGAGATGGCTTCAACGACGTCACGTGCATGTTGAAAGCGATCGGCCGGGTTGGTTTCTAGGCAGTGGAGAATTGCGGCTTCCCATTGAACGCTCAATTCGGGAACAAGCAGCCGCGGAGAGGGAGGGAGGTGTTTCAGCCGGTGGGCAATTCCGCCGAACGGTAAGTCGTCAGGAAATGCCTTTGAGTTGGTCACCATTTCGTAGATCACCAAACCAAGTGCATAAATGTCGGTGGCGGTAGAAACCTTGGCCCCCTCGAGCTGCTCCGGGGCCATGTAAGCCAGCGTCCCGATCCCTCGACCGGTGTTGGTAAGCGAGCTTAAGGGATTCTCAGGATTGTCCTGACCTACGGTGAAACGGGCGAGCCCAAAATCGGTCATGACGGTCCGTGGTGCCTTCAAATCCGGAACGAGGATAATGTTCGACGGTTTCACATCGCGGTGAACAATTCCGAGATCATGTGCCGCGGATATAGCTTGTGCCATCTGGCTGACTATAGGAAAAGCCTCGTTTGGGTGAAGAGCCCCCCGCCTGGTTAAAAAATCTCGAAGCGTCTCACCGTCGAGAAACTCCATAGTGAGGAAGGTAATGTCGCCCATGCCGCTCTCGGGAGGTCGCGCGCAGCGTTGGAGGTCGAAGGTCCGACACACGTTAGGGTGGGTTACGCGTCGGGTTAATCTCACCTCCTGCTTGAATCTTGCGAGAACTTCAGGGTTTGAGGAAATCTCCGGACGAATGGTTTTCAGCGCTACCCGCACACCCAAATCAAGATCTTGGGCTTCGTACACTTGTCCCATGCCGCCGAATCCGACCAGGCGAACAATCTTGAACCTTGAGGATATGATTTCACCCGGTGCGAGCTGCGGAGTGTTGTCGTCGAAATCGCGAGGATGGCTCACTTCGAAACAGGGTCGGTCCAGGAATCCGTCCGGCTTGGCATCTGCTTCCAAGAGTCTCAAGATCTCTGACTCGAGTTCTGCGTTCCCTTTGCAAGCTTCGCGGACAAATTGCTCGCGTTTAGTCGCCGGCTGGTTAAGGGCGTCCTCGAATACTTGTTGTATACGTTCCCAATTGGCTGGGGTCATGACGGCACCAAAACGAATATGTCTCCGACTCAACTCCGGAATCAGGATGTCTCAGACGACTTGACACGATCGAGCCAGAGTCTCGCTCAGTGGGCCGCCGCTGAAATCCATGCGATGTGCTAGCAATTCATCTCGTTATGTAACCACGCTCGCGCCATGCGCCAATCCCGTTTTACTGTCCGAGCGGAAATTCCAAGGACCGAGCCCGTCTCTGCCTCGCTCATGCCGCCAAAGAATCTGAGCTCCACGATCTTGCTTTGGCGGACATTCAGTTTTGCCAACTTGTCGAGCGCGTCATCCAGAGCGAGAAGTTCGGAAGTCCGACTTGGCGAGACCACAAAATCTTCTTCCAGACCAATAGCGTCTCGAAATCCCTCGCGTTTATTTGCGCGTCGCCGACGGGCATGGTCCACCAGAATCCGGCGCATGACGCACGCCGCTGTTGCGAAGAAATGCGATCGACTCTGCCAGTCCACTTCTCGAATCTTCGTGAGGCGTAGATAGGCCTCATGGACGAGCGCGGTCGGCTGCAAGGTGTGATCAGGGCGTTCCGCCCTCAAGTAGTGGGCAGCCAGCCTCCGAAGTTCCTTATAGACAATAGGGATCAGCGTTGCCTCGGCCTCTCTCTTTCCTGACCGAAGATCGTTCAGCAACCGTGTGACTTCGCCCTGCTCGGAACTCACACCACTCTCCGTAGGGGAGATATTGGGGGGCATTGTATATCAAGCAGTTGACCGCTTGGTGACATGAGTTGAGCAACGCGGGATTCTCCCCTTCCGGCAGCTGAATCACTTACGGATGTTCTTTTTGCGGCGAATTCGATGGGGAATTCGGTATCTGCGTGTCCCCTTTCCGCCAGGACTGACGCCTTATGTACTGAAGCGGAGAACCAATGTAGCAGCCCCTATTGCCGACCGGGCAACCTTCTCCTTCGTGAAAGGCTGGGGCACAGGAGGCGAAACATGATCCGGATTTACTGGGCCAGTTTGGCAAGGTGCGTGAAGCTCCTGTTTGTCGTCTTGATCGGACTTGCCGGTCCACTGTCGGCGCAAGAGAAGGGCACCGTAATTGAAGGTTACCCGCCGGATGTCCTTGCGGCGTTGGAAATACGCGATCGTGCCAGGAAAAACGCTCCGCGCGAAGTTGCTGGGTTCTCTGTGCAATACGTTTTCACAGTTGCTAATAAATGGATAGGAGCAAATGGGCAGCCGCCCAAAGTGACCGTGGCATTCCGCGGAGGCGACAACACGTTGAGGCAGGAAATTGCTGAAGCGGCAGCCGAATGGAGCAAGAACGGTCACGTTGAGTTCGATTTCCACGATCCAGCAACGAGCGCCTTCCGCGAGTGGTCTCCATCGGACACGAGCTACCGGGCAGATATCAGGATTTCATTTGACCAAGCCGGCTACTGGTCCCTCGTAGGAATCGACAGTGTAGATGCGGTCGTAAGAAAGCCCGGTCAGCCTTCCATGAATTTCGGGCAATTTCTGGAGCATCTCCCCGGTGATTGGAAAACCATCGTTAAGCACGAGTTTGGACATGCTTTGGGACTCCAGCACGAACATCAAGCACCAGTCGGCGGTTGTGATGGCGATTGGAAATGGGAAGACGATCCTGGTTATGTGCCAACCACGGACGCTTATGGCTGGTATGGACCGGATCTCAACGGCAAGCGTCCCGGAATCTACACATTTCTCGGTGGGTATGCGAATTATTGGCCGAAATCGATTGTCGATCAAAATCTGCGTCAGCTCAACAACGACACCCATGCTTATGATCAGGGGCCTTTCGACAAGAATTCGATCATGAAGTATTACTTCCCGGCGTTCATGTTTCTACGGAAAGAACAAAGCCATTGCTATAGCCAGGAAAACCTTGTGATCTCACCCGAAGACGGGCAAGGGATCGAGAAGTGGTATCCAGCTCCGGGTCAAGCGCTGTTGAACATGCAGGGCATCCAGCGATCCGCGCTTCTCGGGCTGGTTCAACTCAAAGAGATTGAGCCTTCTTCCAAACAGACTTTGCAGCTCCAATTAGACAAATTAACCGTGAAACAGGACAAGCCGTAAGGCGGGCTGCTTCTTTCTCCGAGCCGGTTCCCGATTTGGAGACAAAGCATGAATCGCTTGCGAGTCTTTTCGTTCGAGGCTGAGTAGAAGACGGCGCTGAATTAACGACTACTTTCTGGAGGTATACACAAATGTGGAAATTGAAGATTCTATGTTTAGGCTTTTTGGGAACCACACTGGCCTGTCAACTGGGATACGCCCAGAACACCTGTGTGAGCGCGGGCCGTGGAAAGGTCTGCACCATTGAGTTGCAGAACGCACCTAACAATATGGAGCCGGTGGCGGAACCAACGAGCATAAGAGTTGATGATCGTTCTCCGGTGCGTCTGCGTTTGATCAATCTGAGCCCCATCGACGTGTGTTCCCTCGGCGGCAGGACATCAACTCCGACGGCTGAAACCAATCCGTTCGAATCGATTGTTACGACTATAAGTGCTCTCGGAGGATTTGGTCTAAGTGCAAGCACGGCAAATCAGTCCATGTTGGAAGTAAATCAGGGGGTAGGTGTTGAATCTGGGCGATTGACCTCAAGGACGCCTGCTGAGAGAGCTGCGAACCCGAATCCACTTCTCGATGATCCAAAATACAAGTTATTCCTCGATGCGGCAATGAACTTTAGCAGGTCTGCCCAGGATGTCATCGCGGGACAAAAAACGGCACAACTTTCGTTGGAATCCGACATTACCGCCCTCTCCAACTACCTCTTGGCGGATTATCGAGGCACAAAATGGATGGCCTTCCATCCAAAAGATGATTCGGCGCTTGACGGAGTCCGGTCCGATTTCGGTAGTCCGTTGCCGTCGATCATCGACGCGGCACCGAGCCAAGCGCTGCTGGACGAGATGGTCGCTTGGGCGGCAGATTTGCATAAGTCCTACGATAAAGATGTCGACCCAGACACGGTAGCGCGTCTAAAGCAGATTGACGTTACCGTGGCAAAATCAAAAGCCGCCATGTCGATATTGTCCGACTACAACTCCGCTTTGAAGACAGCTCAGATTACTGCGAGAACCAGCTACAACTCGCAATTAAAGGTGTACAACGATTTCCAGCGCCTGCTCACCCAGCACATAATTACCAAGTCTCCGGGGGATGCCTATCTGGTCCAAGAATTTCCGCTGGGGACCGACCGAAAAACGACGATTACAGGCTACGTCTCTTGCGTCAGTGATGTAGATGGAAAAACACCAACCACTGACCAAATCAACTACTCCGTTCTGTACCAGAACATTCCGGTCCTCAGTGCGTCCGCCGGTTTATTGACGACCTTTCAAGAAAAAAAGGTGATCGGTACAACCACGACACTTGCGAATAACACTGCCGGTTTTAACACCATATTTGCCGTGACTGACTCTGCGAGAGCACAAGTGTTCCCAATGGCTTACTTCAACGTTCGATTGGGGGGATACCTGAAAACGAATTGGTATCGGAGGCCGGAGGATGAGTTGGACATTACTTCTCACTTAAGCGCGGGAATAGGAGTAAATCCGAACACCGGAACCAACCAGCCGGAGTTTTTCGTTGGAATGGCTTTTGGACTTAACAAATTGATGATTCATCCAGGTGTGCATTTTGGGCGTACCCAGAGTCTGGGCGGCGGGTTCACCCTAAACAGTGTCGTTCCCACGGGATTTACTGGTCCAGTGCCTATCAATTGGAGTTATCACCCTGCTTTTTCCATCGGCTTCAGTGTGCGGGTCGCTCCATGGTAGCTGCGATACGATCTGGCCTCATCGTCACTTGCGTCGTGCTCGAAGGGCATTCAAAACGAATAGTCAGTTAAACGAGGCGGCCTAGTTGAACTAGAGCACTTAGATTTTTATTCCCATCGGCGGAGATATTGCAGGTTTCAATCGTCCCCGAGGAGCCAACCCTTGAAATCTCATCAGTGAGTTATAGAATCTCCCTTGGTCCGGCACAACACGGAATGCAATGCAACAGAATGGATGTTTTGTTGCCTTCCTTCGGAGAGCTGCCAGACGAATAGAGGACTTAACTTGGCAAAGTCTGACCTTTGGCCCGCGTAATGTTGCATTTCCCCATCGAGCGGCGGAGGCTCTGACGATCTTCACTTCATAGCACGTACCTGAAGTACCTAGCAAAGTATTTATTTGACAGAGACGTAGTTTAGGCCTATACCCCTCCTACATTCCCATCTTGGGAGGCGCTATGCGATACCTTTTGATCGGCTACCTTCTGCTAGCCCCCGCAACATATTCGCAAACTCCTGCCCCTACCGTAGTCCGTGATCCTCAAGCCGTTTCCGTCCTTACTCAGGCGCTGAACGCGGCGGGAGGAATCTTGGCTATCGCTGCCGTCCAAGACTACACGGCGACCGGGAGTGTCACATATTACTGGGCCGGGGAAGAAGCTCCGGGGACCGTTGTGGTTAAGAGTCGCGGAGCAGCTCAGTTTCGTATCGATGCGACCATGACGGCAGGCGTTCGATCGTGGGCAGTCAGCAATGGCGCGGGATTCCTTGTGAATACTGATGGCACGAACAGCTCAATTCCAGCAACTAATACCCTTAATCTTGGGAACATGACCTTGCCGGTAATCTACTTGGCAGCGTCGCTTCAGGACGCAAACACCGGCATAGCCTACGTTGGATTGGAGGCGAAAAATGGGAGCACCGTTCATCACATTCAATTGCAGAAGGTCTTTGCGCCGGCTGTCGACCCTATCGGGAACTTAAGTGGACTCACGACGCGAGATGTATTTATCGACTCGACTTCACTTCTAGTTTTGAGCACGCTGGACATGTTTCATCCCGAAAATCAGTCCGCCATTGACTATCCTCACGAGGTTCAGTTTTCAGACTTCCGGTTGGTCAATGGCATCCTTACACCCTTTGCTATTGCGGAATTTAGCAGCCGACAATGCACGTTCGCTATCCAACTAAGCCAAATCAATTTCAACACGGGACTACAAGACTTGGACTTCCAACAGAACTAGGAGGGGACCAGTGGCGAATACGACTCCATGTTCATGTGCGCGAATCGCCCGCTTGCGCGCGTGCTTCAGCGCGCTCCCAGTTCGACACATTCTTATTATCGGCATCCTCTGTCTGGCTGGACTCCCGGGCCGTGCTGTCAAAGCGCAGGCCTATATGAGCATTCCTAACGACAAGGTGCCGGTCAATCCAGACCCGGTCGAGCTGGGATTTGTTGACGCTCCCTTCGGGAGCTTGCATTTGGAGATCCCGTTGGGGTCCTATCCGCAGCGAGGCAGCGATAGGCCGGTCACCTACAAATGGGTGTATGACAGCTCGATCTGGACGATCACAAGTAACCCCAGTCCGGCTTGGTCGCCAACTGGCGTGTTCTCCCCGGACATCCAACTGGGAGGTTGGCGCCTTCTGCCGAGTACGAATTACAAATCACCTATCCCACCGGGTTACACTTTCACCTTAGATGGCACCTGTCAGAAATACTACAACCTAAACTGGACCGACCCCGCGGGAACTATTCACTTTTTCCCCATAACCCTTGAAGCTAACACGTCTCAGTCTTGCACTCCTCAATCGGGAGATGCCTTCGCAACAGATTCTTCGGGATACCACATGTACGCCAACGTGGGCGGCACAGTTTCTGCGTGGGTTTACGGCCCAGATGGAACGCTTGTTTACAGTCCAGCAGTTAACCTCGGCACATTCAGAAACCCCGGGCCTTACAGAGGTCCCATTGACGCTAATGGGAACTACATCACAGATGTCGGAGACACTCTGAACAGGCCAGTGAGCAAGCTCCCGAACTCGCAAGGCGGTGGGGTGGAATCCTCCTACTCGACCGCCCCGATATATGCGAATACAGAATTTGGTCAATCGGGTGTAACAGAGTGCTCACAGAATCCGCCACACTCCTACTGTCCCATTAGTGTGGTCCAAGCGATAAACTTGTCGGACGGCACAAGCTATCAATTCAAGTACGACTGCGATTCGAGTACTGGAAACCCAGCCTGCGGCTCTCCAGCCGGCCAAAGCGCCTACTACGGTACGTTGATCAGCATGACGTTGCCCGCTGGAGGAACGATCACCTACACGTATGCCAATTTTAAGGATAACTCCGGCAAGGAGAACCGCGTAGTCAGTTCCCGTACGGCCGCGGGAGGACAGTGGCAGTATGCATACACGGGTGGCGGCCAAGGTGGTTCGTCCCAAAATGCGACCATCACAAAGCCGAACGGAGACGTAACAACTTATCAATTCGCCGTCGTGAACGGGATATGGCCTGACGTTATCAAATACTACAGTGGTGCAGCTTCGCCCGCGAACCTCGTGGCGACGGTGTTGACCCAGTACGATTTTTCGAACTCTTGCCCCCTCACGAACTGCACTGGTCCGGCTTACATTCGCAAGACTCAGGAGAGTGTGATTCTGACTGTCCCAGGTGGAACCATCACCAAGCAGACCCAGTATACTTACGATAGCCCTCAGACCGGAAACATAACGGCGATCAAGGAGTGGAACTTCGGGAACTCAACGGGCACTCCCGACAGAGCCACGCACATGACGTATCTCACCACCGGAACGAACAACATTAACCGGCCGACAGCTATAACGGTTTGCAACAATTCTGGTTCTGATCCTTCCTGTCCCGGCGGAGGGAGCAAAGTCTCACAAACGTTGTATACCTACGATTCGTATGGTTCAAACGGACTGATGTCCGTCACGGGGATAAGCAATCACGATGACGTGGGCCACGGCACGAGTTATACGACGCGAGGAAATCCTACCCAAATCCAGCGATGGGTCAGCGGCACGAGCTACCTGACAACCCAACTCTTCTACGACACAACAGGAAACATCGTCAAGGAAATCGACCCTGCGAACAACGCTACGACATACGGCTACGCCGACGCGTTTTACCAGGACAACGGGGCGAATCCACCGCAGATCTTTACTCCAGCCAAGCCGACGAACGCATTCGTCACGACCGTCACGTTACCACCGATCGGAACGAACCAGTTTATCCAGACCTCTGCTTATTTCTTCGGCAGCGGGAAAAGAGCCGTGTCCAAGGATGTTAATGGTGTCTCGACTTACTTTCACTTTATGGACCCCTTGGACCGCGCTACTGAGACCGATTTCCCTAGCGGTTGGAACAAATTGGTGTATACCTCAGCTACGCAAACCGACTCGTACGTTGGAATTGGCGACGCGACTCCTTCAGTTCAATGCTCCAGTTGCCGACACGTGCAAGTAGGTTTTGACTCTTCCGACCGCGAAATGATGAGGGCACTGGTTAACAGTCCGCTCGGCGCAGTAAACGAAAGCATCACATACGATTCGAACGGCCGAGTCCAGAGCGCGAGTCACGACTACATTAGCCCGTCCGATCCGACCCATGTATTCGAAACAGCAACGTACGGTAGCGTTGATCGCATCACCCAGATAACCCACCCAGACGGAAGTTCCACACAAACGCTTTACGGCTCGTCCGTCACTACAGCGGGGGGGATATCTTCTCAGCTTTGTAGTACGGCGTTGTACGGACTTGGATTTCCAACCCTTAGTATTGATGAAATTGGAACTAAGAAACAGGTGTGGACCAACGCTTGGGGAAATACTATCGAGGTCGACGAACCTGATGCGACCGGTAGTTTAAGCGTTGCCACGTGCTATTCGTACAGTGCGACCGGCCAACTGACTCAATCGGTTCAAGGTACTCAGACTCGGACCTACTCGTATGACGGAATGGGCCGCGTTACGCAAGAGACCACGCCAGAAGCAGGTGTCGTTGCGTTGTCCTACATTGCGTCGGGCGGCGGGCTCTGTAGTGGTGACCCGATCGTGCCTTGCTCGAAGACCGCCCCGGCCCCGAACCAACAGAACCCCTCAGTTACTATCGTTACCACCTACTGTTACGATTCTCTGGGCCGCCTAACTAGCAAGGGATACGCTAGCTCCGAGCTATCATGTCCTATGGCTGCCCCTACTGTTTCATACGCATACGATCAGGGCGGAGCTGCTGCGTTCGCGCTGGGACGGATGACCAAAGTGACCGACTCATCCGGTTCAGAAACGTACAGCTACGATAAGATGGGGAATATCCTAAGTCTACAAAAGGCAGTGGGTACAACCACTTACACGACGTCCTACAACTACAATGCCGGTGGAGAATTGACTCAAGTTGTTTATCCGTCTGGTCGAGTCGTCCAGCAGAGCTACAACCACGTAGGGCAGCTCTGCGAAGTAGCTCCCCAAACCACGGACTGCGGGACCGCGACGAGCCCCTTTGTTACGGGGTACAACTATAATGCCGCCGGTCAGTTTACGAGCTTCAATTACGGCAATGGCGTCGCAGCGAACCTCGCCTATTCGCCGAACCGCTCCCAGTTAGTGAGTCTGACTTACACGAAGGGAACGCAAACATTGTTTGGATTGAATTACTGGTATAGCCACGACTCCATGAACTGCGTGACGGGAACAACCGGCAATAACGGTCAGATGAATTGCATCACGGACAATGTCGACTCCGGCCGCAACGTGAACTATACGTACGATCCCCTTCGCCGCCTCGCAACGGCCGCGACCAAAGGATCGTTACCCTATCCGAAGTGGGGTTTATCGGAGACCTATGATCACTATGGCAACCGATGGACCCAGACGGTCACGTCCGGTAGCGGCCCCGGGATTTCTCTAAGTTTCGGTTCGTCGATGAATGCGTCTACGACTAATCGGCCTAATGGGTACACTTATGATGCGGCCGGAAACCTAATCGTCGAACCACTTTCGCCACCCAACAACTACACGTACGACAACGAGAATCGCTTGACGGGGTACCAGGGAAATGGCGGCACGGCTACGTATGTCTATGACGTCAACGACCTACGCGTGCAAAAGTCTCTCCAGGCTGGTACCACGACGGTCTCTATTTACTCCGCAGGTAAAGTACTAGCAGAATACGACAATGGTGCTGCACCAGCGTCTCCCTCTCGGGAGTATATTTACGCAGCCGGGAAGTTGCTTGCCAAGATAGAGAGCGGCAGTACGCAGTATTATCACCAGGATCATCTATCAGTCCGTCTCATGACTGATTCGAATGGAAACAAGATTGGAGAAGAGGGCCACTTCCCCTTTGGCGAAACGTGGTATCAGTCGAATACAACCACCAAGTGGTTCTTCACAAGTTACGCGCGCGATCAGGAAACCGGCTTGGATTATGCCCTTGCACGTTTCTATGATAACCGTGTTGCGAGTTTTTGTTCGGCCGATCCCGTCGAAGGCGATCCAAACGATCCGCAGTCATGGAACCGATACGCCTACGCCCGCAATGACCCCATCAATGTTACAGACCCTAGCGGAAAATTCTTCGAGTTCCTGTTTGCACTATTTGGATTGTTTTCCAATTTTCTCGGCGGCATCGGCCAGGAAATAGCCCTATCGTTCGCTTCTTTGGGCCAAGCGCAGCTCCCACTCGATGCGACGGCAGCTGGTGAGTTTGTTAATCTTGGTACTGTTCAAGGCTCGATCGTGTCGGCGCATCTCGGCGGAGTATTAATTGGCTTGACGATCACACCATTTCCCACGTCTGCGGTACCGTTGTCTGTGAGTCTGGGCTCGCTCGCCGGCCAGACTGGTTTTGTGTTCAACAATGTTTCACAAACGGGTCCACAACAAGAGGCCATTACAAACCGCCTGAAAGATATAAAGAAAAGGTTAGGTCAAGACTCAAAGTGCTTGCAATTCCTCAAGGGACCAAATGGCGAAGCACTGGACAACTTGAACACTATTATCGACAATAATCTGTACGGACATGCAGATATCCTTCAGAATGGAAACCCGCTGACCACTAGCGCTGTCACGAACCCAGGAATTTCTGGGCAAGCAATTACTGTCAACAACCAAGGTGGCTTCTTTAGCAGCACGTTTTCAGGGGGAACCATCACGGTAGGCCCGAAGGGGTTGGCGGGCGGCACTCCGAAGGCCCAGACCTTGATTCTCCTCCACGAGCTAGGCCACGTCACGGGAATCTTGCGTGACGATGGTCTATCTCGCAAAATCGCCAAGGCTAACGACAAGGCAATACAAGAACATTGCAATCAAACCATCAACGGGGCCAGCTAATCGAATCGGAGGGTCATTTGAAATTCATTCTATGGTTGCTGCTCACTCTGAACTCTCAGGGGGCGGTTGACGCTACTTGCGTCAAACACGTTGTACCCCCAGGCTATCCACACCTTGCCCGCGCTGCCACACTCCAAGGAACAGTAACCGTCGAAATCGACATCGACCCCGACGGAACCGTAACCTCCGAACGGAGCTCAGGGGCCAACGAACTCCTTAGGAGAGCGTCCGAAGACAATATCGCTCAGTGGATGTTCTGCCCCGCGTCCGGCGCAGCTGGCTCCAGGAAGCACTCCATCGTATACATCTACAAACTCCAGGGGCCGAAGGAATACCCATGTGACTCCGCACCTATCGTGTCGATTGACCTGCCTGACAGTGTGGAGATCGTAGCTCATCCTCTTAAGCCAATGCCCTGACGAAACGATCGGGTCGCGGAATGCGCCACTTTTCGGAGGCAACAAAGTCCCGGTTCTGTTGCCTTTGGGGCGGGTCGTTGGCACGTTTCACAGGACTTCGGACCGCGCCGGGGAACGAGGGGGGACAGCGTAGTGTTGCATTTGCGCGATCTTTAAAGGTGCGCACCTGGGATGACCGAGATGGTGACCCGCGTCGTACTTCCAGAGGAGTGGTCCCGCGGCGAGTTAGATCCCTCGCCTTTTGTCCTGGAAACCGAGCAATTCGCAAGGTCAGTGGAGGCTCTTCATGCCTTCTTGAATCCAAGTGAACGCTGCCAACTTCTGCCCTGTGATCTCGCAATTTAGGATACCGCCCGCGTCCTCGCGCCAGTCAATTCTGCCTTTCTCCATCTTGCGATTTTCTTGATCACTGCTTTCTGGGCCAACACCAATCGAGTTCCGGATTCCAGATGTGTCTAGTTCACTTCCCTCATACTCAACCGTATTCCAAAGCGAAACGAGCAAAAGGGAGTCGTCACCAAACCTTGATCGCAAGACCTCGTGAATATCAGATCGTGCTTGGTCCATTAGGTTCCTGAGTGCGTCCTCTAGTAATTGGTCGTCGTCCGCCTCTTCATCTTTGCTGAACTGGGAACCAACACATTGGGCTACGCGAAACGTGTTCAGGCAAAGGTCACTAGCCCACATTGTGTACGCAGCGTCATGGATCTCCTCAAAGGCGAGTTCACAGAAGTCCAAATAGATTCCGCCGAGGGCCATCAGCCTGACGAATACCAGCGTTCGTTCGACTTGATCGGAATACGAGGTTAGTCCTCGTTTGGCAAGTGCCTCCCAGCTCTCCTTCGCCCAATCAAGTTCGCGAGCGCCTGTCCACACGCGAAAAATCGGTTCTGCCTCACGCGAGACATCTTCCCACCAGATTACGCATCGTACGGACATTCGTGTAGAGGATCGTCTGTAGATTGATTGTCGTCAGGATATTAGAAGTTATGCCGTGCCAAAGGCAACAAGATTTTCCCGCATCAGTTTCGGTCGTGCGATCCGTGTGACGCGGGAGAAGCTTGGACTCTCTCAGGAGGAGTTCGCGGAACTCGCCAATGTGCATCGCACGTACATCAGCTCAGTTGAATTGGGCAAGGTCAGCGTGGGGATCGAAGTAGCGAATGCTTTGGCTCACGCTCTTGCCCTCAGGCTTAGTGAACTAGTGCGTCGCGCTGAATAAGGACACCTGTAGAGCGCCAGCTGCAATCCGCGCAGACGTAGCTCTGAGCTGGTCAGACCTTTCCAGACAGGCGCTCGATTTCGGACACGATTCTTTCGAGTTCGCCGGCGAGAGGTTCCGGGCCCTGCCGCGAAAAAACGTCGGCGAGGCTGCGATAGTACCAGAGAGATCCTTCCTTCTTTCCCGCAAAGCGCTCCCAAACGCTTTCTCCGAAGACGCGATAGTCGGATAATATCGCCCGTGCGTTATGCACTTTATCGGCCAGGGAAACAAGCCGGGCGTACTCCGGTTCGTGGGCGATTGAGTCAATGTACGCTTTTTTACGCTCCCTCCAGGGCGGTTTGGGAATGGATTCTGCATCGGTGCAGGCATTCACGATCTCAAGGACCCGCTCTCCGAATCTTTTTTTGATTTCTTTGCGAAGCTTATCCGCCCCGCCATATGAGATGGCCTGATCTTCGATCGCGTCGTGCAGTAATCCCGCGATTGCCTGGTTCTCATCCCCTCCATTCTCCACCACGAGGGCGGACACAGACATGAGATGGGGAAAATAGGGCAGAGTCGCAGGGCCTTTGCGCAGCTGTTTCTTGTGTAGGTCGAACGCAAATACTAAGGCCTCTTTGAATCTCTCCGTCAGAAGTATTTTCATTGGTAAGTTGCCATGCCGAAATCGGGTCATGGCTCTTGATTTGCATCCTATCCTTGAGCGGGTTCCCCATCAATCAATACCTCCACCCAGCGCTAGCCTGCCGATGCTCGGGTCTAAACTTTAGACTGGACTACGATGAAGATGGAAATTTCGTTCGGATGCGCTGCCAGAAACATCTGTCTTCGGAACACCGAATTTAGCGGCCTCCGGTTCCGTGGACTCAGCAATTTACGGCGGGCGGTTCCAAGGGGTTTTTGGAACGCTTCCCGCTGTGCGACAGGGGTTTGGTTTGCAAAGTGGATTCGACCTTTCGACACCCTTTGCATCGCCTGGCTGTGGGAACAGCTCCGCTACCTGTCCCTTTTTTGGCCTTTCAGCCAGTTACATTGGGGTGCCGGCGGCCTGTACCCTAATCAAAGCCCGGACATAGGCGCTCACCTCCTCTCACGGCTCAGACGATGCAAACATCTAAGTTCAATTCGGTGCCTGATCGTGTCGGGAGCTTGGCGTCTGTGATTTCGGTGGTGTGTGTGGTTTTATTTGCGGTCGTGCTTTGCGCAATCCGCGTTGGGGCTTCGCCGCGGGAGCGCGGCTCCGTCCGTCGGTTGTTGACTTCTAAGCAAGCCCTGGCGATTGTCAACGCCGCGGGGGATTATGTTGAGCAACAAGCGCATGGTAAGCCGGATTGCTCGCACCTTGTGCATCAGATCTACCTCCTCGCGGGCCTTGACTACCCGTATATGAGCTCCTTCGATCTTTACGCTGGAAGCGAGAATTTTAAGCGAGTCGGTATTCCCCAGGTCGGCGATTTGATCATCTGGCCCGGCCATGTCGGCATCGTGCTCGATCCTGCCCAGCACACTTTTTTCAGTTCAGTCCATTCGGGCCTGCAGGCCGAGTCCTACGACGGACCCTATTGGCGGGCTCGGGGCAGACCACGCTTCTGTCGCTACGTAATCGAAAGCTCCGGCAGCCCCGCTTCGGCCGTGCGCGTACAGCATTCCTCGCCCGAGAGACCCCGGTACAGCATATTGGCGTGCCGGTGATTGAAGAAGGTTTCGGTGACCTGCCTTCCGCTCCAAGGCAGTAGGAGTTCTGGGCGCGGTAAGGCTTGCACAAGTCGGGGTCGGTAAAATAAATGCGACCGGGGCTGGCAGGCCTTTTGGCCGCAGCCCCGGTCAAGTCCGCAGTGCATCTCGGCTCCCTTTGTTTTTGCTCCCCGAAGGCAGTCGCAAACCCACTCGGGCAAGGGGGCACCTTACCTGATTTCATTTGATTGTCAATCCGTACTAACCGCATCAGTACTTGCACGTTGACCGCGTTCCTTGCGGCGGAGAGCGCTGCGGACTTACGGGGCGAGGCGTCGTCGGGCGGCACTCTGATTCTGAACGAATTTGAACTACCTCGGAACGCTACGCACTTTTCCAAGTTTCGCTGGATTGTTTACAGTTGCCGCAATTTGCCCGCTTGATGCACTACAGTAAAACTACGTAGCCCCGGACTGCCGCGAATACGGCTTGACAAGTAACTACTACGAGACTAGCTTCTGCCGTTAGTTCCGGTTCACCGTCACCGCTGGGCCTTCTCACGAATTGGCGTTACTTTCGGGCCATACGTAAGAATCGAAGGTTCCCGAATGACTAGACGAAATGTTTTCCGTAGCAGCTCCGCCATTGCTGATGAAATCGCTGACCGTGTTGAGTTTGAGAAAGTACGCAAGAGCGAGTCGCTCCTGGCTGAAGCTGAGCAACTCGCAAACCTGGGGAGCTGGGAACATGATTTGGAGACGGGTGAAGAAACTTGGTCCGCCAATCTTTGCCGGATTCTGGGAACCGGTACTGAAACCAGGAAGTTTTCGAGAGGGGTATTTTGGAACCTGGTCCATCCAGACGATCGGCAAATGGTATCCATGCTTATTGAATGCGGGATGAAGGATCGGCAGTCCTACGAGTATCAAGCCCGATTTGTGCTTCCTGATGGACGCGAACGCATCTTGCTGACGCGTGGCAAACCGGTTGTTGATTCGGGCAACCGGATCATCAAACGGGTCGGATTCACTCAAGACGTTACGATAACAGTCGAAGGCCAGAGGGCACTGCTCGAAAGTGAAGAACGGTATCGAGACCTCGTTGAGAACAGTCACGATCTGATTTGTACCCACGACATGAGCGGCGTCCTCCTATCGATGAATGAACTTCCCGCGCGCCTGCTCGGCTACAGGCGAGAGGAAATGATAGGGCGTTCGATTTCCGAATTCCTGGCCGCTGACGTTCGTGAAACATTCGGCGAGTACTTCCAGCGAATCGAACGCGACGGCTCTGCGAAGGGATTGATGATTCTGATGACTCGTTCCGGGGAGCGGCGCATTTGGGAATATGCCAATACTTTGCGCACGGCTGGCGTTCCAATCCCGATCGTGCGCGGGATGGCCCACGACGTAACCGAGCAGTTCAACGCTCGGCAGGCACTTCACAACAGTCAGGCTCGTCTCAAGGCCCTGGTCGAATCGATAGACGACGTAGTTATCGAGTTGGATCTCGAAGGCACCGTGCTCGATATTTGGACGACTAGACCAGAACTCCTTTTCCGCCCGCGCGAGGAACAGATCGGACGACGCGTTTCAGATATTATGGGACCCGATTTCTTCCATCCGTTTGCAGAGATATTCAAACGCGTTCTGGCGTCTGGCAAGAGCGAAGAACTGGAATATCCTCTTTCGCTCGAGGTCGGTGAGAGATGGTTTGTGGCACGAGTAACGCCGATCCCAGCAACCGATCGAACCTACAAATCTCTCTGTCTTCTCGTGCGCGATATTACCGAGCGAAAGGCCGCAGAAGAAACTCTGCGGCGACAGGAGGCGTCTCTTCAGAGCCTGTTAAGTATCAGCAATAAGCTGAACGCCTCCTTGGATGTGAATACGATTCTCCGTTGCATTGTCCGTGAGGCCGCAATCATTGCCGACGCCAAAGGTGGAGGGTCGGTGACTATAGGTCCTAGCGGACCGGTTGGGAATTGTTTCTTTGACGAAGGAACGCAGAAAGAATCGACCATCACGTGGGACCTTCGCGATGGCGCAATGGCCTGGATTTTGGAGCACAAACTTCCTTATCTTTCCAATGACGCTGCGAACGATCCACGGATTTCACCATTGGTGCGAGAAGCATTCCATCTTCAGCAACTCCTCGCCATTCCGATAACGGATTTAACCGGAAAGGTCATTGCAATAATCGGTGTCCACAATAAGAGAAATGACCAAGGATTCACGCTCGCGGATACGGAGCACTTGATGGGCCTTGCAGGAATGTCCGGCATTGCGCTGGAAAACGCAATTGCCTACCGCAAGATTCGCCGCGGCGAGGCGCAATTGCAGACGCTTTCGAGGCGGTTGCTCACCTTGCAGGACATGGAGCGGCGTAGGATCTCTCTTCATTTGCACGAATCAATCGCGCAGGATCTTGTCGGCTTGAGGCTCTGTCTCGGACAGTTGAGACGATGTGTAAGTGATCTCCCAGAATCTTTGAGGCACTCCGTCGATGAGGCTATGAAGATCAGCCATGTCATGGTCAAAGACGTCCGGACTCTCTCGTATTCGCTGCATCCTCCGAGATTCGAACAGACCGGCCTCGCCACGGCTGTGCCTTGGTACGCAGCCGAGTTCGCCGAACGGAGCGGAATTCGGGTCGAGGTCGAAATATCCGACAGAGTCGGCCGTCTTGGGCCGAATCAAGAAACAGCGCTGTTTCGTATCATGCAGGAATCCTTGACTAACATTCATAGACACTCGGGAAGCGATTGGGCAAATATTCGCATTGCGCGTGAGGGCTGCACTATTACGATGGAAATAGAAGATCGAGGAAAGGGCATGAGTGCCGATTCGAGGGCCCGTTTGTCCGGGGGAGCCCCATCTGGAGTTGGAATTGCCGGCATGCGAGAACGTGTGAAGGAACTAAACGGAACGTTCGACATCGAAAGCGTGCCAGGAAAGGGCGTAACAGTTCGTGTGACGTTGCGGGCTCTGACAAATGGAGTGGCTAGTTTGAAATCGAGGAGGAACGATGGTTACAACTAATAAGCCCTACCGAGTTCTAGTGGTGGACGACCATACGGTAGTGCGCCGTGGCATACGGACGCTCATCGAGTCCCACGCGGGAATTCAAGTATGCGCCGAAGCATCGAACGGACACGAGGCTCTAGAGCTCTTGAACGCAGAAAAACCAGATATGGTGCTGCTCGACATTACAATGCCCGGTATGGACGGGATAGAGGTGACACGCGCCATTCGCGGCTCATCCCCTGATACGGAAGTTCTCGTCCTTAGCATGCATTCGTCCACGAAAATCGTGAGGGCAGCGATGCAGGCTGGTGCGTGCGCCTACATAGTCAAGTCGGACGCAGACCAAGAATTGCTCGATGCGATCGAAAACGTACGACAGCATCGTAAGTACGTAACGAGTCACCTCGCGGGCGCCCTCATCGATGCGTTCGTGGGGCTAAAAACGGCCGACGAATTTATCGAGGACACTAGCATTGGTTTGTCACTCTCCCGCAGAGAAGTCGAGATCCTGGAGGCACTGGCCGCGGGAAAGAGCAACAAGGAAATTGCCGCGTCCCTCTTAATTTCGACTCGCACTGTCGAGTCTCACCGCAGCCGAATTATGCACAAGATGAACTTTTCCAGCTTCAGCGACTTAATCCGGTTCGCCGTTCGCAGAGGGCTCGTCGAACCGTAGATGGCTAGATCGGAAACCGAGGCGTCACCGTACGGGCAATAGTCTGGACGCGTATCCGAGAAGCTTTAGTGGAATGGTTGCTTTCGCGTTCACTGTACGATCAATCTCCCAATTCAGTCCGCGCACCACCACTGAGTTCGACGAAGCACAGCAGTAATCCCTATGGGTATCTACTGAACCCATTACAGTCGTTTTGGCGTGCTCTACTACCGTATTAGCAATCGTTGACAAACGTACGCTAGCGAACATATACATCCATTCGCTTGTCCTTCGCCCCAGCAGGAGGCAGCGAATGTTTGCTAAACGTGTCACTGAACGCCAGTCCGCCTTTGGCGGGCTGGTTGGCGAATCCGCTCCGATGCGTCGCCTTTACGATCTGATCGGAAAGATTAGTCAGGGCAATTCTTCTGTTCTCATCCTTGGAGACACGGGGACC
>Ga0210394_10002846_pt1 | contig 22918 bp, 22 predicted proteins | sample IncBWC12MmetaG_FD_160121 | JGI IMG/M metagenome (GOLD analysis project Ga0210394, IMG submission 160121) | Forest soil microbial communities from Barre Woods Harvard Forest LTER site, Petersham, Massachusetts, United States - Inc-BW-C-12-M | ecosystem: Environmental > Terrestrial > Soil >... | reverse complement strand
CCTGACTCAGCTCCGGGCCGCGTTTCCTGGAACCGCCGGGTGCAAACGGGAGGACCCTCCCCGGCGCCAGTGCAGCGAGCTCCTCGCGGACCGGTCATAGTGCCGGACGAGCGGGGCCCCAAGGCCGCCCGGGAGCGGTTTGCGAGACCGCCCGCAGGCACCGCACCCGCCCCGCATCTCAGATCGCATCCGGAATGCGCCCTTCGATGGGCGGGTAATCTTCATCGCTAACGAACCAACGTGGCGTGTCAAGGACGAACGAATTTGCCTTCGGCGCTTTCATAAGCAACTGAAAACAAGCCGCTTTTGCACGAGGCGCCGTTGATTTTGCGAGACCGGCTGGCAGACGGCAGCGCAAATACGCACGCCACAGCCAAAGATTCGTTGACGTAGTCCTGGAGGCTTTTGAAATTTACGGCTTCGCCTGCATCGCCTCTGTGGCGAGCTTGATCGCTTCGGGCGGCGATGCGTAGATCTCTTTGATCAGCGCCTCGACGGCAGCGCCCGATACCGGCCGCACGTCGAGATCGGCGGTGCGGGCCTCGGCGAGAAAATCCGTATCCTTCATCGTGGCGTCGAAGGCCGCGCGCAGCGCCGCGAGCCGCTCCGCCGGCACGCCGGGCGGCGTCGCGAACGGCCGCGCGATGTTCTGCCGCGATACGATGAGCTTGAGCGCCGCGCGCTGCGCCGGGTCGGTCGTCAAATCCATGATCAGCGGCACGCGAAGCAGATAGGGATCGTCGTCCTTGTTCAGCGCGATCTGCAGCGCGACGTTGATCTCATTGCCCGTCAGCATCGCCTTGTTGCGGCTGAGGAGACTGGTCCACGACCAGCCGCAGCGGCCGTCGACCTCGTGGCGCTGCATCGCCAGCGTGATCTCGGTACCGCCCGGATAGCCGGTGACGATGCGGATCGGCATCTTGAACATGTTGCGCAGGACGGTGGCGAATACGTCGCTCTCGGCGCCGCCGCCCGAGGCGCCGATCACGCTCGGCTTCGCTTGCATGTCCTTAACCGACGTGATGCCGGTCGAGGCCATGAAGGCGCAGACGCTGACCTCTTGCGACACGCTGCCGAGCCAGCCGAATTTCGTGGCGTCGAACTGGGTGCCGCCGCCGTGGCCGAGCAGCGGCTCGGCGAGGATGCCCGGCGCGAAAATACCGATCGCGGTGCCGTCCTTCGGCGCCACGTTGTAGAGATAATTGACCAGCTTGAGCGAGCCCGCGCCGGGCATGTTCTGCGGCAGAACTTGCGGATTGCCGGGAATATGGCGGCCGAGATAGCGGGCGAGCGTGCGGCCGTAGAGGTCGTAACCGCCGCCCGAGGAGAAACCGATCAGCACCTGAATGGTTTTGCCGGCATAGAAATCGTCTTCGGCACAAGCCGGGTGCGGACCGGCCATCGCGAGCGAAGCGCAGGCCGTAATGACGAAACAAGCGCCCCGCATTCTCACGACGCCATCGCCGTTGCCGCGCCCATGAGCTCAGGTTGCTTGCCGTAGAGCCACTCCATGCCGGCCATGGCGTCCTCGGGCGTGCGCGAGCCGAGCATCACGTTGCGCAGCTCCTTGGCGACGCCTGCGGCGTGATAGAACTCGCCGTAAACGCGCGCCATGATCTGCACGCGGCCGGTGCGCAGATAGCGCGCCTGCTGATAGGCGCGGAAAGCCGCCGGGTAATCGCCGCGCAGCGCGACGACCTGGTTGGCGAGACACACCGCGTCCTCGATCGACATGCCGGCGCCTTGCGCCAGATATTGCAGCATCGGATGGGCGGCATCGCCGAGAAGCGTGATGCGGCCGCGGCTCCAGTCCTTGATCGGCGGCCGGTCGCACAACACCCACATGCGCCAGCTTTCGATCTTGTTGAGCAGCGTGCGCACCGGCTCGCAAGTTTTCGCAAAACGCTCGTGCAGCTCGGCCGGGTCGCCGTAACTGTCCCAGCCCTCCTCGTAGCGGTTGGAATGAAACACGGCGACGAGATTGAACAATTCCCCGGTGCGCAGCGGATAGTGCACCAGATGCACCTTTTCGCCGGCCCACAGCACCATGTCGCGCCAGCGATATTGCTCGGGCATTTCCGACGTCGGCAGCACGGCGCGATAGGTGATGTGGCCAGCGACATTGGGCTTGCCGTCGCCGACCACCATCTGCCGGATGGTCGACCACAGGCCGTCGGCGCCGATCAGAGCTGCGCCGCGATACTCCTTGCCGGTCTCGGTGCGCACGGTGACGCCATCGCCGGTGTCATCGACTTTGACGACCTTTTGCGAGGCGTCGAGGCGGATCAGATCGGATGTCCGGCAGGCTTCGAGCAGCACCTTGTGCAAATCGGCACGATGGATGAGCGCGTAGGGGTGGTGGAATTTCTTGCGGAACGTATCGCCGAGCGGAATGCGCGTGACCTCCTGCCCGGTCACCGAATCCATCATGATGAGATTGTTGGGAAAGACGGCGAGCGCGTTGATCGGCTCGATCAGGCCGAGCGCCTCCAACATCCAGAACACGTTGGGCCCGAGCTGAATGCCGGCGCCGATTTCCTTGAATTCGGCCGCCTGCTCGATGACCTGCGAGGCAATGCCCTTGCGCGCCAGCGCCAGCGCCGCCGCCAGCCCGCCAATACCGCCGCCGACGATGAGGACTTGTCGGTCTTTCCAATCGGTCATGTCGCCTCTCCAGTCCGCATTGTAGAAGCGGGCCGGTCACGGACAAGAGCAGCTACCGCATAGCCGACTGGACAGCGGCAATGTCACCATGCGCTATTGTGGCGCAAATTTTTCCGGGCGGAGCGCAGTATGGCAGGTGCAGCAGCGGGCATGATCGACGTACACTTCCACCTCATTCCGCAATTCTGCCGCGAGGCGGTGTATGAGGCGGGTACCGGGCCGGCGATCGGCCGCTATCCGGATTGGACGCCGGCGTTGGCGATCGAGCTCATGGACAAGCATTGGATTGCGCTGGCGATGCTGTCGCTCGGGCAACCGGGCGTCGGCTTCTTGCCGCCCGACAAGGCCGCGCCCTTCGCCCGCCGCTGCAACGATTACTCGGCCGAACTGATCGCGCAGCACCCCAAGCGGTTCGGCTGCTTCGGTCTTCTGCCGATGCACGACATCGACGCGGCGATCGCGGAAGCGCGTTATTGCCTTGAAACATTGCGCTTCGAGGGCATTTCGCTGTTCGCAAGCTACGGCGAGAAATTTCTCGGCGACGCCGCGTTCGATCCGCTGCTGCGCTATCTCGAGAGCCGCCACACGGTGGTGCACGTCCATCCCAGCCTGCATCCATCGAGCAAGTCGCTCGATCTGCCATGGCCGGGTTTTATGATCGAATACCCGTTCGACACCACGCGCGCGGCAGTCAATCTGCTGTTCTCCGGCGCGCTCGAGCGCTTTCCGAACATTCGCTTCATTCTCTCTCATGCCGGCGGCACCCTGCCCTACCTCGCCTGGCGGCTGTCGGTGGCGCCGATGATCGATAAACGGCTCCAGCAAAGGACCCGCGAAGAGATTTTCGCAGGACTAAAAACATTCTGGTACGACAACGCGCTGGCGTCCGGCGCGGCGCCAATGGGCGCGCTGTCGCGCATCGCGGCAGCCGACCGCATCGTGTTCGGCAGCGACTGGCCATTCTGCAACGATCGCGTGGTGGCGGAAGAGGTTGCCGATTTCACCGCACCGGATTTTCTCGATCCGCGGACCGTCGCGATGATCGCGCGCGACAATGCCCTTAAGCTTTTCCCGCAACGGGCGGCGCAGTTCACATAGTGTGTATCCCGGATGCGGTGCAGCACGAAGTGGTGCACCGCTGATCCGGGATCGTCGCAGTCGCTGAGTTTGTAACGATCCCGGGTCTGCAGCGCACCACTACGCTTCGCTTCGTGCTGCGCTGCGCCCGGGAAACACGCTACGTCGCGACCTTCGGCTTGTGGCCGCTGACTTCGGCGGCGGCGTCGTGGCGCAACACCCAGCCGAACGGAAGGTTGAGCAGCGCCAGCATCGCCGCGCCGGCAAAGGCCACGGTGAAGTCGATAAGGCCGAGGTGTTCGCCGCCGCGCCAGGCGAGCGAGAGATTCAGCAGCGCCGCGACGAACGAGATGCCAAAACCGCGGCTCAATTGCTGCGCCATGCTGGCGATGCTGGTCGCCGAGCTCATTTGCGGCTGCTCGATGTCGGCGTAGGTCATGGCCTGGGTGGCGGTGAACTGCAGCGACTGGAAGAAGCCGGCGATCAGCAGCAACGCGAATATCACCGGTATCGGCGTGGCGCCCGTGAAGAACGCGCACATGATGATGGTCGCGGCGCTGATCACGCTGTTGACGATGATCACCGTGCGAAAGCCGAACCGCCGCAGGATCGGCCGCGCCGTCAGCTTCATCGAGATCGAGCCGAGCGCGGTGGCAAAGGTGATGGTGCCGGAGGCGAAGGCCGAAAGGCCGAACACCAGTTGCAATAACAACGGCAACAGGAAGACCAGCGAGCCGGCGCCGGCGCGGAACAGCGAGCCGCCGGTGATGCTGGCTTGAAAGGTGGCGATGCGAAACACCGACAGATCGAGCAATGGGTGCGGCGAGCGCCACAGATGGCGCAGCGCCAGCGTGCCGAACACGACGCCGAGCACCAGCAGGACGACAAGCTCGGTGATGTTGCCGCGGCCGCGGCCGAACGCCTCGATCGAGTACATCAGGCAGAACAGCGCGGCGCCGGTGAGCACGAAGCCGAGCCAGTCGAACGGCCGGTGCGTTTCTTCCTTCGGATTATCGAAGAAGATCGTCACCAGAATTATGCCCAGAATGCCGAGCGGCACATTGACCAGAAAGATCCAGCGCCAGGAAAAATAAGTGGTGATGAAGCCGCCGATCGGCGGCCCGAGCACTGGGCCGAGCTGTGCCGGCACCTGCAGATAGGCCATGGTGGCTATCAGCGCTGTTTTCTCGACACTCCGAAACAATACGAGGCGTCCGACCGGCACCATCATGGCGCCGCCGAGGCCTTGGAGCACCCGCGCCGCGGTCAGCTCGACGATGTTGCCGCTCAGCCCACACAGGATCGAGCCCAGCGTGAACAGCGCGATGGCGGCGCGAAAGATGGTGCGGCCGCCGTAGCGGTCCGCCGCCCAGCCGCTCACTGGGACGAACACCGCGAGGCTGAGCAGATAGGCGGTGACGGCGACGCTCAAGCGGATCGGATCGGAATGCAGTGAGATCGCCATCTGCGGCAGCGCCGTGGTGATCACGGTGGAATCGATCTGCTGCATGATGATCGCCGAGCCGACGATCATGGCGACGATTTTGGGCTTGGAGACGGACGGCATGCGGGGAGGATTTACCCCCGCAGCGCGCGCAACACCAGTTCCGGGGTGACCGGCATCTGCGTGATCGGCGCGGCGCCGAGCGGCCGCAGCGCGTCGTTGATGGCGTTCATGATGCAAGCCGGGGCGCCGGCGGTGCCGGCTTCGCCCGCGCCCTTGGCGCCAAGCTCGGAATCGGCGGTCGGCGTCACCACATGGCCGATCTCCATGTCCGGCATTTCGCCGGCCATGGGCACGAGGTAATCCATCATGGTGCCGTTAAGCAGCTGGCCGGCATCGTCATAGAGGCAGTGCTCGAACAGCACCGCGCCAATACCCTGCACGATGCCGCCGCGGATCTGCTCGTCGACCAGTTGCGGATTGATCACGGTGCCGCAATCCTCGACGCACCAGTGCCGCAGCAGCTTCACCGCGCCGGTCCTGGTGTCGACTTCGAGATACGACGCCTGCACGCCGTTGGTGAAGGCGAACGGCCAGGCGCGCGGCACGTAATGGCGCGTTACCAGGAACTCGGCCTGGAAACCGGGCGGCAAAGTGTCGGGGCGGAAATAGACCACGCGCGCCACCTCATCGAGGCCCATGCGCTCGCGGCCAGTGTCGGCATCGACCACCACGCCGGCGCGGATATCGAGCGCCTTCGGATCGGCCTGCAGGATCGAGGCGGCGGCGGCGAGCACGTTGCCGCGCAACGCCTTGCCGGCCTGCCAGGCCGCCTCGCCGCCGATGCCGGCGGCGCGCGACGCCCAGGTGCCACCGCCATAGGGCGTGTTGTCGGTGTCGCCGGTGACCACGCGGACGCGCTCGATCGGCACGCCGAACGAGGTCGCGACGCATTGCGCCAGCACGGACTCGGCGCCCTGCCCCTGCTCGGTGACGCCGGAATGAATGAAGATGGCGCCGGTGGCATCGAGCTTCACGGTGGCGCCGTCCTGCGACGTGATGCGCGCGCCGCCGACGCCGTAGAACGCAGCGGAAGGATTGGTCACCTCGATGAAGGACGCAAAGCCGATGCCACGCTGGATGCCGCGGTCGCGCAAACGCGCCTGCTCGGCGCGCAAGGCGGCGTAGTCCATCATCTTGAGAATCTTGTCGAGCGACGCGTGGTGCGACAGGCCCTCGAATTTCAGGCCGGCGGCGCTGGTCGCCGGATATTTGTTATCGGGGAACAGGTTGCGCCGCCGCAACTCGGCCGGATCCATGCCGATCTTCACCGCGGCAAGCTCGACAAGGCCTTCGGTCACCGCGGTGGCGATCGGATGGCCGACCGCGCGGTATTGGCACATGACGTTCTTGTTCTGGAACACCACGCGGGCACGGGCGCGATAGTTCGGGCAGGTGTACGGCCCGCCCACCAGGTTGACGACCTGGTTGGCCTCGATGCCGCTGGTGCGCGGATAGACCGAATACGGCCCGATGCCGGTGAGATCGTCGATCTCGAACGCGGTGATGGCGCCATCTTTCTTGACGCCGATGCGCGCCTTGACCCTATGATCGCGGGCGTGGATGTCGGTGACAAAGCTCTCGAAGCGGTCGGCGACGAATTTGACCGGCCGCTTCAAAAGTTTCGCCAGCGCCACCACCGCCATCTCGTCGGCATAAGTGTGCACCTTGATGCCGAACGAGCCGCCGACGTCTTTGGTGAGCACGCGCACCTGGTGCTCTTCGAGGCCGAGGTGCTTGGCGAACAGGTTCTGCATCATGTGCGGCGCCTGGGTGCCCTGATACACGGTCAGGCGCTGCTCGCCCGGATTCCAATCGGCGACGATGGCGCGCGCCTCGTTGGTGACGCCGGTGTGGCGGCCGAACACGAAAGTCGTTTCCACAATCGCATCGGCTTCGGCAAAACCCTTGTCGGGATCGCCGGCGTTCAAAATTCGCTCGAAGGTGAGATTGTCGCCAAGCTCGGGATGGATCACCGGCGTCTCGGCGTCGAGCGCGGTTTCCGCGTCCGTCACGGCGGCGAGCACCTCGTAGCCGACGCCGACCTGCGCGGCAGCGTCCTCAGCCTCGGCACGGCTGCGCGCGACGACGGCGCACACCGCTTCGCCCTGCCAGCAGGCGCGCTCGACGGCGATGGCGTGCTGCGGCGCCGATTTGATGCCCTTGAGATGCGTCAGCACGCCGACCCAAGGCGTGATCACTTTGGCCAATTCCGCGCCGGTGACGACCGCGACCACACCCGGCGCTTTCTTCGCCTCCGCCGTCGCGATGTTTTTGATGCGCGCGTGCGCATGCGGCGAGCGCACGAAGGCGACATGGGCCATGCGCGGCAGCGTAACGTCGCTGACATATTGGCCGCGGCCTTGCGTGAGCCGCGCCAGATTGGGCCGCGGCACCGAGCGGCCGATATAGGAATTCGGCCGGTCGAGCGCCGTGAGGCCGGACGGCTGATCGTCGGCGATTTTCATGCCCCACCCCGGCCGCTCACGCGGCCGACCCTCCCCCTGCAGGGAAGGGTAAAGATTACAAAAACCGCGTCGGCCACATCAGGGTGCGCCACATGTGGGCCGACGGCGAATTGTCGAAGCCTAAGCCTTCCTCGGGCTGCTTGAAATTGCGGCCGATGATGTCGACGAAATCGTTGAGGTCGACCTTGGCGTTCGGGTCGAACGAATAGATGTCGTTCACGCAGATCATGCGCGAGGTCATGTAATATTTGTGCTTCTTGGCGCGCTCGTATTCGGCGACGATGTACGGTTCGGGCTTATAGTCGGCGCCGAAATATTTGATGTACATCTCCGGATACTCGTAGCCGACCGACGGATCGGGGAAGAAGCGCAGCGCCTGGTGGGCGCGCACCGCCCAGCTCACTTCCTCGTCGACATAGGGCTCGATCATCTGCGCGCCCCAATAGCCGTGGTCGCAGCGGATGAAACCGGCCACGCCGATGTCGTGTAGCAGGCACGCGAGCACGACCTTCTCGCTGTGGCCGCCCTTGAGCGCGTGCGTCGCACTTTGCAAAAGGTGATTGAGGGACGCGAAGCGATTGTTGAAGAAATCGATCAGCGTCGGTTTCTTCGGCATTTTCGGCAGCCGCGAATCGGCGCCCATCAGGAAATATTTGTCCGGGTTGGCGGCCTTCAACGCCGCGCCGTTCTCCATCTCGACCTTGCCGTCGGCCATGCGGAACAGCACCGATTTGGTGGCGATGCGTTCGCCGAGCTCGTGCATCATCCGCTCTTCGAGCTCGTCGGCCTGCGCCGACAGCGTCGCCGGGTTTGCGTGTTCGTTCATGGTCAGCCTGCCTTTCCCGCCCGCGTCTGGGCGACGGATTCGATTGCGTCGACGATAGCCTGATAACCGGTGCAGCGACAGTAGTTGCCGGACAGATGTTCACGGATGGCGGCGCGGCTCGGCACCCCGCCGCGGCCGAGCAGGCCATTTAACAAGTCTTGTGCGCCGATCAGCATGCCTGGGGTGCAGAAGCCGCATTGCAGGGCATTGCGCCGCCGGAACGCGTCCTGCAGGTCGGCGATGGCGCCGGAATCGGACATGCCCTCGATGGTCTCGACCTCGGCGCCGTCGCATTGCACCGCGAGCACGAGGCAACCGCGCACCACGGCGCCGTCGATGAGCACCGTGCAGGCGCCGCAAACGCCCTGCTCGCAGCCGATATGGCTGCCGGTCAGGCCGAGGTCGTCGCGCAGAAAATCGACCAGCGTCTTGCGCGCCTCGACGCGCTCGTTCACGTCCTCGCCATTCACGCGCAGACTGATGTCGAGATAACGTTCCATGCGGATCCGGCAACGCGGCGTCACACGTATTGATAGCATCGGTGGGTTGCTTATGCCACCGCCGGCATACCCAGAATATTGCGCACAATATCGATGGCCCGCCGCAGCAAAGTCTGCGAGGCCTCCAGCGTGCGGAAACCGGCATGGGCCGACAGCGTGACATTATCCATGCCGGCGAGCGGATGATCGGCTTTGAGCGGCTCGGCGTTGAACACGTCGAGGCCGGCATGGCGGATGCGGCCGCTGCGCAAACCCTCGATCAGCGCATTCTCATCGACCAAGGCGCCGCGTGCGGTGTTGATCAGGACGACGCCCGGCTTCAACCGCGCCACCTGCGCGGCGCCGAGAAAACCGCGGGTCTCGTCGTTGAGCGCAAGATGCAGCGTGATCACGTCGGAGCGCGCCAACAGTTCGTCGAGCGCGACGAGCGGCTCACCGGGCTGCGGCGTGCGGTTCCAGGCAATCACCTCCATGCCAAAGCCGCGGCCGATGCGCCTCACCTCACGGCCGATGCCGCCGAGCCCGATGATGCCGAGCGTCTTGCCGTTGAGCTGCACGCCTTCGCGCGTCAACCAGGTGCCGGCGCGCACCTGACGATCCATCCGGGCGACGTCGCGGCCCGCCGCCAGCATCAGCGCAATGGTGTGCTCGGCGACCGCAATGTCGCCATAGCCCTTGATGGTGTGGACGCGAACGCCGCGCGCCTCCAGCTCGGCGACATTCATGTAGCTCGACGCGCCGGTGCCAAGAAAGACGATGTGCTTGAGCGCGTCGCATTGCGCGACCAGCTCGGTCGGCATGTAGGAGTGATCGTCGATGCAGATGTCATAGCCGCTGAGCAGCCGCGGCAGCTCGGCCCGCTCGAACGGCTTACGGTTGACGTCGATCGGCGGATCGTCGGGACGCAGCACCTGCTGCCACACCGGGGCCAACTGATCGTTGCAATCGATGAAAAGGGATTTCATTGCTCTCTCGTTGTCATGCCCGCGAAGGCGGGCATCCAGTAAGCGCAGACGCCGCGGTAGACAAATGGCTCAGCGAATACTGGATCATCCGCTTTCGCGGATGATGACATCAAGGGGCAACGATGGGCTGCGCAGCAAGCACCGGCTGCCGCGGCACGACGCCCGCGAACAACGAGCCTTGCTCGAACCACGAGGCTGGCGCCGGGTGGCCCCACAGGGTCTGCCGTTGCGGATCGGTCAGCGACCAGCGGATCGGAACGTGATCGGGATCGACGGTGAGATAGTCGGAGGTGAACAGTTCGACCCTGTGGCCGTCGGGGTCGCGGATATAAAGAAAGAACGCGTTGGAAATGCCGTGGCGGCCGGGGCCGCGTTCCATATTGGCGAGATAGCCGGACGTCGCCATCACGTCGCAGATATGGATGATATCGAGCACGCTCGCGGTCCAGACCCCGACATGATGCAGTCGCGGGCCGACGCCGTTGGTGAAGGCGAGGTCGTGGACGTTGCCCTTGCGCTGCAGCCACACCGCCCAGAGCTTTGGATCGGCGCCGTCGGTCTCGGAATATTCGGTGAGGCGGAAGCCGAGCGCCGCATAGAAGTCGTAGCTCGCCTGCACGTCCGGCGTGAAGCAGTTGAGATGATCGATGCGCTGGATGCGCGCGCCCTGATAGGTCGCGTATTTCTGCAGCATGGACGGCCGCTGATCCATCTGCGCATAAAGGTCGAGCGGCGTGCCGAAAATGTCGGCCGTGCGCAAGGTGCGGCCTTGATGCGGCACGTCGGGGAATGCGGTCGGCAGGTTGCGGCGGGCGAACCAGGCCGCGGCGCGGTCGACGTCGTCTTCGCTGGCGAGCTTGAAACCGAGCGCGCGCACGTCGGCGTCGCGGCCGCGCCGCAGCACGATCGAATGATGGTCACGCTCCTCGACGCCGCGCAGGTAAAGAGCGCCGTCGGTCTCGTCACTGACCAGGAGGCCGAGGCAATCGACATAGAAGGCGCGCGAGCGCGCAAGGTCGCGCACGCCAAGCTCGACATGGCTCGAGCGCACCACATTGAACGGCGGGTCGAAAACCGGCTTGTGGACGGGCATCGTGCCGCTTCATGGCCGTTGACGGTCTCGGTGTTGACTCTTAACACATCGTCTCAAGGACAAAAGCCGCCTGCCGGCGGCAATAAAGGAGACAGCGACATGCGCCTTGCAAGCTACAATATGCGCGGCCGGCCGAGCTTTGGCGCGGTCGTCGGCGAGGGCATCGTCGATCTGCGCTCGCGATTGAGCCGCTTCGCCACCCTGGTCGACGTGTTCCGGGCGCAAGCGCTGGACGAGGCGAAATCCGTTGCCGCGGGCGTGCGCCCCGACGTGCCGTTCGGCGAGGTCGAGTTCCTACCGCCGCTCTTGGCGCCGGAAAAAATCCTCTGTATCGGCATCAATTACGCCAACCGCGGCGCCGACTATAATGTCACCAACAATCCGAAATATCCGAGCATGTTCTATCGTGCGCCGAACTCCATGGTCGGCTCGGGCCAAAAGCTGGTGCGGCCGAAAATCTCCGAACAGCTCGACTACGAAGGCGAGATCGCCATCGTGATCGGCCGCGAGTGCAAGCATGTGCCGAAGGAGCAGGCGCTGTCGCTGATCGCCGGCATCACGCTGGCCAATGAAGGCACCATCCGCGACTGGACGCGGCACGGCCAGTTCAACGTCACCCAAGGCAAGAATTTCGACGCCACCGGCGGCATCGGGCCGTGGATCGAGACCGAGTTCGACCCAACGAAGCCGCTGCATCTCACCGTGCGCAAGAACGGCGAGGTGACCCAGGACGACACCACCGAAAGCATGATCTTCTCGTTCGCCGATATCATCGCCTACACCACCTCGTTCATGACGCTCAAAGCCGGCGACGTGATCTGCACCGGCACGCCGGTGAAGAAGGGGCCGAAAGTCGATCCGCCGGTATGGCTGAAGCCCGGCGACACCATCGAGGTCGAGTGCCCGCAAATCGGCATCCTGCGCAACACCGTGGTGGATGAGGCGTGACGGTCCGCGCCGCTTGCATCGTCGGTTGGCCGGTCGAACATTCGCGCTCGCCGCTCATTCATAATTATTGGCTGAAGACTTACGGCATCGCCGGCGAATACCGTCGCGAGGCGGTGCCGCCGGACGAATTCGAAGCCTTCGTGCAATCGCTCGCGGCGCGCGATTATGTCGGCGCCAATGTCACGGTGCCGCACAAGGAGAAGGCGCTGGCGTTTTCGCTGCCGGATGAGCGCGCCAAGGCGGTCGGCGCCGCCAACACGCTGTGGATCGCCGGCGGTTTTTTGCATGCGACCAATACCGACGTCGAAGGTTTCCTGAACAATCTCGACGCTTGCGCGCCGCAATGGGATCGCGACTTGTCAAACGTCGTCGTGCTCGGCGCCGGCGGAGCGGCGCATGCGGTGGTTTATGCGCTGCTGACCCGCGGCGTCGAGCGCATCACGGTGGTCAATCGCACCCCGCACCGCGCCGAAGTTTTGCGCCAGCGCTTCCTCGAACGTTTGCAGGTCGCCCCGTGGGAACAGCTGAACGACCTGCTCGGCGCCGCGACCCTGTTCGTCAACACCACGACGCTCGGCATGGCCGAGCAGCCGGAACTCGAGGCCGACATTGGGCAATTGCCCAGTCACGCCATTGTCGCCGATCTGGTCTATGTGCCGCTGGTCACGCCGCTGATCAAAACGGCAAAAGCCAAAGGCCTGCGCACCGCCGACGGTCTCGGCATGCTGCTGCATCAGGCGGTGCGCGGTTTTGAGCTGTGGTTCGGCAGAAAGCCCGAAGTGACCGCGGAACTGCGGGCCCTGGCCGAGGCCGATCTTAAGGCTTCCGCCGGCTAGCGCGCAGGAATAACGTACCCTATCTCGGTGTTTCAAAACCCAGCCGCCGCGGCGTCCGCCGCCGGCGTGAATTGGGAACATGTTGGGAGGATGATAATTATGACGACGATGACACGACGGATGTTGGGCGCTGCCGCTGTTGGCGTCCTGTTCGCGACTTCAGTTGCATTGGCCCAGGCGCCAGCCCCGGCGCCGCAGACGCCGCCGGTCCGCATTCGCGGCACCATCGAGAAAGTCGACGGCTCGATGCTCACCGTCAAAGCGCGCGACGGCAGCACCATGCAGGTCAAGCTCGCGGACAATGCGCGCATCACTGCCATGGTCAAGGCATCGCTCTCCGACATCAAGGAAGGCTCATTCATCGGCGTCACGGCGATGCCGCAGCCGGATGGCAGCCAAAAGGCGATCGGCCTTCACATCTTCATGGACGCGCAGAAAGGCGTCGTGCCGGCGCGTTTCAGCCCGTGGGATCGCGAGCCCGGCAGCACCATGACTAATGCCGACGTCACGTCCACCGTTGCCGGTGTCGACGGCCAGACCATCATGGTCAAATATCCGGACGGCGAGAAGAAGGTCATCGTTCCGCCGAACACGCCGGTGGTGAAGTTCGAACCCGGCAGCCCGGCCGATCTCAAGCCGGGCGCTCAGTTCATCATCATCGCCGCGCAGAAGGCGGCCGACGGATCGCTGACTGCGCCTGGGATCAATGTCGGTCGCGACGGCGCTGCGCCGCCGATGTAACCGGCCGACCTGGAGCACCGACATGACAACGGCGGCAATTCGCGCCGCGCTCGTCCTCGTCGCCGCGCTCGCGGCGACGGCGGCGCTGGCGCAGGCGCCGCAAACCGTGCGCTTGCGCGGCGTCATCGAGAAGGCCGACGGCAACGCGGTGACGGCGAAGTCGGACAAAGGCGATGAGCTCAAGCTCAACCTCGCTGACAAGATGCTGGTCGTCGCGGTGGTGAAGGCGTCGCTGGCCGATATCAAGGACGGCGACTTCATCGGCAGCGGAGCCATGCCGCAGCCTGACGGCTCGCAGAAGGCCATCGAGGTGCACATTTTTGCCGAGTCGATGCGCGGCACCGGCGAAGGTTTTAGACCCTGGGACGGCGCGCCCAACAGCACCATGACCAACGGTACTGTCGGCAATACCGTCACCGGCGTCGATGGCCCGGTGATCACCGTCAAATACAAGGACGGCGACAAGAAGATCATCGTGACGCCGGACGTGCCGATCGTGCGCTATGAAATCGTCGATCTGAGCGCGCTCAAGCCGGGGGTCGCGTTCTCGGTCTTGGCGGCGGCGAAGCAGCCGGACGGCAGCTTCAATATCAGCCGCATCAATGTCGGCCGCGACGGCATCGTGCCGCGCTAATTACGTCTCGTCCTGACCGCCTGTTGGCACGCCATTTGCTCTATTTCCGGGCAGGTAATGCCACGTCGAACCACAGGGGGTCGTCCATGACACGAGCCGAACTCACCGAAAAGCTGCTCGACATCAAGCGCGAGAAGGGCTGGACCTGGAAATATATCTGCGACGAGATCGGCGGCATGTCGCCGGTGCTGATCACCGGCGCGGTGCTGGGCCAGATGAAAATGACCAAGCCGCAAGCCGCCAAGGCTGCGGAAATGTTCGGCCTGAGCAAGAGCGAGCAGGTACTGCTCAACGAGGTGCCGAACCGCGGCTCGCCGATGCCGCCGACCGATCCGCTGATCTACCGCTTCTATGAGCTGGTGATGGTCAACGGCCCGGCGCTGAAGGTGCTGATCGAGGAGGAATTCGGCGACGGCATCATGTCGGCCATCGACTTCGATTTGCAGATGGAACGGCAACCCGATCCCAAGGGGGACCGGGTGCGGCTCTCGATGTCCGGAAAATTCCTGCCGTACAAATATTACGGCTCAACCGGCAACGCGCAGGCGTACGGATATAAGGAAGAATAATTCGGGAATGCGTTTCCCGGGCGCAGCGCAGCACGAAGTGGTGCGCTGCAGACCCGGGACCGTTACGAACTCAGAGTCTGGCGCGATCCCGGATCAGCGGTGCACCACTTCGTGCTGCACCGCATCCGGGAAACATTAGCGCGCCGACCAATGGTTACAGTGGCGATGGAAGCTGTTGTCGGTCCAGCAGTGGCCGCGGCTGATCGACGGGCCCCAGAACGGCTTGCCGTAAACCGCGCCGACGACGCCGCCGGCGACCGCACCGACTGGACCCGCGACCACGAGACCGACCCCCGCGCCGGCCGCGGCACCGACCATGTCGGCGCGGGCCGGGGTTGCGGCGGCGATCGCGGCAAAAGCGGCGGTTGCCAGAATAAGGTTACGCATAGCGCTACTCCTATGTCCCACAGCGAGCGCGCTCCCTATCACGGTATACCTTTTCATAAGGTTGACGCCCCGTTGCAGCCACAACGCACAGGGACACCGCCGGTTCCCGACACTCCAATGGGCCAGCAAAAGGGCCGCTAAACCGCCGTGATCACGCGCCGGTCGATCTCGGCGATGCTGTTAACGCCGGTCAGCGCCATGCTGATGTCGAGCTCGTTGCGGATGATCTCGATGGCGCGGGCGACGCCGGCCTCCCCGCCGGCGCCAAGACCGTAGATGTAGGCGCGGCCGCTCATGCAGGAGCCCGCGCCGAGCGCGATGGCACGCATCACGTCCTGGCCCGAGCGGATGCCGCCGTCGAACATGATCTCCAGTTCCGAGCCGAGCGCTTCGACGATCGGCGGCAGCATGGCGATCGAGGATGCCGCGCCGTCGAGCTGGCGGCCGCCGTGATTGGAAACCACGATCGCCGCAGCGCCGGTTTTTGCCGCAATGCGCGCATCTTCGACGTCGAGGATGCCTTTGAGGATGAGCTTGCCGGGCCACAGACTCTTGATCCACTCGACGTCCTTCCAGCTCAGCGTCGGATCGAACTGCTCGGCCGTCCACTTCGACAACACTGTCACGCTTTCCATGCCGCGGACGTGGCCGGCGATGTTGCCGAAGGTCTTGCGCTTGCCGCGCAACACGCTCCACGCCCAGGCCGGCTTGGTGGCGATGTCGATCAGATTGCCGAACCGAATTTCCGGCGGCACCGTCATGCCGTTCTTGATGTCGCGGTGGCGCTGGCCGAGCACTTGCAGATCGACGGTGAGCACCAGCGCGCTGCATTTGGCCGCGGCGGCGCGCGCCACCAGTTCGCGGATAAAACCGCGGTCGCGCATGACATAGAGCTGAAACCAGAACGGCTTGTCGACCGCCGCGGCAACGTCTTCGATCGAACAAATGGACATGGTCGACAGCGTGAACGGAATGCCGGCCGCCTGCGCGGCGCGGCAGGCGAGAATCTCGCCGTCGCCATGCTGCATGCCGCATAGCCCGACCGGCGCCAGGACGAGCGGCAGCGACGCCGGCTCGCCGAGGATGGTGGTCGCGGTCGAGCGCGCGGAGACGTCGACCAGGATACGCTGGCGCAGCTTGATGGCTTCAAGATCGGCGCGGTTGGCGCGCAATGTCTGCTCGGAATAGGCGCCGCCGTCGGCATATTCGAAGAATGCCCGCGGCACCTTGCGGCGGGCGGCCTGCCGCAGATCCTCGATGCAGGTCATGGTTTTCATGGCTTTAAAACCCCGGCCTCAGCGCGGCTTTGATAGCACAAAGCGCCGCCGCCTCCGGCGGGCATGACCGCAAGGAACCGCCAGCGCTTGCCGGTGGTTATCCTCGACACAAGGGCCGCGGCTACCGCCCAATTTCGGCCCTCGACATGGAGAGAAGGCGAAGATGGACCACTACAGGCATCGAGCCAGCCTAACCCACTATGATGATTTCGAGGACGAGGCGGACGGCAAGCGCCGCCGTGAGCAAGACGCGAGCCACAAAAAGAAGCTCGACGATGCGCTGGAGCTTGGGCTCGAAGATACCTTTCCCGGTTCCGACCCGGTCTCGGTCACCCAGCCGCCGCCGAGCCCGTACGACAAGTGCAGCCGCTGAAAGCGCAAAAGCTGGGCCGCCGTGGCCCATATGCCGCCATTTCGGCGGTTTATGGTGAACGGGGCGTTAGTTCCATCGGTAAGAATGTCGAATATTTTTTGAAGCGGACGACAGACAGAACGGGTTAATATCGCCTCTCCGGGATAATTCGCCCGGTGGGGGATTCCTCGCATGGTCCGTAAGTATTTCGGCACCGACGGCATTCGCGGCCGCGCCAATGGCGTGATCACGCCGGAACTGGCGCTCAAAGTGGGCCAGGCGGCGGGATTGACCTTCCGCCGCGGCGACCATCGCCATCGCGTCGTCGTCGGCAAGGATACCCGGCTCTCCGGCTATATGATCGAGACGGCGCTGGTCGCCGGCTTCACCTCGGTCGGCATGGACGTGCTGTTGCTCGGCCCGATCCCGACACCGGCCGTCGCCATGCTGACCCGATCGATGCGCGCCGATCTCGGCGTCATGATCTCGGCCTCGCACAATCCATACGACGACAACGGCATAAAACTGTTCGGGCCGGACGGCTACAAGCTGTCCGACGAGGTCGAGCACGGCATCGAGCGGCTGATCGACGGCGACATCCTCAAGCGGCTCGCCAAAAGCATGGACCTCGGCCGCGCCAAGCGCATCGACGGCGTGCACGACCGCTACATCGAATTCGCCAAGCGCACGCTGCCGCGCAACCTGTCGCTCGAAGGCTTGCGCGTGGTCATCGATTGCGCCAACGGCGCCGCCTACCGGGTGGCGCCCGACGCGCTGTGGGAGCTCGGCGCCGACGTCGTGTCGATCGGCGTCGAACCGGACGGCTTCAACATCAACCGCGACTGCGGCTCGACCTCGACCGAGGCGCTCAGCCGCAAGGTCCGCGAAATGCGCGCCGATATCGGCATCGCGCTCGACGGCGACGCCGACCGGGTGGTGATCGTGGACGAGCGCGGCCATCTGATCGACGGCGACCAGCTCCTCGCCGTGATCGCCGAAAGCTGGCGCGACGACGGCCGGCTGGCGCAGCCCGGCGTGGTCTCCACCGTGATGTCGAATCTCGGCCTGGAGCGGCACTTGGAGACGCTGAAGCTTTCTTTGGTGCGCACGCCGGTCGGCGACCGCTATGTGCTCGAGCACATGCGCCAGCACGGCTTCAATGTCGGCGGCGAGCCGTCCGGCCATATCATTTTGTCGGACTACACCACGACCGGCGACGGTTTTGTCGCCGCGCTGCAGGTGCTCGCCGTGGTCAAAAAACTCGACAAGCCGGTGTCGCTGGCCTGCCATCGTTTCGAAGCGCTGCCGCAGGTGCTCAAGAGCGTGCGCTACCGCAGCGGCAAGCCCTTGGAAAACTCAAAAGTGCGTTCCGTCATCGCCGACGCCGAACACCGCCTCAACGGCCACGGCCGGCTGGTGGTGCGGCCGTCCGGCACCGAGCCGGTGATCCGCGTCATGGGCGAAGGCGACGACAAGGCCATGGTCGAGGAAATCGTCGACGGCATCGTCGACGCGCTGACCGATCACGCGGCGTAAGTTTCATTCGGCCTCCGCTTGGGATTGGGCCACGACCCTCGCAAACGGCGCGAACGGCCTAGCTGGGCAGCAGAACGCCGGCGGTTCAGCGCGTCGGGTCGCTCGTGCCCGGTCTGTTCGGAAGCACAACGGTGCCAACGATTCCGACGATTGACGTGACGAGAACCGGATACCACAGTCCGCTCAGCACCTGTCCGCCCGAGACCGCGAGATAGGTCGCGACGAAAGGCAGGCTGCCACCAATCACGCCTGCGCCAATGTGGTAGGGGAACGAAAGCGAGGTGTACCTTACCCGCGCAGGAAACAGTTCAACGAGATACGCCGCGACTGGACCATAGATCATGGCGACCAGACAGGTCATGAGAACCAAGATCGAGACGATCGAAACCGAATCGATATGCGCAGGATCGGCTTTTTGCGGATAGCCCGCCGCTTCGAGCGCCATTGCATATCCGGCAGGATCAAATCCTTCGACGGTTATCCCGTTCACCGACATTGCGACGTCGTCATTCGCTATTGGCGGACCGTAGGTGAAGTCGATACCTCTCGACACGAGGAGTTTCCTGGCGCGCACACATGGTTTGCTGTTGTCCGGATGACTTCCGACCAACGCGGCTGCGAAGCCGGCGGTACATGCGTCGGAGCTCGGCAAAGCGTTGATCGTCACCGGTCTGTCGCGTAGCGCCGCTGTGAGCGCGGGGTTACCGGCCTCCATCAATTGGCTGAACAATGGGCGATAGCAAAGTGCGGCAAGCAGCAGGCCGGCCATCATGAGCCATTTCCTGCCAATGCGGTCGGAAAGCCAGCCGAAGAGAATGTAGGCGGGAGCGCCGATCGCAAAGCCGATGACGACCAATTTATAGACGAGCACCGGATCGATCAGCACCGCCTGCTGAAGGAAGATCATCACATAGAACTGCCCCGTGAAATATGTCGCCCCCATCCCGGCCGTCACGCCGAACAGCGCGATCAGCATGATCTTCAGCGTTGGCCAGTGCAGGAAAGCCTCGCCGACCGGATTGGCTGCAAGCGACCTCTCCATCTTCATCCGCGTAAAGACCGGCGATTCGTGTAGCTTCGACCGCACGTAGATCGAGAAGCCCAGGAGGAAGACCGAAAGGATGAACGGGACGCGCCAGCCCCATGCTTTGAAATCGACGGGATTCATCAGTCCTTGCGTGATCAGAACCACGACGAGGCACAGCATCAGCCCGGCCGACCCTGTTAGCTGAATCCAAGAGGTCAAGAAGCCGCGTCGATTCCGTGCGCAATGCTCCGAGACATAGATGACGGCGCCGCCGTACTCGCCGCCGACGGCGAGCCCCTGCAGCAAGCGCAACAGCAGCAGAAGAATCCAGGACAGGTTGCCGGCCGTCGCGTAGGACGGCAGGCAGCCCATCAGCACGGTTGCGGAGCCCATGATCACAACAGTGGCGAGGAACGTGACCTTGCGGCCGAACCGGTCGCCCAGATAGCCGAACAGCAACGCACCGATTGGCCGCACGACGAAGCCGGCCGCGAGCGCCGCCAGAGAAGCCAACAAGGCCGCGGTTGGATTGTTGGGTGGGAACAAGACGGCGCTTATGAAGGTCGCGAGCGAGCCGTAGACGAAAAAGTCATACCACTCGAACAGTGTTCCGACCGTGGAGGCCAAAACGACCTGGCGCTCCTCCGTTCGGCTCAACTCTGTGTGTCGGACTTCCGTGACCTGCGCCAAAGAAGCGTGTGCCTGTGACATGCCTTCCCCCCATTCGAATGCAGCTACATGCTCACTCCGCGGCATCCGGCAACCGCACTGCTGGAAATGCCGCTCCGTTTGACTGTCTCCCGTCCCCGCCTTCCACCGCCTCAAGCAGCGATTGCGGGTTTCTGTCGACGCGGAGCCTGAAAATATCCGCTCGGTTGTAGTGGCCGATGATGTCGTGGAACTGCTTGGGTGGAACGCACGCATCCAGGTCGATGTCGGCATACGCGATGCCTTCTACATCGACGACCGGCTGACCCATGATTTGCCCGTCCGGTCCGAAGATCGCCGAGCAGGCGTTTGGCGTTCCCGTAAGCAGGCGCCTTTCCTCATCGCTCGTCGCCAGCATGTCCACGATCTCGTCCGACATCGCCGAACAGGAAACTATGCTGAAGACCTTTCCTTCGAACGAATGCGCGCCACACCGCAGCCGTATTGCGGCAGGCATGTCGTATTGCTTTACAAAAGGAAACGCGATGAAGTTTGCAATGTGAATTAACTCGCCTTCCGCAAGCAGCGCAAAGCGAGCCAGGGTGTTTGTGTTCTCGCCGCAGGCCAGCATCCCGATCGGCCCCAACTGAGTGTTGATAACTCTCAAGCCCGCGCCATCACCCAAGGCCCAGGACAGCTTCTCTGCGAACGTGGGAACGAGCTTGCGCTGCCGGTTCACAACGCCCAGGCGCGGAGCAATCAGGAGATTGGTATTGAAGATCGTGCCCGGGTTCTTCGAGACACGCTCGTTGACGCCGATAGCAACGTGGACGTTCAGCACGCGGGCGGCCTCGCAGAGCTGCGCCACCTCGGGCCCGCCGACGTCTACGGCGCTATGGTAGAGCCGCGCGAACCACTCGCTGCCGCGCAGCGGATGATAAATCCAATTCCAGTACGGATAGCCCGCGACGAAGACTTCCGGAAACACGACCAGCTCCGCACCTGCGTTGGCCGCTTCGCGGATCAGGTGACACGCCTTGCTCGTGGTCGCTGCCGGGTTGAGAAACACCGGAGCGGCTTGGACGGCCGCAGCTTTGAATTTCCTCCGCGTCTCCATGGCTCGCCCCCGAGCATTGTCGATGTCGCGAGAATGACGGCTTAGAAATCTTTGTCCATGGCAAACAGTTTAATGAATTACACAATGCGTAATCGCGGGTCGGCGGCGCACGACGCTTCGATACGATAGCCGTGGCGCGTAAAGTATCGCGCCCCGGGCGAGTTGCGATCAGTTCTTCCGGGCGCGGTCAGTCACGGCAAGCAACGCCTGCAGCACTCTGTCGTCCGAACGCGGGTCAATTCGATCTTCGCGGCCGATCACGCCAAGAACCGCAATCAAAGATCCCGTCAGATCGAAAACCGGCGCTCCAAGCGCGATGATATCGGGCAAGAGGTGGCCGGAGTTGAGAGCATAACCCTGCAGACGCACGGTCGCGAGCAGCTCTTCCAGGTCCTTGGTGTTTTTCACGATCGGATTGCTCTGGAGCGGGCCTGACAGCTCTCTTTCGATAAGCGGGCTTGTATGAAAGCGTGGGAGCTGCGCGCAGAATACGATCCCCGTTGCGGTGCTCAGAACCGGGAGGACCGTTCCCCGTTTCATCGTCATCACGATGGGTCGCGTACTCTCTTCGACTTCCAGAATGATTGGGCCGTGCGGACTCCACACTGAAAGCACGATCGTTTCGTCGATCAGGTCGCGAAGACGCTGAAGCCTTCGAATTGCGTCTTGCAGGGGTTCGCTCGAGCGCGCAGCAGCCGCGCCGACCTCCAGCGCGAAGGGCCCCAGTGCGTAGCTCCTGTCATCCACGTCTTGTTGCACCAGTCCGATTCGGACCAGGCTGACCAAATATCGATGAATTTTCGGCGCCGACATGCCGCAGGAACGCACCAGCTCCTTCAAGCTTCCAGCCCTGCCTTCCTGAGCTGCCAGCGCCCGAAGAATTCGACCGACGATTTCGACAGACTTGATGCCACCGGATGTCGAGGGCGGCTCCGCACGAGGCCTCCGTCCGGGCCGCATCTTTCGTGACGTCCTCATGCAGACCCGCGCGCCTTGAGAAAATGCGCGAACGCTTTCAGCGTCGTTTCCGAGACATGATGCTCGATGCCTTCGGCATCGGCCTCGGCCGCCTCGGTCGGCACGCCGAGCGCACGCAGAAGATCGACCACCAGCCGGTGGCGCACGCGCACCCTGTCGGCGAGCGCGTGGCCCTTTTCGGTCAAGAACACCCCGCGGTACGGCCGCGCCGTCGCTAGGCCGGCGCGCTTGAGGCGCGAGATGGTCTTGATCGCGGTGGCATGGGAGACGCCGAACCGCCGGGCGATGTCGGTCGGCCGCGCCTCGCCCTCCCCGGCCAATAGATCCGCGATCAGCTCGGCATAGTCTTCAAGCAACGCCGTCGCCTGCTCCGACCGCGTCTTGCCGAAGCGGCGCGCCTGCGTGCCTTCCGCCGGAAGCTTTGCCATTGCGATTTGATACCCGGTGACCCGGTGCCGGTCCGGCCGCCAAGCGGCGCCACGTGTTCCGGCACCACGTGTTCCCGCGCCGAACCGCAGACCATACTTTACCGGCCGTGTCAAAGTGTAGCCTACGCTACATAGTCTAGCCGTTGACGCGAGCGGCGCCGCCGCTTATACTGTAACCAATGCTACATTTTAGGGTTAGTGCTGCGGAACCGCATGCCAAGCAGGCGCAAGACGGACGGGGCCATGTCGAACCTCGATGAAACGCTCGCCTTGACGGAGCCGACCGGGCGACCGGGGTCGCTGTCCGACCGGACGCTGGTCACGGCGCGTCAGGTGTTGGCCG
>Ga0210394_10002845_pt1 | contig 22920 bp, 33 predicted proteins | sample IncBWC12MmetaG_FD_160121 | JGI IMG/M metagenome (GOLD analysis project Ga0210394, IMG submission 160121) | Forest soil microbial communities from Barre Woods Harvard Forest LTER site, Petersham, Massachusetts, United States - Inc-BW-C-12-M | ecosystem: Environmental > Terrestrial > Soil >... | reverse complement strand
CGGGCAGCGCGAAGTCGGCCGCATGGGCCTGGCGAAGCTCGACTGGGTGAGCCAACAGCAGCAAGCGAACGCGCTCGCGCTCATGAAGGCGCTTAATTTCATGTACTTCTACGGGGTGGCGAACCTCGAGAACTACGGGCTCTTGAATGACCCGGCGCTGCCTCCTGCGCTCACGCCGCTGTACTCGTGGCTGACGAACTCGAGCGCCACGGCCAACACGATCTACCAAGATATCGTGCGCCTGTTTATCCAATTGCAGGTGCAGTCGGGCGGTGTGGTGCAGACCGACTCCCCGATGGTGCTCGCGCTCTCCCCGACGAACTCCGTCGCGCTCAAGGAGGTGACGCTCTACAACACCAACTCGGTGCTCGAGTTGCTGAAGCAAAACTTCCCCAACATCCGCATCGAGACCGCGGTGCAGTACGGGCCGCCCTACTCCGCCGCCGGGCAGCTGGTGCAATTGATTTGCGAGAGCCTCGAAGGCCAGCGCACCCTCGAGGCCTCCTTCTCGTCGAAGCTCATGGCGCACAACATGGTGGTGGACACCTCGTCCTGGCGCCAGAAGCGCTCATCGGGCGGCTTTGGGACCATGATCTACCGGCCGTTCCTCATCGCCTCAATGGTCGGGTGAACCTGGCCGCAGGAGAATCTCCGCATGGGTAAGCACCGACATATCGGCAACCGCTCGGGCAACACGGACATGTACGGCAACGCCGCGCCGGGCACGCCGATCACCCCGCAGCCCTCGAAGTTCACGCCCGAGCAAACGACCGAAATGGAAGCCACCGCGAAGGCTGCGGGCGAAGTTCCCGATCCGGCGCCCAAGCCGAAGGCAGAAGTCAAAGCCGACGCCGCCGAGGCCGACGCCGAGACCAACGGCGCGCCAGCCCCCACCACGCGCGGCCGCAGCGGCTTTAGAGGCGGGTAACTTCAGGACGTAAGGAGATGCTCGCCGGTGCGCCCAGGGCTCAATCCGGGGAGGCTGCAAGGAGCCGGCACCCCGTTTGAATGGCCGCAAGCCATAGGCTACGGCCGGCAGCCCTTCGCGTGTTACCCCGCCGGCAAGGGCGGCATCGCGGCCGGACCGTCCGGCGTCGTGTTGGGAATCTTCGGATGGGTGGACCCCGTCCTCCTCGAAGTCTCGAATGTGCAGAGCGAGGGCTTCGCGCTCGGCTTCGTGCTCCCCGTGTTCAACCTGTGGAACTTCCAGCGGGTGTTCGCGCAATGGGGCCCGCTGTCCGGCCCCGAGCTCGTGCTGCGCCAGGGCCTCGGGTGCGTCGTCGCAGTCGCCGGTGACTTCTTCACGCGCTTTCCGCTCGGCGGCCAGGCGGGCAACCGCGTGTGGACTGACCCTGCGACGGGGCTGCCGTATGACGCCGACCTCGGCGGCTTTGTGGCAACGCCGTGGACGCTCATGCAGACTGGCGTCGGCTGCGGGGCCCGGCTTCGCATCTCGAGCTTCGTGCAGCCCCTCAACTAACACCGGAGAGAGTCATGGCGGAAAACTTCGTGCTCATCGGCTGCAAGATCCCGAACGGGATCATTCTTGAGCTCATCACCGAGCCGTCCAAGGACGTCAAAGAGCAAACCCTGCAGCCGCGCCCCACCGGGCCGCGTGTCACGCTCAAGGGCTCCAACACGCTGCGCACGGATCGGCGCATGGCCCAGGCGCAGCACCTCTACGCCACCACCCGCGTCGAGGCGGCCTTCTGGAATGCGTGGTACGCGCGGAACAGGGACATGGACTTCGTGAAGAACGGCCTCGTGTTCGTCGCGAAGAATGAGAGCGAACTCAAGGGCATATCCAAGGAGCGCCAGGGCGTCGCGACGGGGCTCGAGCCGTTGAACCCGGACCTCTCGAAGGAGTCACGGATCCCCAAGGGCGCGCAGCCGTCCACGCGCGTTGAGACTGACCCCGGCACACTGGCGATCGCGCGGCAAAACGAACAGTCCGCCGCCGAAGCCGCCGCGGCTGCCGCCGGCATCTAGCGCGAGGTCCCGCGCGTGACCGTCGTCGCCTGCGCATCCGTCCCGGTCACGCCGGGCATCGTCGTATTCGACGCCACGGAGTTCCTGGCGTCCTACCCGGCCTTCTCGCTGGTGCCGACCGCTGCGCTGCAAGTCAACTTCGGCCTGGCCTGCCTGCAACTGCAAAACACCTGTTGCTCCGTGGTGCAGGACGCGCCCACGCGGCAGGGGTTGCTCTACCTCCTCACGGCTCACATTACGGCGCTCTTGAACGGGGTGAACGGTGAGATGCCCCAGGGCGTCGTGGGGCGCGTGTCGGGGGCTACCGAAGGAGCGGTGAGCGTGCAGACGGACTTCGTGACCAAGGACGAGGCGGCGGCCTTCTACGCGCAGACGCAATGGGGCGCGCTGTACTGGAAGAGCACCGCGCAGTTCCGGGCGGCGAAGTACTACCCGGCGGCAAATGCCGCCAGCCACTTCAGCGCGTGGGACGCATGGCCGCAGTAAATCTCAAGGTGAAGGGCGGCGCGCAGATGAAGGCGTATCTCGCTGCTATGGAGGAAGCGATCGACAGCGCGAGCGGCGTGCGCGTCGGCTTCCTCGAGAACGCCACGTACCCGGCGCAGAAGGGGCAGGGCGTGCTCTACGTGGCGACGGTGGCGTTCTGGAATGAGTTCGGCACGAGCATCGCGCGGGCCCGCCCGTTCTTCCGGCAGATGATTGCGCGCGAGCTCGGAGCGTGGGGCGAGGACCTCGGCAAGTACCTGAAGGCCGCGCAGTTCAACAGCGCCCGCGCGTTCGCGGTAATGGGCGACACGATTAAGGACGCGCTCACCTACGCGATCGCCTCCTGGCCGGCGGACAACGCGCCGTCGACCATCGCCCGCAAGGGCTTCGATAAGGGGCTCGTCGACAAAGGCACCATGCAGAGCGCAACAGACTTCGAGGTGTTAGGGTGAAAAACATTACGTGGCGCGTCGGTTTGCTGGCGTGCCTTATCGTCCTCATTCCGCTCGCGCTCGTGGCGCAGAACCCGCCACAGGTCAGCGGCGGCACCGTCACCGGTACGCTGCACGGCTCCTTGAACGGCGGCGTGCTCACGATCACGAGCCCCGGCGCGCCCGGCACGACGCCGGTACTGGCCGGCGCAAACCTGGCGAACCCGGTACTTGCCGGCACCACCGGCTCAATTGGCGGGGGCTCTCTCGCTGCGGGGGCGTGTGCCACCGGCACCGCCACGATTGCGGGCGCTGCCGTCACCATGGTGCCCGTCGCAGCGGCTTCGACCTCCGGTTATCCTGGGGCAGGCTTCGCCGTCCTTGCCCAGGTGACGGCAGCGAACACCGTCACGGTGAGCGTGTGCGCGCTGGTGAGCGGGACACCGACCGCGAGTACCTACCTTGTGCGGGTCATCACCTGATGAGTCTCAACCTTCACGGCACGGTGCGCGGCGCGATCCGCACGGTGAACCAAGATATCCCGGCCGCGTACCTCGGCTCGACCGGCTACACGGTGGACAGCGGCGGCCGGCAGATTCCGTCCTACGCCGAGTCGGTGCCGGTGCTGATACAGGTGCAGCCGCCGTGGGGTCGGGACTTGCGCCATATCGACTACCTCAACATTCAAGGCACCATCCGCACGGTGTTCCTGTACTCGGACCCGAAGGCGATCGTGCGCGTGAACGCGCAGGGCGGGGACCGCTTGCAGTTTCCGCAGTTCGTCGGCCAGCCCGTCGATGACTGGCTGATTGTGTACGTGGCCGAGACATGGAACGTGGGGCAGAACGCGCTCAACACCTTCACAGGGGTCGCGAACCTCACCGGCAACACCCTCGACGTGACAGCGGTGAATCTCGGCTTTTTGAATCTCGGCGACGTGATCGCGGACGAAGCCGGCGCGCTGCCGATCAACACCGAGATCAGCGCGCTCGGCACCGGCACCGGGGGCGTCGGCACCTACACGCTGTCCAATCCTGCCGCCACCAATCAGACCGCCGACACCGTGCTCGTCACCGACACGCGCGGCCGAAGCGGCTGGACGAAGCTCTACGTGACGCTTCAGACGGACCGCCCCTCATGAACGGCAAGCGCGCCAGGGCATTACGTCGCGCAGCTCGCGAGGCGATGCCGCTCAAGTACACGCACTACGGCGAGCGGCGCCAGGAGCACCCCGGCGCTAAGAAGGTCGCCGTGATCCGCGCGCTTAACCCGCAGTGCGCGCGCCACCGCTACCGGCAACTCAAGGCCTCGACGTGAGCGCCTTCCCCGTCGCCCCGAGCTTGCAGCAAGCGTACGCCGCGCTGGTGCCGTTCATCATGCTCGTGACCGGACTGCCGGCCACCCAAGTGGTGCAGGGCACGATCAACCGCGCGGCGATGCCCGAGAATGGCTTCGTCAACGTGCAGGCGCTGTTTCGCAAGCGGCTGCGCACCAACGTGCACTACCTCGTGGACCCCTCCGACGGGGGCACGCAGGACCTCGAAGAAGGCGTCGAACTCGTCGTGCAGATCGACTGCTACAGCCCGGCCGGCGCCTACACCATCGGCGGTGAGGACTGGGCGACGCTGCTGTCGACGACGCTGCGCGATGAGTACGGGTGCGCCGCGCTCGCCCCCACGCTCTCGCCGCTGTACGCCGATGAGGCGCGCATGATTCCGCTCACCGACGGCGAGGACCAATACGAGGAGCGCTGGTCACTCGACGCGCACTTCCAGTACAACCCGGTGACCACGATCCCGCAGCAGTTCGCCGACGTGCTCGGCCTCACCATGATCGACGTGCCAGTTCCCGGCCCGCCTTAAGGACACCGCATGCAACCCTCAATCCCGGCCGCAACTTTCGTCAACGTCATCCCGAGCGTGCTCGCTGCGGGTGCCGCCAATCTGGCAATGAACTCGGTCATCCTGACCGATGACCCGTCGATCCCGGTCGGCACCCTGGCGCAGTTCGGCAACGCGGCGTCGGTGGGCGCATGGTTCGGCCTCGACTCGCTCGAATACCAGCTCGCGGGCATCTACTTCGCCGGGTACAACGGGGCGACCTCGCTCCCCTCGGTGCTGTACTTCGCGCAATACAACACCGCCCCTGTCGCGGCCTACCTGCGCGGGGCACCGCTCACCGGCGTGACGCTCGCGGAACTCGGCGCCCTGGCCGGCACGATCACCGTGGTGATCGACGGAGTGAGCCACGTCTCGGCCGCGATCAACCTCACCGGCGTCGGGAGCTTCTCCGCCGCCGCGGCGCTCATTCAGACGGGACTTCAGGGCGGCACGCCTTCGACGACCGCGACCGTCACCTATGACGCGCAGCTAAACGCCTTCGTCATCACCTCCAGCACCACCGGCGGCAGCAGCACGCTTGCCTTCCCGACGACCGACGCCTTTACCACCGGGCTCCTCCTCACCTCCGCCACCGGCGCGCAGCTGTCACAGGGCGCAGCCGCCGCAGTGCCCGGCGCGCTAATGACGACGCTGACCAATCAGTCGCAGGACTGGGCGACCTTCTTCAGCGTGCTCGACCCGGACGCGGGCGCTGCCGGTGGGCCGATCAAGGTCGAGTTCTCGACGTGGGTGTCGCAAAACCCCGGCTACGCCTACATCGCCTACGACTCCGACCCAACCCCTTCCGAGGAACTCAACGACTCGGCCTGCTACGCCGCCCAGGTCGAAGCGCTCAACGGCACGATACCGATTTGGAGTCCGGCCCAGGGCGCGCAGGAGGCCGCCTTCATCGCCGGCTTTATTGCGAGCATCAACTGGGATCAACCTGGCGGGCGCACGACTGCCGCGTATCGCTCGAGCCCGAGCGTCACGCCGGACGTGACGAACCTGACGACGTACCTGAATCTGAAAGGCAACGGCTACAACTGCTACGCGGCGGTTGCCACTCGCACCGCGACGTTCAACTGGTTCCAACCGGGGCAGATGACCGGCACGTGGGAGTGGATCGACCCGTACATCAATCAGATTTATTGGAACGCGCGCTTCCAGAATGACTTCGCCGAGCTCCTCTCGCAGGTGCCCGACGTGCCGTACACGCCCGCCGGATACAACATGATCCGCGAGGCCCTCTCGGGCGACATTCAGGCGATGGGCGCCTTCGGTGCCTGGGTGCCAGGTGTGGTGCTGTCGGGCGCGCAGCAAGTGGCGGTGAACACGGCCGCCGGCCTTACTATCGCGCCGATACTTTCCTCGCAGGGCTGGTACCTTCAGGTGACCGACCCTGGCCCCTCGGCGCGCGGTGCGCGCACTTCGCCGAACGTCACCTTCTGGTACACCGACGGCGGCGCGGTACAGCAGATCGTCATGGCCTCAATCGACATCGAGTAACGCAACATGCCAAAAACCATCACCAGCGCGAACGCGGCGCTCACCATGTCGGTGCCGGGCATCTTCCCGGTGCCGATCCCTATCGAGGGCTTCGCCACCGATGACGCCTTCGACACCGAGAACGTCGCGCCGTGCGAAGCGCTCATGGGTGTCGACGGCAACTTGTCCGGCGGCTACACGCCGTACCCGGTGAAGCAAAAGTTCGTCCTGCAGGCCGACTCGCCGTCGAGCATCTTTTTCGATCAATGGCGGCAGGCCATGGACGCGGTGAAGGAGGCGTACCCGGCGAACTTCACCCTCGTCATGCCGAGCGTCGGCAAGGTCGCCACCTTCTTGAAGGGATTCCTCACCGGGGACATGCCGGCGCCGGCGGGGAAAAAGGTTCTACAGCCGCAAACTTACGAGATAACATTCGAGTCGGTATCGGTAGCGCCGGTGTGAACCGACGACGGACGACATGAATGAGACACACGAAAACGATAACGATAGAGGAGGAAGGCCGCGACAAGGGCAAGACGTTCATCTTGACGGAAATGCCCGCGACGCTCGGCGAGAAATGGGCGATGCAGCTCATGCACTTGATTACGCACAACGCAGAAGCCGTCGCGGTGAATCCGCAGGCTTTGAACGGCGGGGGCGGCATGGGCGCGCTCGCTTTGATGCTTGCCGAGGCTCAAGGAGTCGGGAACAGCAACGATGCCATGACGCCCGAACAGGTGGCGCTCGGGCTTGCCATGGCGCGCGCGCTCACCGATCCGTCACTGGATGCGTGGTGGGATTGCGTGCGCTACCAACACGCGCCGAACCATCCGCCGCAGCCGATCAACCAAGGCGCGGCCTGTCAGATCGAAGAGATAAAGACCATCGCGTTCCTGCGCTTCGAGGTGCTCAACCTGCACACGGATTTTTTTTCTCGCGAAAAAGCATCGACTACGGCGTCATCTTCTCCGGGGACGCCGACGGGCTCTACACCTACGCGAATGTCCCGGCCGCGGTCGGGGCAGTAGTCTCCGCGCAGCTCGCCAGCTATTCCGACCTCGACTCCGTGCTCGGCACGGAGGATCTCTACGACTTGCTCGAGATTGTGATGGTTGACGCCTACAACCGCCGCAAGCTCGAGGAGAAAGCCCGTGGCCGGTAGCGTGATCGACAGTTTGGTTGTCACCCTCGGGCTTGACTCGAAGGGCTTCGCCGAAGGCGTCAAGGGCAGCACCGAGCAACTCGCCAGCTTCACCCGGCGCCTCGCGGGGATGTTCCTGGCCGTGCGCGGGCTCGAGGACGTCGTCGGGTACTTCAAGGACTTGCACGCGCAGCTGGCCGAGATCGGCTTCACCTCGCGCAACCTCGGGGTGGCCGGCACCGAGCTCAAGCGCTTAGGCGAGGTGTCCGAACTCTTCGGCGGGCAGATGCAGGACGCGGCCGACTCCGTGCAGGGCTTGCAGAGCGCGGTCTTCAGCCTGCGCTACCGCGGCCAGATCTCCGAGTCGCTCATGATGCTTCAGCGCTTCGGGGTCGCGTACCTCGACGCCGCAGGCCACGCACGCAACTTCCGCGACGTCGCGCGTGATGCCGCGAAGGTGATCGACAAGCAACGCGCACAGGGCGCAACTCAAGGGGAGGCCACGCAACTGGCGCAGGCGATGGGCTTCACCGGCGGCATTGCCTCCGCCGTCGCCCAGGGCAGCGCCGGCTTTGAGAAGGCCTTCGGCCAGGCCACCCAGGATCAAAAGGCGCTCACCGATAAAACCATCGCCGGGCAGGTGCAACTCGACCGCGATATCACCCGCCTACAGGAGACCACCGCCGCGCAGTCCTCGGTGATCCTCGACCGCATGAAGCCGATCCTCGAGGCGGCAGTGCAGTGGTTGCGGCAGCTCGCCGTTGACCTCCTGCCGAAGATCGTGCACGCGATAGATGCGGTGATCGCCTTCTTCAAGAACCCGCCCGCCTGGGTCAAGTCTCTCGAAGGCTTGGTCGTCGATCTGGCGCACGCGCTCGGGCCCATTGGCACGCTCGTCGCGGCGATCCTGGGATTGAGCGCACTGCTAGGGGTGGGAGGCGCGCTGGTGGGCACGCTCACCTCCCTGCCGGTGCTACTGGGCGCGGGGCTTGGCGCCTGGGTTGCCACGCTCAAGAGCGGCACCGAAGGGCACGAGGGCTGGCTCGACCAACTTAGCGAGTTGGTGCTCGACAAGTTCGGCCCAGGCTCGGACTACGGCAAAAAGCCGGCCACCGGCGTGCCGGGCCGTCCGCCCCTGGCGCCGCCCACCCCGACCGCTCCGCGCCCGGCCTCCGCTGCCGAGCAAAGCGCCGCAGCCGGCATGCCGACCGCCATGAACACCCGAGGCGGCACGCAGGTGCATATTGACGAGATCACCGTCAACACCCGCGCGACGGATGCGAACGGCATCGCGGGCAGCATCGGCGGGGCGCTGCAGCGCAAGCTCCTGGTGGCGAACGCCGACCCCGGCTTGAGTTAAGCCCCGATGCCCTTCCCCGGCATACCTCCCCTGCCGCCCTCGGTCGCGGTGCCGCCGTTGATCCTACTGGCCTCCGAGGCTATCTCCTCGCTCCTGTGGCGCGCCTCGCTCGTGCCGCCGGCGTGGGGCGTGTTCGATCAAAACGGGGATCAGGTGCTCTTCCCCGATTCCGTGCTCGAGTTCACCAAGCGCCAGCAGTACGACCTCGCGCGCTACCCGGTGCAGGACGGCAGCTTCGCCAGTTATAACAAGGTGATCGAACCCTTCGAGATTACGCTGCGCCTGTCGAAGGGCGGCACGCTCTCGGATCGGGTGAACTTCCTGGCGAGCATTGACGCGCTCGTCGCCTCGATTGCGCTGTACACCGTGGTGACGGCTGAAGCGACGTACCCGAGCGTGAACTTCGACCGCTCCGAGGTCACGCGCCGGGGAGCCAAGGGCGCGTACTTCCTCACCGAGGTCGACGTCTACTGCCAGCAGATCATCCAGACGCAGGCGCAATACACCACCACCGGCGTGCAACTGCCGAACGCGCAAAGCCCGGCCGCGAAACCGACGAGCAACGTCGGCAACGTGCAGCCGCAGCTGCCGAGCTCACAGGTAGCACAGGACGGGCAGACCGCGCTCGCGGCGACCTCCCCGGCGTTCTACTGATGCAGACCTTGCCCCTGGCAGCCGTGCCGTCACAGAATTTCGGCGCCGCGCTCGACGGCCAGGCCGTGTCGGTGAACCTGTACCAGCTCGGCGTGGGCGCAGCGGCCGCGCTCTACATGGACCTGACGGCGAACGGGGAGGTGATCTTCAGCGCCCGCACCTGCCGCGGCTACGCGGCGCTGCCCGGTAACGCGGCGCCGTTCATGCTCTCGGGGGCGCACTACCTGGGCTTCGAGGGGGACTTCCTGTTTCTTGACACGCAGGCGAGCCCGACGGTGCCGGTCGCGGATCCGCAGTTCGCAGGCCTCGGTACCCGCTGGCAATTGCTCTACCTCTCACAGGCCGACCTGCAAGGGGCCGGACTGGTGGGCGGATGAGTAGTTTCGTCACCCGCGCGCTGCGTGCCTCGCTCATCCTGCCGCAGGGCACCTTCCCCGGTACGAACTCCAACACGCTCGTGCTCCCGCAGCCGGGCACGCCGATTGGCTTTCGCATGTCCGCCAAGCTTGCCGGCGCGGGCAATTACACCAACACCTGCGACCTTCAGGTGTGGGGAATGCGCCAGGTGGACATGAACGCCGTGACCGTGCTCTTCGGCTACGCCGGCAACGTGCAAACGATCAACGCGGCCGCGCTCCTCATCCTCGAGGCGCAAGCCGAGGGGGGCGGTTTCCTGCAAATCTTCGAGGGGCAAATGTACGAGGCGCAGCCCGACTATCGCGGCGTGCCGGACGTGTGCCTCTCGGTGAACGCGAACACCGCGCAGGGCCGGCAGTATCTCGCCGCGCCGCCCTCGAGCTTCGCCGGCGCCGTCAACGTCGTGACGCTCGCCGCGCAGCTGGCCGGGCAGATGGGCTTCCCGTTTGAAAACAACGGCGTGACGGGCACGCTCAACACGCCGTACTTTCCCGGCACGCTCATGGATCAATTCCGCCAGCTCGCCGAGGCCGCCCGCTTCGACTACTACTTCGACCCGAAAAGCACGCTCATCATTTGCCCGAGGAATCAACCGCGCAAGAATCAAAGCGCGGTCGTGCTTTCCCCGACCTCGGGGCTGTCCGCCTACGTGACGCTCAACCGGTTCGGGATAGAGTTCGACGCACTCTTCCAGCCGGCCTTCGAGCTGGGCAGCCCGATTGAGATTAGGAACTCCGAGACGCCGGGAGCCAACGGCCTGTGGTTCGTTTATAACTTCACGCACGAGCTCGACGCGGTGAAACCTGGCGGGCGTTGGTTCTCGCACCTTCAGTGCATGAGAAGCCCGACGGTGATCTCATGAGCGCGGGCCCTTCAGCCCTGGCAACCCCGCTCACCGCGCCGACCTCGGCCGCCACGCACACCCAGGCGTTGCAATTCATGATCGCGCAGGCGCTCGCGCGGATGCAGACCACGCTCGTGGTTGAAGTGCAGGCGGTGCACGGCGGAGGGCTAGGGCCGGTGGGGACCGTGGACGTGCTCCCGCTGGTGGATCAAATCGACGGGGCGGGCAATGCGGTGCCGCACGTCACCATCTTCGGGCGCCCTTACGTGCGCTGGCAGGGCGGGGCGAACGCGGTGATTTTGGACCCGGCAGAGGGGGACCTCGGGGTGTGCTGTTTCGCCTCGCGCGACATTTCCGCCGTGATCGCAAGCAAGGCGCACGGGCCGCCGCCCTCGAATCGCAAGTACAACTTCGCCGACGGCCTCTACATGGGCGGCACCTTGAACGGCACGCCCACGAGTTACCTCCAGTGGGAGGAGGACGGGACGATCAACTGCACGAGCCCGGTGGCGGTGAACGTGAACGCCCCCACCATCACGCTCACCGGGGGCGGGACGGTGCTTAAAATCTCCGCCGCCGGGATTGAGCTCGACGGCATCTTGTGGGAGACGCACTACCATCCGGGCGTGCAATCTGGCGGCAGCAACACAGGGCCCCCAGAATGAGTGCGCCGTTCTCAACCCTCTACCTCGACGTCGCGGCGTGGGACCTCGTAGCGGACGCCTCGGGCAATATCGCCATGGCCGCCCCGCCCTACGCCATCGTGCAGGACGTGGCGAGCGCGTGCCGTACCTTCTACGACGAGGTGTACTACGACGACACCTTGGGCGTGCAGTACTTGGGCGCGAATCCTCCGACGAATGAAGCCGGCGCGATCCTGGGCGGCACGCCGCCGCTCAACGTCATGCAAGGCAGGATCGCAGCCGCCGCGCTCACCGTGCCGACCGTGGCGACGGCGGTGTGCGTTGTTTCCTCCTTTATCAATCGCGTGGCGTCCGGTCAGGTGCAGTTCCAAACCGATGACGGCACGACGCTCGAGGTGGCGATCTAATGGGCACAACGAACGTCCCGCAAATTCTGTGGACCCCGACCGGGCTCGTAGTGCCGACCGAAGCGGCCGTGCTCGCTGGCGTGCAGGCGGACTTCAACGCCGCCTTCGGTGGCAACTTGAACCCCGCGCTCAACACCCCGCAGGGGCAACTCGCGACCTCAATCGCCGCGGCGATCTCCAACTGCTACGCGCTCTTCACCCTCTTCGTGAACGGGGTGAATCCCGACCTCAACTCGGGCTTCATGCAGGACGCCATCGCGCGCATTTACTTTTTGAATCGCAACCTCGGCACCGCGACCGTGGTGAGTTGCACGTGCCTGGGCCTTGCCGGCACCGTCATCCCCACCGGCAGCCCGACGCAGCCCCAGGCACAGGACGCGGCCGGCAATCAGTACTACTGCGTGTCGGGCGGCACGATCCCGAGCGGCGGCTCGATCACGCTCCCCTTCGCGAACGTCGTGCTCGGGCCCGTGCCGTGCCCGGCGACCACGCTCTCGACCATCTACCAAGCCGTGCCGGGGTGGGATTCGATCAGTAACCCCGCCGACGGCGTGCCCGGCAGTTACGTCGAGTCAAGCCAAGCGCTCGAGTACCGGCGCGAGCAATCGGTCGCGGCGAATGCGCACGGCTCGGCGGATGCGATCTATGGCGCGGTGATCGACCTCGAGGGCGTCACCGATGCGTATGTGTACGAGAACACCACGAACGCGGCGATCTATGTCGGCTCGACGCTTTACGAGCTCGTGCCGCACTCGGTCTACGTCGGGGTGATCGGCGGAGTGCCGCAGGATATCGCCAACGCGATTTGGACGAAGAAGGACCTCGGCTGCGATATGAACGGCAACACCACCGAGACCGTGGTGGATGAAAACTACGCCTTCCCGCAGCCCTCCTACTCGATCACCTTCAACGATTGCACGACTAACCCGGCGGCGTTCACGGTCACAGTCAACATCGTGAACTCCTCCGCGCTGCCCTCGAGCATCATCCCCGACGTGCAGGCGGCCGTCACCGCGCAGTTCAACGGCACGAACGCGAACGGGCAGCGCATCCGCATCGGCTCGCTTTTGCTTTCCTCGGATTTTGTCGGCCCGGTTGCCACCTGCGAAGGTCCGGGCGTGCCGGTGCAGGTGCTCTCGATCTACCTGGGCACCGCCTTTGCCGGGCTCGGCACCGTCGTCAGCGGCAGCAAGGTACTCACGATCACCACGCACACCAGCGGCGCGCTTACCCCTGGCACGCCGATCACGGATGCGGACAGCTACATCCCGACCGGCACTTACATTGTCGAGCAACTCACCGGCACGCCGGGCCAGATCGGCACCTACACGATGAGCAACGCCGCAGCCAACACGCAGGCCACGCCCGAGGCAATCACCGGAACGGTGACCGGTAACTCCGCGCAGATCGGCATCGACCAAGCCCCGGTCCTCGACGCCGTAGTCGTGAATTTGATCTAACGCCATGAGCCTCGCATTCACCTATCAGACGCAGCTAGAACCGGGCGGCATCCCCGGCAACACGTTTGAGAGTATCGCCGTATCCCCGAGCGGCACGACGCTCGTCGCTAGTGTTGATACGGGCACCGGCGATTATTACTTTTTCCGCTCGACCGATGGCGGCAACACGTGGAACACGCCGGCCTCGTCGGGCATCTTTTCCGCAGGCTACATTTCGCTGCTGTGGGTCAGCGGGACGACATGGATCTGCACCGCTTATCCGGGGCTTGGCGTTTGGTACTCGACCGACGACGGCATCACATGGGCGCGCACGAGCACCGGCACGATCAGCGTGCAGTCATCTTCGGGCGCGACCGATGGAGCGGGAACCTCAATTTTCCTCGGCGTCACTAGCGCGATTCTAGAGTGGAACGTCGGCAACCCGAGCGGCACGTGGAATAACGGCGCGACCCCTAGCGGCTGGAATAACCCTGCGAACTACGGCTGCCTTATCTGGGACGGCACGCAGTTCGTCGCCCTCGCAACGGATTCGCCTAGCCTCAACTACACGCTATACACCGCGCCGAGCGGCTTCATCCAGAGCGCCGGGCCGGTGTGGACCGTAGCTGACACGGCGGCGACCAGCGCGTGCGGCACCGCCGTCGGCGATTACAGCAATCTGTGTTATCTGCCGGGCGTCGGTTACGCCGTCCCCTTTCACGGCAGCGCCGGCAGTCCGAGCGCCGGAATCCGTGTGTCGGCAACCCTCGCCGGATTGCTCACCGCCGCGATAGTCGATCCGCTCACCGTAACATCGAATGCATATGCCGGCGGCGTGTGGGCGCTGAACGACATATTTCTCACCGGCGTCAACGGCCTCGCCTTCGGTACGACCGTCAACATAGCCGATTCGACCGATGGCGTCTCGTGGGACATTGACGCGACGAACTTCCCGCAAAACGATGGCGGTCACGCGGAGACATTGGCACTCGCGGCTTACGATGCGACCAATAATTCTTACATCATCGTCGGCGGACTCGGCAGCGTCAGCACGTCCGCCGGCCTTGCCCCGCCGACCGTGCCGGCGATCACCGGCGAGACGGTGCCGATTGCGACGGTGCAGATACTCACCGACGGCTTCACGGTCGGCGTTATCAGCTACCAGTCGAATCCGACCATTCCGGCCGGCAACATCATCGCGCAGTCCCCGGCGCCGGGCAGCATTGCCACCCCTGGCACGGCGATCAACCTGGCGGTGTCCACAGGTCCCGCTCCGCCCTTCGCCGGGCCGAACATCGTGCCGCCGTTCGACATCGATGCCACGGTCATTTCGCAGTACGCGAACTCCCCGACGCTGATTGCGCTGGTGGAAAACTTCGGCCAGTACTTCGACCCGACGGCGAACCTCAACCAGTTCTACTACGACGTGTGGGATATCGACCATGCGTTCGGCTTCGGGCTGGATATTTGGGGCATCATCCTGGGCGTCTCGCGCATCGTGCCGATCCCCGGCACGCAGGATTACTTCGGCTTCGACAACTCCGACATGCCGCCCGACTGGGTGCCCTTCGGCAGCACCAGCAACCCGGCCGCCGGCGCACCGTTCTACGCCGGCGCCACGGATACCGGCAGCTACACGCTAAACGATGCCGCCTATCGCACGCTGCTGTTAACGAAGGCGCTCGCGAATATCTGCACCACCACCGCGCCGGCGTTGAATGCGCTCGTGTCGAATCTGTTCCCAGGCGACGGGGTGTGCTACACGGAGGACCTCGGCGGGATGCAGATGAAGTACGTCTTCGACTTCGTGCTCACTCCGATCCAGTTCGCCATCCTCGCTTACTCGGGCGTGCTCCCGCACCCGGCTGGCGTGTCCTTCAGCGTGCAACAGCCATAGGTAAACCAACATGCCCGCACCAACTCCTGTCACCATTCCCGCTGCGTTCGCCGTCGGCGCATCGGGCGGCAATATCAACTACCCGATACCGCAGACCCCGCCGGGGTCCCCTGCGAACCTGGCGAGCTGGAACAACGGCTTCCCCGCCGACACCATGGAACCGGTCGGCTCGGGCGGCCTGCCGCCCTTCGGCCAGGACTTCAACGGCATCTTGTACAGCATCACGCAGCACACGGTCGCGCTGCAGATGGGGCAGCCGTATGGCTTCAGCGCGGATCTTTCGGGAATCTTCGGCGGCTACGCGCTCGGCGCCGTGCTCGGCATGGCATCCGGTAACGGCTTGTGGCTCAACACCGTCAATGCCAACACGTCCGACCCGGACACGGTTGGACTCAAGAGCGGGTGGGTGCCCGGTATTTCGTATGGCGCCACCATCATCAACACCACCGGCGGCACGACGACGCTTTCGCTCGTGCAGAGCGCTGCGCCGATCTTGCGGATACAAGGCGCGCTCACCTCCAACGCGCTCATCATCGTCGATGCGGTCACGCAGCAATGGTTGATCTCCAACGAAACGACCGGCGCGCACACGGTCACGATCCAAACCGCTGACAGCGGGGCGAGCGCGGTCATTCCGCAATCCGGCGCTTCCGGGCCGACCGGCGTCTACTGTGCGGACCGCACGAACCTCTACATCGCCTACTCAATCGGCGCCGCTTACGCGCCGATCAATTCCCCGGTGTTCACCGGCTCGCCGGAAGCACCGACGCCGGCGCTCGGCAACTCAAGCGCGCTGCTTGCGACGACCGCCTTCGTCAACCGCGGTTCGGTCCTGGCGACGAACGGCTACCGGAAGAACCCCGACGGCTCGATCACGCAATGGGGCCGGGTGTCGTACACCGGCGGACCGTCGTCGGTGACAGTGGTGTTCCCGACCCCCTTCATAACGGCGTGCTACAACGTCGTGTGCAGTGTCTCGAAGAGCGGATATAACGCCGGGGCCGGCATCGGCACCACGGCCGGCGTCGTGCTCGACACGTCCGCACTCGTCGGTACGGCGATGACAATTCAATGGCGGGCGGAAGGCAAGTAGGTGATTGACGAGGTAAAACTGTGGCTGCGCCTGCGTTACTCAACGGCTGCGGCCGCGATCAAAGCGCTGCGCTATCACGGCATGGACATTCACGACGATGCACGCGAGGACGTGCGCGAAGGCGACAGCGTGCGAGGCGGCGAGGAGCGCGTGCACGCCGATCAGGTGCACGCAGCGGCCAAGGAACTCGAGGAGGCGCTCGAGCACGCGCAGACTAGCAAGCGCAACGATCCTGAACAGGAACACCCGCCCGATGACGACACAGCTTAGCCCGCACTTCACGCTCGAGGAGCTCACTTACTCGCAGGTGGCGGCCCGCCGAGGCCTCGACAACGCGCCCCACACCTCTGACCTCGCAAACCTGGCGCGCCTGTGCGAGACACTGCTCGAGCCCGCGCGGCTCATCCTGGGCGTGCCGGTGCATGTGGACAGCGGCTTTCGCTCGCCGGCGGTGAACGGTGCGGTCGGCGGGGCCCCTGGCAGTGCGCACCTTGTCGGCCGCGCGGCCGACCTCCTGCCGATCGGCATGTCGGTGCACGAGGCCTTCGACGCGCTGCGCTCGGATGCGCTGCCCTTCGATCAACTCATCTTCGAGTGTCAGGCGTGGATCCACATTGCCATCGCGGCCGACGGCCAGGAGCCGCGCCGCCAGGTCCTCATCGCCAGCGGCTACGCCGGGCACTGGACCTACCTGCCGGAAGGGGCGACGCCCTAACGTGGATGAGCAAGACAGCGCCACAACGATCATCGGGCTGCAAGCGCTCAAGCGCACCAAGCCGGCGTGGTTCTGGCTGCAGCGCAATTTCTCGCTGGCTTCGGTGCTCACCATTGCCGGCATGTGCATGGCGTTCGGCGGCTACATCGTTTCGCTTAAAACGCGCGTCGTGGTGCTCGAGCACGAAGTCGTCCATATCACGAGGATCGTCCCCGATAGCGCCATGCTCGGCGCCGTTACCGAGGAACTTAAGGACCACGAGAACCGCATCTCACGAGTCGAGCGCAATCAGGACACGATCGACTGGGACTATTTGCGCAACCAGCAGGCTGCCGAAGATGCCAAGCGGGCGCACCACAAGTAGGGAACTGTGACGGCACGCCGCGACCGCTATCGCCATGCGCCTACCCTCTCGCACAGTCACGAGAGAGAGGCCGCTCCCCTATGGATGAGTCAGTACCGAGTGCGATGCCCTGGTGGGAGTCGCGCATTGTCGTCGGCATCGTCATCGCCGTTGTTACGCACGTCATCGCCGCGCTGCACCTTGAAAAGTACGTCACCAGCGGGGAGGTCTCGGCCGTGGTGAATGACGGCCTGCAGATCGCCACGTTGATCGGAGCGGGCATCGCGATGCACGCGCGCGTGACGCAGAAGGCTGCGCCGCAGCTCACCGGTACGAAGTCCGCCGCCGCTTTCATCAACGCCCAGTAAAGGAGCGCCGCTCATGTCTGAGATCACTGCACTGCTGTCCTCAATGTGGGACGTCCTCGCCAAAGATGAGAAGGCAGTCGGGCTGCCGATCCTGGCGAACATCGTGAACACCGTCGCGCAGACCCCGACCAAGGCCGCCTTCCTGGGCGCCGCCACGTCCGGGCTTCTCGAGTTGTCGATCACCATGCCGGGCATTCTCGGCGATGAGATCGGCGACGTTGAGGCGTTCATTGCGAAAGCGACAACCGCAGCGCTCGCGGCTCCTTCTGCTGCGGCGGCGGCCCCGGCTGCACCGGCGACTCCTGCGGCACCGGCTGCGGCTGCTGCCGCGGCTCCCGCTGCCGCTCCTGCGGTTCGCGCTACTGCTGCGGCGCCGGCGCATCCGCCGGTCGGCCTCGGCGGTCGAGCGGTACGGTAGACGCCCGTGCCGATCGCAGCGCTCGCGGTGCTTATTCAGATGCTCGTCGGCCTGGGTACGGTCGGCGTGGACGTCATGAAAGTACGCGCGAGCTTCGAGAGTATTCACGCCACGGCCACCGCACAGAGTCGCACCGTGTTGACGGATGACGAGACGGCGCAGGTGCACACGACGCTCGCCGAGATGCACCCGGACTTCACCGGCGTGGACTTTTTGAAGGCATCCGCAACGGGCGGCACCGGGTGAAGAGTCCGTGGCCGGATGAGCGCGAGCACTTCAGGCTCGAGGGCTCGGCGGTCGCGGGGCTTTTGCTTGCCGCGGCGCTACTCGTGATCGGCTTTGTCGTCGGGAAGCTCTCGTGAAAGCGCGCGGGCATGTCGTGGTAGATGATTTTTTCACGTACCAGGGGCGCCGGGCCGAGCCGTCGCGGGCAGTGGGGAAGGCTCCTGCGATGCCACCGGCGCCCCTCGAGCCGTACCGGCCGCGTGCCGAGGATCGGATCTCGGTCGCCGAGCACCCCGCGAGCACGACGATTGTGCAGCAGATTCGCGGCGCGCTCCTGCGCCGACTGCGCGGGGAGTAGGATTAGCACCGCCCAAGGTTAGGAGCCAACTTATGCGCCGCCTCTTCGGTCTCATCGCGCTACTGTGCGTCGCGCACGGTGCCAGCGCTGCCAACACCTGTTTCGTTACCGAGTTCACCGCCGCCCCCCCGCCGATGTATCAGGCGGCGATGCAAAAGCCGCTCGCCGAACAGACGGTCGCTATCAGCGGCAGCTCGACGGCCTCGGCTGCCTTTCAACCGAACACGATCCTCGTGCGCATCACGTGCGATGCGTCCGCGTCGATAGAGTTCGGCACCGCGCCGACCGCCACCACAGGCACCATGCTTCTACCTTCGGGGGCGATTGAGTACTTCACGGTGCCAGGCGGCCAGGCCTTCAAGGTGGCCGTGATCGCCAACTCATGATCGCCGAGTGGCTCCTTGTCGTCGGCGGGATGTTCGGGTTCATGGGCGCCCCTGGCGTCACGAGCTCGGGCCCGCCGCCCGGTTCCTCTTACATCGTCACCCAAGGCGGCGCGAATCTCGTCACGCAGGGCGGCGCCAAGTTCATCACGGGGTAAGGCCATGAAGCGCATCCTCCTTCTTCTCGCGCTCCTCGGTTGCGCGGCATCCGCATTCGCGCAGACTTCGACTATCACCGCGCTACCGGCCGGCGGTGCGCTCACGGGCACCGAGCCGATCCCGATGGATCAGGTCGGCTGCGCGACGCCTGCCACTTGTAAGACAACCCCGGCGGCGATCAACACCTACATCGAAGCGCACATCGCGCTCACGTCCGCGCAGATTCTTTCGGCATTCACCGGCACGTGCAGCTCCGCGACGTTCTTGCGCGGTGACGGCGCGTGCGCTGCGCCGGGCGGCGGCGGCGGTTCGCCGGGCGGAGCGGACACGAATGTGCAGTACAACGCCTCGGGCGCGTTCCTCGGCGATGCCGACTTCGCGTGGACTTACGGGGCGACGAACAACTTTCTAACGCTGACGACGGTCCGAGCGCAGACGCTTCCGCTCTTGAGAGTGGCTTCACCCGGCGGACTCGGCGGCATCACGATGTTGTTCGACGACACGGCGGCCGGTGCGGGCGCACTGCGGCTCGCCGAACATAGCGGCATTTTCTACATCGGCGCATCGGACACCAACGGCAACGATGACGGCGACGGACTGGTAATCACGAACGGCGGCGGCTTCGTTCAAAACAGCACGCTAGAAGCACAAGCGAAGTCGCTCGGCATAAACAACACCGGCGCGGTGACGCTCAACGGTAGCACCGGCACGAGCGGGCAAGTTCTGACTTCTGGCGGCAGCGGCGCGGCAACGTGGAGCGCCGTCGCGCCGCCATCCGGCACGCCGGCTTTCATCGGTGCCGGCGGAGCGCCGTCGAGCCTTGGATCATGGTCGTCCACCACACTCGGCGTGCAGATGCTCGGCGCGCACATCGTCAACGCGATGCCGTCTTTCAAGTTCTCGCTAGATGCAAGCGTCGCCGGCCTTATAGTGAATGCGGCGGTGATGCGCCGCACGCTGCGCAACTCCGCGACCTACATCGACTCGACGCCGATCACGTGGGCCAGCTCCGGCACGCCGACGTTCGGCGCTGGCATTCAGGTGAGCGACACGATTGCCGTCGCCATCGACAACGCACACGACTACTACATCCTCATCTACTTCGACCCCACGACCGCCGGTAGCGCGGCCATGAATACGTGGAGCGATCCGCGCTCTGGCATTTGGGGGAACTACGCCAGCGGCAATGTCACCGCCGCCACGACGACTGCCGGCTTCACGTTCAGCAATTCGGCGATGGGCGTGTATTCCGTCACGAGCCCGTAGGGGTTCGCCGCCTTCAGGCGCTCCCGGCAGGGGACGGCCTCTCGGACAGGGTGACGGCGCGCCGCTCCTGCGGCTTCTGCGGGGCTTAAAAGAGGTCCTCGCTTGCCGAAAGGCTGCCCCGGCCCCGGATGAGTTCAAGCGTGCGCAGGCGCGAGAGGGCATTCGCGAACCCCCCACCCCTGGCCTCGTACCCCGCCTGGGCGGCGACCTCCTCCTTGGTGAGCGAGCCCGGATAGGCCGCCACGAGCGCCTCGAGCGCCGCCCGCTCGGCTTTGGACAGCTGCCCGACCCAGTGCCCGAGGAGTTCCCGCCCGCGCGGCAGCGGCTCGAAGGGCCCGAGTGCGTCGAGCCCTGGGGCGGTGATGGTGAGCCGGCCGGCGTCGCCTTCGAGGAAGCCCCGCGAGCGTAAGGCGCTCAAAGCATTGGCGAAACCGCCCCCGCCGTGGGCGTAGCGGGTGAGGACCGCCACCTGCACCTTCGTGCGCCCGTCCGGGTACTGCGCCAGGGCGGTAAGGATCAACCGCTCGGCCTTCGTGAGCTTCTCGCCGGCGCCATTACCCGAGTGCACCGCAGCAATGCGAGCCTCTCTAGTGACACCCTTGGCGACATTCGGCGCCACCGGCGCGGCGGGGAGCTGCAGGGGCGCCACCTTGAGCGTGCGGCGCAAGTCGAGCGCGGCCGCCACGGCGCTGCGCACCGCTGCCGCACCGGCCTCGACCCCGCGTTCGTAGCCGCGCGCCTCGGCTTCCTTCAAGGGCTTACGCAGGTCCGGCGCCGGTTCGTTGCCGCGCCGTTTCCCGAGTTCGCGCTGCAGCTCCGCGATCTGCGCGCGCAGGAGCTTCGGGTCGTTCGCCTCGGCCTCCTTGATCGCGGCGGTGAGCTTGCCGCTCACGTCCTCGAGGTCAACCTCGGCCCACCCCTTGAGCTTGCGCACGTCCGCCGCCTGGGGCTTGAAGGAGTCGTAGGTGGTGAACATCGGCCAGCGCATCCGCTCGGGCCCGAAGTTGATCTCGGGCGACCACACCCACGCCTCCTCGCGCGCCATGCCGGCCAGTTCCGTGAGCACCTGGCGGCCGGTGGCCGGGTCCGCGCACCCGTCGATCCAATCTTTGATCGCGTCGCGGTCGAGCTTGTGCACCACGCGGCACGCGATGAGGGTCTCGCAGGAGGTCACGAAGTCCTTGTGCACCTTCTGCGGCCGCTGGCTCGCGGCGATGAGTGTGATGCCCTTGCCCGAGCCTTCGCTCGCCAGCCGGTTCGCCCAGTGCAGCATCTTGCCCGAGTCGGGGTCCATGATCCGGCCCTGGGGGGCGAAGTTGTGCACCTCGTCAATGACGAGGAACCGCGCGCCGCGCGTCAATTTGAAGAAGTTCGACGCGAACTCAATGAAAAAGCGGGTGCGTTCTCCGACCATCCAGCCGCCCAGGTCGATGAGCGCCGGGCGATTCCCGGTCGCGATGAGCTCGGCGACCGCGGCGCCAGCGTGCGGGTTCAAGGGCACGTCGCCGTGCTCGCCGCCGAAGATAACGATGGGGTAGCCCGCGCGCTTGCCGTCGGCGGAGGACTTCAGCCCCCACCAGTCCCCCTTCGGATCAATGATGCACACGGGGCGCTCATGGTCGAGGAGGTGCTCGACAATGACGCGCATCTTCGAGCTTTTGCCCGAGCGGGTTTTGCCCAACGCGATGATGTGTTGGGCGAGCGCCTGGGGCGGGATCGGCAGTTTGGACATGGTTAGTGCTTCGGCTTCGACGTTTCGATTGCCAGGGTGATCACGAGGCGGTCGCACTCGGGCACGTAGCACCGAAGCTCAAGCACGCCCGGCGCAGTCACCACGGCGCGCAGCGGCGCGGACGGGTGGCAGCGCTGGTGCAGCGACGTCGGGAAGCCGCCGCAGAACTGGCAGCCGTCACCCGGCCCGTGTCGGTGCGTGCTACTCATCGTGCGTGTCTCCGCAGCTCGTCGATCTCAACCGCGAGCATGTAATAGGATCTCCCCGCAGTCGCGGCATATCACCGGATCACCGACCGTCGTGCCGCTGATCCGGTTGCGGTGCTCGCATGTGATGGTGCCCGCAATGTTGAGAATCTGACGCGCGAGCGTCACGACATGACACGCATCGCAGTCGATGGCGTAGTAGTGATCGCCGTACTTTTCGCTGTGGTGCCCGCGCGTGAGCCGGCGTGCAATCGCGCAGATGCGCGCGAGCTGCTCGACGCGGTGCTGTTCCGGTGTCATGTGCCTGAGTCCGTCTCGTCCGGTGGCAAAGGCGGTTCGGGCGCTTGAATCGCCATTTCGGCCTCCAGCGCGTTGCTTACCTCGGCCAGCTTGCGCGTCAACCGTTCAATCTCACTTCAGCTAATGGTAGCCGTTGATGTGCTTGCGAGCTTCTTCCAACGTACTCAGCGCGCCGATCACCATTAGGCCGGCGGTCATCTGATCCAAGGCCGGCGAGGCTGTCTCGGGGTGCTTTCCCATATCTCTCATCATCGAAATAAGTCCCTCAGTGCTCTGG